>OCTW013374544.1_pt1 | contig 24312 bp, 49 predicted proteins | sample 1539671 | NCBI WGS metagenome assembly OCTW01 (sample SAMN02144230, study PRJEB22623) | gut metagenome | biome: sheep rumen | host: Ovis aries | place: New Zealand | reverse complement strand
TGGAACAACTATCTGAAAATGTCCCGGGCTTTCTTCAATTGGTGTGTGACTAAAGGCTATACCAAAGAGAATCCTTTCAATAAGTTTTCTCTGAAAAAGAAGGAAAAGAAAGAGCGTACTACTATCGACGCCGATACACGAAAGCGGATTGCGGAACATCTACAGGGTAACCCCTTCTTGCTTGTATGCATGTTGGTATATCATTCTCTGATCCGTCCTAAAGAGATACGCAATCTAAGAGTAGAAGATATTGATTTGAAGAATCACACTATAAAAGTGTCTGCTTCGATAGCAAAGAACCACAACACTCGCTACTGTGCCATATCTCCACAGATTGAGGATTTGATTAAGGATTTGGGTATCATGAAACATTCACAGAGTTACTATATTTTCTCTGATCCTGAAACAATGCGTCCCGGATCAAACAAAATCTATGATTCTAAGTTCACGAAAGAGTGGGCAAAATTGCGTAAGGCTTTAGGTTTGCCGTCTTCAATGCAGCTCTATTCATTCCGTGATACTGGAATTTGGAATATGCTAAAATCCCATGTTGACGATTTGTCAGTGATGCAGCACGCTGATCACTCCAGTTTGGACATTACGACCATCTATGCTAACCATTACGACCCTAACTTAGTTAAGATTATCAATGAGAACACACCAGAATTTTGATTAAAAGAAATAAGAAAAGGAGCAACAAAATTGCTCCTTTTCTTATTTCTTTTAATCAGCATTATGATTGTAATGTTCAAAACTCCCTAAAATTTGTTCTATATGAAATACCTCATTTGTACATCTCCATGAAAAGACATCATTTCCGAGAAGATAATAATCTTTTCTTTTTGAAACTGGAATCTTTTTTATTGATGGAAATGCGGAAAGTGGTACAGTAATAGAGCGACCATCCTTCAAAAAGATTGTCATTTTTCCTCTTTCTTCAAAGCTGATTTTCTTTATTTCAGGTTTGACATTAAAATATCCGTCCATATTAAAGCTTCTTTTTAGTTGTCTTTATATTAATCGGTTTGATCTCTTCTCCCTTTTTATATTTCTTCCAACTTTCTAACAATTCTTTCTTTGTCTCATTTGCAATTTTAAGAACTTGTTTTATTTCGGAATCTGACAAACCTCCTTTTTTTGCAATACTTATTTCAGGCTCTAACCATATTTTTGCATACGGTTTTCCATTCTCGCTTGTTACATGAATATGAGCTCTGTTTTCATTTTTATCGTTCCATAAAAAGAAAAATTCCCATATTGATCTAAGAGTTATATATATAAGTACCTTTGGCATAGCAAATTTATATTTAAAATTAAAAAATCAAATCAAGCAGACTGAAAAATCAATCCGCTTGATTGTTCTTAGAACTGGATAGGCTTTTGTTTCATCTCTTTTTTCTTCGAAACTGGTGCTTTAGTCTCCTTTAGCCTCTTGCCGTTAGCATCTACAATTACTTCTTCATAGTATTCTCCTTTGAACGACACATATCGAATACTGTATTGAGTCCTTGAAATGAAGGTGTTTTTGTATTTGTTTACAATATCATCTTTTGTTTCACGCTCAATTCGGTTAAAGTGTTCAAGCAATGTATCTAAAGGCTTATTTTCAAAAAGCATCGTTGATTCTACTTTTTTCACCTTCTTATACGTCTTGTCTGTGTAGACTCTGTATTTTATATTGTAGGTTTTAGCTACTTTAGGGCTTTTCTCCTTCTCCTTTGACTTTGCCTTTGTCTCTGCTTTCTTCTTTACAGCTGTCTCTTTCGGATATGGAGTCGCTTTCAGTTTGCATTTGTCATTAAGCAGCAATCCCACTTCCTTCCAGAACTTATCCAACTCTGGTTTGATAACGTCCATTTCGTCTTTAGACAGGTACACACCATAATCTTTGCTGTTTTTTTCGTATACAGATGTTGGCTTAACTAGATAATGGTTATTGCTCTTGTTGTAGTAATACCCATAATAAGCCTCTGTAAGTCGGGCAAACATTTCTGTACTGTTTCCCCAGTAATTTAAATTCATGGCATATTGTGGGGTATGGCTCATTTTGTGGTAAGATTCTGTCGAGCGTGCGTAATTAAGAATCTTATTCATCATCGCTCTAAACTGTCCTCCTACATTCTTTTCTGATTGTGACATGGTATGTCCTCCGCTCAACCCCATGTGATAGCCATTCTGGTCGAAGAATGCACCTACACAATAATCAATAGCATGTGCGTATTCATGCAGAAGTGATCCTGCACCTCTCATTTTTGTCATGTTGATAACATTCTCTATCGCTTCATAGTGTGCTTTCGCTCCTCTTGATCCTCTTGCACCGAATGCCACTCCGATTTGGTTATCAAATCCGATATTGCGAGAGCCTAGCCAATCGCTCATGTCTGCAAGACAATATTGAAATGTGCGGAATACATCGTATCTTTCAGACTGTGAAAGCCAGTTTCCAAACTCAAAACCTCTGAAATTGAACATTTTTAGAGTGTCTTCTACAGTTGGCAGATCTTCCCCTAGTTTTTGTCTGCCTGACAGATTACGGTTTGCCGTTCTCTTATTGATTGAATGTGGAGTGTCTCCACCCTCATACCACCATCTTTCGACTTTGCCATCCCTTATCGGACGTGCGGATTTATATTCGTTGCTCTTTTTGTCTTTAACGACAGCTACAACATCTACAATCTTTTTCATGATTCTGTGCTTTTAGTACAACTTCATTTTTAGCTGTGTTGTCTTTGCAGAGGTCTTTTTCTTTGATTTTTTTGTGTCTTTCTCTCTGCATTTGCCTTCCATCTTCAACTCTGATGGTTTGAGCTTTGCAATCGGTTCTTTTAGTTTCATGGCTCTTGTTATTTTTGTTGTTTTAGCGAATTTTTGATTATAAATAGCGAATTTTTGGACTTTACGTCTTATTCGTTCTTATTACCTTTGCACCCAGTATCACGGTGTGTGATATTATGGATGTCGTAAGGCTTTTCCCTCGTTTCGGACGTAAAGACTTTAGAATTTGCATAAAGACAAGTTAAGCAGAGATCCAGAATGTTTTTCCCAACAGCTTTTTATTTTCATTGTCAATTGTGACGATGAAAGTATAAGATCCGTTGGGAAATCGTTTTTTAATCTTCAATTTCTGAAACACGGTATCTTTTCTTGCCTCTCTCTTTCCTAATCATCTTTCCTCCAGCTTCTGAATCTTGTTTCTAAGAGTCGTGTTCTCGGCTTCAAGCGTCTCATATTTCTGCTTCAATTCCTGGTACTCGTTACGCATTGTTTCTGTTCTTGCCTCAAACTCCTTGCGTAACGATTCCAAAGCATACGAATACGCTTCATAAGCGGCTCTGTCGGCTTCGTTGTTTGCTTTGCGTCTGCCGAATAGGTAGCCACTTATTGTCGTGGCTAATCCTATCAGTGCTACTATTGTTTCTGTGTCTAGTGTCATACTAATATGTCATCAACTGGTATTGTAACAGAATCATGTATTATAGATGTTCCAGAAGGGTTGACGCATGTCACAGATCCATCAGCCGCAATCGAATAATTTTCTTTTGTGATCGTAAACTTTGGAATCAACCCTAAATTAGTTCCATGCAAATTAGACTCTTGTATGTTTAGCGAGAGATAGGCGATTGCGTCGACATAGTGTATTGTTACACCCTCTTTGACTGTTATGCTTTTGCGACCTCTAATCTTTTGCAGAATTAGTTTTGGGAATAACATAGAATAGATCAGCTCTGCTTGCCACAGATTGTATACAGCCTTCGGATGTATGTGCAGATTGCCAGTCACGCCAGAATAAGCGAATGTATCCATCCATTCATCTACCCAGCCACCGACCGTGTCATCAACAGTAAGGTCATAAAATTCGTGAAATAGGTCGAAATAGACACAGTGTAATTCCCTTGCTATCTTACGATACAATTGGGAGACAGCTTCTGTCCACGAACTTTGCATATTTCCTGGTCCATTGAAGATCCTGTTAGGAGAAAACAGCAATATTACACATTTGGGTAATGTCGTACGTATTCGAGCTATTGCAGAACGGATGTTTTGATCGAGAGCCGAAATTGAGGATGCATGGTCGTTGATTCCCCATTTTATTACAAACACATCTGGCCGCTCTTCAATTTCATTGTCAAGGAAATTAGACATCCAATATGAAGAAGTTTTGCCACTTTGTCCAGAACGTACGATATTCACATTTATACCATCATATTTGCATTTAGCGGAAAACATGTGATATAAAGAATTTTCCTCAACTTTGCTATTGTCCGTCAGTGAAGAACCAACAAAATTGGTTGAATCTCCTGTGAATAGTATTTTTGGAGTGACAAGTTTGCTCTGGATGAAAAGCTTGTTGTGAAAAGGTGCCAGGTTTTCCCTTCCAAGCATACGGCTGTCATTTTCTCTAATATAGTCAAATGCGGCTGGTGTTGGTTCTGCCTCTGTTTTTTTCTTGATTTGTACGAGATCGTAAAAGTTGCCTGTATATAGGTAGCTTTGAGCTTCTACATCATCGAAAACGAAGACTCCAGAGTCACATACACAATGGCAATATCCATGCTGTGCCATTTTTCGGACAGAGACGGATGAGTTAATAATCGGGCTATCAAAACCCCAGGGAAAAGAAACAACCGCATTAAACGTACCTAAGATGATAGCATCCCTTCTGACAAGTGCACACACAGCATTATGAGAACTCAAATCCAAATTAAAAGATGTGTATGAGTTGTCGGACAAACGAATTTTGTAACTCTGTGTTGACAATCTAGGGAATACATACAGATAACCTTCGTATTCTGCCATAGCTGTTGTGTTAGAACCTAACGACACAATCAAATTAAGTGTTGGAGTTCCATTCGACAACACCATCTCATACAACTTTTTATCTTGGCCAGTCACGAATACCCTTCCATCGCTTGTTTTGTATTCCGCAAAAAAACCGTTGACAGAGAATGTTCCTGAAGAATAGGTTGTCAAGTCTTCTGAAAAAATGCAATAATTACCAGTGTTAGAAGATAGTGCTACAAAATGATTTTCAACACAAACAACAAATCGACTGTACGGTAGAGATATTGTCGTTGTAGATATTTGTGTCCTAGTAGCAAGATCGAAAAAACCAACTTTGGGAGAAGAAACACCGAATTCAATGTATGCCAGCTGCTCATTTTGGTTGTATGTCATAGAATACGCACCGTTGACAATGCTGTACGATTGCCCATCTATACATAGATGACCGTCAGTCTTCAGATAGATATTATAGTACTCGGTTGATTCTTTGTACTTGCGGACTTCATTTTCTATTTTTTTCCACAAAAATGTCAGTCCTTGTTTGTTGAGGAATTTATCTTGTGCCATATTCTGTATATTTTGTGCTAACATTTATTTCTGAAGCCGTCATAGGCAAAACTTCAAGATTAATGTTTTGTCCAGACACAGTAAGAGATATTGTTTCTGACTCAGACGTGAATTTAGGTTTGTTTTTAATGTAAGAAGGGTCTTTGGAGTCTGATTGAGCATAATCACTTTGTATGTAGTCTACATCAGTAACAACAGCTGGGTATAGCTCTCCTTCTGCTGTATATGCTGGAGTGTCTCCGCCATTAAGTTCTGGATTAAGGAAGAACCAAATCACATTTCCCAAATTTGCCTTGATAGCCAGACTGCTAATAGGATTGAAAGCCAATGCACCAGGAGCTGCGGTAGGGAAGTCTACAACTGCTACAGCATGTCCCAACCCAACAGAAGCATCTGCTGTACGAGGATCGCCAGAATAAGGAGTTGTACGAATAGCCCAAGTAATTAGATCAATTTTGATCATATTTGAGGGACGGAAACTTTCTATGTCTGAGGCCGAAACAGTTCCATCCACAGTAACGGTTTCGTTCATCACAATTGCCTGGCATTTTTGGTTGCTGATAACATTACCCCAGACAAAAGAGACATCGCACGTATAGTATGCAGAACCGTCAGCCGTGAGATACAGATAATTGACATGGAAATAGTAGTGGTGTGATACAGAACCTCTGTTGTTACACCAGTACAAATCTGCGAATTTACGCAGACCATCCGTCGAGCGTGCACCGACATGATACCCTTCTAGCATCTTAGCCGCTGGAACTTGCAAATCATAACCGTCGGCAGTGGGTGAGACATCAACAGACTGATCAGAAGAGGTTATAGTCATGCTGTCTCCTTCGCCATAGCCAACAATATCGAATTTGCCAGTGATAGGGTTAAGTTTATATTTGTATGCCATTGCTTACTCCTCCCTGAATTTGTATGTATAAGTGTCGTATGCGGAAGCTCTGAAATTGTAGCCGTTTCGTCCTTCAGCATACTGTATTAGTGTCGTGGTAGTGCCGTCCACAGTTGTCTCTGTGATTTTCTTGATCTGCCATACTGGTTGAGACAAAGCGTCTGTAGAAGGGTTGTATCTCTTTGTGTCGATACGCATCAGATAGGTGATTCCCGACGCTGGAATCTCTATTATCTTGTCATATCCTATTGCGTCGATGTCGGATGCCGAATTGAAAATCATAGTAATTACAAGTTAAGGATTTGTTTGCGGTTGTAGCCGATTCTTTTGTATGACACATGGATCCAGCTGTAGTCGTGTTCGTTGATCAGCTGGTCAAAATCCATGTCTTTAAGAAGGTTGAAAAGTTTTTTGTTTTCCTCCTTGCTTCCTGCGGTGATGTCTGCTGCTTGCCCTTTGACGTGCTGAGAGAAATCCGCCCCACCTACTTTTGAGTTCAAGAAAGGGGAACGATATGCGGAATTGACGGTAATAGGTTTCGCATACTTATCACGCAGCGGATCAAGCACTTTCATTACAAGTGCTATCAGGTTTCTTTTTTCCTCTTCTCCTGGAGTGTTGGAGATGCCGTATTTTTTTGCTGTATCTGACTTTGTCAGTTCATCCCAGCTGAAATGCTTGAATTTATACATATCTATATCCTCCTCTTTTACGTTGGTGACAAAGAAATAGTAGAGCAATAGCGCTAGTGCCGCCACAAGCGACACCGACGCTACAGCCAACACTATTGTTGTTTGTCTTTTAGTTAAGTTCATCAAACTCTTTTTCAGTAACATACTCATGTCCTAGCACCATTTTGCATGCGGTTGCGGTCTCAGCTCCGAAAATGCCGTCGACGGTGATTTGCGACACCTTCACACCGTCTTCCTGCATGTCAGCGAGCATTTTGTTAAGGTTTTTCTGTAAAGCCGACACTTGATCTCCTGTGTCGCCCTGTTTCAAAAAGACGGCGCCACCGCTCACACCGCCCTCTGGATCTGTCTTCTTCAGTTTCCACAGCAGAAAGACGACCAAAGCGACCGCAAGAACACAGCCAACCACTATCAATATTGTCTTTGTTTTTCCTTCCATACTCTTAGATTTTAAATTCCACATTCTTGTCTTCAAGAATCTCATTGATCTCTTTCGCTTGCTCTGTAGACAAGTCACCTTGCAAGTCCGACCATAGTGTTCCGTTAGAGAACCATGAATCACCATACTTCTGTCTGTAAGTTGCAGCTACAGTGATCACATCTGAGCGACTCTTACAAGTGCGGATAGCCGTCTTGATTGCGTCATAGTCTGTTCCTGGCCCAAGCATGGCATTCCAAAGCTTGTCGGCAAGCGCTTCAGCCTGTTCCGCTGTCACGGAGACTTGGTTTGGGTCAATCTCTCTGTTAGCTTGGTCTATGGCGGCATTAGACTCTTTCACTTTCTTCTGCTTGTCTGTTCTACTCCAGAAGAAAAAGACAATCACCAAGACAACCACCACAGCCAACGCAATGAGAATCCATTTGGGGTCTATAGGTAGTTTCATAGGCATTATGCGAATAAGTCTGATTTGCTAGCGTCCTTTGCAACGTCGCTACCAAAATCAAGAATTTCCTGAAGCTTTGATTTTTCACTTGCTGATGATCCGTTAGAAGGAGGTGTTTTTGTCTCTTCCTTCTTCTCCTTTTTCTGAGAATAGACATACCACGCAATTACACCGATCACGGCAATCACCGCAACCACTACGATTATTTTTGTTGTCTTATCCATAATCTTTAAAATTAAATGTTACGTAATAGGCAATAAGCCAATACTGGCAACGTCATTGCTACTGCAAGCAGTAAGATTGACGATGGGTCGATCTCCACGATCACACCTACATTAGCGATTCTATTGTTGCTATTCATGATCAATCACATTTAAAAATCATAAACAGGAACATCATTGCGAGGATAGCAACCAACAGCCAGTGTGTTGCCGCATCCGTTGTGCGGACATAAACGACTCCGCCTCTTGTCGTGTATGCAGAAATATTCTGCTGTTCAAAATCTCTTTCCATGTCGATTTCTTCTTTAGTTGTTTCTACTTTAGTGGGGATCTCTTCCTCAATCTCCACTGGTGTTGTAACCTGTGCGTTTCCGTCGCAATCAGCGGCGCACTGCATTTCGATATACTCGATACTGTATCTACTTTCCATAGCGTATTTATTACTTTAAGATGTTTTTTGTATATTGGTCGCTCTGCAAAAACTCTTCAAGAGTACTGTGTCCACTATCAATCGAGTCAGCCCACCCATCTCCGAAACCATAATACCTTTGAGAGTAGCCCCAGACAAACCAATCTATGGATTCTTTAGTCCAGCCATAAAGTGTATAAGTCTGCTGTCCTCCCAGTTCGATTCTTCTTAAAAGAGTATTTAGATGAGCAGGGACATAGTTTAGAACTTTGTTGTTCTTTTGTATTGCAGCTGATATGCCCAAAGACGCAATAGCACCAAGAATATTCGTAGACTCTTTGTAAGAGTAGTAGAAAGAAGCTACAGCTAAAGCTGCATCATAGAAATTAGTGCATACTATCTTAGAATCCTTATCGACAGAATTATTCCAGTTTACAGCAGTATAAACAGTAACTCCTCCGTCACGACGAAGCCAATAAGTCATCAATGCAAAGTCATTGACATTGAAGCTGTCTAGTTCTTGGTATTGAGCATCAGAAATGTCATTGCAACCTCTTACATGTTTCCATTCTCCGTTACCACTACGATTGTGTATATATCTCTTTTCATTGAAATATGATACCAACGTATTATATGCGGTGGTAACTTTAAGGAGTTTTTTAGTCGTATAAGAGTTATAAGCACTTACCATATCTTTCTGAACCTCATTGATAAGCTGAGGGTTGTCTAACCATTTTTGGAATGTAGACAAACTGATTCCCGAATCTCCACATCCTTTCAGATTAAGGCTCTCATTACCGTAATAGAACTCATCGTAAGCATCCTGCCACGCTCTGTCCCATTGTGTTTTAATGTCGGATTCAGCTGTAAGAAGTGCCGCTTTCATTTCGTCCACCGTGTCAAAGTCGGGATCAAGGAAAGATTTGCTTTGCCCAGTCAACTCTATATGTCGGTCGTTTAACTCGCTCCATACCGCATAAGTCTCAGACCATTTTTGAAGATCAGGAAAAGACATGACTCCAGGATCAACACCCATAACACGGATGTAGTCTGAACGCATCGACTTGTACAATTCTCTTTGAGAATCAGTAAGCGTGTCCATGTAGTCGTCCAATGCGACATGTCCTTCTGCCGTCTGAGCGTCGTTGATCATGCCGACTTTCTTTTCTTCATCCTTCTTCTTCTGATTCTCTCTGCTTGCGATATAAGCGTCCTGATTCTGCTTGATAGTAAGATCAGCATTAGCGGAATCTATCTTGCCGGCAGCCGTTGTCTTGTTGTCTGAGATTCTGGAGAAGGTTCTGTAGAGAAGGAAAATCGCAAGCAATACCGCAACAGCGATAAGTATGATTTTAATTTTCTGTTTATCCATATTATTTTTTTTTAAGGAGTTCAATTGCTTCTTTATCCCCCAAATTAGCCATTACTGTCAGTACTGAAAGAAGAGCATGATATTTGCGTTTCACATCGTCTCTCGCCAGATAATAGACGCTGTCGATATGATGTTTCAGCGAATATTCGGACTTCAGAGCCATTTTGCTTAACGCATAATCATCCGCTTTTTCTTCATTCAAGGTCTTCAGAACAAAATGCCCTATTTCGTGATATAGGGTAAATTCTTTCATGTAGGGTGGCAGAAGATCATAGACAGATCTGTTAATCTCTATCTCTCCTGTAGACATGTTTGTCTGTGCCGGGTTGGAAGGATTATCGGGAAAGCACTCAAACCATTTTATTTTCATGATTTACCCCAGCCAAAGAAATTGTCCATAAAATGCTCACCGACACCCTTAGCTGAATCAGCCCATGCACTAATAGCATCATATTTGTTAGTCTCCGCTCTCTGCGACTCGTAAGATTTCCAAAAAAGAATACCTACCACAGTAACAACCGCTAGGACAATTAGGAGAAATACTAATGTGTTTTTATCCATAGTCTAATAGTTTTTATTTCCAGTAACTAGCCCCTGAATCGAATGCGGCATAAAGTTTCTTTGTCTTATCTCCGACTTTCAACACACCGTTTGAAGAGTTGGAGTTGCGAGGCATGGAGTAAGCGACTGTAGTGAGAGTTTCCCCCACGTCGCTTCTTTTAAGCTTGGAGATGTCTTCTGCGACTCCAGCCTTAACCATGTCTTTGATTGATTTTAATGTTACTTTCTTTGCCATATCATTTCATTTTTTTGTAGAAATACCATAATAGCCAAGCCACAACAGCAATTGCCACTCCGTACCCCAAATACGTAAGAATTGTTTTGTAAGACACCAACTCGTCCTGAACTGATTCGAAATTTTCGATATGTGTGGAATATTGATAATTGGGATCGAGTCCAAGACGTTCCAATCTGTCAAGAGCACTTTCCACTCCGTTCTGATATACTCCAACTGGGGAAGCGGTAGCTTTAGTCTCTGGGTATAACAAATAAAATGCGTCCAGAAACTTTTCATGCGAAGCCTTACGCAATTTTGCCAAATCCTGTAACTTGACTACATCACCTGTAGGGATTCCAGCTTGATCAAACAAAAAGAGCAAACCAGATTGGTTTGCTCCGATTCTATTCTCAAGCTCACCAAAATTGTGAGTCATAGGCTATTGAGTTAGTTAGTCTACATTGAAACCAAGAGCTGCTGCGTTTGCCATTGCCTCGTCTGCCTTCTTCTGCAATCCCTTCTCAGTGTCAAGCGATGCACCGAATACAAGAGAGATAACGACTGTACGACCTGCGCCAATAGTTGTCAACAAAATGTTGTCCGCACCCAAGATCCAGTTGATATCTGTCAACTCGATAACCTTAGTGTTGTTGTCGCCTGATCTCTGGTACTGAGCAGGAATTCGCTTCTGATCAATGTAGCCAGTGAATGGATTGATCTGACGATAGACGATAGGGTAGTCAAGCTGCGACTCGTTGTCTGCCTTGATCTTGATAGCGCGAAGACGTGAAGGGTTTGCCTTTACGTAAGCAAGAAGTGCGTCGATCTTCTCAGGAGTTCCCGAACAAGTAAGATCTGTAGCCACTGTACCCTCTGCAATGATGTTGCTTGAGTCCAAGTAAGAAGATCCAGCTGCGAAACCTCCAGCGGAAAGAGCTACCTTGATGGCACTTTGGCCACCGTTAGTAATGTTGAAAGAGAAAATCTTTCCGCAATTGTCCTCTTTCAAGAATGAGTTTGCTGATCCGAAATCAAGCAAGTTGTCACCTACACCGATGTAGTTAGAACCTTCAGCCTTTGCCTTAACGATTCTCTGAACGTTGTTGCGGTTAACTCCACCGCCTAAAATGTTCTGTCCCATTTTTTTAATGAATTACTGTTAAACTGAAAGAAATGAAATTACTGAGCTGGAGCGATTACTGCATTCTCCTTCTTGCTCGAAAAGTTGTCACGAAGTGCATAGATTACAGCACCTACCATCACAAGTGTGACAATTGACAAAATGACTGCTGTTTTAGTCTGATTCATAATTGTAAGTTTTTTTTGTTTTATTTTCGGCTAAGGTAGAAGGGGCGGAAATGGCGGTGTCCGTTTTTGTCCTGAAAGTGTAACTTTCTGTAATATTCTGTAATATAATGTAGGAAAGTGCCACTACACAACGACAAACAGACGCTCAAAGAAAGCCACTACACGTGGAGTCAGGAAATGATCATTAGAATGATACCCGATTTCCGCAAGCATACCACCGTCCACACGCTGAATCCATCTATTCAACGTGCGTACCGAAACTCCGACTTTGTCGGCAAATTCTTTTTTTGTCATTGCTTTGCGTTCTGGCATCACCACAATTTTATTCTTTTGTAATAATGTGGATTCTTCTCACTCTTTTTGTTTACTTCTGTTTGTGTGTCGACTATCTTCTGATAGTTTTCCCCCAATTCCATCTTTCTGTAAGCCACTGAATCAAGTGTGCGGAAAAGGATAATGTTAGAGACGTAACTGTAGAACACTGGCCTTACTTTCGTGAATCCGTGAGCCACGACGAATATATCCAGCTCCTGCTGACGATAGGAGATCATAAGATCCTCTATCAGGTTGTCGGTCTTTGCATCCTTCATATACAATCTTGCATCGTCGAAAACAATAATGCCTTTACGGAAGTATCGGAGCTTTGCCAACGTGCCTATATCGTCTTTGGTGGGTGGATAGCAGCGTGTCTTACGGATTCCTTCAAACAGAAAATCGTCTCTCTTTGTAAGATCCACTTCCGGCACGTCTCGCCATTCCTCGATATGGTTCGTGACTATTAAGGCTTTCTTTGCGTTGCACTTGTCGAGAATTTCCCTCATGATAGTGCTTTTGCCTGTGCCGTTTGTGCCAAGAACCATAGTCATGAACGGTCGTCTACCTTCATTCTCGTTATTCTGAATATCCGTCTTCATGAGCTGTCTCCTTTCGTTGTTGTTCAAACTCCTTCATTCGCAACTCCAACTCCTTCTCTTTGGCTCGCAACTCTTCTTCCTTCTCCTTCAGCTTCTGCTCCTGCATGGCGACAGGTATCTTTGTGCCATAGATAGACGCAATCACACCGATTAGCATCCATCCAGGAGTGAGCTGTATCTGCTTTGTCTGCAAATACTGGGTGTAGGCTTTTGTCAGCTTCTGAAGTTGGTCTGTAGTGGCTTGCAATCTTTCAGGGTTGCATTTCACAAACATTGCGATAAGTGCCGGGATAGCTAAGTCGGTGATCATGGCGGCAAACTCAGCCGACAATGAAGCCAATCCCGAATCAAAATTCACCTTCTCTTCTTCGTCGTCGTCTTCGTATCCGTCTGAGTCATCACCACCGCCATAAGTCTCTTCTGTGTCGCTTTCTCCAGAATTGCCAAACAAGTTATCCAAACCTTCATCCTCAGTGTCGGAATAGCTCGCCTTTTCCTCGTTCATGTCTGATAGAAACTCGTCCAAATTTCCGTTCGGAAGATTTGCGTTGTATGTCTTTTCTCCTAGTGCCATAGTATCACATTTTTAGATTTTCGGATAGTTCATTTAGTTTGTCCTGCACGTCCTGACAATCAAGCTGACGGACTACATTGTCGTTGTTGTCGAAAGTGGCAACCACGTAGGACAATTTGCCATCACCGCTTTTGAATAGGATGATTCCGGCTGTCATTTCCCCTTCGTCCAAATTCACGGAATCAAGATGCTTAATCAAAGCTGTTTCCAAATGTGGGTAGAGCTGCTTCAACAGAGTGTCTTTCAACTTCTGCGGATTAGCCAGAAAATCAGCGATCATGCCGAATGCGGATGATTGCCCCTTATTGCTTCTGAATAGATCAAACATTTCCATACTATTTCTCTTTTTGTGACAAGAAGGCTTTCCACTCCTTTATTGTCTTGCCTGTAACTTCTTCGATTTTAGAATCCTTTAGAGGTGGATAGAACCAATCGCAACGCTTCTCAATGTTGTAGAGAAGGGTAGACTTTATGAAGATTTCGTAATAAGTCACTTCACGGCTGTATTTCGTCTCCAGATGCTCCCTTAATGTCTCTAAGAATAGACGGACTTTCTCGTTAGTCACGTAAACAGGGATCAATCCTTCTTCTGAAGCTTTCAGTCTTTCAATTTCGTCTTCCTTCTCCTCCAGTTTTGCCTGTAATTCCTGCAACTGCTGTGATAGAACGTTGATATTATCCTCCTTCTCTTTGTCGGCTGATTCAAGAGCTGCCAATTTCTTCTTTACTGCGTTGTACTCGCTTTCTGGCACTCCTTCCATGAATGAGCCACCTTCTTTCAGAGTTTTCTCCAGCTCTATAATTTTAGACTGTAAAGAAGGAACAATTTTGTAGTAGGAATTAATGATTGTGTCAGAGACTGCGTTGCTTGACGATGAGCCAAATTCTTTGATCAGCCTATCTTTCGTCTCTGGCGACACTCGCCATGTGATAGCGATTGTATTTTTTCTCTCTTTTTCCATGCGAAATAGAATTTGTTACTATTATATAATAACAAAAATAGAATATGTAAGCAGAATTTAGAAATATAATAGTGTTGTTTTAATGCGGATTTTGGCATTTTATGGCATAAAATTCTACGGATTCAATAAAGAATAGGAAAATCCAATTTTTTAGGCGGTTTAGGCGAAATTTTGAACAATTTCCCGACCTCTCCCCAAAAACAGCCATATAAAAAACTCGGAAAAAAATTGTAAAATTGTAACCTTGTAACCTGATAGGGTTAAATTGTAGATAATCAATATTTTAAGTAGGGTACAATTTTAAAAATGAAATTGTATCAGCGATACAAAAATTGTACCCGACTAACTGACCGCCCAAAATTGGGGCAAAAATGCCCATTTCGGTTACAATTTTGAAAATGGTGTTAAAAATTGTACCCAAAAAATTGTAACTTTGTACCCATTGATTTTCAATGAATTATCCTTCAAAAAATGCTCGGTTACAAAGTTACAAAAATTTTCCACTTTTTGGTATACCCATTTTTCGACCTTTTTGGGCTGAAAAATCGCCCCCACGGAGTCGCCCTAAAATTGTACCCCATTTAGGCGAAATTTTGAACAATGATTTTATCTTTTTGGGGGATATAAAAAGAGCAACCAAAGTGAATTTGATTGCTCTTTTCTTGTTGTTCTTTGTTAGTTTTACTTGGCAAGTGAAAAAAAAGGAGGATAAACACTTGCCATTGTTAATTAAGCAAACTGCACGTTGCTTAATTCTAATGCGAATTTATGTATCGCATTTGCTATTTTTTCTACGGTTTGTGGACTTGGTTTTCTTTTGCCAGAAGCATAATGCCAAAGTTGCTTCTGATTGATACCTGTAAGACTTTCAAGAGCTGATTTTCCGAATACTGGAGCATAAGCATTCAAGAAAGAGCAAAGATCGTATTTATAAACCAATTCATACTTACCTTTCAAAAGATCAGGAATCTTTACATCCATTTCTTTACATGCGTCAACATATAATTCTATTGCTTCCTTTGCAGACTCTTTAATCTCCTTCAAATTCTCTCCTGTTACTGCAATTCCAGCAACATCTTTTACGTAGGCTGCCAAATTGTTTTCAGCAAACTCTACTATAACCACCACTTTCTTCATGTTATTATCTTTTTTATCCTTTTTTTCCAAAAAGCAAAGGGATTTATTTTCCCATTGCTTTTAGAATGTTCTTTTCTGTTCCTTTGGGAATATCATGGCTGTTATTACCAGGCACTACTGTTATTCCCTTGCCTTTTTTGAAGTAAATTCTGTGGTCTCCCCTGATTCGTTGTAGTACCCACCCGTCTTCTTCAAGCATTTTAATAATTTCCTTTACTTTCATAAACCTCCTTTTTTATAACCACAAAGATAACTAAATTTCTACTATATTGCAAGCAGTGTAACTAAAAAGTTATCTTAAAATGAAATTTTGAACAAAAAAAAAGAGTGCCTATTAGCACTCTTTATTAGATCACATTATAATTATTTGCTCCCTTTTGTCTTTTGATTCTCGGAAACAATTACTCCCATTGCTTTAAGGTATGCTACAATCGCTTTGCCTTGCTTTGTATTCTCGTTTATCTTTATTGTGTACTTTGCCATTGTCTAAAATATCTTAGTGTAGTGCCCTTTCATAGAGAATATTGTTATTGTATTAGTCTCAAAGTTGATTTCATAAACAATTCTATGTTCTTGGTTTATTCTTCTTGACCATAGTCCTGACAAATCTCCTTTTAAGGCTTCTGGTTTCCCAATTCCAGTTCTTGGATGTTGTGACATATCCTCAATTAAAGATTGAATCTTTTTCATAAGTTTGACATTTCCAGATTCCTTGTAATACTGAATGTCCAATAGTGCTTTTTGCGAATATTCTACTTCCATAAATCTTTTGTCTCAATCTTCACTTTCGGTAACTTTCGTTGCTCATGAATCATCTTGACAAATTCTGGATCATACTCAGGCTCTTTCTCAGAAATAATCTCTGCTCCTAAATCTTTAAGAAGCTGTAACAAGCTCTTTCCTTGCGTTGTCCTTTCGTTGATTGAAATTGTATAAGTTGCCATAGCCATATATTTTTTGTTTCTGCAAAGATAGAAAAAGATATTTTGCTTTCAATCTATCCAGACAAAAAAAAGTCTCTTCACAGAGACTCTTTTTCTTTTGCTTTGACTTATTAACTCATAAAAGGATAAAGTGAAAAGAAGGTTGCTCCACCGTCTCGGATTCACAACCTATGTAAATAATAAACTAATAACAAGTAAAGTTCAATATCATGAATTTAATGGTTGTCTTAGTCGAAAAGCGTTTTTCTTTTAGACTGTGATTTGCCTAAAATGAAATCACATATCCAGTTCCTTGCATAGTCGGGGCTAATAATAGATCTCTCTTCACTGCAAACTCCAGCTTGATTACTTTTCTTTGCTTTTTCTATACTTTTTATTTCCTTATTTTTCTGATAAGAACATCCGCTTGTGGCTTCTATATTAATGAACCAATATGCTGTTGGTTTTTTATAATAGTCTCCTCTTAGTCGCCTATTCTTATCTATTAATGTAGGTTTTAAAAAATTCTTTTGTAAGTATGAATCTCTATTCTGATTCCATGGATTTTCAATGATTAACTGTATTTTTTTAGCCATTACGACTGTTATAAGTTTCCATAGAATTTCGTAATATAATTGTCTTTTTTGGCTTCTTTCAACAATGTTTCTATATCTTAATTCTTTGTTTTCTTTGAATTGCAGTTCTAAATTCAAACTGTAATCCTGAAAATATAACATGCTTGCATCACAAAAATACACACATGGGAAAAATGCCATGATTAAATCATCTTTGGATATCTTATCAAAGATAGATTCTTTGCCATCGTAGGCATTTTGGATTTCGGCAAATAAATCTATGACATGATCAGTCTCATTGTAGTTGTTTTGTATATCATAGTCTTCTGCTGGAATCCCAAGTTTGAGAAACTCATTCTTAAAAGTTCCTGACTGCTCAAAGAAACAATGAACTTTGCCTTTTATTTCCATGCCTATTCTTCTTTTTGTCCTGCATAAACCACATACTGCCTTATCGGTTTGTTTTCCGTTCTGACGTAATAGAACTCTTCCGATTTGCCAAATATGTTTTTGCGGATTATTCTTCCTCTGTTGTCGTTAACTAACTCTACCGGGTTCAACTCTGTCACCCACTCGCACTGCTGGCAAAACTCTCTCATAGCTTTACCAAACTTTGTCGTAGTCCATCCCTTCACATTTGAATCACGTAGAAATGCGTTAAACGTGTCGTTCTTGCTGACGTATGTATTAACGTTTTCACTATTTCTATTGAAATAGACTTCTGCCCATGAACGGAACTGGTTACCCATGATCTGAATTGATATACGGTCTTTGATCCTATCCATTGGCGGTGTTATCTTCACCACCTCTTTACTCACTTTCAGATAGAACTGTACACAGTCAAGCAAGAAGTTGACATCATCATTCCACATCTCGTTTGTGTAATGCTCTCCTCCTAATTCCAGATTGAAATCATCATATATACGTCGGCTCTCCCTGTAGTCGTTATCATCTGTCTTCTGATGGTAGTAGTCGCTGAAGACAACGAACAACAAACGTCTAAGAGTGGCACTGTCTTTGTTTGGCGGTGGAAAATTCGACGTGAATGCGAACTTTGGCGACTTTGTGAAGTCCATCACGTTGGAATCCACATGCTTCTTGTTAGTCTCCAGACTACCGGTTATCTTATCATAGAAGTACGTGAAATCGAAATGCTGGTCTGCATCGTCAACCCATATAACGTCTGTCGATTCCGTCACGTTCTGAAACAAGAACTGATTTTCTGTCAGCTTCTTGTTTTTACCTCCTAAGAATAGAATATTACGGATGCTCTCAAGAAACTTTATCATGAATGATTTTCCGCTACCTCCTGAAGATTCACCGTCGTTGCTTATCTTGTCCTCCATGATCCACAATGCCCATGCTCTGGCTTGGTCTTTGTGACGGTGCAACAGATAGCCGATTGCGAATAGCTTTGCCGCCAAGTTCTGCATCTGCTCCTGCTGTTCGTCATAGCTCAGACGCGCACCGCAGATATTGAACTTGTTGGCTTCGTTGTATCGTGCGTTTTCCTCGCTCATTTGCGACGCTCTTTGCTCTAATTCCTCTCTCCAATATATGCGGCTCGCATTTATCAGATAGCGGAAATAGTGGCTCTTTATGTTCATCGGCAATATGCTCCACATGTCTTCACTCTCTCTTCTGAAGTCGAAAGCTGGAGCGGTGCGACGGTAGTGTATTTGTGATATGTCATTTTCCCATACGTATCTGTTCATGTCGTTTGCCTTATGCTCCAGTATCTTTTCTCCTGTCACCTCTACACATAAGTTCTTAAAGTAGAAAAATTGTCTGTCGCTTTCACAATGAGAGAATGACAGATTAAGCAAAGGCAGATCGTCCATGGTGGATGCTTTTGTACGGTTGGAATTAAGGATCACATTAAGCACCTTAATATCTTCACGTCTTTCTCTCAACCATGCAATCACATACTGACGGATGTCCTTTGCCGTCACCTTCTTCACTACAGATCCGTCCACCTTCACCAGATATTCTTCTTTCGTCAACGGATCTGCCAATCTTCCGAATCCTGCCATAGAAAGAAAGTTGATATAGTATGCGGTGTTGATCTCAATACGCATTACTCCGTTATCAGATAGCGTGTTTTCCCAAAACCGCACTGGCATTGCAGTCTTCAACAAGTCTTCAAAATCATGCTTGCTAGAACGCAATTCAACATAATCTCTTAAATCCTTTCTTGGTCTTCCTCGATTATCCCTATAGTCGCTAAGCCAGTCGGGCAAAGAAGCTGTACGGATGTCAATATACTTGAATGCCAGTTCACGTCCTCTTCTGATACCAGTTTCGTCTTTGTCGGGAATGTTATAAAGTGTCTCAACACACTTCATCACCTCTTTATACATTTGCTCCGTGAACGGCGCTGTCTCGCTGTTGAGCCACAAAGGATAGTAGCCGTTTGCCAGGCAGTTCACCGCATCACGTTCACCGCTACAGATACATGCCGCCTGTAGCTTCTTCACTTTGTACGGTCTTCCTTCGTTCAACGGATCACCTTCAAAAGCTATTCTGTCTGCTTCGTTGTATTGCTTGTAGTTGGCTTGCAATTCAGTCAGTCCGTTGATAAAATCCTTTGGCTTTGCTCCGTTGTAGAAGAATCTGAAAGCCTTGTCGGGGTTGAGCGGCTGATAGATTTTCACAAAGTGCTTCTGCTGGTCTCCATCCTGGTAATTGCAAAGACGCATAAAGATAGGGTAGGTCTCCGTGCTTGCAATTGTGGTCGTTTTAAGCAGTCCCGTCTCCCTGTCTTTACTTGTCTTTGTGTATGAGATCAGCGGAAAATAAGACAATGCGTCCAAATGCTCCTGCTTCACTTTCGGACCCCATATCTCCAACTCCTTATCCGTGAACTTGTCACGCTTCTCATAGCAGAAATCACCTTCCTTCTCGTCGGCTGTGGCTGGACGTGTGGTGATCTCGGCTCTGTTGACAGATACAGAAAGAGTTTCAGACACTCCGAACCTATCCGCAAGAATGCAGATTGCTTCACGGAAATTGCGTCCTTCCTCCTTCATGCAGATGTCAATCGCATTCATGGCGTGAGCGTCGTCGCCAAAGTCGGTGACTTTCCAAATCTCTCCGAATTGCTTTATATATGCGGATGGAGTACGCTCATTACGCATACGGAACGGCTTCCTGCTATCCAAGCATTCCTGTGCCTGTGGATAGTAGGATAGGATAATGTCCAAGCCACCGCGCGTCTTTGCGTACAAATCTTCAACCTTTATCATCTTCGTATGCTTTAAGAATTTCTTGGATTCCTTTTATCGCTTGCTCTCTGTCGGAATCAGAAATAATGATCTTAGAAATACTCTGTCTGAATAGATTGCGTACCTCAGTCACATTGCAGCTGCTCAACGCATCTATTTTGTCTGCTATCTCGGTCGCAAATTTCGTCGGCACTGGCAGACACAATACATTAAGTGATTTGATTATTCTTGTCTTCATAGCCTTTTCGTTTTCAGAATTTAGTTTTTTCACACAATAGAACCGAATCATTTTTAATGATGATCACTGTCTCCGTCCGCTCTTTGCGGTCGCAGATATATATCTGTCTGTGGCGGTCTCCATTCTCTGACCATGTCGTGTCGTAGCTTGGTATGGTGGTGTCTTCATACGCGCTGCTCGACGGCAATGCCACCAAAGCGGATGTGGCCAGTATCAAAATCAATATCGTGTCTTTCATGATTCTTTTATCGCTTTTTCGATTATCGAATCTAGCGGCACATGGCTTCGGTAGAACTTCACTCTGATAGTCGCCACCTGCTGATAGTCGTCTATCGTTTCCACCCTGCAAGACGGATAATCCTGCAAAGCTTTAAGGATAGCGTCGACGTGGACGCTTTCCGCTTCCACCACCGCGCCGCCCAATATGTAGTTAATCTTTATGTCCTCCATCTTTCTTCCCTCCATACTTCTTGTTATTGAATACAAGATCCATAAGTTGATCAGATGTCAAGTCCTTCAACTCCATCACTATTTGCCTTACTATAAAATCGCAACCCATTGCATCGAAACAGCAAATAGGCTCGTTCGTGCAGTAAGAACACATCTTATCTTTATAGTCTTTCTCCACCTTTATACTCCCTACATAGATAAGATTCGTAAGCTGTTGGCCTGTCAGTGTGTGCTTCTTTCCCATGACTTCTTTATTTAAGGTTCTGGAACAACATTGTTCAGTATTACCCGTGAACCTAATGAATAGCTCCAGTATACGAATTTGTTGGAAAGGAAATCTTCCAACGTCACAAAGACATATAAGTTAAATACTCTCACTTTCATCTTTTTGCTAATTATAAAATGCTCGAACTTCACATTTAAACTTAATGGCTAGTCCGTCTATTTTTTCTTCTTCTCCAGACGCTGATTCATTCCAATATTTTACTTCTAATGATCCAATTCTAAAGTACTTGTCCATACAAACTAGGAGTTTGTCGCATTCCTTATAACAATAGATCTCAAACTCGAACGTATCCTTGTCTATAGCACGGATTCTGGAGATTTCTGCAAATTCTTCAATCTCTTCGCTGAATTTCTCTAATTCTGAATATATCATAGCTCTTTCCCCTCCTTTATGTCTTTAATTGTCTCATTGTTAATATCTGCGTCTGCGTCGAAAAGGAATGCTAGGCATTCTTTTTACTTCCCATTCGCACAAATCCAAATTACCAAAGCTGACAGTATAACTCCAGTAAACAACGTCGTTTGACATAAAATCATCCCACGTCTGATAGACTATCCTAAATACTCTTATATTCATTTCTCTTCCTCCTTTTTTTCATGATAATATGCTCTTGCATACATGTCTTTAACCCTTCCTGTACTTTCATAAGACGATACTACCATGTGAAGGAATCCGACTCCTTCCTGTGTAAAGTTGCACTTCTCTGTACGATCATATCCGTCGCTGCTCTCGTCCCATTGAATGTTTTTCCCTGATCCTGTAAACTCGTCGAATCCAAAATCAGCCGCCATGTGCTTCATGATGTCAAGCGAGTTGGATTGTTTTGCTTTGATCTCATCTATTGTCTTCTTTCTTCCCATCTTCTCCTCCTTTTATAAGTTCAACAAATTTTACATTTACTCCGTCCTTCCTGCTACAGCATGGACCGGTCACAAATATGAGGTCTGCACAGTCTTCATAATTGAAGAAAAAGCATCCTTCACATCCTTCTGATGGAGTCACAACAAACTCTTTGTCCCTCCATTTTATCGTTTCTCCTACCTTCTTTTCAAAGCTCATTTCTTTACGTTTTTTTTCGGCTCTTTGAATAACAGGCTCAGTATAGGGAACAGAAACAGAAGCAGCATGGCTACTGCTATCGCTTTCGGATCATCTATTATTGAGTCTATAAAGTCGAATATGTTAGTCATCTTCTTTCTCCTCTTTCTCTTCCTTGAAGTCGTCTGCCTGCATCACCGCATATCTGATCATGAACGCAATCGACATCCACATCAAAAATTCAATTCCTGCTTCCATAGCCCATATCCTTTTACTTCTTGTACACTCCTCCCTCCTTCAGGGCGGTTTCTCTGATCTGCTGTCGCTTCAACGTCGACACGTCTCCACGCAACGCTTTTCTTACCGTCACATGGTTGAACCCGTAACCGTCTTTGCTTGTCAGCTTCTCTCTTATCTCCTTTGACACTAAAATCTGTTTTTCCATTTCTTTATTTTTTATCGTGGCTGGCGACGGAATCGAACCGCCTGGAGTCCTACGCTTCATGTGTCGACGCTAATTGTTCAGATTTCACATGTTTCTTGCAGTCCACCTTTATCTGCACCTTTCCAACCAATCCAAACAATAACATCCATACCATTAAACGAATTTAGCTAGTGGCCAGGGACGGACTCGAACCGCCCACCGCACGAGGCTTTTTACTTTTATATCGTTGCTCTACCCACACGCGCAACCGCCCGGCCAAAAAGCAAACGGTCTTCACAGATGGCTCGCTTTGAATTTGTTTATCATATCCAATGACGACAACAATTGGTTAATATTGTGTATCACTTAACTCTAAAATTGCCAATAAGGTCTTCTATGTCTATGTTGATTTCTTCCTCACTCTTGTTGCTCATCGACGTTGCTATCATCTTCAGCATGTATTTTTTCTGCTGGAACGACAGCTCGTTGATGTTGCTTTCTAGAAGCGTGATCACGTCTTCTGACTCTACAGATATTCTTATTGTCCCTTTCATGTTGCCTCCTTTTTTTTAGAAAATTTAATGCTTGCTCTTACGTTTTTTAATGCCGGAAATTCTTTCATGAAATAATCCATGACTTCTTTCTTAATTAATTTTTTACGTTGTCTCTTATTCATAACTCTTTATTTAAAAGTTTCTGTTTGTGTCTCCACTCTCTGTTGTATGCAAGCTTCTTTTCCCTGTACTCAGGGTCGTTGCGGTATCTCTCACGTTGCGCCTTGCAGATCTTCTTCTTGTCTTCCGACGGTCTGTTGGCGCGTAGCCACCTCTGATATTCCGCATGATACCCGGGATGCTTTGCCCTCCATTGCCTTTGATATTCCGCTGTTGCCATACTTCTTACTTTTTGTGGTTTGAAAAATTTTCCTTTTCTTTGCCGTTTCAAAACGTATCAAAAACTATCTTTTTGTAGTCTTTTTGTGTCGTTTCGTATCGCAAAAGTGATGATTTTTTTTCATCACTGCAAAATATTTTCGATGATTTTTTTCATTAAAATAATGGCTTATGCACGAAAGAATTAAACAAATTATTGATAATGAGGGTCTTAGTGTAAGAAAATTTGAAGATAAAATTCATTGTTCGGTTGGAGTTATAGCAAGAGCTTTGAAAAATAAAACAGATATTTCTTCTCGATTTCTAATCTCTATCAAAGAGGTTTTTCCTCAGTATTCCGCTGAATGGCTCTTAACAGGCGAAGGAGAAATGCTTGTAAGCAAAGACGGTGTAAGCGGTGCTGAAGAGTGTAAGCAGACGGACAATGTGGAAGAAGAAAACATCAGTAGAAGATTGGATGATATGGAAAAGAGGGAGGCTCAAAGGGATTTCCTTCTTACCAGGATAGCCGACACACTGGATGGGATAAGTAAGATTCTTGCGCATTTGCCCGAAAATCCCGAAAAAGAGAGCAGCGTGAAAAATCATTCGTCGCTATGTGGGTAAATGTCTAATTGATAGATGATTATATGGTGTGAAAATGCGACAGAATTGCGTCAAACGCACCGTTTTTAACAAAATTGCACCGCTGAAAATCAGTACTTTAAGGGGTAGAAGTTGGGATTTGAATGCCACGAGTTCGAATCTCGTCCTCACCGCA
>OCTW011300599.1_pt1 | contig 24319 bp, 16 predicted proteins | sample 1539671 | NCBI WGS metagenome assembly OCTW01 (sample SAMN02144230, study PRJEB22623) | gut metagenome | biome: sheep rumen | host: Ovis aries | place: New Zealand | reverse complement strand
GTATTTCATTGAATGCGCATTAAATACGCTATCCCTATGGACTGCTTGTTTTTACAAACGGATTTGTTCGCATCTAACGATGCTCACGCATTGAATTTTCGAAAACCAGCACCCATAGTAAATCCGTTTGCAAACAGAAAACAACCGGATTTGCTTATTTAGCTTTAGAGCAAAAAGATGCGCTTAATTCATTACGAATTATGCATTATTTCTTGGCGGCTTTGGCGGCTTCGAGAGCGCGAGCCATGCGGGCTTTTTTCTTGTTCTGAGCTTTAGCGCGGCACATTTTCAAACTTTTACGACGATCACCTCTTCCCATGGTTTTCTCCTTAATTGAGTGTTAATCATTTTTAAATGGACGCCAATTGGCATCAACCGAGTGTGGGTATTTATGCGCGTGGGGCTGAGTTGTCAAGAGGGGAATTGAGTGGCCCAAGGTTACTACTCAGCCGGGGGCTGGTTTTGTTTTTACAAACGGATTTGCTTAGGCCTCATGGCCTTCGCGATTCCAATTCGGAATGCGGAATTGATATTCGCAATTCGCAGTTAGCAGTTAGCAATTAGCAGTTAGCAGTTGGGATGACAGGCCCAAATTTAAACGATACGCTTTGAAGGCGTTTCATTCGTAGAATTAGCCGGGTATGCCGCAGGCGCGCCCGGATCGGAGTGAATGAGCAATGGGTTGTGGTGAGAGAATTAGCGAATAGTGAATAGTGAATAGCGAATAGAGAATAGCGAATCTCCAATTATTCATTGCATTCCTTTTTGATTTTTGGTTTACATTAGCGTGGGGTTGTCTCGAATGATTGGAGGAATCATGAAGTCTGTCAGATGGATATTGTCGGCCGTGTGTGTGATGTTGCTGAGCGGCTGTTACAACGACGAAGAGATGCAGATACCGGAGCCCGAGGAGTTTCGCAAGGTTGGTCCGAGCTGTAAGCCTGGGTTTTCGATATTGGCAGACAATTTGAGTACGTGTCCAGCTGACAGGATTTGCGAGACGCTCGAGGACGGCACGATATGTATTGAGCGTCTGATCGATACCTCCGGTGGTGGCGGCATCAACTGCGATGCGGGATGGATTACTGTGTCGCAAAGTGAGGTGGAAAACAAGCTTTGTTTTACCGTCCTCGATGATGATGATACGGAAGACATCGAAAACCGATATGACGAATTGCCTTTGAACAACAAAGGTGAATATGCCCAGTATTTTTGCAAGAAGGGAAAGATCGATGGGCGATATTGCCGCCATGTTCCTCCTACGAAACTCGATTCTCTGATCGTCGTTCAGCCAGGGCAGTATTGCAGCACGGAACAGGCGAAGCCGGCATCGAACACACTGCGGATTCATCTGATGGATATTGGCCAGGGTGATTCGATATGGATTCAGACGCCGGATGGCAAGAATGTATTAATTGACGGCGGCGATGGTGGATCTTTTGGCAAGACTTCAGCCGGCCCGATTGTGACGGATTATCTGAATTCGCATGGATTTCCATACGGAAGTAAGTTTAATGCTGTCATATTGACGCATCCTCATTCGGATCATTTTGGTGGATTTAATAATATATTTAATTCAAACAATTCTACGAGCTACAAACTTGAGAATTATCTTGATCCAATGGATTATAAACAGGAAGGAAGTGCTTCATATACATTACCGTCGACCTATACGCAGTGGATAGGTCGTGTGAAAAACTTTTTGCCTGAGAACAATGGCGCGCAGAATGAACATATTTATATGCCTGCGAAGGATTTCTTTAAAGCCGGTGATCCACTTCCTGAAGATTTTTTTGGCAAAGAGGTCGAGACACAATATATTACGAGCCGCAATACCTATAATGGTGATGATGCGAATCCCGCGTCGATAATATTTAAATTATCGTATAAAGGAATGAATTTTTTGTTTACGGGCGATGCCGAGGCAGAACAGGAAGCGGATGCGATCAAGACCGGTATCGATATCAGAACGAATTTCCTGAAAGTATGTCATCATGGTTCAAGCACTTCTTCGACGGCCTCATTTTTGAATGCAATATGGGGTGTGGGAAAGACCGATTCGTCGGGTGCGTCACTTGAAATCCCCGGCAAGAGCCGTTATGCACTTATTTCGAGCGGTCGCAAGCAGTACAGTGGAACCTATATTCCGACGAATCAGACGGTTGAACGTTTGAAGACTTATATGTCGGAGGATCATATTTACAGCACGTCTGCTGGTGATGATGCAAAAATTGAGAATGAGACCTATCGCGATGACAACATCCTGATCGTCGTCAAGCCGGATGGCAGTCATTATGCGTGCTATAATGGCACGAACTAGCGGGGGGATAGAGCTAAAGAGACGTTCCACGGAACGTCTGTACATGGGATAGAGCTAAAGACCGAAGGTTATGAAGATACTTGGAATAGAAAGTTCATGCGATGAATGTTCGGCTGCGATTGTCGAAGATGGCAAGATTTTGTCGCATATCATTGCGAGTCAGATACCGCTGCATGCGAAATATGGCGGCGTGGTGCCAGAATTGGCGAGTCGTGCACATATTGTCGATATTGTCGAGGTGTTGCGGGGGGCGTTTAAAGAGGCGAGTGTTGATCCGTCTGAAATCGACGGGGTTGCGGTGACGCAGGGGCCGGGTTTAATCGGCTCTCTGCTCGTCGGTCTTGAGGCGGCGAAAGCGTTTGCCTATGCGCGGAATATTCCGCTTGTCGGCGTGCATCATACCGAAGGTCATTTGCTTGCGCCTTTGCTCGACACGGCCCAGGGTATGGCGAAGCCTGGCTTTCCTTTTATGGGATTGGTGGTTTCGGGAGGACATACGAATCTGATTGCTGTGCGCGGTGTTGGAGATTACGAGAGTATCGGTCAGACGCTGGATGATGCAGCGGGTGAGGCGCTCGACAAAGTGGGTAAGATGCTGGGCCTGCCGTATCCCGGTGGTGTTCAGATCGACAGGCTGAGCGTGGGCGGCAATCGGGAGAGGTACCAGTTTCCGCGGGCATTGCCGCAGCATGACAATTTCGATTTTTCGTTTTCGGGGCTCAAGACGAGCGTGGCGACGCAGCTTAGAAAGATGGGCTCGATGCCCGAGGGTCAGGAGCTTGCCGACCTTTGTGCTTCGGCGCTCGAGGCCGTCGTGGACACACTAGCCCGTAAAACCATTCGTGCTGCAAAGAAAATAGGCGCCCAAACGGTGGTTGTAGCAGGTGGTGTGTCTGCCAATCGCAGGCTTCGGGAACGTTTAACAGAGGATTGTAAAAATAATAAAATTCTTTTGTCGATTCCTCCATTAAAATTGTGTACAGATAATGCTGCAATGATCGCAGGTCTTGGTCAATACCGCCTGCGATCTCTTATCGAATCTGGTGCAAAGTTTGATGCTTTTGATTTACAACCCCGCCCAGGATGGCGTCTTGTATGAGGTTTGATTATGAAAAGAAATCTATTCCTAATGTGTTTAGCCATGGTTTTGGTAATAGGATGTGCAGATGCACCTGTAGATTCGTCGGATTTGGTAGGGGGGGATGAACTGCCGCCGGTTGTTACGCCGCAGAATCCTGTTCCCGGAGAAGAGATGGGTGGGCCTGGCGAGCAGGAGCCACAAAATCCAGAGAATCCGGGAGACCAATCGGGGGATGGTGTAAATCCTCAAGATCCCGGCGATCCGGGAACTCAACCTGAAATCCCCCCTGAGGATGGGAAGGATCCTGTTGACGATGGTACAAAACAGGGTGAGGGAGATGGTGATCAGGATGGCGGTGTTGCTGCGGGTGACTGTTGTGCGGGCATTACTGGTGTCGAGAAGGGGACGTGCAGCAACAGTGTGTGCGTGATTGAATCGTGTGTCGTCGGTTACCATTTGAATGCCAAAAAAGAATGCAAGAAGGATTCGAAAGTTGCCTGCGGTGTCGGCCCGGTCAATTGCAATGATTTGATCGATACAGAAGGTTATGAACATGCTGGTGTGATGGGATGTACCGAAGGGCAATGCATCATAAAGTCCTGTATGGATAGCTATGAACTGAAGGATGGGCAGTGTGAGGCTAAGGCCGACGGTGGTGGAGAATACGGTGGGGGCAAGAATTGCCGCGATGGCTGGATTACGGTTTCTACCTATGAGATGAGCAGCAAATTATGTTTTGAGATTCTCGAGGATGAAAAAGATATTGAGAATGTTGCGAATCTCTATCCGAATCTACCTGTAAGCAATTCGGGCAAATATGAAAAATATTATTGTATGAAGGGAAATATTGATGGTCGTTATTGCCGTCATGTTCCCGAGGCAGATCCCAATTCGCTGCTCGTCATCCATCCGGGACAGTACTGCACAGAGGAGCAGGCCAATCCAGGGACAGATACACTCCGCATCCACATGATGGATATTGGTCAGGGTGATTCGATATGGATTCAGACGCCTACGGGTCAGAATGTATTAATTGACGGTGGTGATGGTGGTGCTTTTGGCAAGACATCCGCAGGTCCTATCGTAACGGATTATCTCAACAGTCATGGATTCCCTTATGGCAGTACATTTGATGCCGTTATTCTGACCCATCCGCATTCAGATCATTTTGGTGGATTTAATAATATATTTAACACCAATAACAAGGCAACGCATTACAAACTGGCCAATTATCTCGATCCGATGAATTATACACATGAAGACAGTGCTTCTTATAGTTTGCCTTCTTCCTATATACAATGGATTGGCAGGGTAAAGAAATTCTTACCAGAGAAAAGCGGCAAACAGAATGCACATGTGTATATGCCAGCGCAGAACTACTTCAAGGCAGGGGATTCATTCCCGGCGGAATTCTTTGGCTCGGAAGTTCAAACACAATATATTCTTAGCCACAATACCTTTAAAGGCGATGATGCGAATCCCGCTTCGATTATATTTAAATTGAGCTATAAAGGTGTCAGTTTCCTGTTTACTGGTGATGCCGAAAAAGAGCAGGAAAAAGAAGCTGTTGCAACAGGGATTGATTTATCATCCAATTTCCTGAAAGTATGTCATCACGGTTCGAGTACATCTTCGACGACACAGTTGCTGGATGCTATCTGGGACAAGATAAAAGATAGTTCCCGATTTGCTCTTATTTCAAGTGGCCGAAAAACATATAGTGGTTCATATATTCCAACATCAGAGGTCATTGAGCGTTTAAAAAAATATTTAAGTGAGGATCATATTTATAGTACGTCCGCAGAAGACGATAAAAAAATCGAGACGGAATCCTATCGGGATGACAACATCCTGGTGGTTGTAAAACCGGATGGTTCCTATTATGCATGTTACAATGGAACGAATTAATTCGTAATGCGAATAATTCATTCGTAATGCATAATGCGTAATTGGAATGACTGAGGTTAAAACAAAAAAACGGAAGATATCATTTGTATAGTGAATCTTTAAAACACGCCCCTTAGGGGGATTCGGATTGATAAAAAAAAGCCCTGAAAAGGGCTTTTTTTTGCTCATTCTATAGGAAACAATTTGTTGCACACTTTCAGCGTGCTGTTGTTTAGGAATTTCCATTTCCCGGGGTTACGCGCTTTGCGCTCCACCACGGGCTGTAATCTTTTCGCCCTTTCAGGGCTTAGCTAAGCAATTATCAGTGAATATTCATTTCCCGGGGTTACGCGCTTTGCGCTCCACCGAGAAACAGGGGACTAATCGGAATCTGAGCTATTCTTTTCTGAGTCGGTTTTATCTTCATCTGATTCATCTGATTCATCCGATTCAGGGATTACTTCGTTGACCTGAATGGACGGCATCATGCTGGCCATTGCTCTGAGAATATCATTGGCTGCGGCATTTTGTTCTGCGGCAGAGACTGCTGGCGCCTCGGATTCACCGGCATCTTCCTCTGAGTTATTGGCCTGTGTTTGAATGGGTGAATTGGCCATTGATGCCATGGTGTAGAGAAGATTGTTACCTGCGTTTTGCTGTTCAGATTGAGCAGCTTCACGTTTTCTCTGGATAAATTCTTTGAGGCGTTCTTCCATTTTATCGTTTGTTGGGAAGGGTTCACCGGCCAATTTTTTATCGATGAGTTCGAGATAAAACTCAGCGATGGGCTGTCCTTTTTCGGCATCCTGAGCGAAGAAGGCACGAGCGCCTTGAATCATCTCATTTTCTTTGTCGTGATTACCGAGTTTGTCGCAGACTTCAGAATATTGGAGCTGAATCATTGCGCGTTCAGGTCCTTTTGCTTTTTCGAGCAAATCATCCATAAAACGCGTTGATTCTGTGAGAACTTCGTTGCGTTTTGCAGATCTGCCTTGTTTTTCATAGACTTCTGCGAGTGTCTGGCAGATGGCGACATGTGTTTCGCCTTCGGAATTAGCGCGGATGGCTTCGAAGAGTTCAGCAGCCCGTTCGAGTTTTTCACCTCGTTTGAGATAAATATTCCCGGCGGCTGAAGCCGAAGTTTGATCGAATGTGAGTTTCTTTGTTTGTGGATTGACCTGCCAATAGATGCGGTTGACTGCTTCGAAGCATTCGAGTGCTTTGTCTTCGTCACCGCTTTCGAGATAGATGCGTCCGGCGAGTCTTTGTACGGACCAGTCATTTGGAATTTTTTCGAGCAAAACTTCGGCAGCAGCGATACCGGATTCGAAATCGCGTGCGATGAGTCCGTGTTGTGCAATTCTCGCGAGGACGGTAATGTTTTCGGGATCGAGATCGTGTGCAGTCTGGAGGACATTTTCAGCTTCATCGAATTTTTTCATCGTCCACAGGAGTTCGGTTCGCAGGAGCTTTGTCTCAATGTCATCGCGTGTTTCGTCAGCTTTTTTGAGCATGTCGTAGGCTTTTTCAAAGGAGCCTTTTCCGTAGTATGCCCGTCCAAGTTCAGTCATGACGAAACCGTCATCAGGATGGTCTTTGTATGCTTTTTCGAGACCGTCGATGGCCGTGTCAAAATCGCCTTCCTGAAGTGAGATCCATGCTTCTTTGAATTTGTCGCCAAGCTCATCGTAATGCTGGGCTTTGTCGAAGGGGAGAGATGTCACATAGAGGTTCCATTTATCGGAGGTATTGAGTCCATCGACGCGTTCCTCGCCGGCGACATGTGCCTCGACGATTTTGTCGTCATTTTTCATCTGTTGGCTGTCTTCGACGAGTTGGTTAAGGGCGTCGCGTTCTTCATCGGTTCGGACATATTTGGCAGCCCGTTCGAGTGCATTTTTGGCGCTATCCGGCTGTCCGCTTCTGAGAAGTTCCTTTGCCTGTTTGAATGCGCGCTCATAGATCTGGTGATAAAGGTTGGTTTCCAGTTCGTCAATTTTTTCTTTTGTGACTGGCTGAATATTATTGTTTTCAGCTTTTTCTTTAGCCTGTTTGAGGCAGCTCAGAGCTTCACCGAGATCGCCATTATTGAGATTTTTATTGCATTTATTGAGATAATATTCACAGTCTCTATGAAAGATTTTATCGAACAGGCCCATGTAAGACTCCTTGAAATTGAGGGATTTTCCCTAAAAAAGCTGCGCGTATGAACCGCAGGGTCATAGCGCAGCCACGGAGGGCGTATTGGCGCAGCCAATAGCCCGAAGTATTTAAAAAAGTTGCCGAAAAAAAAAATACAGCAACAGGCAGGCAATGAATATGTGAACAAAAACCGGATGGTCAAGAGGAAAGAACAAAAGAATTGAGATTTTGTAAATACTCGGCTGCACAAGTCATATTGTGTTTTACAAATCCGTTCAAAATATTGGTATGTGGCACCCTAAATTCTTGTTCGTTCAGTTGAAACGTAATATAATAAATAGTCATCATTTTAGCCTTATGGGCTTTTCTTTTCACAATCAGGAGATGTTCAATGACGGACGAAAGAGACCCGAGATTTACGGACAGCAACAGTGGAACAGAGGATTCTGGCAGTGGGCGTCGTTCATCGATGTCAGGCGCTGCGTCCAGGACGCCTTCAGGACGTTTTCCGAGCATAACGCCGGGTCGTGGTGGCGGTGCACAGGGAAGATTTTCTCAAGGGGCAATGCCTAGTGTCCCGCGAGCTGCCTCGTCATCGCATGCTTCGATGCCGGAAGTGCCGCCAGCTGGTGGCCGCGGTTCGTTTATGCGAGGTGGTCGTCCGTCGATCAATCGCGGCGGTCGCCCGGCGGTCCATTCCAATGCAGAAGTACCGCAGCATGTGGCAGTGGAGGAATTGGAGCCGGTTGCCGAAGAAGTGATTCCCATTGTAGCTGAGGATCTGCTGGCAGATGAGCCAGTTAAAGAAGAGCATGTCGTCGAGGAACATGCCTCCGAAGAAGCCGCGTCATTGAGCAATATGGATTTTGACATTGAGGATGAGCTTGCGGCTCTGGATCCTGTTCATGCGTCTGGTGATTCGTCCTCTGTCGCCCCTTCAGAAGAGTTTAAAGCGGTTGATTCGGATTCTGCCATTGAGCCGGAAGTTGAGATTGCCTCTGCAGAGGGGGTAGGTTCTGCGGCAGATGCAGACATTGAATTAGCAGCATCGCCATTTGATGATTTTATGGAAGAAGTGGCGGATGAGGCAGAAAAGGACGTAGAAGAGATTGTGGTACCGGATGATGCTGCAGACGAAAAGATCGAGGAGCTATCCGGTGTTGTTGTGTCCTCCGGTGAAATGGAAGTCCATGAGGAATCCGAGGATGTCGAAGGGGTCGTTGCTGCGGCGGAAGATGATTCGGATGTTGAAGAGGCGGTTGCAGAAGCAGATGACTCCCTGGAAGATTACGTCGATGATTCAGATAAGGGGCCCGCATTCGAGATTAAGCCGATCCCGGCAGAGTTGAGGAGTGAAGCGAGTTTGCGCGATAATGCGGCATACAGGAAAGAGTCGCGTTCATTGCTTCGTTCGATGAATTGGGAAGAGCTGGCACAGTTGATGGAGAATGTCCTTCAGTATGCCGTTTGGGCAGATTTGCCGGAAGTACGCAGCAGTATTCTGCGGGAACTGGCCGGTGTATATGGTGATCGTCTCAATAATAAGGAAAAAGAGCGTCAGACCTACGAGCAACTGCTTAAAGAGGATCCTTCCAATGAGAGTGCGCTCAATTATATGGAAACCGTTTTGCGCGAAGCCGGGGATTTCAAGGCCATCCATTCGATGTACCGCCATGTCGTGGATGCCGTCTGGGAGAGCGACGAACGTTTGTTCTATACGCAGAAAGCGGCAGATATTGCCGAAAGTCAGCTGAATAAGCCAGCACTTGTCGTTGCAGACTGGGAGCATCTCTGGGAATTGGGTGATCATGGCAAGGATGTTCAGAGTGCCATGATGACGGCATACCGCGAGCATGCATGCTGGGAAAAACTTGCTGCATTTGTGCGAGAGAACTCAGTTGACTGGGGGCCAGTGCAGCAGCTTGGTCTTCGTGAGGTCATTGAAATCTATATTTCCGGTTTAGGTGATGCGGAGAGAGCCAGTGAAACGCTGAATGTCCTTTTGAAAGATCGTCCGACGGATCCCTTGCTGTTATTGCAGGAAATCAACATCTGTCGTTTGAACGGCGATATTGATAAACTCGCCAAACTCAGTCAGATGCGTGGTCTGGAGAAGACCGTTGAGCTGAACATTCATCGTGCAGCAGCAGAAGTGCTTTGGGACAAGGGTGAATATGAACTTGCAGTTGATGCGTACGATGCGATTTTGCAGGAACTACCGGAGGATCGTGATGCACTTCATGCAAAGGAACAGTATTTTATTCAATGTGAGCGCAATGAACAGCTGTGTGATTTCTACACGGGTCGTGCAGAGGCAGCTCTGGCAAAAGGTGACATCAACACCGCAACAGAGATGTACACCAAGTCCGCAGATGTTGCAGAAAAGAAGCTCTTTGACAATGAATTGGCCATTCGCACTCTAAAGAAAATTGTCGAGCTCGACCCCAATAATACGGACACGCACCGGCGGATTATTTCTCTTTATGAGGCGATTGGCGATGACAATGGCGTTGCCACATCGATGGAAGCGTTGCTCGCTTTGACGAGTCGTCCTGCAACCCGTCGTGAATTGCTGGCAAAACTGGGTGGTCTGTATCTCGATAAGCTTGAGAATTTTGAGCGCGCAGAGGATTGCTGGAAGAAAGTCCAGGCCATTGATCCGCGGAATCCCGCTGTCAGTGAGGAACTGTCCCGTGTGTATGCAAAGCAGGGTGATTTTGAAGCCCTTGACAACAGCCTGACTCAGCAGATTCGTGTTGCAGATGCTGAGAACATTTTGCAACTGGCCTTGAGCAAAGGCCGTTATTTGATGCAGCATAGTCCTGAGTCTCCTCATACGGCGGCTGGTTGGGAAATCGTTTTGGATTGCGATCCCAATCATAAGGATTCTCTGGAGAGCCTGAGCAGTGTTCTCGAAAAACTGCATCGTGATTCGGAGATGCTGGGTGCCTGGGAACAAGAGCTTCGTACGATAGATGATATGGATGAGCGTGTGTCGCTGGGGCTTCGCATTGCGGATGCCTGTGTGGACTGTGCAACACATACTCAGGCGATTGCAGCTTATCTTCGTGTTTTAAGCTGGGAACCAACCAATGAACCCGCTTTGGCAGCTATCGAAGCGCATTGTTTTGAGTCGGAACGCAGCATTGCCATTGCTGTTCTCGAGAGAGCTGCTGCCGCGACAGAAGATAAAGCCAAACGATGTCAGCTCCTTAAACGCACGCTTCGCTTTATTCCCAATGATAAAGTTGTACAACGCCTTCATGTGATGCGTCGTATGATCATTCTCGGTGATGAAGCTATTGTCAGTGATTATGTTGAACAGTGCAGGAGTACAGGGCACAGCCAGGAACTTTGTGCGACATGGCTGCGCCGCGCCTATGAAGTGACAGATCTTGCAGAAAGAGACAGACTTTTGACGGAAGTCGCCCGCTTTAATGTTGAAGATCTCGACAATTCTTCATTGGCATTTACCATTCTGTTTGCTTCTGCTCTCGATTGCGAGAAAGCGACTGTTCTCGCCGAAGAACTCGAAAAACTCGCACCTCAGACGAATCGTTGGGAAGAAGTTGTCGCAGTCCTTGGCTGTCTGACTTCGGCGCAATTCAGCGAGGAAAAGAGACGCGAAGCACTCAATAAGAGGATCGATATCCTTCTTAATAAATTGGATAGTCCTGTACGTGCGCTCAATGATTATTGCCGTTTGCTCGAAATGGATCCTACGGATTCTGACCTGCTTTCCGTGATAGAAAGGTTGGCGTCAGAGAAAGGACTTCATGAGCAAATGCTCGGTGTTTACGGTGAATTATGGGATTTGACGGACAATACGACGCTGAGAGCTGAGATTGCCGATAAACGTCATGCCATCCAAAAGAATGCATTGTCACGCGATTATGAAGCGCTCACAGAACTGTTTATTGGCTATCGATTGATGCCGACTTCCGAGGTTGAAGCAAAACTCGTTGAAGAAACCAATAATGAAGCGCATGCACCGCTTTGTGTTGCTGTGCTTGAGAGTGAGAAACGCGTCATTGATCAAAACAATATCGATGGTCTGAAAACAGTTGCCAGTCTCTATGAGAACCGTCTGCAGAGTGTCGATGGTGCATTTGCACTCTATGCCTCTGTTTTGACATGCGCACCCAACGATGAGCTTTCACTCAACAAGCTGACCTCATGGTCGATGGATGACAGCCGCAAGGGGCGTTATGCTCAGACTTTGCGTTTGGCTGCATCCCGTGCTCATAAAGATGATCAACTTGAGACCAGCCTGTCATTGTATCGCAGACTCGCAGATTTCTATAAGAATTCTCTTGGGGATGTCGAAAGAAGTGTCGATGTTGAGCGGACAATTCTCCATATTCAGCCAGACAATGTTCAATCTCTCGAATCACTCATTGCCTGGCATGAAGCCAGAAATGAGTGGCCTCAGCTTCGTTCGGAACTCAAACAGCGCATTGCTGCCGGTGGTTCGACCGAAGAAAAAATCGAACTCTGGAAGCGAGTTGTTCAAATTTCTAATGAACACCTCAATGATCTGGAAAGCGCATTTGACGGTTATGCAGAAATTCTTCAGCTGGATGAATCCAATGAGGTTGCACGTCAAGGCATTGACACGCTCACCGGTGCTGATATCGGACCTGAAGTTGAGCTTCGCAGACTTCGCCTGGAACTTAAACTTGCCAATGCAGAAAAACGTCCTCAGACGATGCTCGCCATTGCAGAACTCCAGAATTTGCAGCTTTCACAGCCGGACGCTGCGTGCGAGACACTCGAGAATCTCTATAAAGAAACCGGTCCGTGCGGGATCGGGTATGAACCCCTCCGTGCCAGCTATCAGAGACTCAAGGTATGGCCAAATCTCGTCCAGATTATGCTGGAACATGCAGATGCACTCATTGAATCGCGCGATGAATCCAATGCAATCAATACACTTCACGAGGCTTTGACCATTGTCGATGAGAAACTCAAAGACGCGGCGATTTCTGCTTCGATTATCGACAAACTTCAGAGGCTTGAACCCGAGAATAATGAAGTCATCGATCGTTACTGTGCCAGCCTGAGAAATGCCGAAGATTGGCCAAAATATGCGAATACAATCAAAGAACTCGCAGGCGATCCCAATTCAAGAACAGTTCACAAATCCCATCTGTTCGAACTTGCCAGAATTCAGGCACTTGCACTCAATGATATTGATGGTGCTATCGAAACCTATCGTTCAATTAACAAAAACGGCAGTATCGAGAAGAATGCCTACTTTGGTTTGGCTAGCCTTGCACTCAAGAAGCACGATGTCGATCTTTATTTGAATGCACTTGATCTCGTTTTGCATCAGGTCGTACCCGAATGGGGTGCAATTTTCTATTGCCACATGGCAGAAGTATGTGACGAAAAAGATAGAGCAGCCCAGGTTGCAACTTATTATCGCAATGCCCGTATGCTGGATGCCAACAACCCAGAGGCTTCAGACAGTTTGCGCAGCATCGGTCGCCGCCTGAAGAATTGGCGTGCCTCTTCTGCATTGCTGCCTATCGAAGGTGAACGTGAGCTTTCGTGGAGTGAGCGCTCGAAGAAACTCGTTGAAAAAGCAAAAGATGCGGATTCCGTCGATGAAAAACGCGTCTGGTTGTGGAAGGCCATTGCTGTCGATCATGACAACATCAAGGCATGGAAAGAATTGGCAAAACTCGAAGATAAAGCAGGAAATACCAAGGAACGCTATGAGGCTGCTTTGGGTGCCTATGGTGCTGTCGAGCGTACTATGCTTCCTGGACCTGCCGTCGCACTCGAAAATGCCAAGCTCTTCTATGAAGTTGCCAATGCTGCCCAGGCATGCGGTAATGATGCACGCGCAGAAGTGATGCTTCGCAAAGCTTATAATACTGCACCAGAATATGCACCGGTTGCGATTGCTGTCGGTGAACTCGAACAGAATGCAGGCAACATCGAAAAAGCTTACGCCATCTACGACGCCATCCTCAAAGATGAGAAAGCAAAACTCGATGATAAGACCAAGAGCGAACTCCTCTTTAAACGCGGACTCATCTCGAACCTCCAGCAGAAATATGATTCGGCGCTCGATGATCTTCGGACGACCGTCAAAATGGTTCCTCTTCATTTCGAAGCGCTCACCGCGATTTCAAAGACCTATCAGGAACTCAATCAGCCGCTGCTCGCTCTCAACTGCATGCAGAGAAGTTTGCTCGTGACTGCCGATAATACAAAGCGCCGCGGTAATATTTATTATGATATGGGTAAACTCTGGGGCGATGTCTTTAATGATCCCGATGAGGCCGGCATCTACTATGAAGGTGCACTCAATAATGGTGCGTCGAATGTCGATCTTATCGAAAGAAGCCTCGAAGTCTACAAACAGGCTGGCAGGTATAAAGAAGCACTCGATCTCGTCGAGACTCTCACTAAAACCACGACCAATCCCGCAATTCTCGCAAGTCTGTGGTGTACGCGAGGTGAACTCTCCGAATCCATCTCGACCGAAAGCGCCACCGAAGCTTACGATATGGCTCTCTCCTATCAGCCAGGTATGGCACGTGCATTCGATGGACTCGAAAGAATGCTCGTCGCACGCCAGGAATGGGTACAACTTGCCGATTTGTTGGATGGTCGCCTCGAAGGTGAATTGACGAAGGAACAGGAAGCTGCCATCCTCGTTCGACTCGCCGATCTCTATGGCAATCAGCTCGATGAGCCACAAAAAGCAGCTGATATCCTCTATCGTTTGCTCGAAAGCGCACCGTCGAATGATGTCGTTCAGCGTTTGCTTAAACTCCCGCAGGATAATGAAGATAAGAAACGCATGCTGCTCGAAAAAGCTATCCTCTATTGCGATGGTGCCTACCACTATGCACTTCAGCTCGCACAATATCACCTCGAGGCTGGCCGCGAACTTCAGGCATGGGCTATCATGTCACCGCTGCGTACTCTCCTTCAACTCGATGCTCAGACCAAAGATATCCTCAATGATCTCAAGAACAAATTTGAGAAAACTGAGTCTATCTCTTTGGATTCTCTCTCGAAGGCACTGCCGGTTCTCTCGGATGAACAGTTCGCTCTGCTCGATGCTATTCAAACGGTACACGCCAAACTCGGGACTCTGGGGCCAAAAGCACTTGCAGAGATCACGACCGGTGCAACCGAAGTGGCAGAAACTACGCCCAATGGCAAGATCTTCCATCAAATGCGCAACGGACTCGGTCTCGATAATGTTACACTTTGGCGTTCTGCAGATCTGCCCGAGGCCATTGTCGTCGTCAATGCCAATCCCGTCGTCGTTTGCATTCGTACCGAAATCTTCCAAAAAGCTGCAGGAAACGAACTCCTCTTCTGGCTTGCAAAGAGCGTTGGGCTTGCACATACCGATGTCCGCATCCTCGCTTCGACGCCGGAAAAATATCGTTATATCTATCCTAAAGCCATTCTCGCTGCTGTCGGTATTACACCTGTTACGCCCGAAACGAATGAACTCGTTTCTAAGATTAAATCGGTGTTCTCTTCCGATGAACTGCATGCACTCGCAGCACAGCTTTCGATCTGCACCAAAGAACAGCTCATTGATTGTGCAAATACTTTGACGAAAGATATGCTCATTTCGAGCGACATTCTCGCGTCTTATATGGTCGCAGACATGCGCACTGTGTGGCGTGCTGAATCGCGCATCGATACGAATATTACTGAACAGAGAAACGTCAAGACCATCGAAGAAATCAGCAAAGCCATCGAAGTTTCGGAAATTCTCAGAAAAGTACTTGCATACTATGTATCAAGTACATTTACTGAGCATATCGAGCATCTTGGATAAACAATTTGTTGTTTAACTGACCGGCCCCTATTCCGGGCCGGTTTTTTTATGCCCCATCCATATAAAGGGTTTTATAATGAAAAAAGAATATCACAAATGGTTTAGTCCTTTGCTTGGCAGAGATATGGAACTCAATGTTTACGGTCATGCCGGAAGACCTATTATTGTTTTCCCGTCAATGTGTGGCAGGTTTTATGAATACGAAGATTTTGGCATGGTTCAGGCTGTCGAACAATATATTAATGACGGCAGAATAATGCTGTTTACGGTCGATAGTATTGACAGCGAGTCCTGGTTGAATGAGTCGATTCATCCCGCTGAACGTGCGCTTCGTCACAATGTATATGATGCTTATATTATTCAGGAAGTTGTTCCATTGATTCATAATATCAGCGGAAGAACAGATATTTTGACAACCGGCTGCAGCATGGGCGGTTACCATAGCATGAATTTTTATCTTCGCCATCCGGATGCTTTTAATGGTGTCATTTCGTTGAGCGGATGCTATGCATTATATATTCTTATTGGCGATTTTGTAGATGAAAATATATATTTAAATGCACCGCTTCTCTATTTGCCCAATTGTAATGATCCCTGGTATATTGATAAATATCGTCAGGGACAAATTATAGCGTGTACCGGTCAGGGCGCCTGGGAAGAGGATATGGTTCGCGAAACATCCATGCTTGCGGATATCTTCCAACAGAAGAATATTCCTGCATGGTGCGATTTCTGGGGACACGATGTATACCATGACTGGCCATGGTGGCGAGTACAATTGCCGTATTTCCTGGATCATATTCTTTAATGATTCTATTTTCATTTGTATGATGAAAGTGCTGAAAATCTCTGCGTTTGGCGTTTAGAGCTTTGCGCTGTTTTTTCTCAAAGCTCAAAAACTTAAAGCGCTATGCTATGATCAACACGGTAGTCGTACATTACCTTCTTTTATATATATATTTTTTTTGTGTGTGAGGGGGCAGTGGCCCCCTGCGGCTCTATTTGGCAAGTTGGCAAGCCACCTTGCCAAATACGCGCCTACCCCCACTTCGCTGCGCGCCAGTCTCGAGAAATAAAAATTTTGTTCGAAGAAATTTCATTTGCTTGGGCTTTGGGTGGCATTGTCGTACAAGAAAATTCAATTGATGTTGACATCATTGAATAAAATTGCAATACTTCGGACTGTGGGTTTTAAACCCACTATGAATCACCCAAACGACAATTGAAAGGATATTATTCATGAAAATAAGCAAATTTATGCGCGTTTTATTGGCTGCATCTCTCGCAATGGGAATGACTTCTTGTGCAGAATCTACTTCTGACAATAAAGATCCCGCCACTCCGCCAGAACCGACACCAGGGAGCAAATGTCAGGTGTCTGTCTGCCAGGATGCAAATGTGCTCAATTTCTGTGATCCTGTATCGGGTAATTTGATCGTCATGCCATGCCAGTATGGTTGTGATGAGGCGACAAAATTATGTAAGAGTGCCCCCGATGCTTCCAAATGCACTGCAGACTCCTGTAAAAATGACAATGTACTTTTAAAATGTGATAATGCAACCGGTGTATATTCTGAAATCACTTGCCAGAATGGTTGTGACTGGGATGCCAAAGTCTGCAAAAACGAGGCAGACAAATGTACTGCGGATGTTTGCAAAGATGAAAATACTTTGATCAAATGTAATCCGGATGGCACGACCAGCGATGAATTCTGCCAGAGTGGTTGTGATATGGATGCAAATGTCTGTAAATCTGTGGATGAAAAATGCAGTGCAGATGTATGCAAAAATGAAAATACATTGCTCAAATGCAATGAAGACGGCAGTGTGAGTGAAGAGGTCTGCCCGAACGGCTGTGATCAAAGTACGAATGCCTGCGAACCCGCATCGGAAAAATGCGAGGCGGATGTTTGCAAAGATGATGATGTCCTGCTCAAATGCAATGCAAAAGATGGTACGACCAGCGAAGAAACCTGCCCGAATGGTTGTAATAAGAAGACGAATGCATGTCGCAAGACACCCATTTGTACGGCAAATGCCTGCAAGGATGATAAGAAAACGCTTCTCGTATGCGATACAGAGCTCGGTGAATCATCCGAAAAAGTTTGCGATGCCAAATGCCTGGACAATGATTGCCGCGATGCCGATTATTGTGCATCGAGCGAAGATTGCACCGAAGAGGGAAAGAATTTCTGCAATAAGAATACCCATCGGTGTACAGACATGGCATGTGCTTCTGCAGACTGTGCGGATTCTGAGACGTGCGTGTTAGGGATCTGCGTTCCTGATGCAGATTTGAATGCCGAGGATAGAAGTGTTTGCAGCAAAGACGCGTTTGTGGCTCACTGCCGTGGCAAACAGTTGGTTTTTTGTGAAAATCAGAACGGGGTTGATTATAAAGTGCGGGTATCTAACTGTTCAGGGAAGTTTTCGGGAGATTATTATTATGGTGGATGCCGGGCTTACAAGGATGGTACAGACATTGAAGTCACTTGTGTTTTAGATGAAAAGCCAGAGGATATATGTGGCTCGGCACCGTCTAAATCGGTTTGTGATCCCGAGTGGAAGATCGTCACCAATTATATTTGTACAACATCGACAAATGCTGAACCTATTGTCATTGCCCAGGATACAAGTGAGGTGTGTGAATAATTATTGGATATCATGACAGGGCCGGGGAGACAGAGAATAAAAAGCCGGCACGTATTTGGCATACATGCCAAATAGTGACGGCACGCCGACGCATTCGGCAGTGCCGAAAAGGAGGCGCACAAAAAAAAGGAATAACCCCGGGATACAAGGCGTTTACTCAATCGAATGCCGAGAAACACTTGATTTTTCGTGCATATACCTTTAATAAGCACAAACTCGTATGCGCATGCCGAGGCATGTGTGCTGAGTGCTAATTCAATTTGTAGGAGTATTTCAATGAAAAGATGGTTTCTTTCTGGCCTATTAGCTTGTGGTTTGGCGTTTGGTTTTGCCGCTGATGCATGTGCTGATCTCGTCGTTGGCGTCGTCGATATGATGGGCGCTGTCGAAAAAACTGAGTCTGACGGCGTGCTCAAAAAACTCAAGAATGAGACCGAGAGCAGACAGAAAAAACTTAAAAAATCCGAAGAAAAAGTCCTCGCTTTCCAGCAGGAAATCAAAGAGAGCCAGTCCGTTTTAAGCGAAGAAAAACTGCGTGAAAAAGCTGCTCAGTACCAGCAGATGATGATCGAGCTTCAGCAGGAAATGCAGACCTACGAAAAAGAAATGCTCGAAATGAGAAATAAGCTTCTCGGTGAAGTTCAGAAAAAAATGACGTCCATTGCTTCTGATATTGCAAAAGAACGAAAAATCGATCTTTTGATCGAAAGAAATGAAGGTGGTGTCGTCTATTATAAGGAATCCTTCGACATTACCGATGAGCTGATTAAACGCTACAAAGCTAAATAGTATTGGCTGGGTTCTAATTTCAGGCGCCCCTCATACGGGCGCTCGTTTTTTATATAGAGATAAAAATGCGGCATCATTCCATTGTATTTTGTTTATCCGCTGTTGTTTTTTTGGCATCGTGCAATGCGCCCAAAGAGCAGGATAAAACGCCGGGGCTTAAGAATATGGCGCCGCCATCCATTGCCGAATCTGTTCAGGATGGATTGGATGTTGAGCCCAATAATACGAGTTTGCAGGCTATAGATGTCACGCTGACAGGCGATGCCTTGCAGTGGTCCGGCGAATTGACATGGGATGATGTGGATGTATGGAAAATTAAGGCAAAGACGGGGACGGTTGCCGATATCGTTCTCGTGCCCGAATCGGAGTTCGATATCATTGGTGACTATTCCTTTTCGGGGAATGATAGCGACCGCAAGTTCTATGATTCTGCTGCTGCATCCAAAAATGAACTCATCCCAAATATCCGTCTTACACCTCAGGGAGGCTATCTGACAGTAAAGGCCCGGATGGATGAGAATCATGCGCCGGTTCGCTATCGCGTGATCATGTCGCGCATATCTGCTGCAGATGATGCAGTTTCTGAAGGTGAGATCAATGACCGAAAAGAGACTGCATTTTCTTTGACATTGCCTGCTCAAGTCGACGGAACGCTGTATCCTTCGGGCGATGTCGATTATTATCGTCTGCCGTTGCGATCGGCAGCCAATGTTGAGTTCGTTCTGCCGGATGGGGCGATTGAAGTTGCCATTGAAAATAATAATAAGGTGATTTGGTCCATGCTGAGCAAATCTGCTCAGACACTTCATTCTGATCTGCTGACTACAGATTTGCAGGAAGTTTACATTCGATTGACGACGCTGGAGCCTGTTCAGAATGTACTTAAATATCAGATTCGCGTGACGACGCCCGAAACGCTACCGGATGAAATTGAACCGAATAATACGGTCGATAAAGCTCAGGTGATACAAGGTGATCCACAGCCGCTGAATTTATCTTTGCTCGATGATGCGGATATCGATATTTATAAACTCATTCTTTCACCGGAAAAAGTATATCGCGTGCGACTGTCCGGGATACAATCCGGTGAGGCTTCGATGCAGCCTATCACTTCGAGTGGTGCTTTGAGAAAAGATGTACTTTTTGACAATCAGATCATTTGCGATGCATCTGTGCAGGAAGAAAATGCCCTTTGGGTAAAAGTACTTCCCGCTGCTGCTCAGTCGTGGCCGCTGAACTACCATATCAATCTGGATGAAGATGCCAAAGAAAATACAGAAACAGAGCCAAATCAAACGCGTGAACAGGCTTTAGCCTTTGTACTCGGTAAAACGCTTTTTGGGCATATCTATCCAGAAGGTGATATCGATTATTATCGCATTGAGCTGCCATCCTATCCCAAACTGACAGGTCCAATCGGAAAACTCAATATCGACATTGAAGCCGGATATGTGAGCCAGCTTGCGCTAAAACTGACGGATCGCGAAGGATATGAGATTAGCAAAATAAATAATGATCATCTTGGAAAACCGTTGCATCTATCTTTTGATGCCCCCAATGGGATGTACTATCTGGAAGTATCCGGTGCCGGCGACAATTGTCTCAAGCCTTATGGTCTTAAAATTTCATTCGAACCTAGTGAGGAAGCTCTGCTCTCGGCATTGACGAATGAACCGGAGGCTGTGCCATCCAATCCTGCGCCATCTGCACCAGCGCCGTCAAATCCGTCACCAACGGCAGGCCCTGCGCCGTCACCAGCCCCTTCAAATCCTTCGCCAGCAGCCGCTCAGGCGCCGGATTCTGCTGCGCCCCCCGCACAACAAGTGCCTGATATTCCGTTGGATGCCCTCATCAAGGCTGCCGAGCAGGGGGATGCTCAGCCTGCAGCCGATGTTCCGCAAAAACATGAAGATGATGACGCATTTTAAATGAAAAAAATCCTCCATTTAACAATCGCTTTTCTGCTTTTTATCTGGCAGCTTCCTCAATGTCTTGTCGGCATAGGGGTTATATTGTTTTATATCCTTGCTAAAAAAGATATTCGATATAAAGATGGTATTGCCGTGGTAAAACAATTCCCGGCAGGCGGTGTCAGCCTTGGGGAATTTATTATTATTCATCAGTACTGTGATGACGAAGAGACGCGCAAGCACGAACTCGGGCATCGCGTGCAATCGCGCATGCTAGGGCCGTTATATTTATTGATTGTGGGAATTCCTTCGGTTTGTCTGTGCCTTATGGCAAGAAAATCCTCAAAAATCAATTCGACTTATTATGAGCATTTTCCTGAGAATTGGGCGAACAAACTCGGGGGCGTGGGGAAGACTGACATTCCTTGCAAACCCCAACAATAACCATTTGCTTGTGAGTGACATGAAACCCTTCGGGCACGTCGATATGCTGGAGCTTGACTTCGGGCATGCACCACATCATGCCGCAGGATGAACACAGCAGGTGCGGGTGTCCGCCCGGGCATTTGTCTGTCTCGTCATCGTGAGAGCAAAACCGCCAGGTTCCGTCAAATCCCTGAATCTGGTGAACGAGTGAAGCTTCGGTCAACGATGCTAAAATGCGGTATAGCGTTACCCGATCGAGATTCTGTTCTGGTATGGATTGCAAGATCTCGAGATGAGTCAGGGGGCGCTGCGCCAGTTCGAGCACGGATAATACCCGTACCCTGTGCCTGGTCGTTCTCAATTTGGCGCGCTTTAGACGTTGGGTGCTGATTTCTTCGATGTTCATAATTCACTCAATGCTTTGGTAAACGCATCCTGGAGACATGGCCACTGTAAATCCCCGCCCGGATCGAGATCATAAGGCATGACTTTAAAAGTATTGGCAGCACGAATGCGTTTCCAATGAGCTCGCGTGGACATGGTCACAAACTTTTTAAGATCACGTTTGATATCGTCATCTTGCTGATAATACTGTGAGAGATGCTGTTTTGCGAGATTAAAAACTTCTTTTGGAGAACGTTTTTGTACAATGAACCATTCGACAAATGAGTCGATGACGCGATAGGGCATGAGGTCTGTTTCGTCGGCCTGTTTGGTTTCGACGGGACGAAGTTCAGCCGACGGTGGCTGTGCAAAGACGAGATCGAGTGCAGGAATATTGTGGAAATTCCGAGCCCATTCGAGCCAAGAGGAGAGAAGGGTTTTGGGGATGTTTCCGACGGGATCGAGACATCCCGATGAATCGCCATCCATGGTTGTATAGCCGACGGAGGCTTCGGACATGTTCCCTGTCGTCAACAGCATAGCATCGTGGGCATTGGCCAAAGTCCATATCACCGAGGATCGCGTTCTGGCCTGGACATTCTGGAGTGTCAGGTCATCGTGTTCCCAGGTGAGCTTGCGCCCAATCGATTCTTCAATGGTTTGAACCGTTTGTGCAGCAATGTTGCCAATGGGAATGACGGGGCAGTCGAAGCCGAAATGTTCGGCGAGTGCCAGAGCTGCTTTTTGTGTGCCTTCCGAAGAAGATGATGAACTGGGAAGATAAGCTGTATAAAGGAATTCTTTCATGCGCGCTTTGTGTTGTTCCGCTGTTTCATCTGGGTATTGCATTGCAATGAGCCTTGCTGCAATGACAGCTATCATGGCCGAATCGCGTCCACCCGAGAGTGCCAGTGCCAGCTTCGTAATGTGTGCTCGCTTTAAATAATCGTGCAGCCCCAGACATAATGCGGCTTCGAGCTCTGCAAATGTATAATCTTCTTCGTTCTGTGGGCATGAACCGGCTTTTTTAAGGTGTGCCAGTGTCGGATCAAAGGCTTTTTCGGGCTGGTCATCCGAAAAAGTCACGATGACATCCTCAAAGCCAAACCTGCGGGAAAGCGCTGTAATATGGCCATTTTCCAATATGTATCCACCACCGTCGTAAATGGTGGTCCCATCAGGTGTACCAAGCAAATTCGCACGGATGAGCGTGGCTTCGAGTGTATGGCTCAACGTGAGACGCCGCGTCAGTTCATCGCGAAAACGATTGATGGCAAACGCACGATTGTTGATTTCGATACACAGAGATTTTTTAGGCAGTTCGGGCCAGCATTCGATGTCACCCACACAAATTCTGAGATTTTCGAGCCCCTCTATCTGACCGTTCCATTCGCCGATCATTGCGCCTAAATGCGGTTCGGTTTGTTTTGAATAATCCCAGTGAGCAAACCAGCGATCTTCGCGAATGTCGCCTGGCATATAGCGTTTGGGGACAATGGCCATGAGCACGCCGTCGTGAAACACCGCAGCGGCATTATAGAGTAGTCCTTCGTGCATAAAAGGCGCGCCACAGACCAGGGTCATGCCTTTTGTGAGCGGTGCAAGCTCCGCGAGTGATTGTTCGGCAAAAAAAGCAGTCTGAGGTCGCAGATAAAGATCACGTGCATTGGGGACACCTATCGTGAGTTCGGGCAGTACGAGCAGCTTGGACTCGCCATCTTTGGCAGTTTTTATGGCGCTTCGTATGAGATTGAGCTGTCCTGACCAGTCGCCAATCGTCGGATTAATACAGGCAATTGCATATTTCATCGTTGTTTCTTGTTTCATTTTTATGAAAATTCGGCTTTTGGCCTTGCGGCCAATGCGCCTCATGGCTTCGGCCTATGGGCTTTCAGCCCATACGGCCTGCGCATTTTAGTAAAAACTGGAATCGCGGGATGTCTACCGTGTTCCAAATATGGGAAAATACGCATGTTTTAAGAGCATGACAAGGGTATTTAATGCCAAATCATCGGGAAATTGTGCACATAGTTCGTCCAGATGCAACTCCGATTCACTGCGGTCACTCGGATTCCGAATGATATATTGGCCATGATCGAGCGCATCTCTAAAAGGAATGTCGTGCATGCCGCCAAAATCGAGCCCCGCAAGCGCTTCGGCACAGCGTTTTAATAGCCATTCTTTGGGGGGCTCATTTTCGAGCATGTCATCGTGCATGAGTGGGGCGTATAAATGTAGCATCGATACGATGGCCATGGGCAATTCGCGCGTCAGATCCATGGCAGAGCGCATGGACAGACGCATTGCTTCAATTTGGCCGAGTTCTCTTTGAATTTTGGCATACGTCCTGAAAAATCTCGAAAATGGTTCTCGCATGGCACGCTTGATCGAAAGATATTCTGCGGCCTGCATCGATTCTTCGAGATGGTGCAGGGTGTGCAGGAACCACTGCGCTATGCCGAGGGCTTTATCGGGCATCCCGGCATCGATCAAATAATGCATTTGTGCCGTGGCAATGTCGATGAGATCGCCGAGTGCCATGGGCGTTTCTTGAAGCGCTTCGCAGGCGGATTTGCGATAGGAAGCCAGAAATTTTGCCGCTTCATCGGGCGAATTTTGGGCTATCTGGTCGGCTTGCTCTATGAGTGTGGATAGGTTCATTTTTTTTACAAACGGATTTGCTCAGGCCTAACGGCCTTTGCTGTTTTAATAAGCAGTGAGCAATGAGCAATGAGCTGTGAGCAGCTAGAATGGCAATTCTCGAATGAAGCTCTAAAGATAAAAAGACTTCATTATTTAGGAATAAATCTGAGAACTCACTAATTAGCTAACTGCTAACTGCTAACTGCTAACTGCTAACTGCTAACTGCTAACTGCTAACTGCTAACTGCTAACTGCTAACTGCTAAC
>OCTW011617569.1_pt1 | contig 24331 bp, 15 predicted proteins | sample 1539671 | NCBI WGS metagenome assembly OCTW01 (sample SAMN02144230, study PRJEB22623) | gut metagenome | biome: sheep rumen | host: Ovis aries | place: New Zealand | reverse complement strand
AGAAGTTGCTGGATTAATCAAATTACAGATTAAAGGTGGCGCTGCGAATCCCTCTCCTCCCGTAGGACCTGCTCTGGGTTCGAAGGGTATCAATATCATGGGATTCTGCAAAGAGTTCAACGCCAGAACCCAGGATAAGGCAGGCAAGATTCTTCCTGTCGTTATCACTTACTATGCCGATAAGTCGTTCAGCTTTGTTGTCAAGACTCCTCCCGCAGCTGTGCAGCTGCTTGAGGCTGCAAAGGTGAAGGGCGGTTCCTCTGAGCCTAACCGCAAGAAGGTGGCCAGCGTGACCTGGGATCAGGTGCGTGCCATCGCAGAGGACAAGATGCCCGACCTTAACTGCTTCACGATCGAGTCTGCCATGAAGCTGATTGCCGGAACGGCTCGTAGCATGGGTATCACTGTACAAGGGGAGTTCCCTGGTAAATAACAATAACTTCAATTTTTAAAGAACAATGAGTAAACTGACAAAAAATCAGAAGTTGGTAGCTGATAAGATTGAAGCAGGGAAAGCATACACCTTGAAAGAGGCCTCGGAGCTGGTGAAGGCTATCACCACCACCAAGTTTGAGGCATCTGTTGATATCGATGTTCGTCTGGGTGTTGACCCGCGTAAGGCTAACCAGATGGTGCGTGGCGTTGTGTCGCTGCCTAATGGTACTGGTAAGGTCACGCGTGTGCTCGCTCTCTGTACTCCTGATCAGGAGGCTGCCGCTAAGGAAGCTGGTGCCGACTATGTTGGTCTCGACGAGTATATCGAGAAGATCAAAGGTGGTTGGACTGATGTTGATGTGATTATCACGATGCCCTCCTGCATGGGTAAGCTGGGTCCCTTGGGCCGTATCCTCGGTCCCCGCGGCCTGATGCCTAACCCCAAGAGTGGCACTGTTACTATGGACGTTGCTAAGGCAGTGAAGGAAGTCAAGCAGGGTAAGATTGACTTCAAGGTGGATAAGACCGGTATCGTTCACACTTCGATCGGTAAGGTCACGTTCACCCCGGAGCAGATCTTCGAGAATGCGAAGGAGTTCATCCAGACCATTATCAAGCTGAAGCCTGCTGCCGCAAAGGGTACATACATCAAGAGTATCTTTGTTTCAAGCACTATGAGTAAGGGTATCAAGGTTGATCCTAAATCAGTTGAATAACTCGCTAAAAGATTAGACAAATGAAAAAGGAATTAAAAGATACTATTATCGTAGAACTTGGAGAGAAACTGAAGCAGTATCCTCATTTCTATCTGGTCGACCTGACCGGACTGGACGCCGAGAAGACTAGCGAACTGCGCCGCCAGTGCTTCAAGAACGAGATCAAGCTTCTCGTCGTGAAGAACAAGCTGCTGCACAAGGCCTTCGAAGGTTCTGAGATTGACTTCACTCCGCTGTATGATTGCCTGAAGGGCAACACTGCCATGATGTTCACCCAGGTGGCTAACGCCCCTGCCAAGCTGCTGAAGGCCTATAAGACCAAGAAGCAGGAGATTCCTGCCCTGAAGGGTGCTTATGCTGAAGAGAGCTTCTTCGTCGGAGCTGACAAGCTTGACGAACTGGTGGCCATCAAGAGCAAGAACGAACTTATCGCTGATGTTGTGGCTCTGCTGCAGTCGCCGATGAAGAACGTCATCTCCGGCCTGAACGCCGGTGGCAAGATCCATGGATTGCTTGACGCTATCGCTGAGCGTAACAAATAAGCGAACGATTAAACATTAACATTAAAAAACAATTAAAATTTTAAATAAAATGGCAGATATCAAAGCTATTGCAGAAGAGTTGGTAAACCTTACTGTGAAAGAAGTTAACGAGTTGGCAACAGTCCTGAAGGACGAGTATGGAATTGAGCCTGCTGCTGCAGCCGTTGCAGTAGCTGCTGGCCCCGCCGCAGGTGGTGCTGCTGAGGCTGCTGAGGAGAAGACCTCGTTCGACGTGGTCCTGAAGTCGGCCGGTGCTGCTAAGCTCCAGGTTGTGAAGGCCGTGAAGGAGGCTTGTGGTCTGGGTCTGAAGGAAGCCAAGGATCTGGTTGACGGTGCTCCCGCTACTGTGAAGGAGGGCCTGTCGAAGGAAGAGGCTGAGAACCTGAAGAAGACCATCGAGGCCGCTGGCGCCGAGGTTGAGCTGAAGTAATCAGAAGCACAACAATAACTCTTTGGTTAGGGACTCTCAAGTAGAGGGTTCCTAACCTTTTCGTCTCTTTATCACTAGATTTTCTAGACCGACTAGACAATCTAGCTTATCTGGAACTTCCAGTATTCCCAAATTTCAATGATATGACCTCAAAAGTAATAGACAACAGAGTAAACTTTGGCAGCGTCAAGAATCCGATGCCGTTACCGGATTTCCTCGATGTGCAATTAGAGTCTTTCAGAGACTTCCTGCAGTTGGACACTCCGCCTGAGGAACGCAAGAACGACGGACTGTATAAGGTGTTCGCCGAGAACTTCCCTATCACCGATACGCGTAATAATTTCGTACTTGAGTTCCTGGATTACTATATTGACCCGCCCCGCTATACGATCGACGAATGTCTGGAGCGCGGACTGACTTATAGCGTACCCCTGAAGGCCAAGCTGAAGCTGTATTGCACGGATCCTGACCATGAGGATTTCGGCACGGTGATCCAGGATGTCTTCCTGGGCCCGATTCCCTATATGACGGCCAACGGCACGTTTGTCATCAACGGTGCCGAGCGCGTTGTCGTGTCGCAGTTGCACCGTTCTCCCGGCGTCTTCTTCGGCCAGAGCGTGCATGCCAACGGCACTCTGCTCTATTCGGCTCGTATCATTCCTTTCAAGGGCTCATGGATCGAGTTTGCTACAGACATCAACAATGTGATGTATGCTTACATCGACCGTAAGAAGAAGTTGCCCGTCACGACCCTGCTGCGTGCCATCGGCTTTGAGACCGATAAGGACATTCTGCAGATCTTTGACCTGGCCGAGGAGGTGAAGGTCAACAAGACGGCCCTGAAGAAGGTGCTGGGCTGCAAGCTCGCTGCCCGTGTGCTGAAGAGCTGGAACGAGGACTTCGTCGATGAGGATACCGGTGAGGTCGTCTCCATCGAGCGTAATGAGGTCATCATGGAGCGTGAGACGGAGATCACCGAAGACAACCTGATTGACATCCTCGAAAGTGGCGCCCAGTCTATCCTGGTCCACAAGGACGAGGCCGTGGCACAGGACTATTCGATCATCTTCAACACGCTGGCCAAAGACCCCTCGAACTCGGAGAAGGAGGCCGTGCTCTACATCTACCGTCAGCTGCGTAATGCCGATCCTGCCGATGATGCCAGTGCACGTGAGGTCATCCAGAACCTGTTCTTCTCAGACAAGCGTTATGACCTGGGCGACGTAGGCCGCTACAGAATCAATAAGAAGTTGGGACTCGACACCGACATGGATGTGCGTGTCCTGACGAAAGAAGATATCATTGAGATTATCAAATATCTCATCCAGCTGATCAACTCGAAGGCTGCCGTCGACGATATCGACCACCTCTCGAACCGTCGTGTGCGCACCGTCGGTGAGCAGCTGTCGAATCAGTTCTCGATTGGTCTGGCCCGCATGAGCCGCACCATCCGTGAACGTATGAACGTGCGCGACAATGAGGTGTTTACACCGACCGACCTGATCAACGCCAAGACCATCTCGAGCGTCATCAACTCGTTCTTCGGCACCAACCCGCTGTCGCAGTTCATGGACCAGACCAACCCGCTGGCCGAGGTGACCCACAAGCGTCGTCTCTCGGCTCTGGGTCCTGGCGGTCTGTCGCGTGAGCGCGCCGGCTTCGAGGTGCGCGACGTGCACTATACGCACTATGGACGTCTCTGCCCGATTGAGAGCCCTGAAGGCCCGAACATCGGTCTGATCTCGTCGCTCTGCGTCTATGCCAAGATTAACGAGCTGGGCTTCATCCAGACGCCTTACCGCAAGGTGGAGAACGGCGTGGCTAACCTGAACAACGACGAGATCGTCTATCTCACGGCAGAGGAGGAGGCCGAGCATATCATCGGCCAGGGCAATGCCCCGCTGAATGACGACGGCACGTTTATCCGCGATGTGGTGAAATGCCGTCAGGATGCCGACTTCCCCGTGGTGCCCCCCTCACAGGTCGACCTCATGGACGTCTCGCCGCAGCAGATTGCCTCTATCGCCGCATCGCTGATTCCCTTCCTCGAGCACGATGATGCTCACCGCGCCCTGATGGGATCGAACATGATGCGCCAGGCCGTGCCTCTGCTTCACAATGAGGCCCCCATCGTGGGTACCGGTATCGAGAAGCAGGTCTGCGAGGACTCGCGTACGATGATCACGGCCGAGGGCGATGGTGTCATCGAATATGTCGATGCCACGACCATCCGTATCCTCTACGACCGCACGGAGGACGAGGAGTTCGTCTCGTTTGAGCCTGCCCTGAAGGAATATCGCATTTCCAAGTTCCGCCGCACCAACCAGAACATGACCATCGACCTGCGTCCTATCTGCGACAAGGGCCAGCGTGTGAAGAAGGGTGACATCCTGACCGAGGGCTACGCCACGGAGAACGGTGAGCTCGCCCTGGGCCGCAACCTGCTCGTGGCCTACATGCCGTGGAAGGGTTATAACTATGAGGATGCCATCGTGCTCAACGAGCGTGTCGTCCGCGACGACGTGCTGACGTCCGTCCACGTCGATGAGTATTCGCTCGACGTGCGTGAGACGAAGCGCGGCGTTGAGGAGTTCACGGCTGACATCCCCAACGTCAGTGAGGAGGCCACGAAGGACCTCGACGAGAACGGCGTCATCCGCGTCGGTGCCCGTGTGGAGCCCGGTGATATCCTCATCGGCAAGATTTCGCCGAAGGGCGAGAGCGATCCTTCGCCTGAGGAGAAGCTGCTGCGTGCCATCTTTGGCGACAAGGCCGGCGACGTGAAGGACTCGTCGCTGAAGGCCAATCCTTCGCTGACCGGTGTCGTCATCGACAAGAAACTCTTTGCCAAGGCCATCAAGACCCGCCAGACGAAGCAGCAGGACAAGGTGCTGCTCGCCAAGATTGACGAGGAATACGAGGCCAAGGTTGACGACCTGAAGGACATCCTCGTCGACAAGCTGATGGAGCTGACCAAGGGCAAGGTGTCGCAGGGCGTAAAGGACTATACTGGTGCCGAGATTATCTCCAAGGGCTCCAAGTTCACCATGACCAACCTGAAGAACCTGGAGTATGGTGATGTCCAGACCAGCCATTGGACTAACGATGATCACAAGAACGAGCTGATTGCCCAACTGATCATCAACTATATGAAGAAGTATAAGCTGCTGGATGCTGAGATGAAGCGCAAGAAGTTTGCCATCACCATCGGCGACGAGCTGCCCTCCGGCATCCTGCAGATGGCCAAGGTCTACGTGGCCAAGAAGCGCAAGATCGGCGTGGGCGATAAGCTGGCCGGACGCCACGGTAACAAGGGTATCGTGTCGAAGGTCGTGCGCCAGGAGGATATGCCGTTCCTCGAGGACGGACGTCCCGTCGACCTCGTGCTCAACCCGCTGGGTGTGCCTTCACGTATGAACCTGGGTCAGATTTTCGAAGCCATCCTCGGCGCTGCCGGTAAGCGTCTGGGCGTCAAGTTCGCCACCCCGATCTTCGACGGTGCCAAACTGGACGACCTGGCAGAATGGACCGACAAGGCCGGCCTGCCCCGCCTCTGCTCCACCCACCTCTACGACGGTGAGACGGGCGAGAAGTTCGACCAGCCTGCCACGGTGGGTATCACCTACTTCCTCAAGCTCGGACACATGGTTGAGGACAAGATGCACGCCCGCTCCATCGGCCCGTACAGTCTCATCACCCAGCAGCCCCTCGGCGGTAAGGCCCAGTTCGGTGGCCAGCGTTTTGGTGAGATGGAGGTCTGGGCACTGGAGGCCTTTGGTGCCAGCCATGTGCTTCAGGAGATTCTTACGATCAAGTCAGATGATACCGTAGGTCGTTCGAAGGCCTATGAAGCTATTGTCAAGGGTGAGCCGATGCCTACGCCGGGCATCCCCGAGTCGCTCAACGTGCTGCTGCACGAACTGCGTGGTCTCGGTCTGAGCGTGAAGCTTGACTAAAAAGGAAAAGTGAAGAGCGAAAAGTGAATAATTTGCTGCCGCCCTTCAATAGTAAATCGTAAATCCGTAAATCGTAAATTGAAATATGGCTTTCAAGAAAGATACAAAGACAAAGAGTAATTTCACCAAAATTACCATCGGACTGGCTTCACCTGAGGAGATCCTGGAGAATAGCTATGGCGAGGTTACCAAGCCTGAGACCATCAACTACCGTACCTATAAGCCCGAGCGCGACGGCTTGTTCTGCGAGCGTATCTTCGGTCCTACGAAGGACTACGAGTGCGCCTGCGGCAAGTATAAGCGTATCCGCTATAAAGGCATCGTGTGCGACCGTTGTGGTGTCGAGGTGACCGAGAAGAAAGTGCGCCGTGAGCGCAGCGGCCATATCGAGCTCGTCGTGCCCGTGGCCCATATCTGGTATTTCCGCAGCCTGCCCAATAAGATCGGCTATCTGCTCGGCCTGCCCACCAAGAAGCTCGATGCCATCATTTACTATGAGCGCTACGTGGTCATCCAGCCCGGTGCCCTCGAGGGACGCAAGAACGCTGAGGGCGAACCCGTGCTGGGATCCCAGAAGTACGACCTTCTCTCCGAGGAGGAATACAACGATATCATCGACAACCAGCTCTCCGAGGAGAACTATATGCTGGACGACAGCGACCCCAACAAGTTCGTGGCTAAGATGGGCGCCGAGGCTATCTACGAACTGCTGCAGCAGCTCGACCTCGACTCGCTGAGCTATGAACTGCGCGACCGGGCCAACACCGACTCGTCGCAGCAGCGCAAGAACGAGGCCCTGAAGCGCCTGCAGGTGGTCGAGGCCTTCCGTTCGAGCGTCGAGAAGGGCATCAACCGTCCTGAGTGGATGATCATGAAGATCCTGCCCGTGACGCCGCCCGAGCTGCGCCCGCTGGTGCCCCTGGATGGTGGCCGCTTTGCAACGAGCGACCTGAACGACCTCTATCGTCGCGTCATCATTCGCAACAACCGTCTGAAGCGACTCATGGAGATCAAGGCTCCCGAGGTGATTCTCCGCAACGAGAAGCGTATGCTGCAGGAGGCCGTCGACTCGCTGTTCGACAACTCGCGCAAGTCGAGCGCTGTCAAGAGCGAGAGCAACCGTCCGCTGAAGTCGCTCTCTGATTCGCTGAAGGGTAAGCAGGGCCGCTTCCGTCAGAACCTGCTTGGTAAGCGTGTCGACTACTCGGCCCGTTCGGTCATCGTCGTCGGCCCTGAGCTGAAGATGGGTGAGTGCGGTCTGCCCACGCTGATGGCAGCCGAGCTCTACAAGCCGTTCATCATCCGCAAGCTCATCGAGCGCGGCATCGTCAAGACCGTCAAGTCGGCCAAGAAGATTGTCGACCGCCGCGAGCCCGTCATCTGGGACATCCTCGAGAACGTCATGAAGGGCCATCCCGTGCTCCTCAACCGTGCTCCTACGCTGCACCGTCTGGGTATCCAGGCCTTCCAGCCGAAGCTCATCGAGGGTAAGGCCATCCAGCTTCACCCGCTGGCATGTACGGCCTTCAACGCCGACTTCGACGGCGACCAGATGGCTGTCCACCTTCCCCTGTCCAACGAGGCTATCCTGGAGGCACAGATCCTGATGCTCCAGAGCCACAACATCCTGAACCCGGCCAATGGTGCTCCTATCACCGTGCCGTCGCAGGACATGGTGCTCGGCCTCTACTATATCACTAAGATCCGTCCGGGTGCCAAGGGCGAGGGTCTCTCGTTCTATGGTCCTGAGGAAGCCATCATCGCCCATAACGAGGGCAAGTGCGACCTGCACGCTCAGGTGAAGGTGATGGTCGACGATGTGGTCGACGGCATGAAGATCCGTCATCAGGTCGAGACCTCCGTCGGTCGTGTCATCGTCAACGGCATCGTGCCCCCCGAGGTCGGCTTCGTCAACAAGGTCATCTCGAAGAAGTCGCTGCGCGACATCATCGCCGACGTCATCAAGAACGTAGGTTTCGCCGAGGCTTGCGAGTTCCTCGACGGTATCAAGAACCTCGGTTACCGCATGGCTTATCTGGCCGGTCTGTCGTTCAACCTCGACGATATCATCATCCCGAAGGAGAAGGCTGAGCTGATTGCCAAGGGTAACGAGGAGGTGCAGCAGATTACCGATAACTACAACATGGGCTTCATCACCGACAACGAGCGCTATAATCAGGTCATCGATACCTGGACGCACGTCAACAATGACATCGGTAACATCCTGATGAAGGAGATGACCGAGGCCGACCAGGGCTTCAACGCCGTGTTCATGATGCTCGACTCCGGCGCCCGTGGTTCTAAGGACCAGATCAAGCAGCTTTCCGGTATCCGCGGTCTGATGGCTAAGCCTCAGAAGGCCGGTGCCGAGGGCCACCAGATTATTGAGAACCCGATTTTGTCGAACTTCAAGGAGGGTATGTCTGTGCTGGAGTACTTCATCTCCACCCACGGTGCCCGTAAGGGTCTGGCCGATACGGCTATGAAGACGGCCGACGCAGGTTATCTGACCCGTCGTCTGGTCGACGTCTCCCACGACGTCATCATCACCGAGGAAGACTGCGGCACGCTCCGCGGACTCGTCTGCACCGCCCTCAAGAGCGGCGACGAGGTCATCTCCTCGCTCTCTGAGCGCATCCTCGGCCGTGTCAGTGTCCACGACATCATCAATCCCAAGACGGGCGAGGTCATCCTGCCCGCTGGCGAGGAAATCACGGAGGCCGTTGCCGATGCCATCGAGAAGGCCGAGATTGAGAGCGTCGAGATCCGCTCGGTGCTCACCTGCGAGTCGAAGAAGGGCGTCTGCCGCAAGTGCTACGGCCGCAACCTGGCTACGCGCCGCATGGTGCAGAAGGGCGAGGCCGTCGGCGTCATCGCCGCACAGGCCATCGGTGAGCCCGGTACGCAGCTGACCCTCCGTACGTTCCACGCCGGTGGTGTGGCCGCCAATGCCGCTGCCAACGCCTCGATTGTCTCGAAGTACGAGTCGGCCCGACTCGAGTTTGAGGAGGTGCGCACCGTGCCCTTCGACGAGGACGGCCGCGAGTGCGAGATGGTCGTCAGCCGTCTGGGCGAGCTCCGCTTCGTCGATCCCAATACGAAGATTGTCCTGTCGACCGTCAACGTGCCCTATGGCGCCTCGCTCTACTACAAGCAGGGCGACGTCGTGCAGAAGGGCGACAAGATAGCCCAGTGGGACCCCTTCAACGCCGTCATCGTCACCGAGTATGCCGGTGTGCTGAAGTTCAACGACGTCATCGAAGGCATCACCTTCCGTGCCGAGACCGATGAGACCACGGGTCTGACCGAGAAGATCGTCACCGAGTCGAAGGACAAGACCAAGGTGCCCACCTGCGACGTGCTCGACGTCAACGGCGAGAAGATCGGTACGTATAACTTCCCCGTGGGTGGCCACGTCGTCGTCGAGGACGGCCAGACCGTCAAGACCGGTGAGACGCTCGTCAAGATTCCGCGTGCCGCTGCCAAGGGTGGTGACATCACCGCCGGTCTGCCCCGTGTGACGGAGCTCTTCGAGGCCCGCAACCCGTCGAACCCCGCTGTCGTCAGCGAAATCGACGGTGAGGTCACGATGGGCAAGGTGAAGCGCGGCAACCGCGAGATCATCGTTACCTCGAAGGCCGGCGACCAGCGCAAGTACCTCGTCTCGCTGTCCAAGCAGATCCTCGTGCAGGAGCACGACGCCGTCCGCGCCGGCACGCCGCTCAGCGACGGTGCCATCACGCCGAGCGACATCCTCGCCATCAAGGGCCCCACGGCCGTCCAGGAGTACATCGTCAACGAGGTGCAGGACGTCTATCGTCTGCAGGGTATCAAGATCAACGACAAGCACTTCGAGATTATCGTCCGCCAGATGATGCGCAAGGTGCAGATCAACGACCCGGGCGACACCTCGTTCCTCGAGCAGGAGATTGTCGACAAGCTCGACTTCGCCGAGGAGAACGACCGCATCTGGGGTAAGAAGGTGGTCACTGACGCCGGCGACTCCGAGAACCTGCAGAAGGGTCAGATCGTGACCGCCCGTCGCCTGCGCGACGAGAACACCAGCCTCAAGCGCCGCGACCTCCGCACCGTCCAGGTGCGCGATGCCGTCCCCGCCACGTCGACTCAGATCCTTCAGGGTATCACCCGTGCTGCCCTGCAGACCAAGTCGTTCATGTCGGCCGCATCCTTCCAGGAGACCACCAAGGTGCTCAACGAGGCCGCCATCCGCGGCAAGGTCGACCATCTGGAAGGCATGAAGGAGAACGTCATCTGCGGTCACCTCATCCCTGCCGGCACAGGTCTGCGCGAGTTCGAGAAACTCATCGTCGGCTCCAAGGAGGAGTACGAGCGCATGCAGGCTAACCGCAAGAACGTTCTCGACTACGTTCAGGAGACGGCCCTCGAGGACTGATTCCCCAGACATCATCCTATATTGAAATAAAAAGGCTGCAAGGCCCGCGAGTGAATCCGCGGAGGTCTTGCAGCCTTTTCTTTTTTTATGCCTATCCTTTTCTTTTGTTGTGCCTTAATTTAGGGACGGCAGCAAACCGTTATCCCCATAATCAGCGCCGTACAATCTTGCGCACACTGCCGTCGGGCTGCCTGACCAACATAAGACCTTGGCGCTGTCGACTGATGTGGCGGCCCTGTAAGTCGTAGACGACTGAGTTCTCGGAATGAGTGCCCGTTTGGTTGATGCCGCTGTTGTACGAACTGTTGATACTTATGTCGTCGACCATGATGAAGAACCCTTCGAGCGCCCGGCTGACATACTGCAGGGCCACGTAGACAACGGGCTCACCAGCGTAGTCATCGAGTGGTACACTTACCTGCTGCCAGTCTTGGCTGAAAGGCACCTCACGGACGTCACCCACGGCCGTGAAACTGTCGAATGCGTCATCCGTCGTAGAGACGAGCACACGGTAGCGTTCGGGCAAGTTCCATCCTTCGTTCTTGAAACCTTTTACCCAGAAAGTCAGCACAGGCTGGTCGCCCAACGTTAGTTGTGGCGAGACGAGCCATACGTCGCTCTCATGGTCACGCTTAGACGTACAATATGCTATTCCCAGCCTGCTGCCGCCGTGGGGATAGCAACCAGAGGCCTCGGGCAACATCTCAGGCGTGGCTCGCAACGGATCGAAGGCGATGAAGCCCACGCTCATGCCTTTCAGTGCATAGTCGTAGAAAGCCCATCCGTCGGTACCCATGTTGAGGCGGTCTTCCGACCACCAACGTGGGTTGAAATCGTGCCCGTAGTCGAAATCGTTGCAACTCTCAAAGTCGAGGGTATAGGGGCTCAGAATTTCCCGCGACGTCAGCTGAATAGTAGCCTTGTCATTTTGCGGATGCTCGTCACCGTAAAGTCGGGTCCTGGCCTCTACATCGTAGGTGCCCGGCTTACTGAGGTCAAAGACAAAGGTAAGTGTCTTTTCCTCATGTGGAAGGAGACTTACGGTTTGTTCGCTGACAGAGTTTCCTGCACGACATTCGACCATCATCTGGTCGATGGTCATAACGCCATAGTTGCGCACGACGACATCTACCTCGGTTGATTCGGTAAAGATTGCACTACTATTCACCGGGCGACTGAAAGCAACTACGCCGGCGTCGCGTGACCAAGCGTCGGCTCCGTGGCCAAAGTGAGCCCTGACTGCCAGTGCGCCACCCCCTTCGATCGGTCGGAGCTGTCCGTCAGACATTCGCTCATAAAATAGCCGGTATTCTGTATCGTAATCTATGCCGACGCCCAGATTGTTCCATGTCATCTGGTGAACCTCGACAAAGTAGGCGCCAGGCTCCAGAATCATGGGCGGTGGCGTAAATAGGCGTAAACCCTCGTCAGCACCACGCTCACACGTGGTATGCCAAAGACACCGGCCGACGGTCGTCCCTTCGTTTTCAAGGCAGTATATAGCAACACCCATATCACGCTGTCGGTAGTAGCCGTCGTAAGCCATGCCCACGGCGATGGAGGTCAGTGTGTCGCGAGTGGACAGTGTGAAACTATTTGCAGGCGGAGCAGAGCGCGTTCTCCGGGCCTAGCTGGTCGGTGACGTGAGCGGCCCCCATCGCTTCATATTTCCAACAGTTGGAGCGCGATGTCCATGTAGGACTGACGTCCTCGCCGGTGCTGAAGTTGGTCTTGAAGGGCAGTTCTGTGACAGGAGCGATGTGGCGGAAGTTGAAGTTGATGGTGTCTGTTTCGAAGGCCTCGTTCCTGGCTGCCACCGAGAGAGTGTGCCAACCTACGTCTGACAGGTCGGCATGCTGGTCAAACCATACCTGACAAACACCATCAACGGGCAGATTGACATTGTAGTCCTGTTCTGCATATGGGCCGCCGTCTATACTGAGAGCCAGAGTTTGCCGGACGGAGGTATCAGTGCCCTCATTGGCAATTTCGACGCCCACAGGCGTTTGGTCGGTCAGGTCGCAGTTAGCGTCGGGCAGTAGCAGACGTCGCACGGTGATAAGAGGTGCACTTGCCGTGCTGGTTGTTCAGTTTGCGCTGCAGCACATCTTGGGGCTACGCCAGATGGGTGTAGTACAGGCTGCTATGCTTAATCTGCTGCTGTTCATTCCTGGCTCAGCTTTGTTGTCGCTGAGCGTGCTGAATCTGCAACGCCAAGGACGACTGACGCGTATGGAGTGGTTTGTGGGCGTGCCTGTCTGGTTAATCTCCATAGCGCTGCTCTGCTGGGCTATCATCACTGACGGGCTGCCCTTCAAAGAAGTCTCCGAGCGACTGAAGTGGGCCGAACTGACGGCAAGTTTGCTCTATTGTGCGATGCAGTTGTACTTCCAGCAGAGTTTGTCGGACGGGAGCAGCAGAGGCCTCGCTATTAATAAGGGGAAGGATACCCATTTTCGTCATTTTTGCCGTCGGGCGGAAAAAAGTCATTCATTGAGCTTGGCGGCAAAGAGAAAAAGACGTATCTTTGCGACATGATGAAAAAACTTCTGACTTCTTTCGCTGCTGCGATGAGCCTCACGATGGTGTCGCATGCAGAGACCCTCCGCTTCGATTTCGGCTCAGCCGAGGCTGCCGAGGAATTTACCGCCGTCACCTCCGATATGACCTATAACGCTGAGCGGGGCTTCGGCTTCGAGCCGGGTGCAGCGCCTGTCGACGTCGTGCGGTGGGGCGATGACCTCCTGACGCGTGATCATGTGACGTCGTCCAGTCCGTTTTATTTCTCTGTCCGCCTCCCCGAGGGCAACTACAAGGTGACGCTGACGCTCGGCGATACCGAGGGCACCTCCTGCACGACGGTCAAGTCGGAGGTCCGTCGGCTGATGACGGAGAGCTTCCGTACGGGTCGTGGCGAGGTCATGACCGTCTCGTTCGTGGTTAATGTGCGCAGGCCTGAGCTATCCAAAGGCAACGAGATCAAGCTCAACTCGCGCGAGATGGACTATGCTACAGGCATGGCGAAGACCTTCACGTGGGACGACAAGCTGACGCTGCAGTTCTACGACACGTCGCCCGCCGTCTGTGCCGTCGAGATAGAGCCGGCGGGCGACGATGTCGTCACGGTCTTCATCATCGGCGACTCCACCGTGACCGACCAGCCCAGCGGCGGCACGTGGGGACAATATCTGCCCCGCTGGTTCGACGCCCGCGTGGTCGTGGCCAATCATGCCGAGAGCGGCATGACGATCAAGGGCTTCCGCTTCTCGCGCCGCTGGGATAAGATCATGGAGAGCGCCCGTCCTGGCGACTACCTGCTCATCCAGCTTGGCACCAACGACGAGAAGAAGCGTGGTCACGACCCGATGTGGGATGCCGACGACCATGCCGGCGACTGGGTGCGCACGCACTCCGACCCGGAGAAAGACTACGTCTGGGGGCTGGCCACGATGGCCCTAGAGGCCAAGCGCCATGGCATGCATCCCGTCATCGTCTCACCCATGACGAAGATTGACCGCAGGACGGCCACGGCCACCGAGGTGATGACCCCCTATGGGCTGAATGCCCGCCGCGGCGCCGAGCTCGCCGAGTGTCCTTATGTGGACCTGTGGCAGATGAGCCGCGATATGATCAATGCGCTCGGCCGGGATGCCCTTGCGGTCTATTCCGACGGCACCCATACCGACAACTACGGCGCTTATCTCTTCTCGCTTGCCATTGTTCAGACCATCAGGGATCTCGGCCTGGATCTGAGCAAGTATGTGCTGCCTGATGCGCCGGCCTTCGATGCCAGGCATCCTCGTCCGTCTCTGAAGGAATTTTCGTGCCCAGTCGAGCCGTCGCGCCGGGCCAGGAAGCCGTCAGCGCCCACTGCCAACGGGCAGACGGAGTTCGGCCCCTTGTAAAAGAACGTGGCCCCTGTCCTGTGTCAAAGCGGTGCTTTATCATAGAAAAAGCGGCACTTCTCGATGTGAGAAGTGCCGCTTCTGTTGTGTTAAAGTGCCGCTTTGTTACTTTAGTCGTCAGTGGCGTCTTAATCATTATTTTTAAATTAACCAAACTTTTTTCAGTTTTTATGTATTCAGACAGATGTGTTTTGCATATCTTACTCCCCTCCTTGGCACTCGAGAGCCAAGGAAGGGAGCAGCTGTGCCGTCATTCCCGTGATGGCAGCAGCGTGTAGTTGCAGCGCAGGCCGGATAGGGTCAGGTCCACTTCGAGAGGTCCTGCTCGTCGATGTAGCGGAGGTTGTTCTTGCGGATGACCTCGATGGCGAGTGGACGGTTGTCGGTGCGGAAGACCATGATGCCCTTGCCGCGGAGGAGGAAGGTGTACATGTAGATGAGGCTGATGCCGGCCTCGCTGAAGGCCTTGACGGCGTCGGCGGCGCGTCCCGGCTCGTCGTCGAGCTCGAGTGCGAGCACGTCGTTGAGTGCGACGGCGACGCCTGCCTGCTTGAGCTCCTCGAAGGCGCGCAGGGGTTCTGAGCAGATGAGCCGGTAGATGCCGTACTCGGCCGTGTCGGCGATGGTGGAGGCCACAATCTGTATGTTGGCCTGCTTGAGGACGTCGAGCACCTTGATGAGTGTGCCAGAGCGGTTCTCGATGAAGATGGAAAGCTGGTGGATGGTCATGGGGTTGTTTATTTTAGGGGGTTTCGATATAGCGGGATTTTCGATATTTCGTGATTTCGATATAACGATATTTCGTGATAACGACATTTCGAGATGACGGGATCTCGCGCGGGACGGACTTTTGTCAGAACAGTTTCCTTTTATCCTTGACGCGGACGGCCTTCTTCTCGTCGCTGACGGCGAGGGCGCCCTTCTGGACGAAGCGCACCTTGGGCGTGATGAGGATCTCGTCCTTGAGCAGGCGGGTGACGGTGCGCTCCAGTCGCTGTAGGTCGCGATAGTCGTCGGTGAAGAGCTGGCCCAGCTCTACGTCGATGGTCATGGTGTCGCCGGCGTCGGTGGTGTCGAGGGTGATGAGATAGTCGGTGGACAGCTCCTGGAACTTGAGCAGGATCTTCTCGATCTGGATGGGGAAGATGTTGACGCCCTTGAGGATTATCATGTCGTCGGAACGGCCCTGCAGGCGGGCGATGCGGCGATGGGTGCGGCCGCAGGGACACGTGCCGGGCAGGATGCGGGTCAGGTCGCGGGTGCGATAGCGCAGCAGCGGCATGGCCTCGCGGTTGATGGTGGTCAGCACGAGCTCGCCCATCTCGCCGTCGGGCACGGGCTCGAGCGTCACGGGGTCGATGATCTCGACGATGAAGTAGTCCTCCCAGATGTGCAGTCCGTCCTGCTCCGGACATTCGAAGGCGACGCCCGGGCCCATCATCTCGGAGATGCCGTAGGAGTTGTAGGCACGGACGCCCAGGTTCTGCTCGATGCGCTGTCGCTGCTCCTCGCTGTGCGGCTCGGCTCCGATGCAGAGGACGCGCAGACGGGTGTCGCGGCGCGGGTCGACGCCCTCGGCCTTCATCACCTCATAGATGCGCGAGGCATAAGAGGGTATGGCGTGGAGGACGGTGGTGCCGAAGTCGCGGATGAACTTGATCTGGCGCGTCGTGTTGCCGGCGGCGGCAGGGACGGTGAGCATGCCGACGCGCTCGGCACCGTACTGGAAGCCCAGTCCGGCGGTGAACATGCCGTAGCCGGCCGAGTTCTGGAAGACGTCGTCGGGCCTGGAGCCCACCATCCACAGGCAGCGGGCGACGGCCTCGGCCCATTCGTGGAGGTCGCGCTCCGTGTGGAGCACGACGGTGGGGTTGCCCGTGGTGCCGCTCGAGGAGTGCAGGCGGGTGCACTGTCTGAGGGGCACGCAGGCGAGTCCGAAGGGATAGTTCTTGCGGAGGTCCTCCTTGGTGGTGAAGGGCAGTCGGCGGACGTCGTCGAGGGTGCGTATGTCGTCGGGCGTGATGCCCAGCTCGTTGAATCGCCGCTGATAGAAGGCGTTGTTCATGCACAGGCCGAGCGTCTTCTTCAGCCGCTCCATCTGGAGGGCCTCGAGGTCCTGGCGCGGCATGGTCTCCAGCTCTGGATGTAAGTAGGGGCTATAGTCCATTGTCGTTTTCTTTTGTATTGTTTGGTTGCGTTACTATAGGTTGGAATTTCTTTAAATAAGTTGGTATGAGAAAGTTACAGACCCCACCCCCGACCCCTCCCCTTGAAGGGAGGGGAGCAGCTGCGCCGTCATTCCCGTCGGACAGTGCGGCAGCCACTCCTCCCCTTCGGGGAGGTCGGGTGGGGTTACTCCCCTCCCCTCAAGGGGAGGGGCTGGGGGTGGGGTCTGTATCTTTGTTCATTCGTCCTAAGTTTTTACTAAAAAGCTCGGGCAAAGTTACGAAAAAGATACAGAAACGCCAAACATTTATGCGGGAAATACGGGAAAAGACTACTAAAACGGAAGCCTGATGAATAAATAAACGTTCACAGGCTCGATGGAGGAGTTTAGGAGTTTTTTTTAAAGGGAGTTTAGGAGTTTGGGAGTTTAGAAGTTCTTATAGGAGTTTAGGAGTTTAAGGAGTTTAGGAGTTTAGACGTTAGTTCTGAGCCATGATTATCAGCTGCAAGACTATCGTCTAAACTCCTAAACTCCCAAACTCCTTTAAGAAAACTCCTTATTAAACTCCCCTCAAGCTGGGTGGTTCTCAGCGAAGACGGCCATGCGCTCGTCGAGCTGGGCATACTGATGGTCCTCGATGAAGGAGGTGCAGACGCGCAGACCCTCCTGATGCGAGCCGGTGGTGATGAGGCAGATGGCCGAGACACCATAGTACATCAGCTCGCGGGCCAGCTCGCCGGAGGTCATGCCGCGATAGCCGATGGTGAAGTAGAAGCCGTCGGCGATGGGCTGGTCGAGGTCGCGGTCGTAGACGATGTGGAAGCCGTGGCGCAGGAAGATCTCCTTCAGCTTGTGGGCCCGCTCGCCATAGACGCGGATGTCGTCGCGGAAGCGATACTGGCCGTCGCAGGCTGCCCGCATCATGGCTGCCATGGCGTACTGGGCCGAGTGGCTGGTGCCAGAGGAGAGGGCGTAGAGCATGCGGGTGGAGAAGACGAGGCCGAAGGGCAGACCCTCGTAGCGCTGGGCCAGGTCGGGATAGTGGCGATGGAAGAGGCTGTCGCTGATGCAGACGACGCCGATGCGCTCGCCGGCATACGAGAAAGCCTTCGAGCCGGAGATGAGCAGCATGTAGTTCTCGGTGTAGCGGGCCACGGTGGGCTGATAGGGCGGCTGGAAGGGCACGGAGAGGTCCTGACGGAAGTCCATGGCGAAGTAGGCCAGGTCTTCCATGACGATGGCGTCATACTTCGTGGCCAGTCGGCCGATGATCTCGAGCTCCTGCTCCGTCAGACAGATCCACGACGGGTTGTTGGGGTTCGAGTAGACGATGGCGCAGATGCGGCCCGTCGAGAGATAGCTCTCGAGCTTGGCCTCGAGGCGCTCGCCGCGATAGTCGTAGACGTCGAACGTCTCATAGCGGACGCCCTGCACCTGCAGCTGCATCTTCTGGACGGGGAAGCCCGGGTCGATGAACAGCACGGTGTCGCGACGGCGGTCGGCCTGCGAGCAGGTGAGGAACGAGGCAAACGTGCCCTGCATCGAGCCGCACACGGGCACGCAGCCCTCGGCCTTGATGTCGACGCCGATGAAGGCCTTGACGAAGCGCGAGGCCTGCTGCTTCAGCTCGGGCAGACCCTGGATGTCGGGGTAGGAGTGGGCGATGCCGTCCTGGAGCGCCTTGATCTGGGCGTCGACGCCCACCTGTGCGGCGGGCAGTCCGGGGATGCCCATCTCCATCTTGATGAACTCCACGCCGCTCTGCTTCTCGGCCATGGCGGCCACCTGCTTCACCTCGCGGATGGTGGCTTTTGCAAAGTCCTTGATGCCCAGCTCACTGACAAGCTGGTCGACGATTTCCTTCTTGATAGGTGTTGGTTTCATAGTTCTTAGTTGTTTGATAATATATTAATGTTAACGTCTTGCCGATATTGACCCCGCAAAGTTAAGCAATTTTTCCGTAACGGCAAAGCATTTGACTGAAAAATGACTCAAAACCGTCCGGCCTGTTTGGCAGAAAGTGGCGCTTCTCGAAGGTAATATAGGGGTATATTACTTTCAAAAAGCGCCGTTTTGCCCTTTTTGCTCCTTTTTTGGGCGGATGAAGATGTGGTATCGGATTTTTTGTTTATATTTGCATCAGAATCGGTAACAGATGGCTCATAAGAATTATATGAAAGATTACATGGTTTATTCATGCTTATTACATGTAGCGTCGCAGACAATAAGATATATTTCTGCCTGCGGCGCTACATGTAATGCTCATGAATGGGCCATGTAATGACTCATGAATATTACAACCTATAATATATCGGAATTGTAAAGATGAAAAAGAAGATCATGATTATTGCGGCCCTGGCGGTCAGCATCGGCCTGGGGGCATGTGGCAACAAGGCTACGCGGGTGGTGGAGGAGACACCGCTGGATCTCCCCGAAGTGGAGGAGACGGTGGCGCCGACCGACTCCGTGAGTCCCTCCTCACCTTCGGAGAGGCCGGGAAAGGTCGTCTCCACCCCGCCGCCGACATACGAATCGTCCGACGAGGATGACGACGACGATGACAACATGAGGGGCTTCGACCCTGCGTCAGAGGACGACATGGACGACAACGGGATGAGCCGCTATATGGAAAACTACGACGAAGAGGGCTGGGACTGACCCGTCGCCTGCCGCTCGGCCAAGCGATACTCTGAGGGCGTCATGCCGAAGCGGTATTTCGTTCTTGAGAATCCGTGTAATGTAAAAATAATTCGTACTGGTTGAGGCTTGGATTGTTCGTACCGCTTCGCGGTCTTGCTAAAACAAAATAAAACAAATAAAAACCCAAAACAGTCATAAATGGTTTATAATTGTTTTTCTGGTTTTTATTTGTTTTTGTAGGACCGCGATGCGGTATAACGCAGGGTCTATGATGTGATAAAAAATCTTTGGAACGAAGGAGGGAAGTTACAGACCCCACCCCCGAACCCTCACCTTGAAGGGAGGGGTCGGGGGTGGGGTCTGTATTTATAGTTTGCGCAAGTCAAGGACGTGGGCACTCTTGCCTTGCGACCGCTCGATGGTGTTCGGCGCCTTCAGCTGCACCTTGGCGGCGATGCTGAGCACGCTCTTCAGCCGCGAGGCCAGCCGCTTCTCGAGGGCGGCCACGGCGGCGGGCGTGTCGAACGTGCTGGTCAGGTAGTCCTGGCGTAGTTCCACCTGCACCTGCAGCGTGTCGAGGTTGTTCACGCGGTCGACCACCAGCATGTAGCGCGGAGCCACCTCGGGCATCGACAGCACGACGCTCTCCACCTGCGAGGGGAAGACGTTGATGCCGCGGATGATGAGCATGTCGTCCGAACGGCCCTGGATGCGGCTCATGCGGACGCTCGTGCGGCCGCAGTCGCATGGCCCCTCCATCAGCGAGCAGAGGTCGCGCGTGCGATAGCGCAGCACGGGCATGCCCTCCTTGGTCAGCGTGGTGAAGACCAGCTCGCCCGTCTGGCCGTAGGGCAGTGGCTCGAGGGTCGTCGGGTTGATGATCTCGGGATAGAAGTGGTCCTCGCAGATGTGGCTGCCGTGCTGCATCTGACATTCGTAGCTGACGCTCGGCCCCATCACCTCGCTGAGGCCGTAGAGGTTGTAGCCCTTGAGCCCCAGCCGATCCTGAATCTCCTGGCGCATCTGCTCGGTCCACGGCTCAGCGCCGAAGGCTCCGACGCGCAGGCGGATCTGGTCCTTCGAGATGCCCATCTTGTCCATCGTCTCAGCCAGATAGAGGGCGTACGACGGCGTGCAGGCAATGCCCGTGATGCCGAGGTCGCGGATGAGCTTGAGGTGCTTCTCCGTGTTGCCCGTCGAGGCCGGCACGACTGATGCGCCGATCTTCTCGACGCCGTTGTGGGCGCCCAGTCCGCCAGTGAACAGTCCGTAGCCGTAGGAGACGGAGAAGATGTCGTCGCGCGTCACGCCGTAGGCCGTCAGACAGCGCGCCATGCACTCGCTCCAGACGCCGATGTCCTTGCGGGTGTAGCCCACGATGGTGGGGTTGCCTGTGGTGCCGCTGCTGGCGTGGAATCGGATGATCTCGCTCTGCGGCGCGGCCTGCAGTCCGCAGGGATAGTTGTCGCGCAGGTCCTTCTTCGTGGTGAAGGGCAGCTTGGTGATGTCGTCAATCGTCTGGATGTCGTCAGGCACGAGGTCCAGTTCCTGCAGCTTATGGCGGTAGAACGGCACGTTGTGATAGACATATTCCACGATTTTGTGCAATCTTTTACCTTGTAGCGCGCTCATCTCGTCGCGACTCATGCATTCCTTGTTGGGATTCCAAATCATAATCTTGTTCGTTTTTTGTGTGATGCTCCTATTGAATAATGGCGGTGTTTGCTTGGCTGTGGGCACGCCAGCCCGCTTATTAATCGGCAAAATTAAGAAAAAACGTGGTAATACAGACGCCTGCGTTTGTTAAAAATCAATAAATATAAGAAAGGCTGCGTTCCTGAGGGACAGAAACGCAGTCTTTCTTGCATGTTTATGTAATCCGAGAGATTACTTCTGAGCCTCGCGTCCCAGTGCCAAGGCCTTGATGTTAGCCTCGACGACGGCGTCGCCCTTGCGTCCGAAGACGCGGCGGATGGCGTCCTCCAGCTTCTCGTACTCGATGCCGAGGGCCTTCTGAGCAGCGCCCAGCAGGATGACGTTGGCCGAGCGGTTGATGCCGTTGTCCTTGGCCATCTGCTCAATGTCGATGGCGATGACGTTCTTGATCTTGGCCAGGTCGCCGCGAATGACGTCCATGTCAGGATAGTTGGGGATATTGACGAAGGGCGTCGACGAGGTGATGATCCATCCCTCCTTCGAGAGGTAGGGCAGGTAGCGCAGGGCCTCCATGGGCTCCATCGAGATGATGACGTCGGCCCCGCCCTTGGCGATGAGGTCGCTCGAGATGGGGTCGCTCGAGATGCGCAGGTTCGACTGCACGTCGCCGCCGCGCTGGCTCATGCCGTGCACCTCGGCCTGCTTGATGTAAAGGTTCTCGTTCATGGCAGCCTCGCCGATGATCGTTGCGATCGAGAGGATGCCTTGTCCTCCCACGCCGCAAAGGATAATATCTGTCTTCATATTCTTCTTTTTTTACCGCAAGCGGTCTTACAAAAACAAATTAAAACAAGTAAAACAAATCAAAACATATATCAGAAGAAACTGATGGTACGACTTTCCGGATCAAAGTAATATTTCTCACATTCATCCATGATAGGAGCAAAATTATAGAGGATTCCTATTCTCACTCCTGCCGTCCGCATGTAGTTCCATAGTTGCAGGCGCTCATGAATACTGATCTTGTCAATGGCCTTACATTCCAAAAAGATTTTGTCTTTACATAAGAAATCGACAAAGAGTCTGTGAGGAAGCTCTATACCTCTGAACTTTGGCTTAAAATAATATTCTTTTACATATTTGATTTCAGCCTGATCGAAAGCAATCTTCAGAGAATCTTGATAGACGTATTCTGTCAGTTCAGGGCCCTGTTCTTGGTGGACAGCCTGACAGCAGCCAATCACGTCAAAGACGTAATGCTTCAGTTTCCCCTTCAACTCAGTATCAAGTTCTTTCTTTTCGAACATAAATCCTTGTTTACTGTAATGTTTTTATTTGTTTTGTTGGTTTTTATTTGTTTTTTGTCAGACGCCTTTGGCGTTAATTCTCATTTTTTCTCAGCCTGTGCCTTCTTCTGCTTCAGGTGTCTTTGCAGGGTCTGCATGCACTCGCGGCGCGGGATGATGACCGACGTGCCGTGGTAGTTGATCTCGTCGCGCAGGATCTGCGTGATCTCAGGCATGTTCTTCGGCAGGGGGACGACGACCTTCAGGTGTTCGTCAGCGAGACCCAGTCCGCGGCAGATGGCCTCGAACTTGTTCGTGCCGGCCGAGTCCTGTCCGCCCGTCATGCCCGTGGTCAGGTTGTCGGAGATGATGACGGTGATGTCGGCGTTCTCGTTGATGGCGTCGAGCAGGCCCGTCATGCCCGAGTGGGTGAAGGTGGAGTCGCCGATGATGGCCACGGCAGGCCACTGTCCGGCGTCGGCTGCACCCTTGGCCATCGTGATCGAGGCACCCATGTCGACGCACGAGTGGATGGCGTGGAACGGAGGCAGGAAGCCCAGCGTGTAGCAGCCGATGTCGCCGAAGACGCGGGCGTGGTCGTATTCGCGCAGCACCTCGTTGAGGGCGGTGTAGACATCGCGGTGGCCGCAACCCTGGCAGAGTGCCGGCGGACGCGGGACGACGTCCTCGCAGGGTGCATAGCACTCGCCCTGCTCCATGCCGAGGGCCTTGCGCACCACGTCGGGGTTGAGCTCGCCCGTGCGGGGCAACTCGCCCGTCAGTCGGCCCAGGATGTTCTTGCTCTCAGCCACGCCGCGCACCATGTCCTCGATGAAGGGCTGGCCCTCCTCGACGATGAGTACCTGCTCGCACTCGTCCAGCATGCGGCGGACGATCTTCTTGGGCAGCGGATACTGCGAGACCTTCAGGATAGGGTAGGGGCAGTCCTGCGGGTAGCACTCGCGTACATAATTATAAGCAATACCGCTGGCGATGATGCCCAGTTTCTTGTCCGGGCCGTCGATATATTTGTTGTAGTCGGAGGCTGCGGCGTCGGCCTCGAGGGCGCCCTGCTGAGCCGTGACGATGTCGTTGCGGCGGCGGGCGTTGGCGGGCAACAGCACCCAGTTCTTCGCCTCGGCGTTGTAGTTCAGATCGTTCTGTTGGCGTGCTACGTCAACACACTCGACGACGGCGCGCGAGTGGGCCATGCGTGTGGTGACGCGCATCAGCACGGGCAGCCCGACGCGCTCGGAGTAGTCGAAGGCCACCTGCATCATGTCGTAGGCCTCCTGCTGCGAAGAGGGTTCAAACGTAGGGATCATGGCAAACTTGCCGTAGAAGCGCGAGTCCTGCTCGTCCTGCGAGGAGTGCATCGAGGGGTCGTCGGCAGCCAGCACGACGACGCCGCCGTTGACGCCCGTCATGCCTGAGTTGACGAAGGCGTCGGCGCAGACGTTCATGCCCACATGCTTCATGCAGACCAGTGCGCGCTTGCCCATGAACGACATGCCGAGGGCTTCCTCCATGGCTGTTTTCTCGTTGGTCGACCAGCGACGGTGAATGTCGCGTTCCTTGGCGATAGGCGACATCTGGATATACTCCGTGATCTCTGTCGAGGGTGTGCCGGGATAGGCATAGACACCGCTCAGTCCGGCATCAATGGCACCTTGGGCAATAGCCTCGTCGCCTAAAAGAAGTTTCTTCATAATGTGTTTATTTTTTTAGGTTTAAGATGTATCGGCGGCAAATATAGTCATTTTTCCCGAACTGACAAAATGTTCCGCCACGTTTTTTTGATTTCTTTTTGCGCCTTCAGCCTTTTCGGGCTCCAGCGGTAATTTTGTTTCCCTCCATGGAAAGGCCTAACCTTACTCCCCTCCTTAGTCCGCAGGTCTAACTTGACTCCCCTCCTTTCTAAGGAGGGGAGTAGCTGCGCCGTCATTCCCGTCGGACAGGGGGGAGGGGGCAGCTGTGCCGTCAATCCTGTCGGGCAAGGGGCTAACGTCGTGTACATAAGGTAAAGGAGTCTTGTCTTGTTGTCTTGATGTTCTGTTGCGCGCAGCCGCTCCCCTCCCTTCAAGGGGAGGGGCCGGGGGTGGGGTCTGTATATTTTTTAGGTGGGAGATAGTTAGAGACCCCACCCCCAACCCCTCCCCTTGAAGGGAGGGGAGCAGCTGCGCC
>OCTW013407752.1_pt1 | contig 24365 bp, 23 predicted proteins | sample 1539671 | NCBI WGS metagenome assembly OCTW01 (sample SAMN02144230, study PRJEB22623) | gut metagenome | biome: sheep rumen | host: Ovis aries | place: New Zealand | reverse complement strand
CTTTTCTTTTTCACAGGCCTTACACTTGAGGTAATAACAAAAAAACACAAGCAACTGTTTGAGTTGCTCCTTAACAAATAAACAAACGGCTAAATGGCAAGAAAGAAACTGATGCTCCTGGGTGGCATTCGATATTTGTTGCCTGTTATCAAGGCAGCACACGAACAGGGATATTATGTAATCACAGCAGATTATCTGCCCGACAATATTGCTCACAAGTATTCTGATGAATATGTCAATGTAAGCATTATAGATAAAGAGGCAGTGCTGAAAGTTGCACAGGAGAAGCAAATCGACGGCATTATGTCATTTGGTGTGGATCCTGGTGTTGTGGCAGCATCATACGTTCAAACCAAAATGGGATTACCATCTTTTGGGCCGTTTGAATCAATAGAGATACTGCAAAATAAAGATAAATTCCGTGCATTCCTAGAAAAACATGGTTTTAATGTCCCTAAAGCAAAGGGCTTTGCTTCCAAAGGAGAAGCTCTAGCGGATCTATCATGGTATGAGTTTCCTGTTATTGTTAAGCCCACAGACTCTGCCGGATCGAAAGGAGTTACAAGAGTTGACAACATAGAACAACTGCACGAAGCTTTAGATTATGCATTTGCTCACTCTTTTTCCAAACACATCATTATTGAAGAGTTTATTGAGAAACAAGGTTGTTCTTCCGATACTGACAGCATGTCAGTTAACGGAAAGTTGGTCTTTACCAGTTTCTGCGCCCAACGTTTCGATGATAATGCCACAAACCCTTATACACCTGCTGCCTATTCTTGGCCATCAACATTTACAGAGGAGCAAGAATCTTATCTCAAGTCTGAAATTCAGCGGCTTATTACCCTACTTGATTTAAAAACTGTTGTTTATAATATAGAGACACGGATCGGAACAAACGGCAAGCCATACATTATGGAGTTGACACCTCGTGGTGGTGGCAACCGCCTTTGTGAAATGCTTCGCTATGCCACAGGTGTGGATATGATTACCGCCATCACCCGTGCAATAGTAGGTGACCCTATTCTGGAGTGCATAGAACAGAAACCATACAATGGTCATTGGGCAGAGATTATTCTTCATGCTGATAAGAGGGGCATCTTCGACCACCTTGAAATCAGCAAGGAACTTCCAGCAGAAGTCGTTGAAGAAGACCTCTGGGTAAAGAATGGCGACAAAGTGGAATCTTTTGAAGGAGCAAATAATGCTATTGGTACATTAGTACTAAAGTTTCAAACAGCAGAAGAACTTGAATATACTATCACTCACCAACGTGAATGGCTGAAAGTTGTAGTGAAATAATGCAGGCAATAGGTGGATATTTCGAATTGGCAGACTACGAGCATGGGGAAGGTTTTCCTCATCAGAACGGCATTCTGCTGAACACAGGACGCAATGCGTTGGAGTATATCCTGCGTTGTATTGGTGAAATAAAAGGTGTTTATCTCCCCTATTACACCTGTGAAGTCGTTCTTGAACCACTGAAAAAACTTCGTATACCATATTCTTTCTACCACATCAATGCAAAATTTGAGATGGTGGAATATATACAGCCAAAAGAAGGGGAATACATCATTGTCAACAACTACTTTGGAGTTAAAGATGCCTATATCCAAGCTCTAGCAGATAAGTATGGAGCGCATTTGATTACGGATTGCGCCCAAGCATTCTTTGCAAAACCGATAGCAGGCATCAAATCGTTTTACAGTACAAGGAAATATGTAGGTGTGGCAGATGGAGGAGTCGCTTATGGAGTCGATGGCAAGTATTCCCTTCTCTATGACGAGGACGATTCGACACTCCACAACAGTCATCTGCGTATTCGTAAGGAACAAGGTGCCGAAGCAGGGTTCCAAGACTTTCAGCAGAATGAGACGAAACTCGACAACCAGCCTATCCGCTTGATGTGCTCTAACACACGCCATATTCTGTGGCACATAGATTACGATAAAGTGATTGCAAGGCGCAGGGCAAACTTTGCTTATCTGCACAATGCATTGAAGGATAAAAACATTCTGCAACTACCCGAAATGGATTCCTTCATCTGCCCAATGGTTTATCCCTTTGTGACTAAGAATGATAGGAATCTGAGAAAAAAACTGATTGAGAATAAAGTCTTTGTTGCCAAGTACTGGCAAAATGTACATCAACTCACCAGTTATGAAATGGAGTATTACTTGGCAAATAGTATTATCCCACTACCTTGCGACCAAAGGTATGAGGAAGAGGAAATGAATAGAATAATAAAATTAATACATAATATATGAAAATCGTTTTTATTGGCGGACGTGGAACTGCCATAGTTATTGCAGACCAGATGTACGACGCACATCAACGTTTTGGAATGGATATTGAAGTACTGGGACTGGCTTTAGATGACCATTCTGGTGGTGATGAAATTTCTGGATATCCAATTTTGTGTGATATAAAGGATGTTTATGAAAAATATAAGAAGTTTGATGACGTAAAATTCGTCTATCAACTATATCGCCCAGATGTGATTCGCGAACGAACAAAGATTTTGTATGATTTGAACATTCCTGCTGAGAAATGGTGTAATTTTATTCATCCATCAGTGATGGTGGCCAAATCTGCAAAGATTGGATACGGAAACGTGTTTCTTGCAAATGCAGTAATTAATTGCAATGCTGTGATTGGCAATTTCAACACCGTCAATTCTGGAACACTCCTTGGTCACGACATCACAATAGGTAACAATAATTATTTCGCAGGGCAAGTATGCGTAGGTAGTGGACTTAAGATTGGTAATATGAACTTTATCGGTCTTAACAGTTCTATTCGTAATGGTATTACTATCGGTGATGGTAATATTGTAGGTATGGCATCAAATATTACAAAGGATGTAACCGATGACAATGTCCTTTACGGAAATCCTGCAGTTATTAAGCCTACATTAAACCACGTTATTAGATAACAAATATGATACCATCACCCATCGGACATTATTTTGAAGACTTTACCATAGGCGAAGTCATCAACCATGAACTCTCAAAAACTATTTTTGAAAGTGACAACAACTTGTTTTCGTTACTGACGATGAACAATCATCCTGTACATACCAACATCGACTATGCTTCAAAGAATCAACATGGTCAGGTGCTTGTTGTCGGAACTTTAGTTTTTTCGTTAGCAGTAGGTATCACCGTGCCAGATATCAGTGGGAAAGCAATTGCCAATCTCGGATATGAAGACGTAAAGCATTTGGCTCCGACATTTCTCAATGACACCATCTATGTACGCTCCACCATTCTTGACAAACGCGAGTCAAAGAGCAAGCAAGACCGTGGTATCATCTATGTTGAGTCTGTAGCCTATAACCAGCGTGGCGAGGATGTACTCTCTTTCCGCCGTCATGTACTTGTAAAAAAGAAAAACAATGGATAACCAAACATATTTGATGAGGAGTTTGATGTTCGTCCCTGCGCACAACCAGAAACTGCTTGACAGTTCCTTGCGCCGCGATGCAGATGTACTTCTCCTTGACATAGAGGACTCTGTACCTGTTGTTGACAAGCAGAAAGCCCGTGAAAACATCAAGTTGTTCGTTCAACGTCCTGAAGCACAAGGAAAAATAATCTTTCCTCGCGTAAACGATCGTGAGAGTGGAGAGTTGCTGAAAGATTTGTATCAACTCACAATTCCTGGCATCACAGGTTTCATGTACCCAAAGTCAACGAAAGAAGAGGATGTATACTTTGTTGGCAAGTTGCTGGAAACTATTGAATATGAGAAAAACATACCTGTTGGAACATTTAAGTTGATTCCATTGATTGAAACTGCAGGGGCTATCGTTGAAATAAAGGAAATTTGCAAAGCATGTACCCGTGTCGTTGCTGTTGCATTTGGATGCGAAGACTATGTGGCAGACTTGTGTGGTAAACACGACCCTGACGGACAAAGTATTTTCTATGCGCGAAATGCAATTGTAAATGCAGCCCGTTCCGCAGGTGTATTACCGATAGACACTGTTCATATCAGGGTTCATGACCTGGAAGATCTTGAGCGTAACCTCATCCTTTCTAAGAATCTTGGTTTTGAGGGAATGTTAGTACTCAATCCAAAGGAACTTCCTTTAGTCAACCAATATTTCTCACCCTCAGAAGAGGAGGTTGCCTGGGCCGAAGAGATGATTCAACTTACAGCAGAAGCAAAGGCAGAAGGTAAGGGCGTTGCCGTAAAAGACAATAAGTTCATCGGCCCTCCAATGCTGAAGATGGCAGAGAATATTCTTGCTAGGCATGATAAGATTCAACGGAAAACAACACATGAGTAAAAATGGTTATTGAGTGGCGAAGCCTCTACGTTTGGCAATATGTTTTGTATGGCGGAGGAGCCTAAGAAGACACTAATGGTATTATTCGGTATAGCGAAATATCATTTGTGGATTCCCGTACTGGTGATGAATGAATACCGAAAGAATACGGTAAAACTGGTTGAATACTCTTGTGTGGAATACGGTCTGTTATTGGGAGTATCGGTATTTCATGGATAAAAACGATTGACGGAAAGGTGTTCTAAGCTGAAAAACCAATACTATACATGGTCATTTAAGTACCAAAAGATAATTATCAAATAGAATTTAATGAAACATCTCGATAATCAAATAATTGTCAGTATCAAATGTTTAGTCTATAATCATGCACCATACATTCGTCAATGTTTGGATGGATTCGTGATGCAAAAGACGAACTTTCGTTTTGAAGCAATTGTTCATGATGATGCATCAACAGATGGCACACAAGATATCATAAGAGAATATGCAAAGAAATACCCAGATATAATTAAACCCATTTATGAAACAAAGAACTTGTATTCTAGACATGACAGTTCTTTACAACGAGCTGTAGATAATGCAATATCATCTTCTTCAAAATACATTGCGATATGTGAAGGTGATGACTATTGGATAGACCCACTTAAGCTACAAAAACAAGTAGATTTTTTGGAAAGTCACCCAAACTATTCCATGTGTTACCATGCCGTCAATCATGTAGTTAATGGTAATGTTACAGGAAATGATAGGAGGTTCGAAAATGAATGTGACATTTCTACAGAACAAATAATTGAAGGTGGAGGAGGTTTTTGTGCGACCTGTTCATTAGTATATCGTAAAGAATTTCTTTATAACAAACCCAGTTACTTTAAAATTGCAAAAGTAGGTGATGCTCCCTTACAAGTGTTTTTAGCTACAAGTGGGAAAATCCATTACTTTCCCGCACTCATGGGCACATATAGAAAAAACGTTCCAGGTTCATGGTCATCAAGAGTATGGGAAAAGGATCGCACAATCCCATATCTAAATGCTATAGAATGGTTATTAGCATTTAATAAAGAAACAAATTCAAAATATGAAAAATCTGTATTAAAAAGAATATATCCATATATTTGTTTTCTTATTGAACATTCAACTATAGATAAAAAGAAAAAGTATTCAATTCTAAACCATTTTTCTATAACATCTCTATATAATATTTGTGGTAAAAAAGAGTTGTTGAAGTTTGTTCTTTATTCGCCCAAGAATCTAATCAATTCTATTGTTTTAACGTCAAAAATAGGTTTCTGAATATTTACAAATCACTCATAATGGAGAAGAGAACAAATCCTAATAAATCCATCATAAATAATATTGATTGTACTGGTTGTTCACTTTGTGCAATTATTTGTCCTTCTAAATGTATTTCGATGAAGAAAGGCAAGTTAGGACATCTTTATCCTGATGTGAACAACAACCAATGCATTAACTGCAATCTATGTGTGAAAAAATGCCCATCCAATAGTGATATACCATTACAAAAACCATTAGCAGCCTATGCAGCATGGGCTAAAGATAAAAATGAATATCAAAGTAGCACCTCAGGTGGAGCAGCCTCTATCTTTTCTAAGGAAATAGTATCCGAAGGTGGTGTTGTCTACGGATGTGCCATGCTTCCCAACTGCGAGGTTCAACACATTAGAATTGATCATTACGAACTACTATATCAATTAAAAGGTTCAAAGTATGTCCAAAGTAATATACTAAACATTTTACCATCAATAAAAGAAGATACTCGCAAAGGGATACCAGTATTGTTTGTAGGCACTCCTTGCCAAGTTGCTGCAGTAAAATCTCTTTTCAAGGAACAGCCATCCAACCTATATTTGGTTGATATCATTTGTCATGGTGTTCCTTCATTATCGGTATTAAAAAAATACTTAAAAGATAAATTCGGAAAAGCATCTTTTGACAAAGTTTCCTTTAGAAAAGGGAATCAACTATTACTTGAGATCTTAGATAGTGGTAAGAAGATATATAGTGCATCACATAAAAAAGATTTATATTACACACTATTTATGCAGGGATACACATATAGAGATTCCTGTCATCAATGTAAATATGCCCAGTCCAAAAGAGTATCTGATATAACGATAGGGGATTTCTGGGGGCTTGGCAAAATGGGAGATTGTGACATCCCAGATCAAAAAGATGGGATATCCGTTATTCTTCCCATTACCGAAAAAGGGTTGTCGCTCATACAAGAAACAAAAGATAAATTCAATATCTATGAACGCCCCATAGAAGAAGCCATAAAAGGTAATTCACAGTTACATTCACCATCATTAGCTGGTAAAAGAATAAGACTTTTCCAAATGCTTTATCCTTTCTTTGGCTTAGAAAAATCATATAAGTTCGCTCACATCGACAATTATATTAAAAAGTTTCTTAAGTAATGAAGATTGGTATTATCACCTTTCACGCCTCATTCAACTACGGGTCAATGCTTCAAGCTTATGCTTTACATAAAGTATTAAGCGATATGGGGCATGATGTAGAAATCATTAATTTTCGTTCCCCACAGCAAAAAGAAATGTATCATCATCCTATAATGCTATCCTCTCCCGAATGGTCTAAACTACATATGTTGATACATTATATAGTCCATTTTAGAGAATATATTCCTCAAATAAGGAAGTGGAATCGCTATAACTCCTTCCTTAAGAAATATCTTGTTCACACAAAGGAATTCCATACTGTTGAAGAGTTGGAGAAACAAGATTTTCAATATGACTACTTATTTATTGGAAGTGACCAAATTTGGAATATCAATTGTCGTGATTTTAGTGAAGCATATTGGGGAAATTTTGTTAATGAAAACACCAAGAAAGTTGCTTATGCACCTTCAATGGGAAGGCTTCCAGAATCATTAGACGCCAAATATATAAAAGATCATTTAAGAATTTTTCACGCCGTTGCAGTTAGAGAAGAGAGGACTAAGAATGTTCTTATTGACAATTATGTTTTCAAGAATGTCTCAATTACACTTGACCCCACTTTCCTGTTAAACGTCTCTGACTATGATGCATTTGCAGGAACAAAACCTCTATTAAAAGGAGATTATGTTTTCTTTTATGACCCTTTTGTAAGACCTAACAACCTTCTAATCACATTAAAAATTGCAAAAGAAATGGGATATAGAGTTATTGTCGACAGACCTTATCCAAAATTGTCATACCAAGGGTTCGACAATATCCTTTTCTATACAAAGGTGGGACCTAAAGAGTTTTTGAATTTAATAAAATTTTCGAGATTCGTCATAGCACATTCTCTTCATGCTGTAATTTTCTCAATCATATACAAAAAAGATTTTTATGCAATTGATGGAGACAAAGATAGTAGAATGAATTTCATCTTAGATACATTCAATTTAAAGAAACGTGCGATTAACGTTGATAATCCATCTTTAGGGGAAAGTATTAGTATAAATTATTGGGATTCTGTAAACGAAAGATTAGAAGATTTGAAAAAGAAGTCATATCTTTTCATAAACAACGCTCTCTCATAAGTATTTGTTAGCATTTCAGACTATGAATTGTATAGCAAGAAATATGTTCTTATTATTATGTGTTATTCAATTGTTTTCATGTTCGCATGAAAATGATTTACTGGAAGAATATTTAATAGAAATAGAACGTCAAGATTCATCTTCTATATCACCCAATGACACCACGAATGTACCCCCGAAAGATAGTACATTTATTCCAAAAGATACAACAACTAATTATGGGCAGGGAACAACAAATAAAGACACTGTTTACTGTTCATACGAAAAATACATGAACATTTCAACATCTTATGGAACAGGGCAAGGAGGTGCGTGTTATGATAAGTATTTTTTCCAAGGTTATTCAAATAATGCAACTATTGGCGTATTCGATTTGGAAAAGAAAACATGCTTAGGGAAAATAGATATATCTGAGCCTACACCAAATTCAAAAATACATGTAAACACGATGAACTTTGGTTCACATAAGTATAATATAAGCGACTTTTTCCCTTTACTTTATGTTTCATCTGGTTATACAAAACAAGTAGATAATAAGACATTATCTTACATTTATGTATATAGAATTATTAGAGATAGTAAGACTGAATCATTTACCGCATCTCTCGTTCAAACAATAGCACTTAACGACTTTGGCACTTGGACTGAAGGCATTCTAGATAATGACCACAACTTATTATGGGTCAAAGGGAGGCTAGGCTTTTGTTCATATAATGTTCCAGGCCTAGAAAATAATTATTTCGAACTTGATTTAAAAGATTATATATCGTGTGTTTCAATAGATCCCCAAGAATTTTCTAGTTCTAACCAAGGTCATTTATACTACAAAGACAAGATATTACTCGTAAGCGGCATTTCGCCAAATACTCAGAAATTAGTTTTTATGGTCATCAATTTAAAAACTCAGACACGAGACTTAGTTATTGACCTAACAGAGATTGGACTATGGGGTGAACCCGAAAACTTATTTTTCTATAAGGATCAACTAATGATTGGATATAGAGATGCTATATATAAATTTAATGTCAGGAATCTTGATAATTAGTCTATTCACTGTTATCATCATTTATAAGACTTATTCTTTAGTATATGACAAAACAAATATTAATAACTGTTATCATTCCTGTCTATAATGTAGAAAGATATCTCAGGAAGTGTCTTGACTCCATTATTAATCAGACATATCAAGAACTTGAGATTATCGTTGTAGATGATGGCAGTAAGGACTCATCTGGAAACATTTGTGATGAGTATGCCTCAAAGGATTCACGTATAAAAGTTATCCACAAAAAGAATGGTGGTCTTTCTTCTGCCAGGAATGCAGGATTAGAAATAGCAACAGGGGATTATGTAATGTTTGTCGACAGCGATGATTTTGTTGAACCTGATTTCTGCAAAATACCTTTAGAGTTAGCTTTAGCAAAAGAAGCAGATATTGTCTCTTTTGGTTTTAATAAGATTACGAAAGAAGGAAATGTTGCTACTATTAAAACAAATTCCCCACGTTATATACTGCCAGAAGAAGGCATAAAAGAACTTATTCTTGTAAAAGACCATATCTACAATTTTGCTTGGAACAAATTATATAAGTTATCACTTTTTAATGGCATACGCTATCCTTTTGGAAAGACTTATGAAGACCAGGCTACGACTTACTTGTTATTTGATAAAGCAAACAAGATATATGTGGATGATGCCCTGCTCTATAATTACATATTTAGGAGTGATAGTATATCTGCTGATTGGAACAAGCCGGAGTCTATTTTTGACCGTTTCTCTATTTGGATAGATCGCTTGGCCTTTATCCGCAAAAATTATCCAGAGTTAGAGGAAATACAAGTTAAACAATTAATCAATGAGGCTATCAAAGGTTTCTTCAAACTAACAGGGATAAGAAAATATAACAAAGCTATTAAACTTTTTTCGAGGTTTCTAGTTGACAATAGAATCATTGTTCAACAACTGAATAATGACAAAATCATAAAGATATTCTATTCAAATAGACTACTCTTTTATCTTTATTGTTACTATTATAGAATAAGGTATTCGAAACACTAAATTGATGAAAACAGTCATTACATACGGCACATACGACCTACTGCACCAGGGACATATCAACCTGCTGAAACGGGCGAAAGCATTGGGCGACTACCTCATCGTGGGCGTCACCAACGATAACTTCGACCGAGAACGAGGCAAGCTGAACGTCAAGAACAACGTCCTGGAACGGGTGGAGGCGGTCAAGGCTACTGGACTGGCCGACAAGATCATCATTGAGGATTATGTCGGTCAGAAGATCGACGACATCCAGAAATACGATGTGGATATCTTTACCGTCGGCTCCGACTGGGTGGGGAAGTTCGACTATCTGAAGGAGTTCTGTGAGGTGGTCTATCTGCCACGTACAGAGGGCATCTCCTCTACCATGCTACGCGAAGAACAGGATGATGAGGTGAAGATAGGTATCGTGGGATGTGGACGTATCGCCCGACGCTTCCCCAAAGAAGCTGCCGTAGTGAGTGCCGTCACCATCACCAGCGTTTACGACATCGAGCGCAGTCATGCCGAGCAGTTGGCCATGTCCAACAATATCCCAGTCATTGCCGATAGCTATGCCGATTTGGTTGATAAGGTAGATGCAGTCTATGTTGCAACACCCCACCTGAGCCATTATGAGTTAACAAAATATGCGTTGGAGCACGACAAACATGTGTTATGCGAAACACCGATGGTTCTGAATGGTAACGAGGCAAGGGAACTATTCCAATTAGCAGAACATAAAAACCTTGTTCTCATTGAGGCAAACAAGACAGCTTACTGTCCGGCATTCAATCATCTCATGACCATGATCAAGAGCGGGCTGATTGGCGAGGTAGTCGATGTTGAGGCATCCGAGTCAAAAGTGTGGGGCGATAAAACGTTACGAGAACTGGATCCCAATCAAGCTGGTGGTTCTCTTTACGAGATGGGATCCTATCCCCTCCTACCCATCATTAAACTGATGGGTACTGACTTTGATAATATCAACTTCTACTCTCGCATGGAGAATGGCGTGGATATCTACACCAAGGGAGTCATCCGCTATCCAAAGGCCGTCTGTTCGTTTAAGTTAGGCCTGGGGGTAAAGACCGAAGGCAACCTCGTTATTTCAGGCACAAAGGGTTATGCGTATGTGCCGGCACCCTGGTGGAAGACGGACTATTTTGAACTTCGTTATGAGGACCAAAACCAAAACAAGAAGTTTTTCTATAAATGGGATGGTGAAGGATTGCGCTACGAGATTCAGGAGTTCATATCCTGCATCTATAACAAACGCCTCTCGTCTACCCGTCTGCGTCCCCACGAAACGACATGCATGGCCGACATCATGCAACAATTTATGAAACGTATAAATTTCATGGAGATTTAATATGAAATATGCAATTGTAACAGGGGGATCAAGTGGAATTGGTAAAGGAGTAGCAAAGATGCTCCTTAGTAAAGGCTACCATGTCTTCATCACCTACGCTTTTGATCCCAACATAGAAGAGGCAAAAAAGGATCTTCTTGCCGTATCCAACGAAGTAGAGTTCTTTGAGACAGACCAGACCATCAGGGAAAATACTTATCACTTTATTTCAGAGGTAAAGGAACGTACTAACCATATCGACTGCATTATCTGCAATGCAGGCATTACACGAAGGAGTTCTTTTACCGAAACAAAAGACGAGGACTGGGATGCTATGATGGAAGTTGCCGTCAATTCCCATTATATTATGATTAGGGAGTTATACCCCATCATCCCAAATGGATCAAGAATAGTATTCACAGGCTCTGCCATGGCACTCTATCCCCATGGAACCGTATTGGCATACGGAGTAACCAAAGCAGCTGTCCATGCTTTAGTGAAGAACTTAGTCAAAGAGTTTGAGGGAACAGGTACCACCATCAATGCTATAGCTCCTGGCTTTGTGGAGACACCCTGGCAATTGAAGAAACCAGAAGAGATCCGTCAGAATATCTATAAGAAGACTGCCATCCATCGTTTTGCATCGGTAGATGAAATCGTTGATGCTTTCCGATTCTGTATTGACAACAGTTTTGTCAACGGGAGTATCATTGAGGTTACTGGAGGATATTCATATAAATAGTAATAATATCAATAAAGGATAATGATATGAAACTCTCAATAATCACAGTAAATCTGAATAATAAAGATGGCCTTCAAAAGACCATTGATAGTGTCATTTCACAAACTTTCAAGGACTTTGAGTGGATAGTGATTGATGGTGGTTCTACCGATGGCAGCAAAGAACTGATAGAAAAGTATTCTGATAACTTTTCATATTGGGTCAGCGAGCCTGATAAAGGAATATACAATGCTATGAATAAAGGTATAAAGCAAGCAAAAGGTGAATATGTTTTATTCCTAAATTCTGGTGACTATCTTTTTTCTATTGATGTCTTACAAAAGATCTTCTCTTTCAACAATTCTTCTGACATTATTTACGGATATGTTGCCCGCGAAATAGATGGAGCTATCCAGAATTTAACAGGTTTTTTATCTAAGGATGATATATCGCTCATAGATTTGTATTATCAAACCATACCACACCAAGGGTCTTTTTTCAAATCATCTCTTTTCGAAAGGTTTGGGTTGTACAATGAAAAACTAAAGATTGTTGCCGATCGAGAGTTCTATATTAAAACAATAATTTATGGAAACATATCTGTGAAGTTTCTTCCTATTACAGTTTCCTATTTTGATGATGGTGGTATTTCATCTACTTCCCCGTCATATATGAAAGAGAAACAGGATGTATTGAATCGAATGGTTCCACCAAGAGTATATAAAGTCATGATAGATGCCGTCTCAAAACGAGAAGTGTGCAAAAAGAAGTTGGGGAGAGCCATGTATTCTCTATTGTATCGGCTTGCCATACTATTTCGCTAATTCTCAAAAAAAGTGATATAACGAGTGAATACCAAGATAGTTTATACACTAATCAGTGATTCTAGCGACTTTTATCTTGAACAGGCGCTCATATCGGTGTTTTCGCTCCGAAAGCACAATCCTCAGGCAACTGTTGAGTTGGTGGTCGACAAAGATACGGCTGCAACGTTGGTTGAGAAGCGTTCAAAGATTAAAGAGTATGTTACGTCTATTGTAGAAATTGATGTCCCTAGAGAATATGATAAGAAAAGACGTTCGCGCTTCCTGAAAACCAATCTGCGCCAATTGGTTAAAGGGGATTACCTGTTTATTGATTGCGATACCGTTATTTGTGGGAAATTAGACGAGATTGATGCGTTCGATGGTGATCTTGCAGCTGTTTCTGATGTCAATGGCCCCCTTCCACTAAAAGACACTTCTGTCCTTTCCCGATGCGACAAGGCCGGTTTCCCCAATCTAGAAGGACAGCCATACTTTAATAGTGGTGTCATGTTGGTGCGCGACACCCCACTAACACATCAATTCTATGAACGATGGTATGCTAATTGGCAGCTGTCCGCCTCTAAAGGGGTTACCTTTGATCAGCCTGCACTATGTAAGACAAATGTCGAATTGGAGAAGCCTATGAAGGAGTTACCAGGAATATGGAATTGCCAATTCAAATATCGTCAGGGATATGCGTTCTTATCAGAAGCTTTGATAATGCATTATTTTAATCCAAATGGATCGAATCAATGGACATACCCTACAGACGCCCTATTCCAATCGCTTAAAAAGAAAGGTGTAATAGATGCTACTATTAAGAAATTACTTGACAACCCCAGTTCAATACTTTACACAGTGATGACAATAAACGAGGAAAGCGCATATCAATACTTCAATTCCGAGATGATTGACGTCTATTTTAATAACCCTCCTTTGTATCGTTTCATTGTAAAGATCTCATGTTTTATGTACAAACCATTTAAGTCGTTTAGTAAAATAAAAAAAATCCATAAAAAATGAATACAGCACAAAAACAATATCTCCCAGGACTTGATCTTTTAAAGTTCATTTTGGCAGTATTAATTATCTCCGCACATTGTCATTTTCTCAATGAGTTCCCTGCAATTCAACAGTGGTGGAGTCGCCTTACGTCTATTGCTGTTCCATTATTCTTTGGCATCTCATCGTTTCTGTTCTTTAGAAAGATTTATTCGTTACCAAAAGACTCCAACACAAGCCCAATTCTTATTCATAGCATCAAACGATTAGCAATTTTATTTATATGCTGGTACGTTTTGATGATCCCAATGACCTATTTCCGGTTTTATTCTGTAGCCACATTAAAGGAAACCATTTATGCAATTCTTTTTTCTTGCTGCTTCAACGGTTATTGGTTCATTAAAGCATTAATTATTAACACGACCATCCTTTATTTTTGCCGTAGGACAAAAGCACTTATTATTTGCTCTTTTATGGCATTTTTAGTTTACATATATTGTTCCTTCAACTATATTTATCATTATAATCCACTTTTAGAAAGTCTTCACCCTTATTACAGCTTTTATTATCATACTGCATACTTTTGTGTTGGAGCCTTATTCGCAAGGTTTCATGATAGATTTCATTTTGACAAATGGCATATAGGTGTATTGTTCGTATTTTGGATTATTCTGAACATTTTTAATAATTTTAATTTTTTTCACCCTCTATATCGATTATCCACATTTGCTTTCCTTTTTCCCATTTTCTATCAAATGAAAATGAAAGGATCAAATTCTACGTTCAAATATCTTCGGGATATGAGCATTATTCTATATATGGTACAGTTTATCCTCATATGGTTATACGATGGAGCGTGCAACAAGTGGATAGAAACAGACACGGTTGCATATAATATTCTACAATATAGCGTAACTCGTTTTATAGTTATTACAGCAGTTTCTATTTCTATTGCATGGTTGATTCTCACCCTAGAGAAAAGGCCACGTTTAAGTTTCCTCCAATATTTACATTAATTCATGATATCTATCATTGTCCCTGTATATAACGTTCGGCCTTATTTGGAGCAATGTGTACGTTCCATTATCGCCCAGACCTACCAAGATTGGGAGTGTATTTTGGTTGATGACGGTTCTACTGACGGCAGCGGAGAATTGTGTGATGAATTAGCAGTAGGAGATGAACGGCTAAAAGTTATTCATCAAAAGAATCAAGGTGTTTCTGCTGCCCGGAATTGTGGTATTGATGATAGTAAAGGGGAATACATTTGCTTTATTGATAGTGACGACTGGGTTGGAGTTGACTACCTCACTCACCTCCTCGCTGGGATGAATGAGAAAGGAACAGACATGGTAGTTACAGGGGCTATACATGAAAGTTCAAAACCAACAATTCATGCGCCGAAAGAGAGCTACAGATTGAGGATGGAACCAGAATATACAAAAGCCTTTATTGACAATGTCGGCCTTTTTTATGGACCATGCTCTATTTTGTATAAATCCTCTATCATTAAATCTAATCGTATAGTCTTTCCTAAAGGACTATCATTCGGAGAGGATACCACATTTGTGTTTTCTTACCTTCGACATGTAAGGGATGTCGTTCTTGCACCTTTTGCCGATTACCATTATCGGATTCATACTTCAGGCACATTATCCTATCGTTTTGGTAAAGAAAGAACGTTTCAACGATATGACCTGTGGAAGATGCGGCAGTCTTTCTACATGGATAAAGGAATGTGGAATGACATTTCACAAGATAATATGTATCGAGAGTTATGGGGATTAGTTTATGATGGAATATTTTCTGTTAGACATGTGTCATTACAATATCTAAAGAATTTGTTAAATATAAAAGAGATTTCTGAACTAAGAATCTTAGATGACTCGTTCATTAATTCCAAATGGATTAAAATACTAGTATTTAAAAGAGCCTATTTTATTCTTTACGTATTAAGAAAATTTATACAAAGAAATGAATAATATAAGTAAACCTGCTTTCACGCGTACACGCAACTCTAATATTGAGTTACTGCGGATTACTGCAATGTTACTCGTATTGGTCGTTCATGCTGATTTCTTTTCTCTTTCTGAGCCTAAGGCAAACGATATTATTGAAGACCCCGTATTATCCTTTGTCCGTTTCTTTGTTGAATCATGCTCAATTGTATGTGTCAATGCTTTCGTTCTGATCTCTGGTTGGTTTAGCATAAAGCCTAAAGTTGAACGATTTTGCAATTTCTTCTTTCAGGTCGTTTTTTTTAGTGTGTTATTGTATTTCCCATTTGGAAGTTACTATAAAAGCCCAGGTGAGTGGATTACAATCGTATTAGGTTTCCAATATTGGTTCGTTAGAGCATACATCATTCTTTACCTTTTATCGCCAGTTTTGAATTCTTTTGTGAATACAGCCAAAAGAAAACAATTGTTATTATTCATACTACTGTTTTACTTAGTTCAAACTATTTATGGATGGTATCTAGGAAAAGCTGCATGGTTTGACAAGGGTTATTCCCCATTGTCCTTTTTCGGGTTATACCTTATAGGACGGTATCTAAGAATCTATAAACCTTTTAGATATAAAAGTCTCACATGGGGGGGATACTACTTTATGTCGGTATGTTTAATTAGTATTGTCGCATTTTACGGAGTCAAAAAAGGGTTTGATGTTGTTCCTATTTTATATGCATATAGCTCCCCTATTGTTATCATTGCTTCCATATGTTTTTTCATGATATTTGCAGAAATGAAATTAAGTGCAAATCATGTTATTAATTGGATAGCTATATCATCATTTGCTGTATATCTTTTTCACTATCACGAATGTATACTCCACAAATTTTACACAGACATCATTTCTAATTGGTTCAAAACTGAACCATTAGGAACTTTTGCCTTATATACTATAGGATGGATTATTGCAATTTTTATGATTTCTATCATTATTGACAAAATAAGAATTATTTTATGGAATGCAGCCTTAAAAGTTTTTCACTCTTCAATAAAATACATTAATGGAATTAGATAAAATAAAATTAATTATTTGGGATTTAGATGAGACCTTCTGGAAAGGAATCCTTAGTGAAGGACCAATATGTCCCATTCAAGAGAATATAGACCTTATCAAGTCTTTAACCGACCATGGTATCGTGAACTCTATTTGTTCAAAGAACGATTGGCAACCTACCATCGACAAATTGAAAGAATTAGAGGTTGACGATTACTTTGTATTCAAGTCTATTGACTGGACTCCTAAAGGGCCACGTATCAGTAAGCTAATCAAGGACATGGGGCTACGCCCTGTTAACTGTTTGTTCATCGATGATAATATAGTTAATCTGAACGAAGCAAAATTCTATGAGAAGGACTTGATGATTGCTGAGCCAAGCATCATTCCTGAACTAAAAGCGTTTCTTGATGCGATCCCTCCTTCTGATCTTATCCATAAAAGGCTCAAAAATTATCAAGTTCTTGAAAAGAAACAGGCTGCAAAGGCTGAAGCTACAGACAATTTGGCATTCCTCTACGACTCCAACACACGAGTAGAGATTCATCGTGACTGCATGGAGCACATTGAGCGCATCAGCGAGCTTGTGGCTCGGACGAACCAACTGAACTATACTAAAGTTCGGAGCTCAAAGGAGGAAATAGAAGCTCTCTGTAAAGATGGCAATGTAGACACCGGCTACGTTACTGTTCGCGATCATTTCGGTGATTATGGTATTGTTGGTTTCTTTGCAGTTAAAGACCACCGTTGCCTACATTTCCTTTTTTCATGTAGAACCATCGGACAAGGAGTAGAGCAATATGTTTATGCTACACTTGGGCATCCCCTGTTGGAAGTAAAAGGCGAGGTAGTTAATCCCGTCACTAAAGATGGGGCTCCAGCATGGATCAACCAAAACATTATTACACCAGACGCAAAAAAAGAAAAATCTCATATGAAGATTATACTTAAAGGTGCATGCGATCTCAAAGTCATGTCTGAATATTTACAGACAGACAATGTTATAGAAGAATTTACATATACAGGCAAACAAAAAGGCAACTGGATAGAGCATCAAAACCATTCCATTAATTTTCTTCAGTGGTCTTTTTTATCAGACGCTGTCAAGCAAGAACTTTTAGACGAGTGTATCTTTAATGATGAGGAGATGTTCGATACATCCATTTACGATGATGATATCGCCATTATCTTTGTTAGTACTATGATCGAACCCAATCTCGGTATTTACCGAAGGAAAAAAGATGGTCTGGAAATTGCTTTTGGCGAGTATCTTTATCCTTTAACAGACCCATCCAATTGGGATAAATATATAAATGGTGAAATCTTTGATGCACAAAATAAGTTCACCAAAGAATGGCTTAATTATTTTAGTAAGAAATACGAGTTCGTTGGTCATTTGACACCAGAACAGATTCTTAATCAAGCCAAAGAACTTCTTAAAAAAGTAAATCCCCACACCAAAGTGTGTTATATGCTTGGCAGCGAAATACCATACGAAAAGAACACCCAAAAGAACTACGAAGGAAGACACCTCGTATATAAGGCCATCAACGACCTTTTTAGGGAGTATGCAAAACAGGAAAACAGACTATTGTTGATTGATCTTAATACGATTATTCGAGGCCAACAGGACTTTACAAATAATATCAACCACTTTCATCGTCGTGTGTATTACGAGATAGCCTCGAAAGCTAATGAATATATTGGTAGCGTGACAGGAGAAAAACTAGAACAAAAGAGTAAACTATACATGTGGCGGAAAGACTTAATTGACAAAATTGGATCTACAGGGTTCTTTCAAACAAAAGTCTGGAATATAATTAGGAAACCTTATATTATTCTAAAGAAAATCTTTTAATAATAATTTCCATGAAAAAAAAGATAGTATTTATTACAGAGTCACTCTACGGCGGCGGTGTTGAGCGCATTCTCCAAATCATATTAAATCACTTTGATTATAACAAATATGATGTGACCTTATATTCTGTCCGAAGAGATGTTGTTCGTCAAGGATATTTTCCAAAAGAAATCAAGTATAAATATATCTTTGATGTACCGCAAAAAAAATACTCCTCATTTCGTAATCTTTGGTACAAAATTAAAAACAAGATAAAACTATTTGTATATTATCATTGCAATCCCTCTCTTTTTTATTATCTTTTTATACGTGAAATTCCAAATGTTGCTATTGCTTTTATTGAAGGCTATGCAACAAGAATTGTTTCAGGATTCCCGAATAAAATAAAAAAAATTGCTTGGTTACACATAGAACTTGACACCTTTCATTGGTCTGATGTAGCATATCGTAATAGAGTTGAGGAAAGAAAATCATACTTTTCAATGCGCTATATTCCATGTGTGTCAAAGGAAGTTAAAAAGCAATTAGACAAACTCTATAATATAAGTAATAAAAGTGTCGTTTTATACAATCCCATTGATACAGGAATGGTAAAAAGACAAGCTATGATTAAGAACCCATTAATCGAAGAAAGAAAGCATGACACCGTTAGAATTATCAGCATAGGGTCATTAAATGAGAGAAAGGGTCATATTCGTTTACTCTCTGTTTCTAACTCCCTTATCAAGGAAGGTCACAATATTGAAATATGGATTCTCGGAAAAGGAGAGAAACTTGACGAACTCGAAAAATATGTTTCAATGAATAATATAAACAATAAAGTAAAGTTTTGGGGGTTCCAGGAAAATCCATTTAATTTCCTTTTTGCATCAGATATATACGTTTGTTCATCATATGCAGAAGGTTACAACACTGCTATAACAGAAGCATTAGTCCTTGGCAAACCAGTTGTTTCAACAGAATGTTCAGGTGTCAAAGAACAACTTGGCGAATATGACGAGTGGGGAATATGTGTGGAAAATTCCGAAGAGGGACTATACAACGGACTCAAACAAATGCTTAATCCCAAAATAAGAGATCATTATAAGAAACAAGCCGCTATTAGGGGAAAAGATTTTACTTTAGATAAAAGTATGAACGAGATCTACCATATAATTGAGTCATGATATCGATTGTTATTCCTGTTTACAATTCTGCCCGTTACCTTCATCGTTGCATAGCATCTGTATTAGAGCAAGATTTTCATGAAATTGAAATTATTCTAGTTGATGATGGGAGCTCCGATAAAAGCAATGAAATATGCGATGAATATGCTTCCAAGGATAAACGGATAAAAGTAATTCATCAAAGCAATCAGGGCGCATCTATTGCCCGAAAAAATGGATTGAGTATTGCAACAGGAGAATATGTATCATTTGTTGACAGTGATGATTGGATTGCCAAAAGTTATATATCCACACTTTATGCTATGCTTGTCAAACATCATGTAACCGTCAGTGCATGCAGTGTCAAGCGAGTAAAAGAAAATGAGGTGGTTAACACCCCAGAATCAAACCTTCAGAGTCTTTTATTACCATTTGCCGAATTAATGCCAAGATTCTTTAAATACGAATTTTGGGGATTTCCAGGAAAACTTTATAAAAGAAGTACACTAAACCAAATTACATTTCCGAAGGCAACATTAAGCGAGGATTATTATGTCATGACTCAACTCTTTATGAAAGAAAGACAGATGGCATATACAGATGAGTCTCTGTATTATTACGAATATCACGAACAGTCTCTTTCTCATCAAAAGCTATCTAAACGCGCATTTGAGGAATTCGAAAACGTCAAAGCTGTTTACGAGATAATAAAAGAGAAGGAGCCTCGCTATAGTAGTATGGCTTTTGCAAATGTTGTTGAGACATGTATCAAATTGTGTCTTATGATCTTGCATGAAGATAAGAATAGTCTTTTTCAGAATGAATACAAATTCATTCGGTCGTTCTTACAAAACCACGTTAAGGAAATAGTGTCGTGTAATTATTTATCATGGAAAACAAGAACTATCGTTTTATGTCATCTTATATGTCCTCATGTAACAGCAATGGTCATTTAAGGGCTCCATTTGTCATCCTATTATTTATTTAATCTTGCATCCAAAAATCATTATATCCAGTCTTGATCTCTTCAAACTGATTGGAGCATTCCTAATTGTCTATCTCCATACCTATAATAGGGATTTGGGCGTGACTGGTAATTGGTTCCTAAATGTTATAGCCTCCATCGGAGTTCCTTTCTTTTTCATTGTTTCCGGATTCTTTTATGGTAAAGGACTCCAGAGGACGAACTTCTCCATAGATTATTTCAAAAGATATTTCTACCGCATCTTGGTGATGTATATCGCATGGACATTGATAACACTACCAGTATCATGGTTATGTGTTGTCCGTGGTCATCCGGAATTCTCCTTAAATTTGAAATTATTATATCTATTCCGAATGATCTTCTTGTCTGGCAGTTGTGGGGTTTATTGGTATGTCTTGAGTCTTCTCTATGGCAGTGCTATTATCTATTTCTTTATTAAAAGAAGATTAGGTAAACTATTATTCGCAATTTCTGTTATCTTGTTTGCTGTAGGTGTTTGGTATGATTCACCTTACAATAATCAAAATATCCTCTTTCAAGGGATTCATGCTGCATTAGGTTCCGAAAGGAATGTACTTAATGTAGGATTATTCTATATGTGTATAGGATATTTCTTCGCTACACGTGAGATAAAAATAAAGCCATTATATCTGGCATTACTGTTTATTTGTTTTACCGTATTAAGAACCTATGAGATAAAACTGCTTCATTTAAACAGTTTACAAGCAATCCTCGCCATCATCATGTTTTTGTATGCGCTAAACAGCCATATAAAAGTCAGTGATGAAAAATCCATCATGATGAGAAAACTCAGCACAGTCATGTATCTTGTGCACTACCCGTTTATATTGATATTCGATTTTTATCTAAGACGTGGATCTATCATCGATATACCTATAGCCATCTGCGTTTGTTTAATCGCGTTTTTTATAATAACAAAAGGGTTGCCGACAAAGTGGCAAAAGGTTCTTATAGGTTAACTTTATGAGTGTTTAGATAATGCTTTCAAAAAAAGATAGCAAAATATTAAAAGGATACTCTATTCTTATCATGATATGGTTGCACACTTTTCTATATAAGAATGATGTTGATTCTTTACAGAATTTTATATTTATAGGACAGACACCGTTAGTTACTATCATACGTAACTTTTGCGGTATTTGCGTCTTTTTGTATCTCTTTCTCGGAGGATATGGATTATATATTACCTATACAAATAAGAAATTACAAAGTTTTAGGCGGGTATTCTATTTATACTTGAACTATTGGATTGTTTTTGCTCTTATGATACCGATTGGTTGCATCATAAGACCTGAACTATATCCTGGAAACCTGTCAAAATTGATATTGAACCTAATTGCATGGGATTACTCATACAATTCTTCATGGTGGTTCCTCTTTCCGAATATCCTAATTATTTTATCATCTGGTCTGCTATTTAAGCTATTAAACAAAATCGGAGGATGGCGATTATTCGCTTTAACCTTCTTTATTTATCTTGTAACAAGTTATTCTATTACAAGATATGGTGACAATTATTTTTTTAACAATTTGTTGTTATATATTCCTCTGCTTTACTTCCATTTACTAAACGCATTTCTTACAGGAGCCATATTTGCCAAATACGATATCTTTGATTATATGAATAAACAAATAAGAAAGATACCACATAGCAATTATGTCTGTATTATCTCAATAATAGGGTTCATACTATTCAAGGGATATGTGACAACATCCATTATCAATATATTTGTAGTATGTATTCTTTTTATTCTTATCCATAACTTAACTGAGCCTACTTGGTTAAGAAATAATTTATATAAACTTGGAGAAGGGAGTACAAACATGTAGTTAGTTCACGTTTTCATTTGTTTTTATTTTATGTACGACTTTACTTATTCTCTAAAATACCCCGTTCTTGTTTATTTCTTTGTCGATGTCAGCAGTTTTATAATACACATAGCAATCAATACTATTTATGTCAAGTGTAAGTCATTAGTTAAATTTATATAATGAAAAAACGTATCTTTATCGCCATACACTATTTAGAGATCGGGGGGGCGGAACGTGCTCTTCTAGGATTATTAAATGCTCTAGATTATACGAAGTATGAGGTGGATCTATTCGTATATGAACACCGGGGTGAGTTTATGGATATGATTCCCAAACAGGTAAATCTGTTACCTGAGAAAGGTAGTTATGCTGCCATAGAGAAGCCCCTGAAAGAGGTTATAAAGAGTGGTCACATCGGTATCGCTTTAGGACGATTACTGGCAAAATGGAAAGGGAAAAGATTTGCCCAGCAACACCCAGGAAAGGAATCTATAGCGGTATTCCAATATGTTCACACTTATGTAACTCCTCTCCTACCCTCTCTACACAAATATGGAGAATATGACCTGGCCATCAGTTTCCTGATTCCACATAACATCGTCAGGGACAAGGTAAAAGCAAAACAGAAATGGGCCTGGATACATACCGACTATTTTTTTGTGGAGATGGATACAAAGGTTGAGTTACCTGTTTGGAGTGCCTATGATAAGATTGTCTCTATTTCTCAGGATGTCACCAAAGGATTCCTCTCCAAATTCCCTTCTTTAGAAAACAAAATCATTTTGATTGAGAATATTCTTTCAGAACAGTTTGTTAGGGAGCAGGCTGAGTTAAACAGTACAGTTTCTTTCGATAATACATCAATAACCCTTCTTTCTGTAGGAAGGCTTTCATATCAAAAGGCATTTGAAAGAGCTGTTTATATCTGCAAAGCGTTAATTGATAAAGGATTTATTATTCGATGGTATATTGTTGGTTTCGGAGGTGAGGAAGCAAGAATAAGGAAAGCCATCCACGAAACGGGAATGGAAAAGCATTTTATACTTTTAGGGAAACAACTCAACCCTTATCCTTTTATCAAAGCCTGTGACGTATATATTCAGCCCTCCCGTTACGAGGGAAAAGCGGTAACTGTTCGTGAAGCGCAGATTCTCTGTAAACCGGTTGTGATCTCCAATTATGCCACAGCTTCCAGTCAGGTGCAAGATGGAGTAGATGGCATTATTGTTCCTAATGATATTGAAGGCGCTGCCAATGGCATAGCTGCTTTCTTGCAGAATAAACAAAAACAAGAAGAAATTGTTGCCTATCTCCAAACTCATCACTATGGTAATGAAGAGGAAGTAGAAAAGGTTTATCAGTTATGCCAAGAGTAAGACATCTCTATTTGGATATCATCAGGATCTTTGCATGCATCTTAATCATTACGATGCATGCACCCATGTCAGGAATCGGAACAAGTGGGAATATCTTGTCAGCCATCAGTCTGATGACAGCTCCTGGTATCGGCCTTTTCTTTATGGTCAGCGGTGCGCTCCTTTTACCAGTACAAGAGCCGACAGATAGATTTCTAAAACGCAGACTCACGAAAGTAGTATTCCCCACCTTGTTTTGGACGTTCTTTTATCTGGCATTAACCATCGTCACAGATGGAATGAGCATGAGTGAGTTCATAAATCACCTTATTTCCATTCCATTCTCTGCACAAGGTCACAGTATCCTCTGGTTTATGTACACCCTGATTGGACTCTACTTACTCTCACCCATTATTTCGCCATGG
>OCTW011539174.1_pt1 | contig 24374 bp, 21 predicted proteins | sample 1539671 | NCBI WGS metagenome assembly OCTW01 (sample SAMN02144230, study PRJEB22623) | gut metagenome | biome: sheep rumen | host: Ovis aries | place: New Zealand | reverse complement strand
ATTACAGCAACCTTATGACCGTTCTTATCAGGATTAGCTTTAGGCTTGATTCCATTGTCACACGCCCAGTCAGCTACGAATCTCTCAAGCTTACCGATTGATATAGGATCACCCTTAATACCTCTTATACATTTACCCTCACACTGACTTTCCTGAGGACATACACGACCGCATACAGCAGGAAGTGCTGATGATTCGCTTATAACTTCGTATGCTTTCTCGAAGTTACCATCCTTTACCTGCTCTATAAATGCAGGAATATTAATAGATACAGGACATCCCGTAATACATTTTGCATTCTTGCAATTAATACATCTACTTGCCTCGTCCATCGCTTCTTCTTTCGTATATCCAAGGCAAACTTCGTCGAAATTAGTAGCTCTAACCTTAGGGTCTTGCTCACTAACAGGAACTTTCTTAAGTACATCTACTGCCATTATTTGTCACCTCCACAATTTCCGCATCCACCATGGTGGGTATCTCCTTCTTGTAACTGTAGCATCTTCCGTCCTTCTTCAGTCTTATACTGAGCAGCCCTTGCCATAGCCTGTGGAAAATCTACAAGATGACCGTCGAATTCAGGTCCGTCAACGCAGGCAAACTTCACTTCGTCTCCTACCATTAATCTACATGCTCCACACATACCTGTTCCGTCAACCATAATAGGGTTCATAGATACTATTGTATGAATGCCAAGTTCTTTAGTAAGAAGACATACAAACTTCATCATAATCATAGGACCGATTGCCACACAATGATCGTACTTCTTACCCGCATCAACTAATGCCTGTAGCTGCTGACATCCATTTCCATGGAATCCGTATGAACCGTCATCTGTAGCCAGATATAATTCGGTTGCTACACTTCTCATCTCATCTTCGTAGAAGATTAAATCCTTAGTTCTTGCACCGATAATAACAGTAGAATCAACGCCATGTTCTTTTAACCATTTTACCTGTGGATATACAGGTGCTGTACCAACACCACCTGCAATAAATATAATCTTCTTCTTCTTAACTTCTTCTAAATTCTCTTCAAGGCAAAGGTCTGATGGATTGCCAAGAGGTCCTACGAAATCTTCAAAGCCATCGCCCTCATTCAAATCAACCATTCTGGTAGTTGATGCACCAACTGCCTGAAATACAATTGTTATTGTTCCTTTCTGCCTGTCATAATCGCAGATTGTAAGAGGTATTCTCTCACCCTTATCATCAATCTTAACAATAATAAACTGTCCCGGAAGACATGAATGTGCTACTCTAGGAGCCTCAACATCCATAAGATATATCTTATCAGACAGTTTTTCCTTTCTTACTATTTTGTACATAGTAACCTCCTTCTTTTTTGTATTAGTAAAAAAATATATATGTCACTTGGTTAATTAATAGAAGTCACTTTCTTGACAGATATATATTCACACTGGTAATTCTTTGCTAAGAATATGTAAGTAATTGATATACTGGTAAATATAGCATTATGCCGAAAACCGGTGTTCAATTTGCCTTCCGGGCAATGAACACCTATTTTCACCATCCTTGGTGAAAATTTTTCTCACTTAATCAATTACTAACATATTCTAAGCTCGAATTAATGTGCGAATATATATCAGTCAAAAAAGTGACGCCTATAATCTCAAAAAATCCAGTGCTAATATATATTAGCAAAAAAAGTGACGCCTATAATCTATTAACTAAAATATACAAGTTCATCTTCTTTTGTGGCAGGTGCAGTAGCCGGCTTTACTTCTATGGGATAGAGTACAGGGCCTTTCCCTTTGTATTCTTTCATAAATTCCGACTTAATCTCTGCGGTTATATCTACCCAGCTCTTATGTTCTATATCTTTAGCACCATCATATTTTGCAATAATTCCAAGGAATTGAATGTCTTCAACACAGCAAGTCATTGCAAATCTTCCAGGCACAAAGGTATTCTTCTTCATCTTACCGTCTGCAGGGTTGTATACATAACCTAGGAAATGTACCTTCTTACCGTTGTATTTCTTATAATTGTCCATAACATCCATAAACCATAGTGCATAATCAGCATCTGTAATCTCAATTACATCAGCATCTATATCGAATGGCAATTCATCTGGACTGTCATCTATTGTACCATCTGCTCTCTCATATACAATTTGTGCAGGTCTGTTAAAATTCTTGATATTGGCTCTGAATTTCGCTTTGGGTGTATTGTCATCACACCTGTTAAATACCACAACGTCTGATTTGAACAATTGCTCCTGCATCATAGTACGCATATTCTTCATATACATCTCGAATGTAGTTGCATCAACCGCTGATAGAATCTGCACAATAGTCCAACCGTCAGGATACTCCATCTCAAATAACGGAGCCACTTCCCATGTGCCGTTATACTCAATAAATACGGCTTCAGGATTATACTCTTCTTTGAACTTCTCTAGCGTCTCAAGATTGAAATCCTCTTCGTCTTCAATTGTTACGATATTAGCTCCATAACTTTTTATCTTATCAATATCATACTCTTCTTCACCGTCTTCACAGCAGATTATAAGAAAATTGCCACATTCATTAGCAAAACCGTTAACGAATAAGGTCTCCTTAATCATACTGGTCTTGCCACCGTCCATAAATCCGGTAAAAAGATATAACAATGTCTCTTCTGACATCTCATCTCACCTCTTAAATGAAATTTATCAACAATAAAACTATATTCCAAATAACTCTAATAATTTGTCTTCTTCTACATCTGTACCAATTACTACAATTTTACCTGTATAATCAGGTTCACCTTCTCTAAGTTCATACTCTCCATCAACAAGGTCAAAGTAAATCCAGGTACCATCAGTTGACGGCACCATACCTTTTGACCTGATAATCGTACCATATTCTGTGGTCTCTACAAACTTCTTCATGGCATTTTCAATAGTTGCTCTCTCGAACTTATGAGGGGTTTCCTTACCCCAGCTTGTAAATATATCATCTGCATGATGGTGATGATGATGTTCGTGGTCGTGGTCATGATGATGCTCATGCTCGTGGTCATGATGGTGCTCATGCTCGTGATCGTGATGATGCTCATGCTCGTGGTCATGATGGTGCTCATGCTCGTGGTCATGATGATGCTCATGCTCGTGGTCATGATGGTGCTCATGCTCGTGGTCATGATGGTGCTCATGCTCGTGGTCATGATGGTGCTCATGCTCATGCTCCTCATGCAATTCTTCTGCTAGTTCTTTCATTTCAGAATTAAGATTATTCTGACCTTCTAACACTTTAAGGATTGCTTCTCCGCTAATCTCATTCCAAGGAGTTGTAATAATAGCTGCCTTATGGTTAAGACTTTGAATATCTTTAACAAGCTCTTCGATTTTATCTTCTTTAGCTTTCTGAGTACGGGAAAGCACAACTGTTGTAGCGCATTCAATCTGATTATTGAAAAACTCTCCGAAAGCTTTCATCTGCTTTGTGCCCTTTAAACCGTTTACAACTGTAACAAGGGCGTTAAGCTTAACATCTTCTTCCTTCTCAACATTAATTACAGATGTCATTACATCAGAAAGCTTTCCTACTCCTGAAGGTTCAATTAAGATTCTATCCGGTGAAAATCTTTCAATGACTTCGTGTAAATTCTTATTAAAATCTCCAACAAGAGAACAGCATATACATCCTGAATTCATCTCTGAAATCTCAATTCCAGCGTCCTTTAGGAATCCACCATCAATACCAACTTCACCGAACTCATTCTCAATTAGTACAAGCTTCTCGCCTTTATATACTTCATCAATCATTTTCTTAATAAAAGTTGTCTTTCCTGCTCCAAGAAATCCCGATATAATATCTATTTTAGTCATAAATACCGCCTTCTTTCTATAAAACTATTAAATAATTACTTCACAACAATCTTCAATATTATAGCACTTTTTAAGAATATATAAAAGGGAAATATACTATAGCACGGGATAAGCTTCCGACACTATTTGTATTTAATATTCTGACCGTGCTTATTAGGATTTAATATGATATAATTCTTAGTGAATTTAATAGTTTTATAATTTAGTTTGGGAGGATTTCATTATGCCAAAAGAAACACATACAGAAATTATTGTAAACAATCTACTAGAGAATCTAAAAAGACGTCACATGGAAGGCCAATTCTTCAAAACTAAAGATGAACTTCTCGCTTATTTAGACACAGAAATAAAAAGTGGTGAGAAAATCGCCAGTGGAGGTTCTGTAACCCTTAAAGAATTAGGTGTTATCGATCATATTAAAAGCAGAAATGATGTTAATTACCTAGATAGAAATAATGCAAAGGACAGAGAAGAAGTTCTAGAATTAATGCGTGAAGCTTTTACCTGTGACAGTTATTTCTTAAGCACTAATGCTATTACCAGAGATGGTGTACTTGTTAACATTGATGGCAATGGCAATCGTCTAAGTGCACTCATCTTCGGTCCTAAGAAAGTATATGTAATATGCGGAACTAACAAGATATGCGATGATGTAGACAGTGCATATAACAGAGTAAAGAATATTGCGTCACCTCCTAATTGTATTAGACTAGACAAGAATACTCCATGTGCAAAAACCGGTAAATGCGAGAACTGTCTCTCACCAGATTGTATATGTAATCAGGTTGTATTTACACGTAATTCCAGAGACGAAGGCAGAATTAAAGTATTAATTGTCGATGGAGAGTGGGGCTATTAGAATTATATGTTAATTACTATTGATGATTACTTTGATTTAGACAAAATTATAGATAGCGGACAGACTTTTCGTGCTTGTAAGATAGATGATAATTTGTATCGTTTTATCAGTATGGAAAATGTACTATACATTTCCAAGGATTCTTCAGATAAATCTTGCTATAATGTATCTTGTAGTTCTGATGAATGGGAGAATATCTGGTATAACTATTTTGATTTAGACAGAAATTATAAAAGTATAAAACCGGAAGAAGAATTCACGAAAACATGCTACGAATATTCAAAGGGAATACGAATTCTAAAGCAGGAGCCTTTCGAGATGTTAATATCATTTATCATATCTCAACGAAAATCAATTCCTGCAATTAGAACATCAATTGAAGAGATATGCAAAAGATTCGGAAAGCCATATCACACATCACACAATGAGGATATTTACCTGTTTCCCACTCCCAAGCAGCTTGCGAAGGATAATTCTAATGAGCTATCACAGTGCAAATTAGGCTATCGCCTGCCTTATATTTTGGATGCAGTTACTACTATCTCTAATAATCCACATTTCTTAAGTGACGGATATAATATGTCAGATGAAGAATTACTCGAACATCTAATGAGTATTAAGGGAGTTGGCATTAAAGTCGCAAATTGTATAGCATTATTTGCATATAACAGATTGTCTCTTGCTCCTATAGATACTTGGATAAATAAGATTATTAATTCAAAATATAATGGCATATCACCATTTGATAATTACGGTGACAATGCCGGTATTATACAACAATATATGTTCTATTATGCAATAACACATAAAAATAAAATCTAGGTCTGATTTAATATCAAGACCTAGATTTTTTATTAATATCATTGAATAATTTGTTCTAAGGATTCTTTAACTCCTTCAACTACATTATAAACCTCTTTAATGTGTTCTCCTGTAGCTTCAGAACCATCAGCAAGTGCCTGTACATTTTTAAGAATCTGACCGATAATAGAATTAATATTAGTAGCCTGAGCCTTGACATTCTCCATTTCCTGACGAATATCCTGATTATTATCATTAGAATCAGTTGCCGTTGCATTAGAATTCTCAGCCAAAGTCTTAATTTCATCTGCAACTACTGCAAATCCTTTACCTGCTTCACCTGCACGCGCTGCCTCAATGGACGCATTTAGCGCAAGTAAGTTAGTCTGAGCAGAAATGCTAATTACAGCATCGTTATTAGTATCAAGCTTCTCTAAAAGTCCGCTAATACTCTCAAGTGCAGTCTGCATCTTCTCTGAATACTCATGCATCTCGTCAAGAGATTGCTTAATAGAATTAATCTGATTGCTGTCATCCTTTGCTGAATCTTCAATATTGTTAATCGAATCAACCATTTGCTTGAAGTCATCATCAACCTGTTCAACAAGACCGGCTGCATGATTTGATGCTTCTTCCTTTTGAGCATTAATTTCTTCAAGAAGTTCTTTGTTTTCTTCCATTTCTCTTTCTGCCAAATCTTTAATATAATGGATACAGTTTTCTTTGTAGTTGAAGCCATTATGAATTGCAAATGCCATTTCTTTACAATTCTCATATCCACATCCGCCACAATTAATAGAACGCTTTTCAATCGTATCCTTTAGCATATCGTTAAATATTGCTTCTTCCTCGGCACCCGTTGGAGTCTTGTAAGAAACCTGTGCACTCTGATCAGTATATTTCCTAATAAAATCGTTGTAATTCAGACCGGCAAATTGCTTATTAAGAGCTGAAAGTCTCTTCTCAGGCGAATTCTGCCTAGCCCAAGGCGATTTCTTATTAAAGTTCTTGCTATCTTCCTTAATCTTAAATGCATTGCAATAAATTGCTTCGTTACGACTATTCTTCTCTTCAAGACCAGTTCCGTGAAGACATCCGCCACTACAATTAAGCGCATCAATTAAGTAATACGGAAGTCCTTTCTTAATCTCATCTTTATTTCTTTCAATGTAGTGATATAGATGTGATTCGCCATTAATCTCACGAACCATCTTATCTTCGCCACATAACCACTCAATGTTCCTGCCAAGTCCTCCCGGCATAGGATAAATAGAACCAAGTCCATATTCTATCTCATCACCGATTGGCTTAGAATTAGATACAGGATTCTCACGTAAATATTTCATCAAATGGTCAAATGTTACATTGTACGATACAACTCCATCATTAATTGGGTCATCAATCTCGCCCTTTTTCGCAATACATGGTCCGATAAATGCCAGTTTATCAGTTACATTCATGTATTTTCTGGCATAGATAGCACCACACATCATTGGAGAATGAACAGGAGCAAGCTTAGACAGAAGTTCCGGTGTATAACGCTGAATATAGCCTACAACTGCCGGACAAGGTTGTGAAATAGTACCTCTGGCATTATTACCGGAAATGTACTTGATATAAGCCCATGTCGAAATATCCGCACCGAACGAAACATTAATAATACGATTAACACCAAGCGTCTTAAGCTGACCTAATATTTTCTCGTAATCATTATAGTAATTCGCCTTAAATGCAGGTGCAACAAGAATAGAAATCTTAGTTCCCTTCTTAAGATCTTCAAAGAAACGCTCTGTATCGTCCTCAAATTCTCTCGCATTGTGCTCGCATACATCTATACATGCGCCACATCCCACGCATCTATCGTGGTCAACAACGATTCTGTTCTTTCCGTTAACTATTTCCGCAACATTTGCACCTACACAACTACATGCACGAATACACCTATTACACCCCACACAATTATCATTCGTATTAACTAGTGCCACAATCTTTCCTCCTTACTACATCCTCTCCGGTGCACTGAACCCAAGTAAATCAATACACTGTTCTAGGATATCTTTAGTTAGTATTAATAACGCAATATATCCCTTCTTCTTATCCTCATCATCACAAGACAATATCTTCGTCTCATGATAGAAGTGATTAAATGCGTCACACACATCATAGATATATGCACAAATCTTAGACGGTGCATTATCTTCATATGCAGAAACAACCGCATTCTGAAACTTCACAAGTTCAAGCATTAGCTTCTTGGCACTTCCGGAATCAGGAGTGTCTATATGAAGATTATCTATGTTATTATCAGCTTTATATTTATTAAGTATAGACTTAATTCTAACAATAGTATATAGAATATATGGTCCAGTATTTCCTTCTGAAGAAGTAAACTTTTCTACATCAAATATATAATCCTTTGAGGCCTGGTTAGATAAATCTCCGTACTTAACAGCCGCAAGAGAAACTATCTTCGCAACTTCTTTCGCCTCACTTTTCTCTATAGTGTCGTTATCTAGAATCTTATTATACATCTTATCGTTAATCTCGTCTAATAAAAATTCAAGGCGCATCACTCCACCATCTCTTGTCTTGAATGGTTTACCATCAGGTCCGTTCATAGTTCCAAATCCTAAAAACTCAAGACTAACATCATCTCTTACTATTCCAGCTTTCTTGGCACAACGAAATACTTGTATAAAATGCATCTCCTGTCTGTTATCAACCACATATATTATTCTATCAGGATTATAATCCTTTACCCTCCATACAAGGGTTGCAAGATCTGTGGTAGTATATAGACTTGCCCCATCAGACTTAAGAATCATGCAAGGAGGAACCTCTTTCTTGTCAGTTTCTTCTTTGACATCAACAACTAAAGCCCCATCACTTTCATAAGCAAGACCTTTATCTTTCATTAACTGTACCATGTCAGGAATGTACTCTTGAGCATCAGATTCGCCCTTCCATAGATCAAATGATACATTGAGTTTCTCATAATTCTTCTTGAGATCTCCAACAGAAATTGTTAAAATATGATTTAATAAAGCTCTATAGCCACGTCTTCCCGCTTGCAACTCCTTTGTGGCTTTAAGTGCTGCTTCTTTATATTCCTCGTCTTCTTTTGATTTGCCAGAAGCTGTGGGATATATCTCTTCTAATTCTGATATTGTAAAAGGAGCTTCAGTAGGATATTCTCCATCATAATTCTCATCAAAATAACAAAGTTCTGGTTTTCTTAGCTTAAGCTCTGTAATTATAAGCCCCATCTGTAGTCCCCAGTCTCCCAGATGAACATCACCTATTACATTATGTCCAACATATCGTGATATTCTCTTTACGCTTTCGCCTATTACAGCAGAACGAAGATGTCCTACATGAAGAGGTTTTGCCACGTTAGGACCGCCGTAATCAATCATAATAGTAAGAGGATTCTTTGTTTTCTCGAAACCAAAGTCCTCATCCTCATGCATTCTATCAACATATTTACCAAGAAAAGCGTTAGATACTTTGAAATTAAGAAATCCCGGCTTAATTGCTTCAACACTCTCAAAAATGTCGTTATCTTCTAATTCCTTCAAAACGTCTTCTGCAATCATAATAGGAGCCTTCTTATATTCCTTGGCAGCAGCCATGGCTCCATTACATTGAAATTCACACAAATCAGGTCGATTGGATAAAGTAACATTTCCGTATCTCTCATCATATCCGGATTTATTAAATGCTCCTTTAACTTCATTGCTTATTATTTCAATTAACTGTTCCATTTATTCTTAACATCCCTTCTAATTATTATTTTAGAAATATTATTGTCTAATATATATTCCCTGTTCTTCAATCCAGTCAAGCATATCCTCTTGTGCAGACGTAGTCCAGTCTTCATTATTCTCATTACAAGCTTTTCTGGCATTCTCATTGAAATCATCTTCCAGTAAATCTTTTAGTATTTCTTCTTTCTTTTCTTCCAAGTTGTCCATAATCTTTTCCTTTTCTTAAATGCAAAGTTAATAAATCACCTTTCCCATTTATCAGCAAGAGAATTAATCTGGTCGGCAAATTTGCCAAGATCTTTATTCGCCATCCCCTCAGACTTCTCTATAACACTCATAAGCCTTTTCCCAGCTGCAACCAGTCTTGCGAAAACATTAGACGTGGCTTTAGCAGATGATTTCTTCTTGGATTTGACAATTCTTGCACCAACCCTTATCTGTTTACCTGTTAATAGATCGAATTCATCCCCCGGATAGGGCGCATATGCATCATATCCATATGTATTTCTAATGTCCATGGCGAAATTATCGCATACGCTATCATCTCCATGAACAACAAATACTTTCTTAGGTGATTCAATCTCTCCTATCCATTTAATTAACATATTATGGTCAGCATGACCGCTTATTCCAGGCAAATTCTCTATTCTGGCATCAACATTTATAGTATCTCCAAATAGCCTTACCTCTTTAGCTCCATTAAGAAGTGTATGTCCTAGAGTTCCTGCCACCTGATAGCCAACGAAGAGAATTGTACATTCGCTTCTCCACAGATTATGCTTAAGATGATGTCTAATTCTACCTGCCTCGCACATACCTGATGCTGAAATTATCACCTTAGGCGTATTATCAACATTTATCATCTTAGATTCATCAGCAGTTACAGAGACTTTAAGACCATCAAAACCTATAGGATTACCACCACTTCTAACAATGGAAAGGGCTTCATCATCATAGCAATCGTCAACGTTTTCTCTAAATATCTGAGTAGCTTCTACAGAAAGAGGACTGTCAACATAAACCGGAAAGTCCTGCATGTCAGGAAGCATCTTTTCTTCTTTTATGCGCCGTATAAAATACAGTAGTTCCTGAGTCCTTCCTACTGAAAATGCCGGAATAACAAGATTACCACCTCTTGACAAGGTGCTTCTAATGGTTTGAGCAAGTGCTTTGGCAAAATCCGGCGGCGCATTATGGACTCTATCTCCATATGTGGATTCAATTAGAACATAATCAGCCGAATTAATATATTCCGGATTCTTGATTAATGGCTTGTTACCATGTCCTATATCTCCAGAAAATACGATTTTACGCTTCTCTTCTCCTTCACGAAGCCAAACTTCTATAGAAGAGGATCCAAGTAAATGTCCAGCATCTACAAATCGTATTGTTAGTTCCTTGCATATCTCTATTGTCTTATGATAATCACAGGGTACGAAATGTTTTAAAACATTTACAGCATCAGCCATATTATATAAGGGCGTTACTTCTTCTTTACCGCTTCTTTTCGCTTTCTTATTCTTCCATGCAACTTCTGACATCTGAATATAGGCACTATCTTTAAGCAAGATGTCGCAAAGCATAGCCGTAGCATTAGTAGAATAGATTTCCCCTCTAAAACCATGAGAATAAAGAAGTGGAAGAAGCCCTGAGTGATCGATATGAGCATGAGTTATAAGTACATAATCTATCTTAGATGCATCAATATCTAACTCCTGTGCCTCATATATATCCGGTCCTTGCTGCATTCCACAGTCTACTAAGAAATTAATGCTACCAACCTGTACAAAATGACAACTACCTGTCACTTCGTGATCAGCACCTATAAATCTTATATTCATATAGAATCCTCCAAATCGGAATAATTCTTAATTATTGCTATTGCAATAATAATAAAATTATATCATATTAAATGAAAAATTAACATATTATCGGATATTTACACATTTTATACATAAAAAAACAAGGTGGCATAGCCACCTTGCTTATGTATACATTACTATTCTATTTCTTACTTAAAAAATCAGGAATCTGTATATCCTTAGCTTCCACACTAGGCTTCACAGTTGGCTGACTAATTGTATTAGCCGGCTGTGGTGTAACAGGCTTTGGAGCAACCTGCTTAACCTGAGGTCTTGTAGCACTCTTAGGCGCAGTACTACTTGTTGCCGCATTAGTTCTATTAAGTGTAGCATTATCATACTTTAATCCAAGGCCAAGTCCACTTATTGAAGAAGCAGATGTACCTGTGGATGATACGGAAGACGCCTTAACAGTCTGACCTTCAATCTCATCAATTCCAGTTGCAATAAGTGTAAATCTAACTTCATCTGTAAGTGACTCATCTGTCATAACACCAAGATAAAGTTCAACCTCGCCGCCTGTAATCTCAGTAACATAATTAGCAGCATCATTTGCTTCAACAAGTCCCATATCTTTATCGCCTGTAATATTAAGGATAAGATTCTTAGCTCCATTAAGACTTGTCTCAAGAAGCGGAGATTCAACTGCCATCTTAACAGCATCCATGAACTTGTTGTCTCCTGTACCTATGCCAAATCCCATATGTGCGTAGCCCTGTTCAGACATAACTGATTTCACATCCGCAAAATCAAGATTAATAACACCATTTATTGTAATAAGATCTGTTATACCGCGAATACATTGTTGTAATACTTCATCAGCCTTCTGGAATGCAGCTGTAATACTTGTCTTAGAATCAATAATAGAAAAAAGCTTTTGATTAGGAATAACAATCAAAGTATCAACATTTTCCATAAGCTTATCAATACCAGCAATAGCACGTCTCATACGTCCCTTTTGCTCCATCTCGAATGGCTTTGTTACTACAGCAACAGTAAGAATACCTTGTTCTTTAGCAGCTTTGGCAATAACAGGAGATGCACCTGTACCAGTTCCGCCTCCCATTCCAGCAGTGATAAACAGCATATCAACACCTTTAATTGTAGCATTAATCTCCTCTATTGACTCTTCTGCTGATTTCTCACCAATTTCAGGTTTGGCTCCTGCTCCAAGTCCATTAGTTAATTTCTCGCCAATCTGAAGAGTGTTAGTTGCTTTATTATTATCAAGGTCTTGTCTATCTGTATTAACTGCAACAAATTCTACGTCCGACACATTCTCATCTATCATTCTATTAATAGCATTACAGCCGGCGCCACCTACACCCATAACCATAAGTCTTGCAGATGAATCAGTGGTATTATTCGAAATCTCAAGCATAACATATTCTCCTTCTTGAACCTTATCGTTCTATATTATCAATGGGTATATCACCCCATAAAATGCTATATAATATAATATATTTTTTTTCTTAAATAATCAACCTATTTTTTGAATTTTTATAAAAACTATTATTCCTTCTTAAACACAATATCTGTGTTTTCTTTGGAAAAATTCTCTAAATGTAGTGTTCCTTGCTGATTTTCCACTTGTGGCAAAATTATAGAAAGACGTTTACACTTATCATCCATATCATTCTTAAGTCCAAAGTTAATTTTTATACCCTCTTTTGTGGCATAAATATTATGATTATCATCAATCTTAATAGAATTCACATAGATATTATTAGCTTTTAAAGCTTTAGTCGTTTCAAGGTAGGAAGACAGCATAACTTCATCATCAACAATCAGATCGGATATCTCACTTCCAGATGGTTCTACATCAAGCCAGACAGTGGAATTCTCAAGTCTTTTATCAGATATATCCGTTATTTTACCATCTTCGTCAAAGTATTTTGCATCCTCCCCTTCCTTTGCAACATATCCAAATGGAATTCTTTCTGTGACAGTGATTTTATTAGTATTAAGACCTGTCATTGTCACTTTAACCTTATCTACAAAAGGTATATCTTTCTTAGGTTTTATGAAATTGTGGACAACATTGTATACACAATTATTCTTGTACTTGCCAGAAATTACGTATTCTTCTATCTCTTCGGGCGTATAAATGTTATTACCTTCTACAACAACATCTTGAACGTCGCAACACATAAATGCAAAGAGTCCGCCACCTATAACGAGGATTGCAAGACCTAATACAATCTCAACTATTACAGCAATAATTGCTCTTCTTTTTCTTCTTCGTCTCTCCTTTTTGGTAATTCTTTTCTTAGTCTTTATTTTATTATGTCTTTCGTTATAGTCATTTCTGACTTTTATAACTTCTGCTTCTCTTTCAGGTTCTTTTTTAGCCTTTTTCTTATTCTGTTTTTTTTCTTTATTTTTTTTCCCGGTATTATTCCTGTCAGGTTCTGCCGTTTCTCTTTTAGGAGACCTCTCTACTTCACCAAGAGTATTACCTTTAGTATCAACAAGAACAATTTTATCTTTTGTAACGTCATCCATAGAACGCTTAATATCGTTATTCTTCATCTACATCTACTCCTTTAGAGACAGATAATGCAATACCCATTTCCAGTAGCAAAATAGCAAGGGATGTTCCACCGTAACTAATGAAAGGAAGAATTACACCCGTATTAGGAATTGTATTAGTCACAACAGCCACATTTAATATAACCTGAAGGGAAATATGAGCCGCAATACCAATCACAAGGAATGAGCCAAACATGTCTTTTGCATGAATAGCAATAAGAACAAGTCTCCAGATAAGCACAACAAACATGGCAATAACGCAAATAGCACCAAACAGACCTAATTCTTCACAAATTATAGAAAAAACCATATCGTTCTGAGCTTCCGGAACGAATCCCTGCTTCTGTACACTCTCTCCTAATCCTTTACCAAATAATCCTCCTGATCCAATTGCATACAGTGCTTGCATAGTCTGATATGCATCATGATGCTCAGGATCCAGCCAGGCACTAATTCTTGCCGTTCTGTATCCGGCGGTCAGGGCAAATGCTATTGCTCCAATACCACCAATTATCGCCACGGCAACAAAGGGCCATATCTTAGGACTTGAGACAAAGAGCATTATTCCACCAATAAGAAGAATAATTATAGCTGTACTTAAGTTATTAATAGCTACAAGTACAAATAAAGGACCAATTATAATAACAGCAGTAATTATTAAATCTTTGGCATTACGAAGTCTTGCAGGGCTCTTGGATATAACATATGCGAGAAGAACAATAAGGGCAACTTTGGCAACTTCTGACGGCTGAAAGGATATTGGTCCAATATAAATCCATCTGGAAGAATTGTTAAGTGTTCTACCAAAGAACAGAACATATCCACATAGCCCAATTGCAACAAAATAGAGTACCCATGCAAATTTCTTAAGAAATTTGTATCCAATCTTACACATCAAAATAATAGCCACTATTCCAATTACACAGGAAGCAGCCTGTTTCTTCAAATAGAAAAGTGAATCTCCTGTATTAAGAGTTGCATTATATGAACTTGCGGAATACACCATAATAAGTCCAAATGCAAGCATAAATACAACAATAACAAGAAGAGTATAGTCTATCTGACCTTTATTCTTTCTTCTGATTTTGCTACGCGTTCTTGTACTCTCTTGCATGAGTCTTAAAAACCTTGCCTCTTTCTTCGTAATTAGTAAACATGCCCCAACTTGCACAAGCCGGAGAAAGGAGTATTGCATCTCCAGGCTCTGAAGCCTCAAAACACATATCCATAGCTGATTCTAGGGTATCACAAATCTCATAGTCCAAAAATCCATGTTCTTTACAACAATTTGCAATCTTCTCACTTGTCTGACCTATAATTGCCAGTTTCTTTACACGTCCAGGAAAGCAAGATACCCATTCATCATAGGTCGAGTCCTTGTCATATCCACCACCAATTAGAAATGTAGGACGATTCATAGCGCATATACCTTTAATTGCAGCATCAGGGTTGGTTCCCTTAGAATCATTATAGAATTTAACACCATTTCTCTCACATACATATTCTATTCTATGCTCAACTGCAGTGAATTTCTTGAGTGATTTCACAATACTATCCATGGGAATATTCATTGCAAGTCCCATGGCAACAGCACTCATGGCATTCTCATAATTATGCTTTCCAAGTATTGTAAGATCATCCACATCGATTACTTTAGTAGAATTACCGTCTACTGCCCAATAAATTGTACCATCCTGATAATATAATCCTGATTTAAGAACCCTCTCACTTGAAAAGAATACAACATTCATATCGAGACTCTCGCCAAATTCACGGAGCACATCATCTTCGAAGTTCAATACACAGGTACCGGATTTGTCCTGATTCTTAGTAATATTCTTCTTGGCATTAATATAATTCTCCATTGTATGGTGTCTGTTAAGATGATCTTCTGTTATATTAAGAATAGCCGTAACATCCGGCTTAAATTCATCAACTGTCTCTAATTGAAAACTACTTATTTCTGCCACGAAAATCGTATCATCAGTTGAGTTTTCAACCATCTTCGTATAAGGAATACCAATATTACCTACTACTCTTACATCATCATAATAGCTTTGAAATATCTCTCCAGTAAGGGCTGTTGTTGTAGTTTTACCATTTGTACCGGTAATTGCAACAATTCTGCCTTTACCAAAGCGATAAGCAAGCTCTATCTCTCCCCAGATTGTAACATTTTCTCTCTTAATCCTTTGAACAATATCAATATCGAGAGGAACACCAGGGCTAAGTACTGCCTTGTCAAATTCCTTTACAAAAGACAAATCCACATTTCCCGTAATAATATCAACATTTACAAGAAATGGATTATCAGCCTTAAGCTTCTTCTTATCAAGCTTGTCGTTTCCGTCATAAAGTGTTACATTTTCATTATTTTTAATAAGTAATTCGCAGGCTGCAATACCACTTATCCCAGCACCAATTACAAGATAATTCTCGCTCATATAAACTCCTAATCTAAGATTGCTACAATATTGCAGCGTATCCAACTGTACATAGAATAATTGTAACTATGGTAAATACGCATACCACCTTAGTCTCAGACCATCCTCCCAGTTCAAAGTGATGATGAATTGGTGCCATACGAAATACTCTTTTACCATGAGTTATCTTAAAATATCCAACCTGAATAATAACTGAAAGCACTTCAACAAGATAAATAAGGCCAACAATAATAATAAATATAGGCATATGTAACACATATGCAGTTGCTGCAACAAACCCTCCAAGGGCAAGGGAGCCTGTATCCCCCATAAATATCTTGGCTGGATATACATTATATACAAGAAATCCCATCAAACCGCCAATTACAGCAGATGTTACAGGTTCAATACCACCTGCAAAATATAATGATGCAAATGTAAAGAATCCAGCAACAACAATGGTCACACTTGATGCAAGTCCATCTAATCCATCAGTAAAATTAACACCATTAACTGTTCCAAGTACTGCAAAATATAATAAAGGAACAGAAAGCCATCCAATATCAACATAAGTTCCTGAAAATGGAATAAGAAGTGTTAATTTATTATCTGTAAAAAATATCAAATAAAGACATAAACCTGTTGTAACAACAAGCTGCAACAAGAACTTCTGCCATGCAAGTAGTCCATCTGACTTACGCTTTATAGTCTTAAGATAATCATCAATGAATCCAATAAGGCCAAATAATAATGTTGTAAGTGCAATTGGAAGAACCATAGGATAATCCTTAATATAGAATGCAGATACAACAATAATTGCTACAAGAAACATTATTCCACCCATAGATGGCGTTCCATTTTTAACCTGATGAGACTCTAATTCTTCTCTCTCAGTATTTCCCACTTTGAGTTTTGTCAAAAACGGTATAAGGAATTTACCAATAACAAGTGTAATAATACATGCCACAACCATTGGAATAACTATTGTAATTATAAAACTTTGCATAATAACTCCCTTCCATTAATCATAATATGCAAACTCATAATATTATACCACATAATATAGTATTCTATTATATAATTATTCCACCGGGTCTTCATCAACACGGTTAATGTTGAGATAAGGAAGTATCTGGTCAAGAATCCTTTGTGTAATCTCCTGTGCATATGAACTATGCGCCTGATCCTCCACCTTAGGTGTATCAATTATTGTATATATAACAATCTCCGGATGATTATATGGTGCAAATCCAATAAAAGACACAAGATAATTGCCATCCTCTCTTGGAAGCTTCTCTGCAGTTCCTGTCTTACCACCAATATTATATCCTTCTACCTGAACACCTGTAGCCGTACCTTCTGTTACTACATGAAGCATATACTCTTTTAGTATATCTGATACATCCTTAGACACTGTCTTCTTGAGAACAACCGGATTATTGCTAAATACTTTATTACCAGATGAATCAAGCATACTTCCAACAACATGGGGCTGATAAAAGTTCCCGCCGTTAATAAGCGAACAATACGCAGATGCAAGCTGAATCATAGTAACATTAAAGTTCTGTCCGAATGAATTCGTTGCAAGGTTAGACTCAGTCCTCTCTAACTCTTCTCTCGAATAAATAAGATTCTTGGTCGAAGCTTCATTAGGAAGGTCTATTGTTGTCTTCTGCCCAAATCCAAAATTAGATTGAAAATCATAGAAGACATCCGGTCCAATTGTTCTTGCAATCTGCATAAGGGCGTCATTACATGACTGTAGAAGCGATCCTTCAACAGTAAGAAGTCCGTGGCCTTCTCTATTAACACAGTGAATCTCATGAGTACTTACAACCTCTTTACCATCACACATATATGTCTCATCGCCATTTATAGAGCCAATTTCAAGGGCTGTTGCCACTGTAAAAGGCTTAAAAGTCGAACCGGGTTCATAAGTATTAGATACACAGAAATTCTTCCACAATTTGCTAAGCTCTTCCACCTGTTGTTCTTCAGGCATAGCAGCTAATTGTTCAGGCGTAAATCTGTAAGATAAATCTCTTGGATTATTAAGGTCAAAGCCAGGATAACTTGCCATTGCCAGTACTTCACCATTATTAGGATTTATTACAATACAGGCTGTATTAAGACTTCCATCTGCTGAATCTTGCTTATGCGCCTCATTCCAGTTAAGAATTTCCTGTTCAACTATTGATTGTACATTTACATCTATTGTACTTACAACAGTTTTTCCGTTTTCCGGTGGAATTACAGTATTCTCAATGGCATTATTATCGCCGTAGTATCCATATTTTCTACCATTTGCGCCATTCAATGAGCTATTATACTGGCTTTCAATCCCAAGGGCTCCCGTATTACCATCACTACAATAACCTATAAGAGAAGCAGCAAGAGAACCATATGGATATTGCCTCATATATTCCTTTTCAAACCAGACGCCTGCTATTTTATCCTTATTAGCGTCTTCTTTCATCATATTCTCAAATTCCTGCATACGAGCGTTGTCAGTCTTTTTAAGCAACACTTCGTATTGACTGTCTTTTCTCTCTTTCAACGCCTCTCTAATCTGATTTTCACTTATCTCTGGGAAATGCTCTGTAATAGCCGAAATTGTAGATTCAATTTTCTCTGGTGTCTGATTAAGAACTTTGCAATCTAATATGACATTGTATACATCTACAGAAGTTGCAAGAACAGAACCTTTTCTGTCCACAATGTCACCTCTTTGAAAAGGAATAACCTCATTAGAATATCCCTGCTGAGACAGAACAATCTTCTCGTACTTATCACCACTAGAATACTCAATATACATAAGTCTTAATATCAATACCACAAAAAGAACGCAAACACCTGCGAATATCAACCACAGTCTGCTTTGCATTCTTCTTAATATCTTATGATACCTGTTAGAGCGCCTTGCTCTTCTAGGGTCATATTTTCTTCTATTGGGATTGTTTCTATTACCGTTTCTATTAGAATTAGAATTTCTACTACTATCCAAAATAAATACCTACTTTAATTGATGCTTGGCATCTAAGGAATTTTGTTGTACTGATTCATATAATCAGATGCCTCCATATCATAATACACTATTTGGTCTGCATTTGCATAGACCATTCCTAATTCATTCAAAGCAGTATTTCTTACATTGGCAAGATTAGCGGCTGTATTAATCCTTGCTTCGGTAGCACCGTTATCTGCTTTAAGCGCACTAATCTGTGTTTCCAACTTAGCAATATTATCTGTTCTCTCGTTTACCTGAGACTGTAAATATATATAGCCAACGAAGAAACATACACAGAATACTATTGCCATCGTAGCATAGATAGAATATAATTTCTTCTTTCTCTGGCGAAGCATTTTAGCGCGTCTTTTTTCTCTCTTTCTGCGCTCGTCTTCTAGTATTCTTCGTCTTCTTATCTCTTCATATTCGACTTCTGGCTGAAGCTTTCTAACAGCATTTCCCTCTTCAATATAAATTGTTTGATACTTAGCCATAGCAACCTCTTTCTTATTTCTCGTTCACACACCTTTTGAAGCACCTTAGTTTTGCACTCCTTGACCTGGAATTCTCCGATAGTTCCAGGTCAGAAGGCAAAATAGGTTTTCGAGTAACCACCTCTCCTTTGGATACCCGACCACATACACATACAGGAAATTCTTTTGGACATGTACATGGATTTTCATTTTCCTTGAAAATATTCTTAACAATACGATCTTCTAAAGAGTGAAATGTTATAATGCATATCCGACCATTAGCTTCTAGCATTTCAATCATACTGCTAATACCCTTCTCAAGGACCTCAAGCTCTTTGTTAACCTCTATACGAAGAGCCTGAAATGTTCTTTTAGATGGATGACCACCTTTAGCTTTGTTTTTCCTAGGAATGCTTTTATCAATTATCTCATTAAGCTTTCCCGTAGTAGTTATTCTCTCTTTTTCTCTCTCTTTGCATATATTCTTTGCAATATTAGGAGCGAATCTCTCTTCTCCATATATTCTTAAGACTCTAACCAGTTCATCATAAGAATAATCATTTACAATATCTTCTGCACTAAATGAAGACTCTCTATCCATCCTCATATCAAGGAGTGAATTATCGCTCATATAAGAGAATCCTCTCTCTTTCTCATCAAGTTGATATGATGAAACTCCCAAGTCAAGTACAATGCCATTTACTTTATCTATTCCCAGGTCTCTTATGACATTAGGCATATTAACGAAATTATCTTTGACGATTGTAACTTTATCCTGATAATCCTTAAGTCTGTCAGTTGCAGCTCTAATTGCATCATCATCCTGGTCGATACCAATAAGTCTCCCAGTAGTAAGCCTTTTTGCAATTTCTATTGAGTGTCCTGCTCCTCCCAATGTTCCATCAACGTATATCCCTGTAGGGTCAATGTGAAGTTGTTCTATTGTCTCATTAAGAAGAACTGAATAATGATTAAATTCCATATCTAGATAAATATTCCCAAATCTGCCATATTCTCAGCAATCTCATCCATCTCATCCTCAGAATAAGCATTGCTATCGTTCCATTTATCCTTGCTCCATATCTCAATCCTGCTAGAGACTCCCGCAAATACAACTTCTTTCGTAAGTCCTGCATGCTCTCTCAAGTTTTGAGGAAGAAGGATTCTTCCTTGCTTGTCCACCTCGCAGTTAGCGGCACCAGCAAAGAAGAATCTCATGAACTTTCTGGCTTCGCGTGTGGTCATTGGTTTCTCGTGCATCTTCTCTTCGATGTTGGACCATTCTTTAAGGGTGTATACGAATAAGCATCCATCTAATCCTTTTGTTACGACGAATTCACTTCCCAGTTCTTCACGAAACTTTGCCGGCATAATAAGTCTTCCTTTGTCGTCTATATTATGCTCAAATTCGCCTATAAACATATAGCTTATTCCTCCTCCCCTTATAGATTATGTGGCAAAATGTTGATTCTCCATTTTCTTCCACTTTCCACCACGCAAATCCATTCTACCCCATTATTTTCTATTTTTCAACCCCTGAAAGCCCCAAAAAGCACGGATTTACAAGGTGTGGGGGATTGTGGAGGACTATTACGCACAAAAAAATGTGGTTGCGACTAATCGCAACCACAATATATTGTGTTCGTATCAAATTCTATGTAATACTATACAAAGTTTTCACATTGTTTTTGTATATTTTGTCGTGATGTTTCCAAATAATCAAAGCCCTGTACTACGTTACTCTTTCTTCTCCTTCGTTGGCTTGACTCTAGGTGTAACAGGCTTTTTCTTAATTATAAAAACTACATTTAATATAATGGATACAATAAATATTATTACCGCTACCACCTGTGAAATAGCTATACCTGTACTTCCAATCTGCAATTGGTCTGTTCTTAAGAATTCAATAAAGAATCTTCCAAAGGCATATAAGCCCATATAAAGCAAGAATATTTGGCCATCAAATTTCTTGTATTTCCTAAAGAGAATCAAGAAAATAAGAACGCAGAGATTCCAAAGTGACTCATATAGAAATGTTGGATGAACGCTTACGAACACCTCACCATTTTCTACAATGAGATTGCTCAACATATTATCTGTAACAAAATCAGCAGATCTTATTCTATCATAAGGAATCATCATAGCTGTAAAGCCATTAGTATAATCCCCAAAGGCTTCTCTATTAAAGAAATTACCCCATCTTCCAGCAATTTGTCCCAGTATAACGCCTAGACTTACAATATCAGCTACAAGCCAAAAATCAAGTTTGAATATCCTGCAACAAACTATAACAGCAACAAGTCCAAGAAGAATTCCTCCGTAAATCCCAAGACCACCTTCCCAGACCTTGAAAATACTAAGAGGGTTATTTCTATAATAATCAAATGAAAATATGACATAATATAATCTTGCACCAATTATTCCGGCAATAATAACAACAATTGTAAGATCAATAAAATGATCTCTATCCACATTGTAATATCCGCATTCATTGTAGCACCAAAGAAATGCTGCTATCATTGCAAGTCCTATTATAAGTCCATATAAAGAAATGCTAATTGGTCCAATAGTAAGAAATTCCGGAACATTTGAAAGGGTAAGTCCTATACCCGGAAAAATTATTGCATTACTCATCTTCTTCACTAAACATCTGATATATCTGAATCTTCAAAGCATCTGTATCAGTCATGCCAACGAAGATACATCCATAATGATATTCGCCTTCCTTTTCTTCGTTTTCTTTGCATCGAACAATTTTAAGGACAGCATCTATTACTTCTTTAGTCCAAATCTGAATTCTAGCATCAAAGCAATCGCCGACAAGAAGCTGTCTATCACTCTTGAAACCAAGCCCCATCTTAGATACATCAGTTATCTCAACATTAATATATTCTTTCTTAGCATTAACATCTTCTGTAATAATCCCCAGGGATACATTAATATCAAGATCTGTTCTCTTATTCTTTCTCTTCTCCTCCATAATTCTCCTCCTATGTATAAAATTATATCTTATACTGTGTCTGTGTGTCAAAGCATAAAGGCTTATATAATAAGCATAGCATCGCCGAAGCTAAAGAATCTGTAGCGTTCTCTGACAGCTTCTTCATAGGCCGCAAGCACATTTTCGCGACCGGCAAGTGCTGATACAAGCATAATAAGCGTCGACTCTGGCAAATGGAAATTTGTTATCAATGAATCAATAACTTTGAAATCAAATCCGGGATAAATGAATATATCCGTGTCGCCTTTCTTCGGCGTCAAAATCCCGTTCTCATCAGCTGCCGACTCTATTGTCCTTGTACTTGTAGTACCAACTGATATCACCTTATTACCATTCTCTTTTGTGCTATTAATAATATCACAAGCCTCTTTGGTAATCTCATAATATTCAGAATGCATATGATGTTCCAACACATTTTCCACCTTGACAGGTCTAAATGTACCAAGTCCCACATGAAGTGTAACCTCGGCAATCTTCACTCCTTTATCTCGTAATCTTTTAAGAAGTTCAGGAGTAAAATGAAGACCTGCTGTAGGTGCAGCTGCAGAACCATCGTATTTGGCATATACAGTTTGATATCTGCTTTTATCCTTTAGTTTATGAGTAATATATGGCGGAAGTGGCATTTCCCCCAGTTTATCTAATATTTCTTCAAATATACCATCATATTCGAATCTGATTAATCGATTGCCTTCCTCAACAACATCAACTATCTCACCACTAAGAAGTCCATCTCCAAATATAATTCTCGCTCCAACTCTTGCTTTCTTACCAGGTCGGGTAAGGCATTCCCACGTGTTAGAATCTATCCTTTTAAGAAGAAGAATTTCAATAGCGGCATTGGTATCCTCTTTACTGCCATATAGCCTTGCAGGAATAACCTTGGTATTATTAATAACCAAGCAATCCCCCTCATTAATGTATTCAATTATATCGTAGAAATGCTTATGAGTCACTTCGCCAGTTACTTTATCAAGCACCATAAGCCTTGACTCGCTTCTATTAAGAAGCGGGTCTTGTGCTATAAGCTCTTTAGGTAACTCATAATTAAAATCACTTACGTTCATCTTAACTCCTGAGTTCTATATCCATAGCTTGAAGTGCTTTGAGGATGCGATTCATAGCTGAGTTCACGTCCTCATCAGATAAGTTCTTATCAGCAGCTCTAAATACAAGGGAATATGCCATAGACTTATGCCCACTAAGAATCTGATTACCTTCATAAATATCGAATAAATTATAACTTTCTAAGTAAGAACCGCCTTTGTTATCAAATACTTCTTCAATCTGACTTGCCATAATTTCTTTTGACACAACCATACTAATATCCCTGGTAGCCGCCGGGAACTTAGGAATCGGAGTAAATTTAGTATCGAATGAAGCTTCTTCTCTTAACACAACAGTATCGATAACAGCAATATAAACTCTGTCTTTGATAGAGTAATTAGAAGCTACTATTGGATGAACCTCCCCTATCATACCTAGTTTTTTATTCTTATATGTAACGTTTGCCTGACGACCCGGATGGAGAAATGGCTCCTTCTTATCAACGCTGTATTTTACTTTCTTACATTCAAGCCCAAGATTATCGAACAGTTCTTCTACTACGCCCTTAAGAGTATAGAAATCACCCTCCCCATACATTCCTAGAGTAAGCATCATCCTTTCTTCCGGCAATTCTTCAACAGGCACTTGCTTTGGCAAATACACGTTTCCAAGCTCGTACAATCTAACGTCCTTATTACGTCTATTGTAATTCGTAGAAAGACTGGTAAGCATTCCATCAAGAGGAAGCGTTCTCATAATTGAATAATC
>OCTW011578168.1_pt1 | contig 24388 bp, 32 predicted proteins | sample 1539671 | NCBI WGS metagenome assembly OCTW01 (sample SAMN02144230, study PRJEB22623) | gut metagenome | biome: sheep rumen | host: Ovis aries | place: New Zealand | reverse complement strand
TTCATCAATTTTGTACTGTACTAATTCAAAATTTTGTTTTTGTTCTGTTTGTGTCATTTTTTATCCTCCTTATAGTGTTCCTGTAAATCCAAAATCTTTTTTAAATTGACGGTAATCGTCTAAATCTACAATCCATTTATTACGGATTTTAGTACCTTTTAAGCGACCGTCCTTTAAATAAATTCGGATTTGTTGTGCTCCGATTGGTAAATCTTCTACGATTTGTTCAAGTTTTAAAGTATTGTTCATGAGTCTCCTTTGTGTTATAAATTATAATAACAATATAATTTATATAATGAATTATATAAATTTCAAAATAAGTATAATATATGATACTTATTTTGTCAAGTATTATATTTTTTATGAGGTGTATAATGGACTTAGAACAAGCAAGAATATATATAGAGCGTGTTTCAGGGAAAAGAATTAGTAGTAGTGAACTTGCAAAAGTATTAAATATGAAACTTCCAAATATTTCAAAGAAATTAAGAGTTAAATCTAAATTAAGAGATTATCAAAAAGAAGCACTCGAAAAGTACTATTGTTTAAAATTGCCCAATAATATTGAAGATTTTTTACAAGAAGCAAGCAATAATTATGAATTGTTAGAAGATGTTATTGTTAAAGTCTTAACATTTCTACAAACTTGTAATCTTCCTATACATCTTACAAATGAAAAACGTGCAAAATTGATAACAACTATATATAGAATGGTGCAATATAATGCAACAGAAGTAAATGATACATTAATTGAAAATTTACTAAGATTAATGGATACATAAAACTTTACAATTAATATTAATATTTAAAATAATTCAATCCACAGCACTTGAAAAATATATATAATGAGTTATAATATAAATAATGGGTGCGAGGTCTGCCAACCTCAAAACCATATCTAAAGAACAAGTCTGTTATTTTATATAGCAGGCTTTATTTCTTGGCAAGTATGAGAATTAAAAGTATGAATAATAAATTATAATCCATAGGCTTAATCTCCTTTCTTTTTCTTGCCGACCTTTTGATGATTTTAAGTCGTTAGGCGGAAGATTAAAGAAAATATGGTCTGCACCCATTATTTAGTTTTCAAAGTTCGTATAATAATTATACACATGACTTTATGTTTTATCAATATTTTAAAAACAAGGTGGCATAACCACCTTGTTTATTTATATTTAGGCATTTATGCATTAGGTCATTTTGCTTTTGTCTTGGATTATTCGGGTACGCACAGCCTTGTTGCTCGTTTAAAATGCTGTCGCAATTTTAGCAACTTCGCAATCGGCTGTCTGCTCTCACGGGTTTCGCTGTCGCTCACCCTACCGAAAATCCGCTGTCTTGGATTATTTAGTTTTCAATGTATAATTTGTTTTTATGTCATTCCGAACTTGTTTCGGAATCTGTTATTTATTAGATGCTGAAATAAATTCAGCATGACAAATTTAACTCCGTAGTGCTGAATTAATCAGTTTTTCAGGCAGTTTGTTTAATTCTGTTTTTAATATATTCGTTTGCGTTGCATCCAACACGTTCGATACATTCAAATTCGATAAATATTTTTGTACTATTGGAGCTGCTTTATTCAGTCCTGCAACTTTTATTTCGTTTGTTATCGTTGTTTGAACGTCATTTAATATTCTCATTCCTGTATCACCTAAAGCCGTTATATCACCGTCTTGCAATGTCGATACAACAGAATCAAACACATTTGAAACCATAATGTTTTTTGCTTTGGTTAAAAACTTTTGCATTTTGTTAGATGTGTCGCTAACCTGTTGTAAATCAACATCAGGATTTGTTTTTGTCTGCTGTTCAAATTCAGTTACGCTGTCCGGATTTTCTAACAAATTAACTTCTATTTCAGCATAAATAAGTGCATCATCTATTTTCTGCTCCGCAGTTACCCTTAAACCGTTTATTACATAATCACCAATATAAACTCCGTGTTGAAAATAATTTATAACCTCTCTGTTTTCCGCTTTTTCTTCCAATTCATCAATAATGTTTTGCGGATTACAGAAAGAATAATGTAACTTAATACGCAATGAAAAACTTTTTAAATTTTCATCACCTGCAATAATAGACGGCTTGCCGTTTACACTTGTTTGCTCTATGTATTTGTATTCTTTTGAATATTCAAGCGTTTCAGTACGGTTAAATATTTGTTCTAAAGTTAGTTCTTGCATAATTAATCACCTTTTAATTACTCTTTAAACTCATATTAATAGTAAATGTAATATCAAAAAACTCGTTTATTCCTGCGGTTTGTGTTGTTAATCCGTTTAAATCAACAGAATAAACACCGTCTATTGCACCGATTTTTGTATAAATGTGCGACGGTTCAATACTTGCTTTAAGCGTTTTTCTTATTTCTTTTTTATATTTTTCCGCAGCTTCGTCCACTGCATCACAAACACTGTTAAAATCTGCATCCTCTTTTACAAGTACATTCATTGTTATTGCTTTATTTACTTTTGTTGGTGCAATGACATTGACGTAATCCGTCATCGGATTTACGCTTTCACCTGTCAATAAATCACTTACATCCTGCAAGACCGTTTGCGGTGTAATATCATCATCAGTAAGCGGATAAATATTAACAGTTGCTTGTGGCGGAATTTTAAAGCAATAAGTTACATTATCTTTTGTAAAAGTTATAGAACCTGCCTTATAATCAACACTTGCCGTAAAATCTCCGGTGTTAATACTTCCGTTTTCTTCCGTGTAAGTATCATCACCTATTTTTATTGTTGCAGGAATAACAGGACTTTCCGCCTGTGCATCAATAATATTTGCATTTGCTGACAGCGTATGATAAATATAACTTTGTCTTGAACCGGCACAGCTAAAACTTTCAGGTGCTAAAAGAATACGTTTTATATATGGTGTATCGTCCTCAACGTCCGCACCGCCTGAAACACCATATAAGTTTTCAACAGACTGAATATAACTTAACGGTTTAACCAAAATATTTACATCACCACTGCCATAAGCGTTTGCATATTCGCCTATTGTTTCTGCCTCAATTTCGACAATTCCGACTCTTTCATAGGCAGGTATTACACAATTTTCTGTTGTAAAAAAGCTGTATTCTTCATCTTTAGATAATATTTCAAGTCCTTTTGGTATCGTTAAATCACTTGTAAATGTAGTGTTTAATGTGATTTTTATAAAATCTTTCCCTTTACTGCCTTTTAAGCGTGGTGTACCAAACATCTCACCGATACAATCTAAAATAGGACCTCTGCTATATTGCGTTAAATTTAATCTTGCAGCATCATTAAATTTATTCACTAATAACGAGGCTTTATATTCAATCAAACTTATTAAAAGTCTTTCATCCTGTGCAGGATATAAAGACTTTCCTGTCAATTCTTCAAACCTTTTAACAAGTTTTTGTTCTTCAGCTTCCGTGTCATATTTAAAAAATATCGGTAAATTACTAGACATAATATTTTTTTATCCTTTCCGCTTTTGTTTGCTTGCTTTGAAATGTTACTTCAATTACGATTTTGCCATTTTCGTCATAACTTGAATTTATTTCTACTATTTCGCCTCTCGGCTCTTGTATCGTAAATTCTTTTAAAATAATAGTTTTAGCTATCTGTAAAGCGTTTTTAGGTTTTTGACCTATTGCCTCAATAATGTTGCATCCAATATTAGGTTGTAACGGTATATCACCTTTTGAAGTATTAAAAATAGTGTCGTAGCACTGTTCAATGTCGTCTAAATCCGTAACGACTTCACCGCAAGCACCTCGCTTTTTCTGCCAGTTTGTAGTATCTATTTCATATATATTTGCTCGTTTATTAACCATTTATTAAGTCCTCTTATTTTGTGAGTTGTGTCTTTCGTGAGTTGTGAGTAGTGAATAGTGAGTAGAGATTTTCAATTCACCATTCACTGCTCACCATTCACATTTCCACACTTGGCTTACCTGTTGGTAAACCATTATTACCGTTTGAATGTGTGTGTGGATTATAAACATCACGCATTGCCTGCATTGAACCTTTTTTGTCAAAAACATCTTTTGCAACTTTTAAATTTTTTGTCATTTCAACTTCGCAATCAAAAATAACTTTATCAGCTGCTTTTACATATATTTGACCTTTGACATCTACTGTATGTTTATGCTCCGTTTTGTCATATTTGAAAATTGTACCGTCCTCAAATGAAAGCAATTTAACGTTTTCATCTTCCAAAATACAAACATCTTCATCATTATATAAAGCACCTATTATACAGCCGTCCTCAAAATCGTCAGTTACACATGCTGCAACTTCCGTATTTATCGCTAAACTGTTTGAAGATTTGTCTTTAACCGTGCATAATTGCGGAACAAAATACCAGCCGGATTCGAATTCATCAAATTCGTGTATTTTTATTCTGACCTGATGCGGTCTTGTGGCTATAACTGTACCGAATACTAGCATTTTTCTATATCTCCCGTAATAGTCCACGCATCAGCAGAAATATCGTGTGTGGAATGTTTAATGTGATATTTTCCGCTTAAAATACCAACATCATTAAGTTGAAAATTAACACCTGCAAAAAACTTTGTATTTGTTTTTTCAAGTGTGATAGAACCTTTTACAGCCTTTGAACCTGCTTTTAAATTAGCCTCCGCTTTTAATTTTGCTTCCTCTTTTGAGGCACATTTTAAATTTAATTTCAGTGTGTCTGTGCCTTTATCTCTTTTTGCTGTATATGTGCATAATTTCTTTGTTTTAGCGTTAAAATATTTGACAGAACATGCTTTATAAACTTTTGCACCTGAATCGGATAAACTAACATTTGAGAAGTCATTTTTACCGACAGTAAATAATACATCTGTGTCAGTTAATGAGCCTGTCGATGTAAATGTTAATAATCCGTCTGTGATTTTGAAAATATAACCATAAAGTTTAGAAATACGTTTTAAAAATGCTAAATCACTTTCATTTGCCTGATTTACACGGCTTATATAAACATTGCCCTGATTTCCTGCAACCTTAAAACCATAAATATTACCAAAATATTGTGCTATTTTGTTTAAGGTTGTTTTTTCAAAAAATCTTGTGTTTGTTGTTCTTACAGGACTGTTTATCGTTGCTGCAAGTGCTTTTATTTCCATAACATCACCGCTGTTTGAAAAATTAGAAGATATTTCATCTATCGTAAAAGTGCCGCAGTTTAAAACCTCTTTTGTACCCTTATTTGATACTCTGCAAGACAATTTAGCACCTTTTTGAGGATACCAGTCATTTTGAAACAATTTTTCATTATCTCTTAAACGCACAACCAATTCATCAGACTGTTCTTCCTCGTAATCATCATAAGTAACACTTTGAAGATACTTTGAAAAATCCTTACTGACATCGTGATTATTGTATTTTAATTCAATTTTTACTTGTCTTGCAATTGACATAATATTGTCCTTTTGTTCTTTTGTCTTGTTTTATTGTGTGAGTTGTGTTTTTCGTGAGTCGTGAGTTGTGAGTTGTGAGTGGATATTTTCTATTCACCATTCACCATTCACCATTCACAAATTATTGCTTCCAATACGGCAAGTTTGTCGTACTTTCACTTAACAAATCCTTTACAGGTATTCGCATTTCTGTATCTGCATCTATAACAGGCTTTATAGGTATGTGCGGATTTGCAGCAATGATGTCTTCATAATCGTATTGGTTTCCGTAAAATTTGCTTGCGATTAAATCCCACCTATCGCCCTGCTTAGTCTTATACATATAATATTCTGTCATATTTTGTACCTCATTTCATTTAATATTGTTTTAAATTTTGTTTAAACTTTCTTTATAGCGTATTTAATATTTTTTATGTACCACCAGTGAAGTTCAAAAACTATATCTTCTATTTGTTGGTCACTAAATCTTATAATCTCACGTTTTGGAATATTTCTTTCTTCATAACCAAAGTTATGAACAGCTGCATAGTCTTGTGGTGAGCCGATAGTTAAATTGTTTGATGTAACTTTACCTATAAAACTTGTCCTTAAATCACCTGATGCCTCAAGTATTTTTTTACCTGCTCCGTATTCTTTTATTTTTTTTATTTTATAATCATTACTTAATTCTTCCCACTTATCACCGGATGCAGTTCCCTCTGTGTCAAAATTATCATCAATGGCAGCTAAAATTGTTTGACGTAAAACCCTGAATAACGGCTTTAAGTCAGAAGTCAAGTCTGCTAATTCCGTTAATTTTTTCTTGATTTCTTCATCATTTATTTTTGCTGTAAACATTTTATCTGCCATATTTACATTCCTCCGCAATAATATCAATAACTGCAATAATTAATGCAAATGGAATTATTAAAACACTCAATATTCTGTTTAATATTTTTTTGATTTTATTTTTCATAGGCTTGAAATTCCTTTTAAAATGTGTAATAATGAAAGTAGAATAATTTCGTGGACTGGAAAACGCCAGCGTGGGCAGCTACCTTTAAGGTATCCCTCGGATGAGTAGGGTACGGACTACTCCGAAATTATTCTATTTTTTTATATCTTTTATCATTTTTTATATTAGAAATTGGAATTCTTTTTGTTGTTCCAATATAATTTACAGGTCTGTCGGTTCGTTTTGAATTAATATTTACAGGTATTGCTATACAATCTCTACCGTCAACAATTTCCCCTTTCGTTAGCATCTTTACATATATAATTGCAGATATTTTTGTGTCATAAAATAACTCATTATAATTGCCATTTAATACATCATATATTTGTAAAAATTGATTTGTTGTTAGTTTTTGTTTTTCTATCTTTGTTTTACCCAAAGAATGTTTTACTTGTCTTGCCTCAAATGATATTACCGGACTTTGAACTTTTAAATTTTGATTTTCTTTCAAATATTTTAAAACTGACGGCAATATCCACGTTATTGCAGGTTCTTCAACTTTAAAAATTTTAAAGTTTTGATTTATAATCTTATTAGTTAAATTTTCTATAACCTTTTTATTATGTACATTTTGTGCCATATCTGAAATAAATTTGTCCTGTATATCCTGCGGTAGTTTTGCAATCTTTTTATATGCCTGTACGTCTAAATTCCACGCTTTTGTGCCTAAATTTGTTCCCCACCCTGCATCTGCTGACATTCTAAAAGTTTTACCGTTTGCTTTGAAATCATAAGCAGTAATTGTCTTTGGCTCACCGCCTACAAGTGTTTCTATTTCTTTTAAATTTCCCTCTGAACTCTCGCATTTTAAGCCCTTACGCTCCATTTGTCTTTCTGTCAAAGAACGTACAAAACAACGACAATTCCAACCATTAGGCGGATATAAAGACTGCCATATTTCATCATCATATCTGAAAACCTTGCCGTGCATTGCCTTATGTTCAGGTCGTGTCTTTCCGTCTAAAATACATTGATATTGAAAATACGGTGCAAAATCCACATCCTCCAACTGTTGTTTATACCTGCCGACAGCATAAGCAGAACGCATATTACAATTAAAAATTTGTTTTATTCTGCGTGGTGTACCGAGTTCTACCGTTTGTGTTTCACCTGTTTTAGGATTAATAACCTCTTTGTGTCCTGTCCAACCTTTTTTTGCAAACAATTCACCTGCTTCACGCTTAAAATGTGAACTGCTCCAACCCTCTTTTATTGCTTTTGTAAGCATATCGTGAGTATCTTTTAACAAATCCGCATTTGTCATTTTGGCAACAGTAAACGCTTTTGCGTGTGCATCCTCATATACTTCGTGCCAGTCAAAAGAAATCTTACATTTTTTGCTTTCAAAATATTTTACGATTTCCTCCGGCTCCATATAAAAAGCACTCTGCAAATTTATGTCAGATTTTGCCATTACTCAATTCTCCCCATTAATTCAGCCAAGAAAATCACTTTTGTAAGCGTTTTTTCAAGTTCTTCCGTATTCATATCCGGATAAATTTCCGCTAACATTTCCATACATTCTTCCGCATTTCTGCTTGATTTAAAGAGTTCTAAAACAGGCTTTAAAGCCTCATTAATAAATTTGTCATAATCTTCTGTACTGAAATTTTCTACAACCTGCTCCATTTTTGTAAAATCATCATCTTGTTTGTCTGCAAATTCTGCTTCTTGGATTTGCTCCACGCTCGTTGCTGTCGTTGACTTCACTACGTTGCCGTCAACTTCGCACTCACTATCCGGACTCACTACGTTCCGTCCGTCCGCAAATTCCGCATTTTCATACTCGTTAAATTCGACCATTTCAAAATCATCATCTTCATAGCCATAAGCCTTTTTAATATATTTTTTAGTGAATTTAACCCCTAATGTCTGAACCTTGTTATCACGTTCCGCAATACTTTGGTCTATTCCGTCCTCATCATAAATTTCAAAAACAGGATAGTTTGTATCATTGAAATTTAAGCCATAAACTTTTTTAATAAATTCATTAATAGTGTTTTCGCATAATCTTACATCATTTTGAATTAAATCCGCTCTTACTTCTTGGTGTGTGTTACTTGCTGCATAACTGCCTGTTGCACCTACATCAGTTGTTAATGTTTGACCTAAAATAACCTTTGAAATATTGTTTTCGCATTTGGTTACAAATGATTGAAATACAGCATTACTTCCTGATTTATCACTTGCATTAATCAATTCCACACTACCGTCAGCAGGAATAACCGCAACAGCATCTTGCACCATTCTTTTAAGCATTTTTAACAAGTCTTTTTGTTCGCTATCATCCATTGAACGGTCATATTTACCTATTGCCCACGGGGTACCGTATTTTTCCATAAATTTTAGCCAAAATTCCATACCGCCGTTAATAAAAATAACGTTCCAAAAACAACGGCTTAAAAGACATTCACCATAAGGATTTAAAAAATCCGCTCTGTGTCTTGCAAGTAAAAATTTTGGATTTTCAGGCTCTATAACAAAACCGTTTGAATTTTTACGAGAATTAAAGAAAAATTCACCCTCTGTATTAAAATAAAACCACTCTTGCGGTTTTGCTGTTAAACTTACAGGTACAATATAACTTCCGCTTTTCTCATAACTTATTTCTATCGGTGCAAATCCAAAAAGCGGAGCTTCTAAAATATCCTCAATAAGTTTGTGAATATCAATATTTTTAAATATTTCATCAAAAAATTTATATTGATTTTCAGCACAATCTTTTTTGTTTAATCTCCATTTTTTACTTGTAACACCTGACTTACGGCTTTCAATACAAGTTCCGACTTGATAATTACTTTTTAATTCTCTCAAAGCCTTTAAGCCCTTGCCTGTTTTTCTTAAAATTACATCAGGATTAGGTAATTTCCCTGTCAAGTTGTACATTCCAACCGCATCTTTTGCAGCTGCATATTCTTCAAAAATAGATTTGTCTTTTTTTATAGAAAATTTTGTTTTTAAAAAATTAAACATTTTAAACCTCGTTTCTTTTTATTTTATTTTTTCTAAACTTAAATTTAATCCGATTTAAAACTTTATTAATTCACTTTAACTCATGGGTGAAAATAAATTTACATATAATTTATCATTTAAAAATTCAAACCTCTTAAATCGCCTGCTATGCCTCTGAAATTTAACAGGTCATTGAAACTATCGCTATTATTATGTTTTCCTGTTATTATTACAGGTTTTTGAAAATCTTTTGAATTTGCACTTGCATAAATTCCGAGTGCAGAACTCCAAAAATGGTCAGCGTGTCTGTTTTCGTCAGAACCGTCAGTATCTAAACGTGTGTTACCTGCTTTTGTCGGAATTTTTCTAATGCTGTGCCAGTCCTCAATATCTTCTTGTTCCGTGTTTGCATCAATTCTTATGTTTCTGTCTTCAACCGAAATATACAATAATGTAGCCATTTCTTCTTTTGAAGAATTTGAAAATAAAACACTTTCAACTTTTGTTTTGCCAAAATCATTTTGTGCATCTTCCGCAAGATTTTCGCCTATACCTGTTCTATCGATACAGCACCTGCGAACATTTTTTAATCTCAAAAAACTGTATAAAGTCTGTTTTTGGTCTTTAAATTTTACATTGTGCATTTTGACAACGTAACGTAAAAATCTTATATCACCTTGTTTTTCCCACACCGTTATTACTGATAAGTGCTTATGACGTGCAATATCATAACCAATATACAAATCTCCCAAGTTTTCAAGTTCTTCAAATGATTTTAAAACATAATTTTCCTTACAGTTTTCAATCATTTCATAAGTTAAAAATGCTGTTGCCTCATCGACAGGAATACAACAGAATTCTTCTTGCCAAGTTATTTCATCCCCTGCATCACGTCTTAAATCTTCCAAAAATTTCTTTCTCTCCGGAGAGCTTAATTTTTTACCTTGAATTTTATCCGCTAAACCCTCATTAACTGCTTTTTGTATTGGTGTTGTATGCAATGAATAATTTAATTTGCCTAATTTTATTAATTTTATTATTTTGTAAAAATTACTTAATTGTCCGTTATGAGTGCTTAAAACCCTTATCGGATATTGCCACATATTTGCAGATGCAAAAGCTGCTTTCCATAATCCTTTTTGGTCCTTATGAAATGCGTACTCATCAATTACAACTTTACCGCCTTTTGACCTGAATTGTGAAGGGTTAGAAGATAAAGCAAATATCTTTGCACCGTTTGAAAATTCAAGACAAAAAGCCTTGATGTCCTTTTCTTCATCAATAATCACTTCACCTAAATCTTTTGCAATAGAATTGTAAAATGTTGCCCATTCTTTGCAATAGTCAATGTATTCTTTTGCAGCCGATAAATCAGCAGATGTAAACCAAACTTTTAGCGGTCTGCCTTTTTTAAAATACCTTTTTGTTACGCAATCTCTTACATCTTCATAACTTTGTACATAAGTAGCACCAATACGGCGTGATTTTTCCCAAAATTTTATTAATGAATCATCAGCAAGCCAATCTTTTTGGTATTGTAACCAAAAATCTTGCATATTTTCATTATCTATTACCGCTTGCTTTGTCATTATTAAAGCCCCATTAATTTTTTGTTGATTAATTCTGCAATTTGAGTTTCTTTATCGCTTGAATTTTCTTCATTATTGGCGGTTTCTGTCATTTTTTCATTGATAACCATTTCATCAAATGCTTTTAATTTTGGCAATTTTTCAGCCATTTTTCCGATAAAATTTAAAGTTGCAGCTTCCGGTATTTCTCCGGCTTTAATTTTTGCGTTTGCATCTTTAACAAGGTGAATAACAAGTTCTTGAAGTGCTGCCGAACAGGTAAACTGTGAAGTCAAAAAGTCTTTTCTTTTGCTATCCCAATCACCTTTTTTCTTCCATTCGTGAAGTGTTTTGTCAGTTAAATTTAATTTTTTTGCTATTGATGAAATCGGCAATTGTTCTTCAACATAATATTTTTCAGCCAATAATCCGTAATCTTCAAATTTACCCATTTTTATTCACCTAATTGTGCTTTAATATCATTAATTTTTGTTTGTAGCTGTAAAAGAGCTGCTTTTAATGTAAGCAATTCATCCGCACTTTGTTCAATTTCTTCAGCTTTAATTTCTTGAATTGACTTATAAAATGGGTTTATAAGATTTTGTAGTTCGTAAAAAAGTCTTTTTAATTTTAATTCATTTTCTTGAAATTCTTTTTTTGTCTGTTCAAGTTCAATTCTCAATTGCATAATTGCAGGATTAATCATTTTTTAACCTCCTCTTTGCTGTCTTTAGCATTAATACGTTTAATATACGGACACCATTGATTATTTACGATATTGTCGTGGATTTTTTGCAACATTGAAGAATTAAAAATGTTTGATTCAATGAGTTTGTTATAAAGCTCAAATATTTTGTTCATAAAATCTGACTGCTGTTTGATTAAAGCCTCAATACTGCTTTTGTTGAACTGTAAAACAAGATAAAATGCGTAAAACATTAACGCACAAACACCGCATTCTTTAACCAATGGGGATGATAATAATTCTGTAATCATAAAACCTCTTTCTTTTTTAGTGAATTGTGAGTTGTGAATCGTGAGTTGATAAATTTTTACTCACCAATCACTATTCCCTAAATCTACGGTATTCAGATTAAATTATCTATAAAAGTAATTATTAATGCGTTTTTAAATAAAATTTAAAATCTTGTTTATAGATAACTCTGTTTACAATCGGTTAATCTTAAACTGAACAAACTTAACGGAGATTTTTACGGAGATTTTTAAAATGAAATTATGTCAAATTTTTTCAGCAGGAAAACATACAGATTCAAAAGGTAATACAAAAGAATGGACAACAGAAGATTTGGACAAAATTGTTTACCAATTTGAGAATGTTCATAAAAACGCACCTGTTTGTGTCGGACATCCACAAACTAATTCACCCGCTTATGGTTGGCTTGATAACGTTAAACGTATAGGAAACGGTCTTTATTGCACATTTAAGGATGTTCAAGACGAATTTAAAACAGCCGTAAACAAAGGCTTGTTTAAAAATCGTTCAATTTCGCTTGATAAAGATTTAAACATCAGACATTTAGCATTTTTAGGCGGTCAAGCACCCGCCGTTAAAGGTTTAGAACAATTTTGTTTTGAAAGTCAAGAAAATGATACCGTAGTTGAATTTTCAGACTATGAGGATATAAGTATCGAAGATGACATACAAAAAAAAGAAAGGAATGAAAAATTGGAAACAGAAGAATTAAAAGAGCAATTAAAAGCAAAAGATGAAGAAATTGCAAAACTAAAAAGAGAGGCTGACGAACAAAAACAAGCACAAAAAATAAAAGAGTTTGAAGATTTTGCAGATAATGCGATTGCAAACGGTAATATTTTACCAAAGCACAAAGAAAGCATTGTTAATATTCTAAATGCTTGCGATACGGCAGGAACTTTTAACTTTGCGGATGAAGAAAAATCCGGTGTTGAAGTTGTAAAAGATTTTATTTCAGAACTCAAAATGATGAATTTTGAAGATATAGCAACAAATAAAAACGCACAGGACAAACAAGATTTTTCCGATGCAAAAAGTTATGCAACAGAAATACAAAAAATTGTAAAAGAAAAAGGCTGTACAACAGCAGAGGCATACTCATTATTAGTTAAATAGTGAATAGTGAATAGTGAATAGTTAGTAGTGAGTTGAAACAGCTCTATTCACAACTCACAATTCACAACTCACGGAAAACACAACTCACTAAAAAAAGAAAGGGAATAAAAAATGGCACACGAAATAGTAAGAACATACACTTTTGGTGAAGATTTGGCGGAAAAAACAATTGTAAAATTTTCCGCAGAGGGTGAAGTTAAAGCAGTAACATCACCGCTTGATAAACCTTGCGGAGTAACAATGTTTGCAGGCAAAAAAGGTGCAAAAGGTGATGTAGTTCTTTTTGGAAGAACATTAGTAAAAACATCGGGAGCTGTTAATGCAGGTGATTTTTTAATGGCTGACGAAAATGCAAAAGGCTGTGTAATTAATCTTAATGCAGACGTTTTTGCAGATGCTGAAGCATCAACTTTATTAGGTTATTCAATAGGTCAAGTTGAAGAAACGGCTACAAGTGCTGCTGAATTATGGACTTTGGTTAATATTCAACCGTTTGTAATTACAAAAGAAACTGAAACAGAAGAAGAAAACACAAATCAAGAAGAAAGTAATGACACTATTACAGGCTAATTACAATAAAACGCTGGAAAGAAAAATATAAAAAGCGATTGCAGTGTTTCACTGCTGACAACTCGGAAAAGTACGGTTGACTGGTAGGAACAGACTACCGATTTAATCAAATACTAATAAAAAAGAAAGGAAAAATAAAATGCCACAATTAGAATTACCTTATGTAGCAGACGAGGCTTTAACAGGTCTTGCAATTGCATACACGCCGTCAGAGTTGATTGCTGATGAATTACTTACAAAATCTTATGTTGATAGTCCTGAATTCAAATACCATTATTACGATAAAGGACAATTTTTAGCAACAGGAGATACCGAGATTGGCGAATATGGCGAACCTGACGAAACGGAATATAAATATACAGAAAAACATAACGGTACAGGTATTTACGCACACTTAACCAAATTGTCTGTACGTCATTTGGAAATGAGTACCCAAGAAAAAGACAAAGAGGCAAAACGTGTAATGTTTTCAAAAAATCACTTGAAGCTTGCAGGTGAAGTTCGTCTTGCTCAAATGCTCCGTGATGTAAACAATTATGAGGGTAACGCTGTAACATTGACCGCTGCAAATGATTTCGATTCACAAGGTGCAAAACCGATAAAATTTGTTCAGGAATGTGCAGACAAAATGTATAAAAAACCTAATACAATGATTATTTCAAGAGCAGGTGCAAATTATTTACGTTCTCACGCATCGGTTGTTCAAATGTATAAAGGTTCTGCAATTCAAGACGGTTTAGTTCCTGTTGAATTTTTAAAAGAATGCTTTGATGTTGAAAATATTTTAATCGGTGGTGGCAAAGTAAACACAAACAAAAGAGGTCAAGCACTCGCCTTATCTTATGTATGGGGTAATGATATGGTACTTGCTTATGTTGACCCTGCTGCCGATTTAGATTGCGGTGTAACATTCGGTCAAAGAGTTGTTTACAAGGACTACAATGTTCAAACATTCTTGGATGCAAAACCGGGTGCCGCAGGTGTGAAATATTATAAATCCGTTGAAGAATACAAAGATATTATCACCTGCCCTGACTGCGGATATTTGATTAAAAGATTTTTTGCGTAAGCGTACCCGAATAATCCAAGACAGCGGATTTCTTTAATCTCCTCCTTTAAAAGTTGAATAAGGGTAGTGTTTGCCCTTATTCAATGAGGAAATACAAATAAAAGGATTTTAAAATGTATTGTACAATTGATGATTTATTATCGAGAATAGACAGACGAGTGCTTATTAATTTAAGTAATGACATTTCACCTGCAACTGAAATTAATATGAATTGTATTAATGAAAATATTACAATTGCGGACGATATTATAAATTCATCATTAAGAAACAAGTACAGCCTGCCTTTGACGTCAATACCAAAAATTTTAGTTCAGATTTCGGCAGATATTGTAATTTATCGGCTTTATGCACGCAGACCGCAGGATGTTCCAAAAAATTATTTGCAAAATTACGAAGATGCTTTAAAGATGCTAAAAGATTTGCAAAACGGTTCAAAAGTTTTGGAATTTGCGACATCCGACACAACTGCTGAAACAAAATTATCTCCAAAAATGTATATTACTGATAAAACAGATGATGATAGACGTTTTTCAGATGATTTATTAAGAGGTTTTAGATTATGAATAATACCGTTACAAGCACAAATGAAGTCATAGAAAATGCAATTATTGAAGCATTAAAAGAAGCTTTCCCAGAATTTGATGTTGAAAGTTTTCCGTCAGATTTTGAACACTATAATTTTACAAGTCCGACAGGATGCCTGCTTGTAAAGTATTTGCAAACAGATTATTCAGACCAAAATACATTATGGAATATAAGTCAAAATTCAACCATAAGATTTAATATAATATCGGGTTACAGGGGGTTAAAAGAATATAAACAAACTCATAAACCACAGCAAATGTTAAAAGATACTTTGCAGGGATTAGAAATTTTGGGCAGAAAAATACAAATAGTAAAAGAACAATTTTTAACAGAAATAAATACCGATTTATATTGCGGATTAACGATAAAATTAGAGTTTTTGCAGGAAGAACAATTAATAACACAATTAATATGAGTAGTGAAAAGATAGTTTCAATTCACAATTCACTATTCACAACTCACCAAAAAAAGAAAGGGAAAAATAAATGTTACACGGCATAGACACAAGACGAGAAAAACAAAAACAAACATTACAGGATGCACAAACTAATATTATTTGTGTATTAGGTACAGCACCGACATTTGTATTACAAGAGGAAAATAAAACATTAAATACACCTGTGCCAATCAGAAATTATACCGATTTAGCAAAATATGCAGGTGATAATTATAGAAATTATACGATTTATGATGCAATTGATACGATTTTTCAAGAATCAGACGGTGCAACTGTTTATATGATAAATGTTTTTGATGAAACAACACATAAAACAGCCGTTGAAAATGAAACACATACACCTGCTGCTGATAAATTTGAAATCTCACATATCGGTTTAACAAATTTAACAATAATGGCAAATGAAACTGCAGGTATTAAAGGTACAGATTATGATGTTACAGAAAATACAGATAATTGTACTGTTACATTAAAAAGTAACACTTTTAAGAATGCCGAAAATCTTGTATGCAGTTACAGTTATGCAGATACATCAAAAGTAACTGCTGCGGACTTTGTCGGAACTGTTGATGCAAATGGTAATAAAACAGGTGCAAAAGCAATAACAAATATTACACAAATTTGGGGTGATGATGTAAATATTATTATTGCACCTGAATTTTCAGCACAATCTGCTGTAAGAGATGCCATAAATAATGTTGCAGATGATATAAAAGCAAGAACATATTTAGATGCACCAAAAAATACAAGAGTTAATGCTGCTATTCAGGGCAGAAATAATAACCAAAATGTTGATTTGATGTGTTCTGACGAAAACGCTTATATGGCTTTACCTTGGGTAAAACGCTATAATCAATTTTTGGATGAAACTTTGATTAAGCCTATTTCGCCTGTTTTGGCAGGAATAAGAGTAAGGCTTAATAAAGAACAGGATATTGCAAAATCAATAGATAATACAAAATCAAGAACAATTAAGGGTTTAGAGTTTCCTGTTGAATTTATTTTGAATAAAGAAAATACCGAATCAAATGCATTAAACGCAGTTGGCATCGGAACCGTTATAAACTGGAAAGGTGAATTCAGAATTTGGGGTGCAAGAAATTGCGGTTATCCTAGTGAAACAGGAATTGAAACATTTGATAGCGTAATTGATACTGCAAACTTTATCGAAAAAACAATTGAAAGTGGTTCTTTTGAATGTGTTGGCGGAAAAGTTACAAGAGCGTGGATAGATAATGTTTTGGAAAGCATTAAAGCAAAATTCAACACTTGGAAAAATCCGGAAGTAGGTCTTATTTTAGACGGTGATGTTTGGTATGACGAGCAATTAAATGATGCAGAAACTATTGCAAACGGATTTGTAAGATTTAAGTACGATTTTTGTCCGCCAAGCGTAGCAGAACATATCAGATTTAGTTCATTCATAAACATAAAATATATTACAACTGCGTTAAGCAATTAGCAGTGAATAGTGAATAGTGAATGGTGAATAGAAGTTGTCCACTCACAACTCACAACTCACGATTCACAAAAGATACAACTCACAACTCACGAAAAACACAACTCACACAAAAAAGAAAGGATAAAACAAAATGGCTACAATATTATCAAATGCACACTTATATTTAGGTACATCATTATTCGGTAAGGTTAATGAGTTTAAATTTCCGGACATTTCAAATGTTACGGTTGACAGTAAGCCAATAGATTCAATCGGTACGACAAAATTACCTGTTGGTGTTGAATTAGACGATAGTTCAATTAAATTAAATGGTTTTGATGCAAATGTTTATACAAAGTTATCTAATTTGGATGAAGAACATATTATTACGGTTCGTGGAAACTTAAAAATATTTGACGGTAATGTTTTGCGTGATGAATTGCCTGTAAAAGGAACAATCAAGGCAATTACAAATAAAATTACAGCATTAGGAACACTAAAACAACAAGAAAATGCTGAATTTACGGTTGAATTAATACCGCACGCTTGCAAAATTGAATACAAAGGAAAAGTTTTAAGTGAAATTGATATTCCTAACAACATTTGGATTGTTGACGGTGTAGATAAATTAGCAAAAATGAAGAAAAACTTAGGCTTAGTTTAGTGAATCGTGAATTGAAATTCTACTCACTACTCACTATTCACCATTCACTATTCACAACTCACAACTCATAAAAAAAGAAAGGGTTAAGAAATGGCTAAAAAACAAGAAAATAAAACAAATGATGAAAATAGTTTACTATTGCCAATTTCAGGTAAAAAGGTTGAATTTGATGATATAAGAAAGGCTGACGGTCATTTGTTGCTAAAAGCAAGACAGGCGGCAGAGGGTACAGCAGCAACAGCAGCGTTTATTTATGCTGAATTATGCAAAATAAACGGTGAAAAAGTTACGGCAGAGGACATATTAGATTTACCTTTAGAAGATGTTGTAGCAATAGAGGATAAATATATTGAATTAAAAAAGTTATTGATTTCAGCACGAAAGACATAATATTTTTATGCCACATAACAGGTTGGAGCTATGAAACCGTTATGAATATGAAAATACAAGATTTGAAATATTGGATAAAACAGGCAATAGAATTTTGGCAGGATTTTCGGGAGAGTGAGCGATAGCGAAACTCGTAAGAGCAAACAGCCGATTGCGAAGTTACTAAAATTGCGATAGCAATTAAAACGAGCAAAAAGGCTGTGCTTACCCGAATAATCCAAGACAGCAGGATTTTACCACAGTGAATAGTGAGTTGTGAATGGTGAATTGAAATTATCTACTCACTACTCACACAATAAAGGACAGATAAATGGCAGAAGATTTAAGACTAAAACTTATATTAAGTGCAAAAGACGGCATTTCAAATGTCATTAAATCTGCTGTGCGTTCTTCCGATAAAGATTTTGAAAAGTTACAGGCACGTTTAGATAGAACCGCAGAAAAATTTGAAAGTTTTGGTAAAAAATCGACATTATGGGGTGCAGGTTTAACTGCAGTTTCAGGTATCGGTGCAAAAATGGCAGGTGATTTTCAAAGTTCAATGACAAATGTAAGTACGTTAATTGATACAAATACAGAATCACTTGATGAAATGGGAAAATCTGTATTAAATATAGCAAAACGTACACCTGTCGCAATTAATGATTTAACAAACGCATTATATAATATTCGTTCTGCGGGTATTGATGCAGCAAATCAATTTAAAGTTTTGGAAAAATCTGCACAATTAGGTATTGCCGGATTAGGTTCAACGGATGAGGCTGTTGACTTGGTAACATCTTCAATAAACGCTTGGCAGTTAGAGGGTGAAAAAGCTGAAAAAACTTATGATTTAATTTTTAGAACGGTTAAAACAGGTAAAACAACAATTTCAGGAATTGCTCAAGGTTTTGGTGCGGTTGCAGGAACTGTCGCAGCAGCAGGCATTGATTTAGACGATTATCTTGCATCAGTTGCAGCACTAACAACGACAGGACAACCGGCAGCACAGGCACATACACAAATTAAAGCAGCTATTTCGGGAATGACAAGAGAAAGCAAAGAATCAAGAAAAGTTTTAACTCAATTGGGAGCAAAAAACTTTAAAGATTTAATCCAAAAATCAGGCGGAATGGTTGGAGCATTTTCACGCATAACAAGTGCGGTAAAAGGCAATGATGCAATGATTTTACAATTGTTTGGTTCGACAGAAGCATATAATGCTGTTGTTGGTCTTTGTACAAAACAAAATAAAGCATATACAGACACACTAAAAGGAATGCGGGACGGTACAAATGCCGTTGATGAAGCATTTATGAAACAAGCAGCAACTATGAACAGTGCCATACAAACCTTAAAAAATGCCTCCGCAAAAATAGGCATTGAATTTGGCAATGGCTTACTTCCTGTAATAACAGGTGCTACAAAAGGGTTGACTGCATTATCAAATATTATAGACAAAGTTCCGCAAGGTTTAAAATCTGCAATAGCAATAGCAACATTAGGCACAGGTGTAATATTAACAGGTTTAGGCACAACATCATTCTTAATTGGTAAATCTATAAAAGGCTTTAAAGAAATGTTAAGTGTTTATCGTGAATCAAGTGTTTATATGTGGGCAAGCGGTATAAAAATGAACAATATTCAATTTGATTTAAGAAAAGGCATTGACGGAGTTATAAACGGTTTTAAAGGTATCCCAAATGCTGTTTTAGGTGCTGCAAGTGCTGTAAATCGAGGTTGTGATGCAATGATTGATTTCTTTATGGCTGCACCGGATATGGCTTTTAATGCTATAAAAAATGGTTTTAATAGTATAAAAAACGGATTTATTAATTTTATTCCTAATTGTAAAAAAGCAATAAATGCAATAAAAACATTAAATATTACAATGTCTTTAAATCCTGTTGGTTTGGTTGTAGGTGCGTTTGCAGTCGGAGCTTTTATGATTTACAAGTATTGGCAGCCGATTTCGGCATTTTTTAAAGGTATGTTTACAGGTATAAAACAAGGTCTTGCACCGCTGCAACCAACATTTATTGCTATCGGTAATGCAATAAAACCTGCAATAAATTGGATTAAAGCATTTTTTACTCCTATTCAAACTGACGGTAAAGAAGCTAAAGACTGGGGTATAAAATTTGGTAACGGCATTGCTTGGGGTATAACAAAAATGGTCGAAGCTGCAAAATGGTTAAAAAATCTTATTACACTTGGTGGACGTTTAAAATTATTTCCTAGTGGCGGAAAATCTGAAAATACAAAGGTTGACGGTTCACACGCAAACGGATTAGATAATGTACCTTATGACGGATATATTGCAAAAGTTCACAAAAAAGAGGCAATATTAACAGCAAGCGATGCAGAACAATGGAGAAAAATAAAACAAAATAAGACAAATAATACAAGTGTTTCATTGAATTATTCACCGGTAATAAATTTATCAGGTGCATTTAATGAAAAAACAAAATCAGAATTTTTAGAAATGCTAAAAAAACATAAAAACGAAATATATACAATGCTTTTAGAAGTGCAAAGAAGAAAAGAGGTGAGAGCGTATGCATAATTCTTTATTACCTCAAATACTTCAAGATGAAAGCAATCTGGCTTTAGAAAATTGCTTAAATGAAAGTTTTAACTTTGATTTTGCAAAAATAATGACTTGTATTCCCAACACATTAAGCGATAGTGTTTTAGCAGAATTAGCAAAACAATTTCACGTTACAAGCGAGGGTTGGAACGACTGTAAAACACGAGAAGAAAAAATTAATTTAATAAAAAATGCAATACCTTTGCATCGAATAAAAGGAACTGTCAAAGCAATAAAAGATTGCCTAAATATTGAAAATGTCGATACAAAATATTTGTCTTGGTACGAATATAACGGAATACCGCATCATTTTAAACTAAAATTTTCATTTGACGGTATTTCTGTAACCGAAGAAATTATAAATATAATACGTAAAAAAATAGAAGAATTTAAACAATTACGTGCAAAATTAGATATTACAGAATTACAGAACGTAATAAAAACAGATGTTTTTGTAACTCCGATAACATTAATTTCAAAAAAAATAATTGTATAAGGATAAAATTATGGCAGAATTTAAAAAAGTAATAACAAATAAAGGACAAGAACTAATAACAGCAGCCGCTTTTGATAGTGGTGAGTTAGCAGTTAAATATATTGTTATAGGTGATGCAAACGGTGAAAGTTATGAACCTAGTCCAGAGCAAACAGCACTTGTAAATCAAAGAAATAAACTTTTAATAACTGAAAGAATTGTAAATTCACCAACACGTTATACTTTTCTAGTACAAATACCGCAAGATATTGATTACTATATAATTCGTGAAATAGGTTTGGTGGATGAAAACGATAATTTGATTGAAATAGCACAAATGGAACAAGAAACCTACATTCAATCAGATAATTTAGTTCAGCAATTGACCATAGGTATTCAAATTGATGTCGGACAAAGCAGTACGGTAATTGTTTTAGCAGATACAAATATCGAAACAGCAAGCAAAGATTTTGTTAATAATAATTTCCAAAATTTGAACCAAAAAGGACAAGCAAACGGTTATTGCGGACTTGACGAATTGTGTAAAATTCCACAAGCAAATATACCTGATTTATTTACCAATAAAGACTTAAGTAATCTATCTGCATTAGGTCAAGCAATATTAGATAAAAAGGTTGAAGTAGAGGCACTTTTGCAGCCAAGCGGTTATGCGAAATTTAGTTGGAAAGAAAACAACGTAATTAGTAAAATTATTTTTATTTTTTTAAATGGTACTTTTGATACTATTAGCGTTCCCGCAAATTCAAGCATTACAAAAGTTTTAAACTTGCCTATAATAATTGACTCGACGGTTTTAAATTATGTTGCAATTACCAATTCAAATTCAGTATTTTGTACAACGGTAAGAGCAACAGACTCAACAATCGAAGTTCGATTAAACAATGTATCAAATTCTGCAAGAACCGTATCTCGCTTAAATCTTATCGCAATAGTGTATGAGTAAAATAAACTAAATTTGTAATCAAAAAAGGAGTAATTGAAATGAATATTAGTTTTATTAATACACCCGAAAAAATGTATTTTTGCAAAATGCTAAACAAGAATAATTCGATTTATTGGGGTTTCTTATCCCCCAGTGACGAACGACTTAATACTGCGTTAGTCAAAATCGAAGTTTCTATTGAACAACATCAACAATTATTGTCGGGCGGATATATAGTATATTATGACGGCGAAATTTTCAATGCTGATTCAAGACAATATTATCTTGACGAAAATTTTGATTTTCAAAAAATATCAGATTTAGAATATAATCAAATAATCGCAAACGAAACTAAAAAAGCATTAATACAAAAACTTTATGAACTTAAAGCAGAAAAAGCCTACGGTGGTATTATCATAAATGATTTATACATATTTGAAACAAACGAAACTGCAAGAACAAATGTTGTCGCGACTTTGGGTTCAATGGCAGACGGCGACGTTTCACATTGGAAATTTTGGACAAAAGATGGTGTCCCCATTATGCAAATAGTAACAAAAGCACAGTTGTTCGGGATAAGTTCATTCGGACGTCAAATGATTGATGATTGTTTCAAGGTCGAGGGTCAATATTTGGCAACGCTTGAAAATGCAACCGTTGAAGAATTAATTTCAAAAACTTGGGTTGAAACTTTTGAAAATAACGCAAAAACAGCATTTAACAATATAAACAATCATTTAAACATTTCATTTTCGGAATAACATCTGAACAGTTAGACACAATATTTAAAACTGCTAATAATGAAAATTAACTTAAAAACTCCGGAAGAAATTGCCAAAGAAGCAAATAAAATCAAATATAAATTAGAAAAGTCAGAACAAAAAAATAATATATTTGTTATTTTATCGAAACGAATAAAATTAATTTTATTGGTAATCAAATTATAGAAAGGTTGATACAATGCTATATTACACAAAAAAAACTTTAAAAGAATTAAATATAGATTTATTTGTAAGCTGTTATTTCAACAGTTTGCAAGGTGCAGCAATATTTGTAAAAAATGATAAAAGTCTTGTAAGTAAAATAGTAAGCAGTTTTTGTAGAAAAAAATATCTAAAAACATCAAAATTGTGTGAGGATTTAATTAATTTTATACCGTCGCACATTGCATCTGTTTATAAAGAGGACAATGAACTTTATTTATTAGATATAAAACCTCCAAAATCAACCAAACAGAAATTGATAGAATATTTAAAAAACACAAAAGATGATTACGTTTTAATATTAAGACGTGAAAATCTTGATTTAGAAAAATATAATAAATATATGCGTGAACGTGTAGGATTATTATATGGTCTTGTTTCTGCGGTTCAAAGCATTTTTAAATATATAACGTTTCTTCACGGAATGCATTGTTCAGAAAATTACATTTACGCATATAATCAGCAGGGATTTTATTATGACATAAATGCAAACAAAGCAACACCATTAGATTTAATGTATTACTTGTTTAATAAATATAACTTGGGGGGTATATAATTATGAAATTATCAGAAAATGGCACAAAATTAATAAAAAAATATGAGGGCTGTCGGTTAAAAGCGTATAAATGTCCTAGAGGAGTATGGACAATAGGTTACGGACATACAAATAACGTAAGACCTGATGATGTTATCACTCAAGATGAGGCAGAAGAATTATTTAAACAAGATGTTAAAGTATTTGAAAATGCTGTAAACAGATTGATAAAGGTAAAATTAAACCAAAACCAATTTGATGCACTTGTAATATTCACCTTTAATGTTGGCTATGGCGATAAAGGTTTAGGTGGTAGTACACTTTTAAAATTGTTAAATCGTGGTGATTATATTGGAGCTGCTGGACAATTTGAGCGTTGGATATATTCAAATAAAAAACCTTGCGAGGGTTTAAAAAAGCGTAGGAAAATTGAAAAAGAATTATTTTTAAAACCTGTTTAAAGGTTGTTTAATATTTAATTAAGTATAATAAAAAAACGAAATTGAACATTGAAAATTGAATAGAAAAGCAGAAATAAAATTAAAAATTAAGTTATAAAAATTATTAATAAATTTTCTCAAACTTCGGGGAACAAAATCGAAGAGAAAAATAAAAAATTTAAAAATTTTTTCTCAAACCTCAGGTAATTTTTTCTCAAACCCTCCATCACGTAACA
>OCTW013395938.1_pt1 | contig 24406 bp, 36 predicted proteins | sample 1539671 | NCBI WGS metagenome assembly OCTW01 (sample SAMN02144230, study PRJEB22623) | gut metagenome | biome: sheep rumen | host: Ovis aries | place: New Zealand | reverse complement strand
TCTGCACATGCAACGCCGATTTGCTTCAATGCGGAACGGATGGATTCGGCGGTCGCGTTGAACGCGCGTTCCATCTTTTCGCCGCCAAGCACGGTTGCATCTGTCAAACCCATAACACGGCGCAAGGTTTCTTCCGTTGCCGCGTCAAGTTGTGAATTATCTAATAATGCGCTAAATGATAACGCGCCATTGTCAACGTCTGCCATTACATCATGCTATTTACATAATTCAAAATACTTTCACTATTCTCATTGGTCAATTGTACGTTCTGAACGTCCGCGTCCTTGTCTGCATCGAATCCCGGCGCGTCAACCATCATCTTTTGCACCGTTGACCAGGCAATGCCATTCAATAAGTAGTCATAAGTCCAACCGAAATGTTCACATATTGCACCCCGGCGACCGTATGGACTTTTTAGACCCCGTTTTCCTCTATCCGAATCGGCATTGTCGTTCGGTCTGCTGACATCAATCGAATAGAGTTCAAAAAATCCCCAAGATTGCACATCGTCTGAATCAAGATATAAATCTGATACAAACGGGATGGTTTGATTCTACGGGTAAACAACGATGTCAATTCGTTCAAACGCTTCACATCTTCACGCATTCTGACAACGCCGTTCTTGTCTGTAACCGGAATTTCGTATTCGCTACCAATGACGGCGATTGCAATGACTTTCGCGCAACGTTTCGCATGGTGATTCACCATCGTTCGCGCTTCTTTCATGCCGTCCTTGCCTTTCAACGATTCTTCGTCAATTGCAAATTCAACCCATTCACGGGAAAGGCGGTCAAGCGTTCCAAGGGTCGGTTCTTCAATCTTGAATGTCTTTGTCACCTTGACAAGTTCGCGTTTCTTGAACAAACCGAAAAACGAACGCTTCGTCACCATCGCTTCAACATCTTCGACTTCGAACGTCACGCCGTTGTTGACAATGCGATTCAGTTCTTCACGTTCAAGTTCAAGTTGCTTTTTATCGTTTTTTTCTTCCATATCCTTGCGTTATTTTAGGAAGAAAGCCCCGAAAACACGGGGTCTTGGGGCTTTCTCTGTTTTTGAATGTAAGACTTTCGCCGTCTTATCCGTTTAAGGCTTTGGAACGGCGTGAATTGCCTTTTTCGCGCTATCAGAAACGGCGCAAGGTGTGACGGTGAAGTCCACCAGGACAATTCCGGATGTTGACAAGTCGCCGTTGATGACGGCTTCGATGTCGCCGTTTGGAATCTCGAAGTCAAGACCTTGTTCGGTTTCAACCGTGATTGCCTTGTTTGCGACAACTTCGTCACCATCGAACAACCATGCGCCCGATGTTGCGTCAACATCACCACCGATGTATGCGGCAAGCATTGTTGGGTCGGGGTTCATGATTGAGAATGTGACCTTTGGAATCTTCTTGGACTTCTTGCGAACTTCCGGGGCGGAATGACCCTCTTCGAAGTGTTCCGTTACGTCTGACGCGTCTTGTCCAATCTTGGCGGTGTCCTTGTAGGTCTTGCCAATCTTCACCATTGACTGCGGCATTGCGCCCGTTGCGTCACCCGTGTTTTCGTCTTTTACAACCTCACCAACCTTGATTTGGCAAAGTCCAAGGGTGATAACTGTTTTCTGTGACTGTGGCATAATTTTGATTTTTTAATTGTTATTACTCACTTTGAATGTTCCATGAAATCCGAATGTTCACGAAGTGTTGCTTCACGTTCATTTCGGACAATGTTGATTGTGAATCTACCTTGAACAATAAACCGGGAATCTTCGTTTCCCTCAACACTTGCATGACTTTGGTCGTGATTGCTTTCAAACGCGTTGTATTGGCTTTCATCATCGACTTTCCTTTCACAATCTTGGGGACATCTGCAACGTAAATGTTCACGTTACTTGTCGCAATCTGTGGCAAGAAGTCTTGTGTTGAAGATATGGTGTTGATGCAAATATCTTCATCCTGGGAATCTTCCGGGCGGTCATCGCCCTTGTATATTCCGCCGGAAATCGCATTCTTGACCGTTGGAACGTTCAACATGCGAAAAACGATTGTGTCAATATCAAAAGAAGTTTTCATTCTGCTGCGCGTTTAATGTTTTCGACAAGTTTTGCAAGCATCTTTGGCAATTCCCTTTTTGCTAATTGCTCGGCGGATGTTATTACATCACGTCCCTTTGATTCTACATGAACGGCGTAATTCATTCCGGCGGTCACGACCAGGCAAACGCCCGTTGTTTCGCTTCCAACCTTTCTTGCAAGGGATTGTCCGGCTTTGACCCCGGTCGCCCCACTCAACGTTTGTTCATATACCGAATGAACGGCAACACCATCAACAAACACGGCATAACCGATTGAGGAACGCAAGTTGCCCGTTTGGTCATGGAAACCGATTTCGGGCGGAACTTCGCGGGCGTGTGTGACACACATTTCGCCAAGCATCATCAAGCGTTCAATCTGTTTTTGTTTGACCGCTTCCAGGAACGCATCAATGCGCGCCTTGACATCTTCGCGGGTGAAGTTCGGTTTTATAGCCATAATCGCGAATGCAATTGTGATGGGTCGAATCGCAAGCAAACCCCGGTGATTCTGACATCTGCACCCTCTGCATCGTTGGCAACAACCACTTTTGCACCAAGTTCAACTTTCGGACAAGTCTTTGGCAACTGAATCAAGGATGTAATCTTGTGCATGTTGCCGCCGACCTGGATTTCAGTTCCGCGCCCGTCCGTTTCCTCTCGACACATAGAAAGAAAGGTCATTCCGGGTGTTGATTCCTGGAAATCACCATCTTCGTTCTGTGTTGATTCCTCGGATGGTTGAACCAAGAACAGAAAATGCGGGTATTGATTTACGAATGCCATTATCACCAAATGTTTGATTTATTGCGGATTTTAGGACGGGAAAACAACACGTTTGGTTTGCCAAGTTCATTGCAAAGGGCGTTATAAAACAATTTGACGGCATCCATGTTCCAGGAAACGGAATATCCGCCCTCTGTCACATTTTGCGTCATCCCTTTCAAGACTACCGACATACGGTTGTACACGGCATTGTCGCAACTTCCGGCATCGGCATCGTCATCGGCTTTGATTCCGGCTTTCAACATGATTATTTCGATGTCATCCGCCGAAACGTTCAATCCGTTCAAGGTCTTTTCCAAGTATTGTTTATTCGTCATATCGCATTAGCAAAATGGCGGACGGCAAAGACACAAGGCTTTCAACTCCATGCCGCCGCCCGCCCGGTTTTTAGTTCTTGTTCCAGGATGTTGCGTTGGTCTGCATAAGAACAGAACGTCCCGCAAGATTCCAAGCGGGGAATGCGTTTGCGATTCCCTGGGTGACTTCCTGGACGGGTTCTTCGTTGCTGAACTTCTTGACAAGGGTGTGACCGTGCATGACCTTTTCGGCAACTGAACCGGGAAGTTTCTTGGCATCAATAGGCTTTTTCCACCATGTGTTGCCAAGGACTTTCGATTCGCTGAACAGAATGACATCATCCTCAAACGGATTGCCCGTGTTGCGTGAACCATCGGCAAGTTCGATGGTGATGTCCTGGTCGATGACGATAATCTGCAAGCCCTTGAACGTTTCTTTCTTCTTGGCAAGATAGTTGTTGACGGCTTCAAGGCTTGGCACGTCCTGGGTGTTTGCGATATTCTCGACAACCGTTGCACAACGCTTCACAACTTCCTCTTGTGCTGCAAACTTGTCAAAGGTTTCGACATTCATGAACGCGAACTTGTACTTCGCGCCATAAAGCGATTTGCCAAGTTTAAGTGCCTTGGGGAAATCAACGGTCAAAGGCTTTCCGGATGTTCCGGAATATGCGGTCTGAACGCCAATCTTGTTTTCGGCGGGAACAAGGTAATCGACATTATATTCACTCACGATTGCCGCGTTGTTGGACGTTGTGAAAGTGACCTTGCCAAGTGAAATTTCTTTCAAGGCAATCCACTCCAAACGGGCGGCAACGCCATCCCAACAGAACTTGGTGTCCTCTGCCCAAAACTCAACCAGGGCGCGCAAGTCGGGGTTGTTGGATGACATAGCGACCATGATGTCGTATTCTGTCAACTCGTCCTCGTTCTTCTCGCGGGCAATGGTAATCTTGGGGATGTCACCCTGGATTCGTGAAATGGCTTCACGGGTCTTGCGTGGAATTGTAGAACCGCGTGACACAAGGTCGGCGGCAATCTTCAAACCCGCCTGGGCTTCAAGCATCTTCCAATCAAGACGGGTTGTTTCTTTCAAAGGGAACAACGTTGGATAATAGTAGTCCTTCAAATCATAAGTATGAATGACGGCTGCCATATCCTTTTCGTTCAACCCTATCATCAATGATTTCTGCATATCTTCTTGATGGTTTTATTGGTTAGACATAAATGATGCCTTTCAAGGCGGTCTTTGCGGCATCTGTTACCGCCGGGGCGTTGGCTTCGCGAACAACACCCATCACCCATGCGTCAACAAACAAGTTGGTGTTGGATTCAACATCCATGTTTGAACCCGCAATGGCAACCGGGGTGTTCTTGACGGTCTTGTTTGCGCCCGTTGTTTGGAAAGCGGTTGCGCCCGCCTGGATAGCCGCGCCAAGGGTTGTGCCAAGGGTGATAACATCCTTTGCGGCATCTGACTTGTTGATTGCGGTTATCTGCTGACCGTTGTTGTTGCCAACGGCAAAGTAATCGCCAACCTTGAAGTGATGACCCTTTGCGACCTCATAATCTGTTGCGGTTGCGGTTGCTGCGGTTACGACCTGGGCGGTCTTGCAAACCTCATACAATCCGTTTGAACCCTTGGCAAGCGGTGTTCCCTCATACAGAGCCGAACCGCCAAGGTTCGCAACCGATACGGTCACGCCGCCTGGAATGTCTGCAACGCGGTGAAGAATGCACTTCACAACGCGGTTGTCTTTCTGTCGTTTAATTGTAAGTGACATTTCTTTTTCGGTTTTAATCGTTAAACTTGTTTGCCCGTGAACGTGTCACTTCCGGGCTTCTGCGATTCCACAAATTCGGCAACTCCTTTGGAAACGCCGTCATCGCCCTTGTTCGCAAAGAATGGGCGGGTTTCGGATGAAAGATTGGAATCGGCGACACGCTGATTTGCGGATTCAACATCGGTCTTTGTGTCGTTCAAGAACTCATTGAACGCGTCATCATCGTTGAATGTCATGCGACCAAAGTCTTTCAATGCTTTCGCCTTGAATGCTTCGTCTTTGCATCCGCCAAGAATCTCGTTCAACTGCTTCAACCTGGAATCCGACAATGCGCTTGCGCGATAACCGTTCAATTCGTCTTGCAACGGCTTGACGGCATCCGCGATTGCACTTTTGACCATTGCGGCAATGTCGTTCGGGTCTGTCTTTTCGGATGGGTCGCCGCCGGGTTCGGTTTCCTTTTCCTTGAAGTCATACTTCTTGCGCAAATTGCTTTCAAAGGTCTTGTTGGATTCGTTGACCTCTTTGTCCACATCGGAACGATAGTCTTTGACGAAATCATTGACTTGCGCATCGGTCAACTTTTCGACAATGCCTTTCGCTTCGTCCTCGGTTGTTGCTTGTAGGGCAAGAACACCCGCCAAGACTGCCAAACCGTCTTTTCGCACGCCCGAAAACTTTGCAATCAGTAATGCGAGAATTGTTTTCTTCATTGTTCGTGAATTTTAATTGTTAAACTTCAAATCAGTTGCAAAAATAAGCAATGTATTACAATAATACACGCGTTTTTTCGTGATTTTATGCTTTATTTATCAACATTTTTGCAGAAAAATGAAAAAATTTTCTTCAAAATGCTTGTTATATTAAAAATAATTCGTATCTTTGCACCGTGCAAGTGAGAAATGCAACGAGTATCACAATGACACATCAAACAATTTGCAACGTCTAACAATTTAAAATTCGCAACAATGAAAAAGGTATCAAAAAAGATGGTCGGCGACTTTTTAGCCGAAACAAAGGGTGAAACAATGTGGTCGGTAATTTCTTTCGACAAGAAAACCGGGCTTCGTGACTTGGCACACGGCGGACACAACTTCATGAACGCTTTCGCCGTGATGACCGAACAACTTCACAAGGGTTTGGATGTCATCTTGACCGACAAAGCCGGATGGGACGCAATAAGCGAAATCGAACACAAGGTTCACCGCCGTTGCACTTACAACGAATTGAAGTCATACGAAATCACAATTGATTCTTATTCGTACCAAATCAAGCATCCAAGCATCTAAACAACAACCGGGGCGGGTTCGCCCGTCCCACCATTTCCAACATACATCTATCATTCTAAATCAATAAGGACATGGCAACAATTCCACAACTCACCAAACAGATTGAAGTCGCAAACCGCCGCGTTGCTGATTTCGACACCAAGATTGCAAGGTACACCGAACGCCGGGACAATGCAATCGCCGCCGCCAACAAGAAGTTCGGCTTGAACATCCAGGTTGATGACATCATCGTCAAGGATGAAACGAAAGGTCGCTACACTTGGCGCGAATACTCCTTGCCCGCATCCGTTCGTGATGCCATCGGATTTGACGCATCGTTCAAAATCACAAACGCTTGCGACTACATCCACGACAACACCAAGAAAAAGGGTTTTGAGGAACAGAACATCGCACGTCTGAAAGAAGAACTTGCCGCCCTGGAAGCAAAGGCAAAGGCGGATGCCGACAATTATGACAACGCCCTGGATGCCGCCTTGCGGTCTGCAATGGCTGATTTCCGCGTTGTATGGTTCGAACGCATGATGACATGGCACGGCAAGCACTTCGACATCATCAAGGCAAAGACCCCGGAAATGAAAGAACGCCGCGAACGCATCCGCCGCCTGGTTCAATACTTCGATAGGTATTGGACAAGCAACAAGCACCGCCGGACAATCAACTTCCTGGAACGCAAGCAAGCCATTTGCAACGAAATCATTTCCGATGAAGTGAACAGATACGACAACCGGGATGCCTACCTTGCAGACATGAAAAAAGAACTTGAACGTTCCTGGGAACGCGGCATCGTCAATCTGACAAAGAAATGCCAGGTGTACGGCGTTGACCAAAGCAAGGTTTCCACTTGCGCCCCGAACATGACATCAAAGGGATTCGAAGTCATCATCCAGGATGGAAAGCCCCGTGTCATTAACGCCCGCATCATTTGGGCTGCGGAATACTCCGACATCGTTGAACCACATATTCGATACATTGTGACCGAAAGAACGGTCAAATGACCACCAAAAACGCCTGGAAATGTTAAAAATCACCTACCAAGTGAAAATTTCCGGGTGTTTTGCTTGTTTTATTAAATATATTGTGTACCTTTGTAGCACTATAATACATATTCTATCATTTTAATTCTATAAGGTATGACAACAACAGATTTGAAAAAGGTCATCAAGAACCTGGTTGAATCCAGGTACATGAACAAGACCGTGAAGTTCGATGACGATTGGAAGTTCCGCGTCAAGGGTTACAAAATCCGCGAACGCAAGTCAGTCATTCCCCGTTACGAATTTGAAGATTACGGGGTCGATGAAGATACGCAAGTGTTCATCATCGTTGAATTTTGGGACGCAAAGGATGAATCGGACGCAACCGATGCCGCTTGTGTGTTCTTCACTCTCAATTCCAAGGGACAAGTCGGAACGGCGGACGTTCCTTTTGACTTCGAAGTCCAGGGAGCAAATGCCGACCTTGCCTTGAAGATGTGTGACGAAATGTTCAACCGCGACAAAAGACAAAAGTAATATGAACAAGCAAGAAAAGAAAATCGCAATCGTCAACAATCTGTTGGACATTGCAAATAATAGTGAGAAAGACCACAAGCACAACTTTTCGGACGTGACTTTCTTTTGTCCAGGCATCGGCGACCTGGTTGATGGTGCAAACGCCGTGTTGGTCAAAAAACTTTGGTCGTACAACCACATTCAAGATTCATCCCGGTACACCTATAAGTTGCACTTTGTCCATATCTCGGAAAGGTCGTACATCGAAACACCCGTGACAACCTGGGACAAGATGGATGAAATCACCAGGAATCAAGTTGAAAGTTATCTTCGCACGGTTCACGACAACGGGACGGCAAAGGTTGGTTCGGCATATTATTTCGCACTCAAATAAATAACCAGGGCGGGGATGCAACACCCGCCCACAAATTTGCAACAATGACAAACAACAAAGGATTCAAGTTCAAGCCGACTTTTTCTTCAATCATAGACTTCTTTGAAGTTCGCGGTTTTGACGAAAAAAGAAACATGGTCTTGACAATCGTTCATCCACAAAGCGGATGTGAATTTGATGACGAAATCGAAAAACAATATTATGATGCCGCGTTTGAAGTCGGCGAATATGTACCGTGTAATTTAGACGAATAAAACAGAATAACAATGATTGAATCAAGCATCAACACATTCGAAGTTCAAAAGGGAAAGTTCTTGAACGCCGCCCGGAAAACTCTTTTCGACATTCAAAAGAACGGAATGCGTCTTGACAATGACGGCATTGTCGCCCTTTTAGAAAGCGCGTTTTCTTCCGGATGGACATCTGCCAAACAAGACACCCAAAACGCCGTCATCGGGGCTTTATCCGGTCAAATCCGGGTTGATTTGGCAAAGGATGTTGCAATTCCTGGTGTAAATTCACCAAAGGTTGACATCCCGGACGTTCCAAGGGAAAGAAAGGACATTGATTTTACACCATTTTAAACAGATACAACAATGAACGAACAAGAATTGAAAGACCTTGCGGCAAAGTACAATCTTGATGCCGCTTTCGTGTCCCAACTGCATGACAAGTTGGTTGACAAGTCAACAATCGAAAAGGCGTTGCGCATGTTCATCGCCGGAACGTTGAAGTATGACGTTGCAACCGGAAACGACCCGGTTGACATCGCCGCAATCCGGCATGAAGTCGCCGGGAACTTCCAGGATTTGAGGAAACGCACGGCGGAATTTGTCGAAAAGCAAAAGGCAATTCACGACTATTATGCCGAATGTCTTGCACTTTCCCGCAAGGTGAACGGAAAAATTGTCGATTCCGTGTTCCTGGACGGCGGAAAGATTGTCGCCTTTGCTCATTACGAACCCAAACAAGGCGGAATCTACATGGCGGACAATGAAGTGATGCCGAACTTCAATTGGAAGCCCCGTGAAGCCTTGAAGCGATTCCGCAACATCGACAAGGCATTCTTCAAGGCAATCAAGCAACATGCAACGGAAGAACCACGTTCGATGTTTATCTTTGACGAACGAACAATCAGAAAGGACAAATGACATGGAAAAGAAAGAACAAGTATTTCTTGAAAAATTGGATAAATACGGATTCCAAGATGCCAAGGAACGATTTAAAAAGAATTTTGAACGCAAGCAAAAGAAATTCAACCCGTCAACAAACCATTTTGACAAGTTGATTTGGAATTGCCGATTTTCAAACATATTGTGGGAAAGGATGCTTGAAGTAAGATTCAATAAACACCTTGTCGCAATATCTATTTACAGAAAAAAGGACAACAAGGATGCGTCTTTGACAATCTTCGTTGGGAATATCAATCAATCGACCAATATTCCATTGGTTGATTTGTTCGACATGGAAATTTCGGAAATCGTAAATGTTGCAACTTCAAATTTGTGCAATTCTTTACTATCTGCATTCAGCGACCAAAAACAACAAGTGCATTATGAGTAATCCAAGTACAATCTATCATGTACAATTCCGGGATGCCGGGGAAAGTCATCATTATTTCGGGTCAATATCCGCGATATATGACACATTCACGCCGGAACAATTGGGTGTTGCAAAATCAACCCTTTGGGGTCGCAAGATAACGCCCGGACACCCATACAAGAACAAGACGGTCATCATCCGAAAGGGTGTCATGTACCGGAAACCAGGGAATCGGACAAAATGATTGATTTGTTTTCGCCCGTCTGTTGTTGGTCATGCGTTCATTGCATCCTGGACATCGGGGAACACTCCGACAAAAGGCAATATCGTTGCACCGACAAGAACCAAGACATCAATCACAATCCACATCTTCCAACGGAATGCGACAATTGGAATAAATAAACAGACATGGAAAAGTACAAATTCATCAAGAACAATGAAAATGATGTCATTTGGTGGGTTGACAATGGGAACGAAACGAAAGGCGAATGGCTTTTCACGTTCGACAAGACGAACATCTTCAACATGTTCCAGGATTACCCGCACAAGTTGACAAAGAAGCAACGCGAAATCTTTGACAAGGAAAACCCGTATTGGGCGGACTTTTTCAAAGATAGGAAATGAACGGACGCAACGGGTTATTTGATATTTCCCGTTGCGCCTTTTTTCTGTTCTGATTGCTTCGTGTTGATATATCCAAGCATCCTTTGGAATCCTGGGTTCTTTTTCAACAACTCAATATCAATGATGCAATCGGCGGGTTCAAGTTTTACTCCATACGATGAATGCGACCTTTGACCGCCAAAACGATACCTTAATTCGCGTTGTGTAAGCGGTTTCCATCCGTTTTGATACCTGGATTGCAGTTCAAGAAATTCAAATCCGGTTGCAGTTTTGCGCACAACGGCGGCGTGTCTGCCACATGTGAAATAATATTCTTTGCCGTCAACAACGTTCTTCAACAACTCATTTGCCTTTGTGAAGTCGTTTGTGTGTCGAACAACGATGCCGCCGGACTTCTCGACAACTTCAATGATGTTTGATGTTCTGCTGAACGTGTCACAACTTGAACCGCCGCGAAAATCCAACACGTCAAACCCGGCTTTGTTGCCCGCGTATGCAAATGCCAGGGATGAACAAGAACCCTTTGTCATATCACCGCCGCAAAGACGTTCGATGATTTGTTCTTCCGTTGGTATCTTGTCAAACGTCTTGACTTCATTGTGAATCACGCCGTTCTTTTCAACACGAACAAGGAAATTGTCGATTGGTGACGGGTTTTTCGCGCCCATCTTTGCCAACGCCTTGACGTTTTGACACTCCTTGACAATCTCATTGGTGATTCGTAACGCGTTCCGGACTTCCGTTCGTTGCTCGTTCACCAGGGCTTGCAGTTTCGACACATCAACGTCCTTGCCGTATTGTGCAATTGTGTTGTTTGCCATCGTGATTGCGTCCGCATAGTCGCTTTTTGACAAAGCAATCTTCGCCCGGATGGATGCAACGTCCATCGACCCGCCTTTCATTGAATTTGTGATTGAAATATAATTGGGGTATTTCTCGGATGCTGCATCGCGCATTTCTTGAAGAACAAGGTCAAGACTTGGTTTCAAAGAACCAATCCATCCGACCGCTTCTTGAACCACGTCCCGGAACTCTGCAACGCCTTGTTCGGCTTGTTTCTTGACTTCCGCAATCTTTGCCATCAAGGTTGATTCAACACGCTTGCGTTCTGCAATGATTTCGTTCTTGCGCCAATACTCGTTTTTGTCATCGGCTTGTTTCCACATGTTTTCCCAAGACGAATAATCAACGCCGTACAAATCACAAGCCCGTTCCAGGTCATAGAAGTCCATTTCATCCGAAATGAAGTTGTACCATTCCGTTTGTTGCTTGTCTGAAAGCGTTTCGAACGGAACGTGATATTCGATTTTCCCGGCTTCGTCAACCGTTGGCAACTTTATCTTCAAACCCTGGGACAAATCACCGTTCTTGAAGTTGTCCCGGATGAAATAGGGCGTTGAACCCCAATTCCCTTGCGCTTCGATATGGTCTTGAACCCATTCTTTGAAGCCGTCCGGAACGTCATTCACCTGGTTCTTGGCGGTTTGTTTCTGATATTCCTTGCCGTGCAATGCCGCTTTAAGGTCTGCAAGTTCGTTTTGGTCGAATGTTTCTTCATCCATCAAGATAGGAACACAAACACACATACATTGTGGATGCCAACCCGTGAACTTGAATGTCTTTGGGTAACGACCAACCAGGCGTTCACACAAATCACACTTGCACTTTGGTTCATGATTTGAACGGCGGATTTCGAATCCGACAACAAAGTCCAGGGTTTGCCATCGCGCCCAATCGCTTTCACGGTATGCCATATTGATTTCCGTTCTTGCCAGGCGTTGCGCGTTCTTCACGCTTGAACGATAAACGCCTTGTCCTGGATGGAATGCTTGCGCCGCCTTTGATAGTTGCAGATTGCCGCGCTTGTCACGGACACGGCGGAAAAGGCGGTTCGGGTCTTTCAAGTTCTGTTTGACATCACGCGCCAATTGTTGTGCGCTTCGACCCTCACCAAGACCAACGTCAAGGGCGGATTCCATTTGGATTTTGTATTGTCCAACCGTCCGCCAAACGCGTTGTGAAAGGTTCATCCCGTCAACCTTGCGCCCCTGGAACGTTGAAAGGGCATCAAGATTGCGGTCTTGCATCTTGCGCAATTGGGATTTCGGCAACTTTGACGTGTCAAAGATGGAATTGATGAAGCCGTCATTCTTCTTGCAAGCAAACAACCATTGATTGCGCGAACCTTGTTCGATGACCGCTTGCACCTTGGCGGCAAGTTGCTTTCCTACCTTTTGAACAAGCCCGTTCAATGCCGGGTAGTCAGCAAAGGTGAACGGAACGTCCGGATTGTACGTCCCTTTCGCCGCCGCGTTGGTCACTTCGACCGTTGCCCGGTTGAAAAGTTCATCGACCAGGGCGGCATATTGTTCGGTTGTCTGATAATGCGCCGTGTCGAAACCCTGGATTGAAAATCTTGTTGTCTTGTATCTCTTTGCCATCGTCAACGCTTTTTGGATTCGAAATAACTACACTTGCCGGGGTTCGTCATGCTTTCCCCCGGACTGATTCGCGCACAAACGGCGCAATACCATTCGCCGCAAGCAAGATTCCAATTCCTACATTCGCGGCATTTGCTTGTCATTGGCTTCATCTTATCTGTCTTTTGGTTCAAAAAATCTGCATTCCCTGGTCTGTTGCATCGTTGGCGGTGTCCATACGGCGGAACAATGCCAACACGCGCCGGAAATATGGTAATTGTTGCACTTCATACATTCATCATTTGGGTTCATCATCGGGGTTTCCTCTCTCAAAGTGTTCGCATGTGTCGTGACGCAAGAAACGCGCCCACTTGTGGAACGGACACCAACACATGAAAAATTCGCCGTTGACATCTTTTTCAATCCGGTTGCCGGAATGCTTGCAATCCTTGCACAAACCCGTTTCTTTGCCCGTTGTAGGCGTTTTCACGCGCCGGGGTGATACTTTCCTTGTCGCCATCATTCAAAGCCCTTGACGGTCACGAATTGCCATTTTTGTAACCTGGTGAATGTTTCCTTGGTGACATGGCAAGGTGTCACGCGGCAAGAATCGGCGACAAACACAACCCATTGTTCGTGTACGGGCTTCCATGCCGCCGGGTGTGAAGCGTTGTTTTCCCGGATGATGTCTTGTTCCGTGACATGACGTTTGCCGACAACATATCCCGAAACGGGACGTTGCTCGCATGAAGCAAGCAACAATCCCATTAGGATAATGATTGAAATATATCGTTTCATCTTGTGTGGCATCATTTATTCTTCGTCATCGTCATCATCGCCCTTTCCGGACTTGCCGCCCTGGATTGGGTCGGTCACGGGTTCGCCGATGATGAATGAATTGTCCAACGATGATTGTTCTTTCAACTTCTCCATCGTCTTTGCCGTGTTCTTACTGATTCCCGCGCCCTCGATTGATTCTTCCTGGGAAATGACGGGCTTGTTGCCGTTGGCGGTCAACCAATAGTTCAATTCGTCAATCTCGCTTGTAAGCATGTACGGGGTGACTTCCGGTTCAATGTCCAGGTCATCGGCATCGGCTTCAAGTTTTTGGTTGAACATGGCAATGTAAGCCTTGACGATGTTCGTTCGGCGTTGCAGATAGTCATCGAAGATTTCCATCTTGTCTTGCACTTTCAGATGTGCATCCATGAACAACAACTTCAAGGCAAGACCGGAAATCGCGCCAAGACCCTTGACGGCATCGAACGAAATGTCCGGTGTCTGTGTGATGGTATAAATCAGTTTCAAAAGGGTTTCGATTTCCAACTTCACGGATTCCGGGGCTTGTTGCCAAGACACATATTGCATCGTTGCGCCATCCTCGCCCTCGATAACCGCGCCGGATTCGCCTTTCTTCGCCCAACCCTTGATTTCGCCCGTTGTGAAGATTTTCGGGCTTGCATGATAATCGTTGGTGTCTGCAAAGTTGGAAAGCAACTTTTCAAGGCGGTCAATCAGTTTGTCAACATCCGCCGTTTCGATTTCCGGCTGACAACCGAACACAACGGGAATCTTGTTGATTGCAACCTTTTTGGGATAGCCGTCAACGACATTGTAACCGTTTTCGCCGTTCACCCAAAGCCAATGTTCTTCGTCTGTCCATGTTTCAAAGTAGTCGGATTTCACCTTGTTCCCATCTTCCAGGGAAAAAGAACGGGAAAATGCAATCATGTCGCCCGTTTCATCGAAATACGGGTACAATGTATCGCCATTCTTGGGTGAAAGGACGGTGCAACGCAACTTGAACTTGGTCGGAAATCCGAATTTGGTGTGTGCCTTGGGCTTTTCGTATGCCGACCAAAGTTCGGCGCATTCCTTGTAACTGAAAATCGAACGCGCAACTTTGCGGTTCACGGACTTCTCCTTGGCATCGCGCATGATGCGGTCGAATGCTTTCTTGACAAGTTCCTGGTTTTCGTTGTCCGGGCTTGCAGAATATGCAACCGGATTGCCAAAGATGAACGACACGGCGCGTTTGATGATAAGTTTCTGCAAGGCAACGGCAACGCGGGCAACCTTTTCGGTTCGATATGTTCCGTTGTCCTCTCCCGTGTCGATGATTTTCTTTGCCGAATCCGAATCTTGCACGTCATCATCCTTGTCAATCTTCACTTTCTTGTCCGGGCGCAAGATTGGGTCGTTGATGTCATGCAACTTGGGGTCAAGTGCCTTGTTTGCGGCTTCGACATCCGGCAATTCAATGTAACGATGTGACTTCAACTTGGGGATGAAGTCGTTTTGATTGGCGGCGGATTCCTGGTTCGCGCCGTCCACTTGTGGGAATAAATCTTTCAGTTTCATTTTTCTTTGGATTTTTATTGTTCATTTATCTGTTTACCTACCGAACAACCCGGCGACATCCGCCGAACCATTCTTCTTTCGTTTCTCAACCGTTCCGGTCAATGCGTCCGGCGCGTCATCATGTTCGTTGTTGCCAACTTTCATGTACGATGTTATTGCCTGGTAGAATGCCGGGAACAAGATGTTCCATCCCTGGGGCATGAAGCAAATGTTCTGAACGTCCGCCGAATTTTGGAAGATGCGTTGTTGCTTGTTGTCCTTTTGATGGAATGCCGTGAACTTGGTCTTGTAGTTGCCAAGGATGCGGCATTCTTTTTCAACCGCGTTCTTGAACAAACGACCGCCGTTGTTGGCTTCGATGATACATTGTGTAACGCCGTGTTTGGTCAACATCTTCGCAAGGGTTGGTTGCGTGTACTCGACCGGGCGTTGTGTATAGAGAACATCCACGATGAAGTTGCCGATTTCGGTTTCATCATAGATGATTGCGCAAAGGTAGTCCGAACCCGTGTCCGCAACGTCAACGTAACACTTCCGGACACAACGCTTCGTTGCCGGGCGGATTGCATATTCGCTGAATCCGGCTTCATACATCAATCCTTGCAATGGTTTCGGGTTCTGCATGTACTGCGTATCGAAAACGAACGGGTTCTTCTTGCGCATGTCGTGCAATTCCTGGATGGTGTGCTTGAACTCCCAAAGGGCGTGTTCCTCTCCCTTTTCGTCATACCAAAGACAAGGCAACGAAAGAACCGTCCATTCGCCGGGTTCTTGTGTCATAAGGAATCCGCAAAGGTCTTGTTCGTGCAAACGCTGCATGATGATGACAATCGGGGTGTTCCTGGAATTGACGCGGTTCTTGATGGTTGTGTCGAACTTGTTGTTGACCTTGTTACGAACCAGGGCGGAAAGCGCGTCATCCGGCTTGATTGGGTCATCAATGATGATTGCGCCGCCAAAGTCCGTGCATCCGACTTCCGGCATAAATTCGTCAAGTGCTTCGTTCAAGTCCTTGTCGGATTCGGCGTTCTTGACTTCATCGACAAGACCCGCGCCGAATCCCGTCACTTGTCCGGCGGATGAAACGGCATAAAGTCCGCCGCCTTGCCTGGTGAACCATTTCTTCGTGTTCGGGGATGTTGGCTTGGCATCGAAAAGGCGTTGAAATTCCGGGTCACGCATGATTTCTTGAACGCCGCGTGAATTGTCCCTTGCCAGGTCATCGGAATATGAAAGATGAATGAACTTTGCCTTTGGATTCAAGGCAAGTCCGTTCGCAATGAAGTTCTTGACCGCTTGTTCTGTCTTTCCGTAACGGGGTGCAATGTTGATGATAAGTTTCTTCGTTTCCCCGGTATAGACTTTATTCAACGCGTCCGCAATCATACGATGGTGTTGTCCGACAACGAACTTCCGGTGATACCTGGATTTGAAGAAATACCGGGTGAAGTTCAAGGAATCGGACAAAAGCCAAGTTTTCAATATGTCGATGTCACGGACTGCGTTCATTTACACTTCATCTTCAAGTTGTTTCATAAACTCCTTTGCTTCTTTCTTGGTCAAGATGCGGGCGGGTTTGACAAGCGGTTCGCCGTTTGCACCCGTCAATTCCGCATTTTGGCGGTTCTTCCAATGGTCGGGGTCGCCGTTGGTCAACACGAAGATGATTGCGCCCGTGTCCGGTGCAATATGCTTCGTTGTGGTGATTTGTTCCTTGATTTTGGGGATTGGTGTCTTGCCGTCCGCTTCCATCCTTCCGGATGGAACGGTTGTCACCTTGGTTTCCTGGACATCATATCCCTTGACCTTTTTCAACAAAGACTTCTTGGCTTCAAGAACAAACGTTTCCATTCGTTCATTGACGGCATCTTCAAGGTCTTTGGCAAACTCCGGATGTTGTTCTTTCCAATCATAGAACGCTTGTCGTGATATACCGACCTTGCGGCATATTTCGCCGATTGTGAACGTGTCCGTTTTCACGAACTCCACAATCTTTGCGGCAATTTTCTTGTTGAATTTTCCCATTTTTCTTTGTTGTCAAGTTTGTACACATGCAATGCAATTGCATCACTCTTTCAATTCACACTTGAACCCCCGGTCTTGCAGTTCCGAAAACAACAATGACAACTTCGTGACATCGCCGCATTCGACAATAAGGCGGGTTGAAATGACTTTCTTTCCCTGGGGTTCTTCCTTTTCGGGTTCTTCACCCGTGTCAACGGGGATTCCCCACTTTGGCGGGTCGATATTGAACTTTTCCGCCGCTTTCATTACAAGGTTGGTGTTCCATTTGAGGTTCGCCGCCCCGGTTGCGTTGTCTGCCATTGCCATTTCACGCCCTTGGGCGGTGTCCAGGTCAATGTCCGTTCGCTTGACGGCAACAATCTTCTTGCCGTCCGATTCAACGATGATGACATCTTCAAGACCAACGTTCGCGGAATTTTCAATTGTCTTGTTTCCGGCAATGATTCGGTTGTTCTTGTCAAGCAAGATTGAACGACCCGCGCCGAACTTGCGCAATGAATCTTCAATCAGATGTTGCCCGAACTCCGTTCCCTCGTTGAAGTTCATGTCATCCGGAATCAGATGTTCGATTGTAGTTTCAATAATCTTTGTTGCCATTGTTTCAGAAAATTAGATGGTTGATGAATAAAGCGAAAGGGAATCCGGACAACGCGCCAAGGACGGTGAAGATGATGTCGTAAAGTTCAACCGTTCCGTGACCCTTTGAATCCCACCATTCTTTGATGAATGCGGCGACACTTCCGGCAAAGATGCCAAGAAGCGGGTTGAAGATACCGACAACCAGGGAAATGATGAATCCGGCAATGAAGTGTTTGCGTTTGTCCGGTTCTTGCCACATGGATTTGATACTTTTCACCATTCCGGCAATATCATCGCGGACATCCGACAACCACGCCTTGAATCTTTCCCACAAGGACGGTTCTTCAAAGACCTTTTCCGCCGCAAGGAAAACGGGCGGTTGTGTCTTTCCGGCGATAACGCCAAGCCAAATGTCTTGACCGAAAAGAATCTTGATGCGTTCCCACATGGTCGGTCGCCATTTGGAAATACATTGTTTACCATCGTTCCAAACGTGAAGTGACCCGCATTCTTCATCGGTCATCGTTCCTGGACGTTGCAAACACTTTGTCGATTGTGCAAAGTCGATTGGTTTCATACTTTTGTCGTTTAAAAATTGCAATTTCAAATTGCAAAGATAAAGGGTGTGCCACAATAACACACCCTTTTTCCAAAAAAGTTATTCAAAAGTTATGCAAGTTTCACTTCCAAACCTTTGTCCGGATAGGCATTCCGGCATAGTTCCACGCAAGAAGTCCGGCATCCCTTGCGTCCTGGTTTTCCCGTCCGGTTATCCCGGTGAAATACGCAAGTTCTTCGTGTGTTATCTTACCATCCTTGCCGCGCCAACACTTGCGCAACGGGGCTTGTGCAATAACTTCGATGCCGTAATGCTCGCACATTTCAATGATTTTTCGCCCGGTTTCATGATTCGCGCCAACGTCCTTTGCAATCTTTTCGGCGGACTTGCCTTGTGCCTTGTGAAAACACGACTTGGCGTTCATCCATCCGGCTTCAACGATGACAATGACTTTCCGGTTGTTGGCGGTTTCGTCTTTCTTCCAGGCTTGCAGATTGTCAATCAACACCGGGAATGACATGTTCGTCAATTCAAGTTTCCTTGTTGACATGTTCAAGATGCCGATTCCGGATTTCTCCTTGTCCGGGTCAATGCCGATGATGACATCATGTTTCTTCCTGGGTTCAATTATCATTGTCCTTGTGCTTTAAGAAGTGCAACAATCTTGCCGCCGGGCGGATTTTCTTGAACGCCTTGACCGTGTGCCACCAAAGCAACCCGCGAACCTGGACAACGTAACGTGTCACAAGACATGGTTCGTGATACGGGTTCAAGTAATCTTCCATCGAACGTTCGTTCATGTCGATTGTCACCTTTCGAATTCTGTAATCGTCTGCCATGATGCTTTCAGTTTAGAACGGGCGGTCATCGTTGGTTTCCTCTTTCTTCGTTCCGCACAACTGAATTTCAGACACGCGGACATCACATGTTGCACGGGTCACATGGTTGTTGTTGTCCTGGTATGTGCGCAACTTGCCATTTCCGCGAACGAACACTTGCTTTCCGGCTTTCAGATATTGCAGCAATCCGCCGCCATCGCCGTTCAAGGTGCAACCGAACCAGGTTGTTTCCTCTCGTTCGACACCCTGGTTGTCTTTCCACTTCTCCGAATGTGCCACGCTGAATGACACGAACTTGTTTCCGTTGTAGTCAACGACCTTTGCGTCTTGACCAATGTTTCCGATGATTTCAACTTTGAACATAATTGTTTTGTTTTAAAGGGTTATTTATTCAATGACTTCATGCCATTTTTCTTTCGCTTCATCGCCTTTCCATTCGGCGACAAGAACCTTGTCTTTGTATTTCTTCAAGGTCTTTTCGTGTCCGTTGTAGTGATATTCAATCAGACACGTTCCGTTGTTGTACTCACATTTTGCTTTCATCTTCGTCTTTTTTGATGCAAGTGCATTGCAAATGGATTGCAAATGCAATGCAAGTGCATCGTTTTTGAATCAATATTTCTTTCCGTGCCTTTCCGGGCGACCCTGGTTGAATCTCATTTTCTGTTTGACGTGCCATTCCAGGTTGATTCCGTTGCACTTCGCCCATCCGACCAGGTAGTCAAGCCCGAATTGGATTCGCTTTTCAACGGCGATTTGCCCTTTTGATAGTCCCTTGATAAGACCAAAGGCGTTTTCGGTCATGCTGAATCGTTCGAACGCCCGGTGATAGCGACACGGCAACATCTTGTCGAAATCAATCTTCAATTCCCCGGCAAGGTCGCAAAGGCGGATGAACGTGTCGGCAAATTCATCTTCGATGGTGTCCTTGATATGCTTTTCAAAGGCGCAAGTGAACCTTGTCGGTTCTTCGACCAATGCCGGATATTTGTTGTATTCGGTCAAGAACTTGTTTCGATTCGCTTTCTTGTCCTTGCGGTCGGCTTCGATGATTTCCGCAATCTCTGTGCATACAAGCATCAAGAAGTGTTCGTTGGAATACTTGGTTTTCCAAAAGCCGTGATTGACGGCGGTTTCATGTGCTTGTTTCGAATATTCGTTGTAATTCATATCGTTTATTTGTTGTTTGGTTTGAAAATGTTATAATCAGAATCGACAACGCCGGGATATTTGGCGACAAACCATTCTTTCACGCAATTCAAATGCTTGTAGATGCTTTCCTTGAAATATACCTTGGCGCGATAGTTCACGACCATTCCGGCGACTTGATAAACGAATTTTTCAAGTTCTGACTTGTTCACCTGGTTCTTTGCCCCGGACATCAAGCCGACTTTGTAAAGGTCGCAACAACCGCGCGTTTCCCATATCATTTTCCAGGATGATTCAAGGTCAACGATTGGTTCAACGGATGCGAATGTCTTTATCCCAAGGCATTTCAATCTTGTCATCGCCGCAATTCGTTCTTTGTTGCTTGCCGCCCCTGGTTCAAGTTCGTCATGTCCGGTCAACGTGAATCCGACTGCAAGAAGTTCGCTTCGTTGTCCGGTGCATAATTCTTTCGCTTCCTTGGTGTTTGTCCACTCCGTGCATTTCGTAAGGATGGAAACCGGGACATCAAGCGACATCGCGAACTTGGCACATTGATATGTTGCATTCCAGGTTTCCGGCAAACACGGGTCGGTTGAGAATGAAAAGAACACGCCGCCGTTGTCGCGGACTGCATCAAGGTTGCCGACCAATTCATCCTTGAACGTGTCGATTGCATGTTCAACGTCTTTCAATCCGGCTTTCAGTTGCGGCGCGGATTGCCCCATCGCTTTTGCAAGGATGCCTTTCTTGCAATAGCAATATTCACACATGTTGGAACATCCAACAAACAGATTTGCAGCAAATGCCGCATATTCCCCGGCTTTGCCTTTTGGGTTGTATAATACTTTTCCGTTCATAACATCGTTGTTTTATAGTAACACACTTTTGGATAAAAAAATCAATGCTTTTGTTCCTGGGAACGCTTAAATTCCCGACTTTGCCACTCTGCAAATACGGCATCGGCAATGTTGCAAGCATCCGCCGCAATGCGATATAGTTGATTTTGCAAATTGTTGCGTTCGACAACCGCCGGGATTGCCGCAACCAGGATTTTGAATCGGCATTCCTTTTCGAAGTTGTGTTGAAGTGCTTCAAAGAAAGGCGTTTCGATTCGTTGTTCTGATTCGTCAATCAATTCCACTTCATCCGGCGACAATTCAACCGGATTGCCCCAAGAATCACATTGTTCCAGGGTGATTTTTGCATATTCGGACACATTCACGATTTCGCCCGTTTTCTTGATTCTTGCTTTCATATCTTTTATTTGTTTTCAGTCGTTTTATTTAATATACTTTGCACCCGTTCCGCAAGTCCCCGGAAATAAGGGTTGTATTTCACTTCATCTTCATACTTGTTTAGCAAGTGAAGCATCGAAGAATGGTCACGATGGACGTACTTTGCAATTTCTGTCAACTTCATCTTGTGTTTCCGGCAATGGAACACGAACAACATGCGGGCAAAGAACCCGTCACGCTTCCTGGACTTGGTGACGTATTGTTCGAAACGCATTCCGGTCGCTTCCTGGATTGCCGACTTGATACGCATGACCGTTCGGGATGTCTGCATCACTTCCGATTGATACAAGACGAACTTATTTTTGCGATTCGCGTCAACAAATTCGTGATACGCGCTTTCGTCACTCTGCCAATCATTCAACAAGAAGATGCCATCGAAGTTGTCCATGTTCCGGTACAAACTGAATGTTCCAAGGTTTCTTTCCGTTGGCATTCCATTGTCAAACGGGGTCACGGATTCGAAGTTTCCGATTTCATTTAGCAATTCTTTGGCATTGTTGAATTTTTCAATTGCCATCTTCCTTTCGGCGGGGTCTAACATATCGCCGATTTTTCCCGAAATGTAAATCTTCATCACTTTTGGCATTGTTGTTGTTCATACAAAAATTTGTTCACGAAATATATTTGTCCCTTGCCCGTGACCTTTGTCGTTGTGCGAACAATTGTCCGGTGCGCGGTCTGAATGGTCGTTTTCTTGATTTCGAACAAACCCATTTCGATTGCCCTTTGTGTCGGTTGGTTGTAGGATTCGCCAACCGTGCAAAGATACTGATTATCACGCAACCATTGGAAAAGGCGGATTTCTCCGATGTTGACCCCGTTTTGGCAAATAATCTTGGCAAGTTCGCCAATCAAGATTGATGTTTCCGCCGTTTCGACCGCCTGGGAAAACAATACACGCGGCGCGGATTCCTCAATCTGTTTGTCCTTTGCTTCAAGAAGTCGTTGTTGTTCCTCGATTTGTTCTTGTTGCGTTGCAGCCAGGCGCAAGGCTTCCGCGAATGTTGCCGGGATTGCCGGGTGTGCCTGGGTGACATTCTTGATGGTTTCTTCCATCTTGTCAAATTGTTCGATGAATGCAACCTTGAATTGAAGTGCCTTTTCGCCCGTCAATGACATTGCAAGAAGCGAAAAGCCGTCACGGTTCATCACGAACATCGGTTGTTGTTGTCCCCTGGAATCTGTGTACCTGGTTTCATAGAACCATTTTGTCGCGGCTGAATTTTGAGCCGCCAAATTCCGGATTGACTTCAAGACATTCTTGTGTTGCTTGTCGAACACTCCCGCAACCTTGACCGAATCGGTCACGGGCGTTCCTTTCTCGGTCTTATAGACCACGTTTTGAATAATATCGTTTGCCATTGGATAGATAATTTTGATTAGATAATATTATTCCGTTACATCTTCCGGCGGTCTTTTCCCCGGATTTCAAAGTAGTTGCACATTGCGGACAATCGGCTTGAAACGCGGTCGCCGTATCTGTCAACAAGGATTTTGTGATTCATTGGAAAGTTAGACGTGAACAATGTCACTTGGTCTGTTCTGTCGCCGCGATATTCAAGAAGTTGCCGCAATACTTCGATGCGGTTTCCCATGTACACCGATTCGGCGGGTTCTGAACCAAGGTCTTGAATGCCGTAAATGTTGCGGGTCTTGAACTTTTGGAACGTTCCGTTTGCGGCATATTCTTCACAAATGTCATCCGCCCGGACGTTATCCCAATACAACATGCGTTTTTCTGTTTCCCCAAGGGTGATAACAAACCCGAACGCCATTGCATAAGCCGCCATGACTTCAAGACACCAGGATTTGCCCGTTCCGGTGTTCCCGGCAATGTAGATGCCTTTCTTTAATCCGCCTGGGATGACTTTCTTTGTCACCGGGTCGATTGCTTGCATCTTCGTGTCGCAATGACACCAACGAATCATGTTTTCGTATGTGAATCTGTTTTCATCATCAATGACGAACGCCGGATTCCTGGACTTGCCGATTGCTTCAACGATTTCCAATGATTCTTGCATGTCATAGTCGGCGTAAACGTACCGGGTTATTCCCTTGAACAATCCGCGATTGCCGATGCGGTTCAATACCTGGTTTATCAACTCCGTTCTTGCCATAAGTCATTCACGTTTTCTGATTCATTTTTTCTGTTGTCATAGTTGCCATCTTCAACCTTGCGCCAATTCGTTGCGTTCTTGAAAACCCAACGGAAAGAACACCATTTCCCGGACTTGCAGAAATCAGACGCGCCAATCTTCGTGAAGATGTCTTTGATTCTCTGATAAGCCGTTTCCGGGTCATCCCCGGCAACCATTTCATTGAAACGTTGGCGGACTTTCACCTTGTCATCGTCTGCAAGCGTTCGGGGTTGCGGAAATCCTGGACAACATTCTTTCCAGGTCGCCATGATTCTTGAATAATCAATGACGAATTTCTTTTCTTGCGATACCGGGTCAACGGAAGTTGACGAATCTTCGTTAGAAGATGATATATTATTATCTTCGTTAGAAGATATATTTTCTTTTATTTCCTTTTCTTTGGATTGCATGTGCATTGCATTTGCATTGCATTTGCATTCAGACCCCCAACGATGTTGCGCCGCTTTCTTGCGTTTCTCCTTGATTTCGACACGCTTTTTCAAACGTTTGTTGACTGATTCAGACCAAAACGATTCGTCATCACATTCGAACAAGTCAAAGTCCCGGATGATGCTTTCAACGACCTTTGGTTCAACGTGAAGTGCAAAGGCGATTCCCTTGATGCCGTCCAACGGCAAGATGCCGTCTTGTTCGTGAAGTTGTTCGACAATGCACCAAAATACACCAAGCCCGGCGCAACCGTGTTCCATCAACACGTTTTGCAACTTTGGGTCGTTGCGGGCGTTGAAGTCATGTTGAAAATAAAATGTTTCTTTCATGTC
>OCTW011583815.1_pt1 | contig 24463 bp, 23 predicted proteins | sample 1539671 | NCBI WGS metagenome assembly OCTW01 (sample SAMN02144230, study PRJEB22623) | gut metagenome | biome: sheep rumen | host: Ovis aries | place: New Zealand | reverse complement strand
CTGTCCTGTTCTTCTTTTTCAAATTGCTCCTTTGTTTCCTTCAGTGTTCCCGCCATGGATTCCTTTTCTCCTCCCTGTGTGCTTTCTGGAATCTAAGCATAGCACCGCGGAATCTTCCGCGCAAGAACCGGAGCAAAAAGAACCGGGGCGTTCCTGGGAGCAGAAAGGCGGGATCCCTTCCGGAATCCCGCCTTTCTGCTCCCATCTGCTGTTTTTGCGGATGCATCTGTTTATTTTTCGATGGATACGAATTCGTAATCTTTGTCTTCCACCGCTTTCTGAATCTCCGCATCTGCCACGGCGCCGCTGAGGTTCAAAACCGCGGTTCCCGTCTCATGGCTGACCTGTGCGCTTTCCACGCCGTCCAGCGCCTCCAGCGCTTTCTTTACCGCAGCCTCGCAATGGCCGCACATCATTCCTTTAATATGTACTGTTTCTGTCATCTCACTTTTCTCCTTTCGTGTGCTGCATTCTGTATGATGAACAGCCGGCTCACCGGCTGCCGCATCCTCTTCTGTCTGTCCCGGAACGGAGTTTTCTTCCGGTTCGCTGCCCAGAAGCCGCCCCTCTGCATCTGTCGGTACCGGATGACGGGCCTTCCGGTCATGCCGGGGATCGAAAAAGCGGAACAGATTCAGCCGCAGCGCGTTGCATACCACAAATACACTGGAGCAGCTCATGGCCGCCGCTCCCCACATGGGGCTCATGAACAGCCCCAGCTTCGCATACGCGCCGGCCGCCAGCGGAATCAGCGCCACGTTATAGATCAGCGCCCAGAACAGATTCTGCAGAATATCCCGGTAGGTCTGCCGGGACAGGCGTATGGCTGCCGCGGCATCTTTCAGCCCGGATTTCATCAATACCACATCCGCGGCATCAATGGCCACATCCGTGCCGGCACCGATGGCAATGCCGATATCTGCCCGGGTCAGCGCAGGCGCGTCATTGATCCCGTCTCCTACCATTGCGGTCTTGCCTTTTTCCTGGAGGCGGCGGATGACGGCTTCTTTTCCCTCCGGCAGCACACCGGCCACCACTTCATCCACACCGGCCTGCCGGCCGATGGCTTCCGCTGTCTTCCGATTGTCTCCGGTCAGCATCACCACATGGAGTCCCATCTCTTTCATCTGACGGATGGCCTCCGCGGAATCTTCCTTGATCGTATCTGCCACGGCAATCACACCGGCCAGTCTGCCGTCTGCGGAAAAATACAGGGGGGTCTTGCCGTCTGCCGCCAGTATCTCTGCCTGCTGCCCCAGGGCATCGGGAATCTCGGCCCGGGATTCGATGAATCGGGCATTTCCCCCGTACAGGCGCTTTCCATCCAGGACTGCCGTCAGGCCGCTGCCGGTCATGGTCTGAAACTCCGAAACCTCTTCGGCCTCCATGCGGTTCGCGTCCGCATAAGCCATCACCGCTTTTGCCAGCGGATGCTCGCTCTTTGCTTCCAGCGCGGCTGCCAGACGAACCAGTTCCCGGTCGGAAAAACCTTCTGCGGGAATCAGATCTGTCACCTGCGGCGTTCCCTTGGTAATGGTACCGGTTTTGTCCAATGCAATAATCTGCATGGTACCGGTCTCCTGCAGGGATTCCGCCGTTTTAAACAGAATCCCGTTCTTTGCGCCCATGCCGCTGCCTACCATAATGGCCACCGGCGTCGCCAGGCCCAGCGCGCAGGGGCAGGATACCACCAGCACACTGATGCCCCGCTGCAGTGCCAGTCCGATATCTCCGCCGCTGAGCACCAGCCAGATCACCGTCACCGCTGCCGCAATCAGCATCACCGCCGGCACAAATACGCCGGAAATCCGGTCCGCCAGTTTTGCCACCGGCGCTTTGGTCGCCGAAGCGTCGCTGACCATGGCAATAATCTGGGCCAGCGTGGTATCCTCGCCTACCCGGGTGGCCCGGCATTTCAGAAAACCGCTCTGATTCAGGGTGGCCCCGGATACCCGGCTGCCCGGTTCCTTATCCACCGGAATGCTTTCCCCGGTCAGTACGGACTCATTCACTGCGCTGTTTCCTTCCAGTACTTCGCCGTCCACCGGAATGTTTTCTCCCGGACGAACCGCAAAAATATCACCCGGTACGACTTCATCCACGGAAACCTGCTGCTCCACACCGTCCCGAATGACATTCGCCGTCTTCGGCGCCAGTTTCATCAGGCTTTTCAAAGCGTCCGTGGTACGCCCCTTGGAATAGGATTCCAAGGTCTTTCCGATGGTAATCAGCGTCAGGATCATAGCGGCAGACTCGAAATAAAATTCGTTCATCACCGGAGCTGCTGCCGCATTGCCTCCTCTGCTCTGCAGATCACTCATCACAAACAGCATCACCAGACTGTATCCGAAGGAAGCGCCGGCGCCGATGGCAATCAGGGAGTCCATATTCGGCGCCCGGTGCGCCAGGCTGCGGAATCCGCTGATGAAAAATTTCCGGTTGATATACATAATGACCATGGTCAGCAGCATCTGCAAAAGCCCCATGCCCACATGATTGTCCTGCAGAAACGGCGGCACCGGCCATCCCCACATATGCGCACCCATGGAAAAATACATCAGTACCAGCAGCACGATTACCGAAGCGGTCAGCCGCCGGATCATCTGAGGCGTGGTCCTGTCTTCCAGCGCCTCTTCCTCTGCCTGCAGTTTCTCTGTGATTCCTGTCTTCTTTGCGGATTCAAAAGTCCTGAGCCGGGCGCCATAGCCGGCGTCCTCCACTGCCCGGCATACCGCGTCCGCGTCCGCGGTGCCTTCCACCCGCATGGAATTCGTCAGCAGGCTGACGGACACATCGGTCACGCCCGGCACCTTTGCCACCACTTTTTCCACCCGGGCCTGGCAGGCAGCACAGCTCATTCCTGTTACATCATACTGTTCCACCTGTGGATCCCTCCTTTACTTCATCAGTTTCTGCAAAAGCTTCAACAGCTCATCCACCTTATCTTCCCTGCCCGCGCGGATGTCCTCCGTCACGCAGGTACGGATATGGTTGGCCAGCAGAACCTTGTTAAAACTGTTCAGCGCCGCGTTTGCCGCAGCCACCTGGGTTATAATATCAATGCAGTAGGCATTGGCATCCAGCATCTTGCGGATTCCGCGGATCTGTCCTTCCACCCGTCTTAACCGGTTGACCAGATCTTTGTATTCTTTTTCCGAACGCTCCTTGGTCTTATGTCTGCAGCAGTCGGGAATGGCCTGTGTTTCTTCCGGATTTCTCTCTCCGGAACAGCAGTTCTTTCCATCAGCCATCTGGGTCTCCTCCTCTCCGTCCGAACCGCCTGACCCGATGCAGGCATCCGGCGGTTTTCTGTTTTATGATGGTATCCCCTTATGGGATATCCACTTGTTTATATACCCTCACGGGGTATCTTCCTGTTTTCATCACTATATACCCCCATGGGGTACTTTTTCAATTGGCACTTTCCACAGTTTTTCCATAAAAAGGCACAAAAAAGCTGTGCACTATATACCCTATCCGGGTATTTTATGCACAGCCCATCCTTCCGTTCCGGATTCTTTTTACAGGAAATCCACACAGCCGGTATCCAGATGATACATTGCGCCTGAGACCTGCAGATCCGGATGTTTTGCTTCTGCCTGCAGCGCCCGGCGGATCTGTTCCGCGCCGTAGCGGGCATTTCGGCAGCCGGCCCGGTAATCATCCGTCTCTGCCCCGATGGCAGGAAGGATCGATGCCACCAGAGAACCGATGAACCCGTCCTGCTGCCTGCGAATGGCCGCGTCCACCGCGCCGCACCGGGTATGCCCCAGCACCACCACCAGCGCCGCGCCCAGATGATCCACCGCATACTCGATACTGCCCAGCTGGTGCGCGTCAATAACACTGCCGGCCACGCGAATCACAAACAGTTCCCCGATACCGGCGGAAAAAACCGCTTCCGGGATGACCCGGGAATCCGAACAGGAGACGATCACCGCATAGGGGTGCTGGCCGTGCAGCGCCAGATTTCTGGCTTTCCTGGTCAGGTCTCCGGCGGGACAGTCCGTTTCCATAAAACGCTGATTTCCCTCTTTCAGTTTTTCTAATGCTTCTTCTGCTGTCATAATCTTTCCCCTCAATGCTAAACACTTTTTTACCATTATATCTATTTTCGTTCGATAAATCAATTTTTTATCGTTTAGGAAACAAACTTCTCATCAATGAATAAACCGCAGGCAGCCGATCTGCCGCTGGATTCCCCTTGCTTTTTTTCGGAAAATACATACAATAGGAATACAATACCCTCTTGCGGTATCAGTCTCAGGGCCCGTGCCCTGCGAAAGTGAGGTAAAACGATTGATGAAAAAAGCAAACCGCACATCCACCACCCGCAGAACCCTGCACTATTTCTGGGCAGTGACAAAGACCCATCCCTTCATTTTCCTTCTGGGGATCCTGTCCACCCTGGGGTATGTGGGACTGCTGACCTATGCCAACAGCTACTACATGGGACGCATTGTCGACCGGGTGACTGCCGGATCTGTTCCGGCCGATCAGGTCTTTCCGGTCTTCGGCCCCTATATCGCAGCGCTGATTATCGTCAACATTGTGGGGCAGATCTGCTCCAAACTGCAGGACTACTCCTGCTGGAAACTGGAAATCTATGCCAGCTACGATCTGGCCACCACCTGTTTTGACACCCTGTCCAATCAGTCCATGACTTTTCACAGCAACCGGTTCGGCGGCTCTCTGGTCAGTCAGACTTCCAAATTCATGAGTGCCTATTCCCAGCTTGCGGAACTGATGATTTACTCCATCCTTCCGATGCTCTTTTCCGTCATCCTGATCATTGTCATGCTGGTACGGACGGTTCCGCTGTTTGTTCTGATCCTGTGCGTGATCCTGTTTTTCTATATCCTGGTCACCTATGTGATGTACAAACGGGCCCTGCATTTAAATTCCGAGGCATCTTCCGCGCAGAATGCCCTCTCCGGCGAACTGTCCGACGCGGTAACCAATATTCTTTCCGTCAAAACCTACGGCAGGGAAGACTATGAGCGCAGCCTTTTTGAAAAAGCAAATGCCGACGTGGTGCAGGCGGATTCCCGCCGCATGCGCTCTTCCAACCGCAAGGGCGCGGTATCCTCTTCCCTCATCGTCCTGATTATGGCTGTGGTTACGGTCTTTATCGCCGGCGGCAATGCCTGGTTCGGGATCTCTGCCGGTACGCTGGTGATGATGTTTACCTACACCTTCCAGCTCACCAACCGTTTCAATATGATCAATTCCACCATGCAGCGGTTAAACCGCGCCATCGGAGATGCCGCGGAAATGACGGAAGTACTGGACGCTCCCACCCTGGTGGCAGACCGGCCGGATGCCCTCCCCCTGGAGGTACGCCATGGAGCCATTGATTTCAGCCATCTTTCCTTCCGCTATCCCGATGCAGGGGAGCAGGATCTGGTCTTTGATGATTTTTCCCTCCATATTCCCGCCGGCCAGCGGGTGGGGCTGGTGGGACGGTCCGGATCAGGCAAAACCACCCTGACCAAACTCCTGCTGCGTCTCTCGGATATCCAGCAGGGTGAAATTCTGGTAGACGGCCAGAACATCTCGGCCTGCACCCAGCAGTCCCTGCGGCGCCAGATTGCCTATGTCCCCCAGGAAGCCCTGCTGTTCCACCGGACCATTCGTGAAAATATCGCCTACGGCAAACCGGATGCCACGCCGGTGGAAATCCGTACCGCTGCCCGGGAGGCCAATGCACTGGAGTTTATCGAAAAGCTCCCCCAGGGGTTTGATACCCTGGTAGGCGAACGGGGCATCAAGCTTTCCGGCGGCCAGCGGCAGCGTGTGGCCATCGCCCGGGCCATTCTGGCAGACGCCCCGATTCTGGTGCTGGATGAGGCAACCAGCGCCCTGGATTCCGAATCGGAAAAACTGGTACAGGACGCCCTGATCCACCTGATGCAGGGCCGCACTTCCATTGTAGTGGCCCACCGTCTTTCCACCATTGCTTCTCTGGACCGGATCATTGTCCTGTCTGACGGCAAAGCAGCCGAAGACGGCACCCACGAGGAACTGCTGAAAGCCAACGGCGAATACGCGCTCCTGTGGGGCCGGCAGACGGGAGCTTTTCTGGAAAACGAATAGCAGATCCATCCGCTTTTGTGCCTTGTTTTAAGGGGCGGCAGCACCAGTTTCCGGTGCTGCCGCCCCTTATTCCGTTACCGATGCAGCAGGTTTCCCTCATACAGTACCCGCAGCAGAAATTTTCTCTCCTGATCCGCAAACCGTATGAGCACCGCATCCTCTGTGACTGCCATAACCTCCCCGGTACCGAACACCCGGTGCCGCACCTCCCCGCCGGTGTCAATCCCGGCCCGAAACTCTTCAAAGGTTTCTTTCGGTTTTCCGTGGAAGCTTCTCCCTGCAGCAGAACTGCGGACATATGCCGACCGTGCGGTTCCTGCGGCTGCTGTCCCGGATGTTCCTCGTTCAGCAGTTCCCTCCGTTTTTCCCTGTGCCGGAATTCCCGCGCCTTTCATCAGTTCCCGGATAAACAGGGACGGCCGGGATTTCTGCCGAAACAGATACAGCCGGTTTTTTGCCCGGGTGACTCCCACATAAAACAGGCGCCGTTCTTCTTCGTAGGCTTCCAGCTCTTCTTTTTTCGCCTGCTTCGGATTCAGGGGGATGGATTCCGGAAAGATTCCGTCCGCCACATCCAGCAGATAGACCGTATCGTATTCCAGGCCCTTGCTGGAATGAATGGTAGACAGCAGGAAGGGACAGCCGGGATCATTTTCCTTATACCGCAGAATCCGCGCCAGCTCATCCAGACGGGCCAGCAGGGATTCCGGCGACGCTTCCCCGTAGGAAAGGCTGCGCAGGATATAAAGTTTGTTGTCGTTTATACCGGCCCGGTCCAGATAGGCCGCGTATCCCATGTCCCGGATAATCCGGCGGATGCCCTGATCCGCGGAATCTGTCAGAAGCGCCTGCAGCTGACTGCGGATATGGCGGACACTTTTCTCTGTCCCGGAAGTCAGCGGAAGAAACCGGACCGCCGCGTCCAGCACCGGAATCTGCCGCTCCCTGCTCAGGCTGCAGGCCGCCCGGGCCTTTTCTTTGCTCAGATAGGTTCCCATTTTATAGTAAATCTGCAGAAACAGTTCCGTATTTTCCGGATCCCGGGCAAACTGTATGATCTGACGGATATCCGTTACGATTCTGCTGGTAAAGAATCCGGGATCCGCGTTTTTTACCTGATAGGGAATCCCGTTGCGCTCCAGCAGATCTGCCAGGGGCAGCATGCTCTCATTGTCCCGGTACAGCACTGCGGTGCGGTTTCCGCAGTTGGCTGCTGCCTTCACCAGATAACTGTACTGCGCGTATCTGCTTCCCACTTCGATGGCTCGCACGATCCCCCTGTCGGTGCGGTGTGCCCGCATTTTTTTCTGATGTCTGAGGATATTTTTCTGAATAAAGGCATCTGCCGCCTGCACAATGCCCCGGGCGGAACGAAAATTTTCCTCCATCAGCAGCACCTTTGCCCCCGGATGTTCCTGCTCAAACTGCAGCAGGGCCTGGGGATAGGCCGCCCGGAATCCGTAGATGCTCTGGTCCTCGTCCCCCACCATAAACAGGTTGCCCTGTTTACCGGCCAGCAGGGCAATCAGCGCATGCTGAATCCTGGAGGTGTCCTGGGCCTCGTCCACACACAGATACGGATAGCAGCTGCGGAAATACTGCAGAGTCCGGGGACTGCGCCGCAGGATGGTGTAGGCATAGGCCATCTGGTCATCATAGTCCATAAGCCCCCGTTTCCGCATTTCTCCGTGGTAGCGCTGATAAATTGCGGAAATCTTCATCTGGGCCGTATCATCCAGCCTGCGGATTTCTTCCTCTGTCAGCATCATATTCTTGATATAGGTAATCAGTGTCCGTACGGTCTTGCGGTCATTTTCCGTCGCGTATCCGCCTTCCACCTGCTGATAGATCTCTGCCAGCAGATGCAGGATCTCTTTTTCATCGGTGACCAGGCGAAAGGCCTCCCGCCCGGTCTGCCGGCCATAAAAATAGATCACCCGGGCACAGATCCCGTTAATGGTACGGAATTCCAGACGCTGGGCCAGTTTCGCTCCAAACCGTTCGGAAAAACGGTCTGCCATATCCCTGGTGGCCGCCACGGTATAGGTCAGGGTCAGGATGCGCTCCGGCGCGATCCCTTTGCAGAAAATCATGTATGCCAGCCGGGTCACGACTGCCGTGGTTTTCCCGCTGCCCGGAACGGCCAGCAGAAGCACCGGTCCTTCGGTAAGCTTCACCGCTTCTTCCTGCTGCGCGTTCAGATGGATCCCATACTGCTTCTGAAACTCTTCAAATGTCACCCTGTACCCATTCCTTTCCTGGCGTTTCCTGATTTTCACTGTGCCCTATTGTAGCATATTCCGCCTTCTGAAAAAAGAACCGGCTGCCCTGTCTTCCACTGCTTCACCGCCGGATCCTGCTTCTGATCCGGCGGCGAAACCGTTTCTGACACGGCAGCCGCCTGCTTTTATTCTTCTGTACTGTCTTCCGTCTCCATGGACGCTTCTTCCTTCAGTGTCCCGTCGATCCGGCGTCCCGGCCGGTGGTACTGAGGCACCTCCGGCATCAGCTTCCGGGACATGGTCTCCAGGATATGCCGGAGAAATTCCTGCTCTTCCCGGGTCAGATCCGTCTTTAACCGGTCAAACACCTGGCTCTGATACTGACAGCTGATATTGTAATAGTCAATATATTTCTGGGTCACTTCCAGATAATATTCCCGCTTGTCCTTCTGGGACTGCACTTTGCGCACATACCCTTTTTTGATCATGTTGTTGACCTTGTATGCGGCATTTGGCGGAGAGATCTGAATAAACGATGCAAATTCGTTGATGGTGGGCCGTCCCATGGCATAGATCACTTCCATGCAGAAGGTCTCCACGGTGGTCAGCGTTGCTTCCCGGTTGCCAAAACTGCGGAATACTTCCCGGTAAAAATGCATCTTGAATTTCTCATATACTTCGTAAAATGCTTCTGTTACATCCAATGTCTTCCCTCCATGGATCCTGTATTTTCCCCCTTCGCCTGCAGATCCGGCATTCCTTACTCCGTCTGCGAAATTGCAAATGTAAGCTCTGCCGTAACTGCTTTCTGTCCGTCTACGGAAGCCACTGCTCTGCCTTTGCCCACAGGTCCCTTGCGGGAAATGATCTCACAGTGCAGCTGCAGCACATCTCCCGGCTGAATCTGCCTGCGGAATCTCGCGTTGTTCACTCCGCCGAAAAAGACAAGTTTTCCCTTATTTTCCTCTTCGGTAAGAAGCGCCACTGCCCCGGTCTGTGCCAGCGCTTCCAGCACCAGCACCCCCGGCATTACATGATGGCCCGGGAAATGGCCGCAGAACTGCATCTCATTGGCGCTGACGCACTTGATGGCATCCGCGAACTGTCCCGGTTCACATTCCGTCACCCGGTCAATCATCAGAAAAGGGTACCGGTGAGGAAGGATATCCTCAATTTCATTCGAATTCAATCTCATCTTAAGACCTCTGCTTTCTGAATACAAGGGTAACATTATGCCCGCCAAATCCGAGGGAATTGGATATAGCGACATTTATCGGGGAAGAATAGCCTTGGCCGGGCACGATGTCCAGGTCGCATTCCTCATCCGGTACCTGATAATTAATGGTGGGCGGCAGAAAATCCTGCTCCATTGCCTTTACGGTCAGAACTGCTTCCACTGCCGCGCTGGCGCCCAGGAGATGGCCGGTCATGGATTTTGTGGAGCTGATTTTCAGCTGCTTTGCATGGGCGCCGAATACCTGCTTCACCGCTGCGGTTTCACACCGGTCATTCATCGGTGTGGATGTGCCGTGGGCATTGATGTAATCCACTGCCTCCGGCGCCACCTGCGCGTCTTTTAACGCATCTGCCATACAGCGGGCTGCCCCGGCGCCGTCCTCCAGAGGAGCGGTGATATGATGGGCATCACAGTTTGCGCCGTATCCTGCCAGTTCTCCGTAAATATGAGCGCCTCTGCTTACCGCATGTTCGTATTCTTCCAGAATCAGGCAGCCTGCGCCTTCTCCCATTACGAATCCCCTGCGCTCTTTATCAAAAGGAATCGAGGCCCGGGAAGGATCCGATTCCGTGGTCAGTGCTTTCAATGTGGTAAATCCGCCGATTGACAGGGGAGTAATGGCTGCTTCTGCCCCGCCGCATACCATAAGGTCCTCATAGCCGTCCCGAATCAGACGAAAGGCGTCTCCGATGGCGTTGGCCGCGCTGGCGCAGGCGGATACCGTACAGCTGCAGTGTCCGTGAAGTCCGAAGCGGATGGCAATCTGGCCGGCAGCCATGTTGGAGATGGATTTCGGAATAAAATGGGGAGACACCCGGTCAAACCCCTTTTCCAGTCCTTTGGTCTGCTCCTGTTCGATAGTGCTGATGCCGCCGATTCCGCTGGCCATAATGATTCCCCAGCGATTCCGCTCTTCCCAGGTATCCGTATCCCCTTCCGGTTCTTCCAGTCCCGCATCTGCCATGGCCTGCACAGCCGCTGTCATGGCAAACTGGGTATAGGGATCCATTTTTCTCAGTTCCCGTTTGTCAATGTATTTCTGAAAATCCGGATCTTTGACTTCACCGGCCAGGGTCACTTTCCGCCCTGCGGTATCATAGTGTGTAATCGGCCCGATTCCGTTTTTTCCCTGCAGGACAGCATCCCACGCTTCTTCCACGGTATTGCCGATGGGGCAGATGATGCCCAGTCCGGTAATTGCTACTCTTCTGCTCATGTTTTCCTCCTATACGGCCATTCCGCCGTCCACACACAGGACCTGACCGGTCAGATACGCGGATTCCCTTGCCGCGAAAAAGGCGATGGCATTCGCCACATCTTCCGGTTCCCCGGCCCGTCTGGCAGGAATCGAATCCGCAATGGCTTTTTTTGCTTCTTCACTGACTGCCGCCATCATTTCCGTGGCAATCATGCCCGGTGCCACCGCGTTGACTGTGATTCCCTTCGCCGCCAGTTCCTTGGCCAGGGATTTTGTCATGCCGATCACTGCCGCTTTGCTGGCGGAGTAGTTGGCCTGTCCCGCGTTGCCCCGGATTCCCACCACACTGCTCAAGGAAATGATCCGGCCGTACTTCTGCTTCAGCATAATCCGGGCCGCCCGTTTCATACAGTAAAAGGTTCCGTAAAGATTTACCTGCATGACACGGTCAAAGTCCTCCGGTTTCATCCGAAGCATGATATTGTCCCGGGTAATGCCCGCATTGTTCACCAGAATGTCAATTCTTCCGCCAAATTCCATGGCCTGCTGAAACAAAGCGTCCACCTGCGCAGGATCTGCCACGTCGCCTTTCACACACAGGGTACGAACCCCGTATGCTTCACAGGCCCTGGCTGTCTCCTGTGCCTTTTCTTCATTTCCCGCGTAATTAATGACAATATCGGCTCCCTCCTGTGCCAGACGGATGCATACCGCTCTTCCGATGCCGCGGCTTCCGCCGGTAACCAGGGCCACCTGATTCTCAAGTCCCATATTCTCCTCTTTTCTCCGTCTGTCCTGACGGACGCCTGTTTTCCTGTCTCCGGAATTCCTGTTTTCCCATCCCCGGAACACCTGTCTTTCCGTCCCGAACGCCTGTCTTCCCGTCTCCGGAACGCTCTGTTCCCCGGGTCTGCGGATTCCTAACGCCCGAACCGCTCCAGCAGTTCGGCCATGCCGGCCGCGTCTTCCACCGCGCTGACCCGGATCTCTTTTGCCGTACGCTTCACAAAGCCGGACAGCGCCTTTCCGGGGCCGATCTCAAGGATAGTATCCACCCCCTGCGCTTCCATATAGCGAATGGTCTGCGCCATGCGAACACTGGACTGCACCTGCTGCTCCAGCAGTCCGGGAATGGTCTCTCCCTCTGCCAGCGGCCGGGCCGTGGTGTTAAAAATCACCGGAAACTGCATGGTTCCAAACTGCATCTGCCGAAACTGTTCCCGCAGGGCCTCCCCGGCGGGATGCATCATGGATGTGTGAAACGCGCTGCTGACCTTTAAGGGCACCGCGCGGCGCGCCCCGGCCTCTTTCGCAAAAGCTGCCGCTGCCTGCACCGCTTCCCGCTGTCCGGCAATCACGGTCTGACTGCTGGTGTTGTAATTGGCCACTTCCACCAGACCTGTTCCGGACGCTTTCCGGCAGGCCTCTTCCACGGCTTCGGCGTCCAGTCCCATAATGGCATACATGACGCCTTCCTGTCCTCTGGCGGCTTCTTCCATTGCTCTGCCCCGAAAGGCCGTCAGCTTCACCAGGGTCTCCGCGTCAAACACACCGGCTGCGTGAAGGGCGCTGTACTCGCCAAGGCTGAGCCCCGCTGCCATCTCCGGCCGAATCCCGTGTTCATACAGCACAGCCGTCACACCGGCCGCAAAGGCGGCCAGCGCCGGCTGTGTGTTGCGGGTCTCCATCAGTTCCTCCATGGTGCCGTCAAACATCATGGCCTTTAAGTCAAATCCCGGATCCACCCGATCCAGCACCGCCGCGAAGGCGGGATAGGCGTCATACAGATCTCTGCCCATTCCCGGTTTCTGACTGCCTTGTCCTGCGTATAAAAAAGCTAATTTCATGCCTGTAATCCTCTTATCACTTCTGCCGCTTCCTGCTCCAGGGAGGCGAAGATATCCGCCACCGGCCGAATCTCCTTCAGCTGGCCGCATACCTGGCCGGCCATCAGGGATCCTTCTTTTGTATTGCCGTCAAATACTGCCTTGCGCAGGGATCCCAGCGTCAGTTTCTCCAGTTCCTCCCGGCTGGCCACCTCTTTTTCCAGTTTCAGATACCGGCGGGCCATCTGATTTTTCAGTACCCGGACCGGCGCGTTCTGGCTTCTGCCGGTCACCACGGTACTGTTGTCTCCGCTGTCCAGCAGGGCCTGCTTGTAATTCTCATGAATCGGGCACTCTTCACTGACCAGAAGACAGGTACCCACCTGCACGCCGCAGGCGCCCAGGGCATAGGCGGCCGCCAGCTGTCTGCCGTCCGCGATTCCTCCTGCCGCGATCACCGGCACATCGATCTGGTCAATCATCTGGGGCACCAGTGTCATGGTCGTCATCTCGCCCACATGGCCGCCGCTCTCACCGCCTTCCGCGATGATCAGGTCCGCGCCGGCCCGTACCAGGCGCCGGGCCAGCGCCACGCTGGCTGCCACCGGAATCACGGTGATTCCCTGCTCTTTCCACCGATCCATATATTTTCCCGGATTTCCCGCCCCGGTGGTCACCACACGGATTTTCTCCCGGGCAATCAGATCTGCCATTTCATCCGCCTGGGGATTCATCAGCATCAGATTTACCCCGAAGGGCTGATCGGTATGTTTTCTGGCAATGGCAATCTGTTCCTCCAGAGTGGCCGCGTCCATCCCGCCGGATCCGATCAGCCCGAGAGCGCCCGCATTGGAGCAGGCTGCCGCGAATTCACCGGTTGCAATATTGGCCATACCGCCCTGAATAAAGGGGTAACGGATAGCAAGAATTTCATTGAGTCGTTTCATTGATCTGTTTTCTCCATTCTCTGTATGCGTCTTACCACTCCAGATAAGCGCTTGCCCAGGTCAGTCCGCCGCCGAATCCGGAGACAAACATCCGGGTTCCCGGACTGCACATGCCGGCCTTCTTCATATCCGCCAGGGCCAGCGGGATGCTGGCGCCGGAGGTGTTGCCGTACTGATCCAGATTCATAAAGAATTTTTCCTCCGGTAGTTTTCTCCGTTTTCTGACATAATCAATAATGCGCCGGTTGGCCTGGTGGCAGACAATATAATCGATTTCCCCGGCAGATACGCCGGAGTCCTGTTCCATCAAGGTAATTCCCCGATTGATGGCTCCCGTGGCAAACCGGAACACCGCGTGCCCGTCCATATGAATCCACTGCTCCGGATACATCAGTCCCGGTGTATGCAGCGCTTCCGCATTTCCCCGGGAACCCAGCCGGCAGAAAAACCGGTGACTGTCGGAACGGTGGATCACAGCAGCCGCCGCGCCGTCTCCAAACAGCACGCAGGTGCCCCGGTCCTGCATATTCAGCATTCTCGACAGCTGTTCCGCGCCGATCAGCAGTGCGTAGGGCCGTTCGATATTGCCGCAGCCCAGCATGGCGCTGACCACATTCAGTCCGTAGACGAAGCCCGCGCAGGCCGCGTTGACATCAAAGGAGGGGGTATCCTCGGGTATGCCCAGCGCCGCCTGTACCAGGCTTGCCGCGGATGGGGTGTTGTAGTCCGCCGAGATCGTGGCCACCACACACAGACCGATCTGATCCGGTGTAACGCCCGCGTCTTCCAGCGCATTCCGTGCCGCCTCCGTGCACAGCTGGGTATGGGTTTCTCCTTTGCTGAAATACCGGCTCCTGATTCCGGTTCTGGTGCGGATCCACTCGTCTGAAGTATCCACAATCCGTGCCAAATCTTCATTGGTCACACGGTTGGCCGGCAGAGCGGCGCCCATTCCGGTGATCTGTATTCCCTGCATTTTACTTTTCTCTCTTTCCTGACTATTCTGCGTTTGCTTCCGCCTATCCGTTGGTCTTTCGCCGCACCGGATGTCTGTCCCCTTCAATATGGCGGAATTTTTCATAACGCTGCGCTATCAGCTCCTGCGCCGGTATGCGCATCAGCCGCTGCAGTTCCGTGCTGAGCTCCTGTTTGATCCGGGCCGCGCAGGAGAGGAAATCTTCCTGAATCCCCCCTTCCGGCTCCGGGATCACCCGGTCGATCAGCCCTGCTTCCAGCAGTTCGCCCGCAGTCATTTTCATCACTTCACAGGCCTCCCTGCTGCGTCCGGCGTCCTTCCACAGAATGCTGGCAAATCCCTCCGGGGAAAGGATCGAATAGACCGCGTTCTCCAGCATCCAGACAGAATCCGCCATTCCCAGCGCCAGGGCGCCGCCGCTGCTGCCTTCTCCGGTAACAATCGCGATCACAGGTACCTGCAGGGTACTCATCTGCGCCAGATTTTCGGCAATTGCTGTGCTGATTCCGTTTTCTTCCGCTTCCATACCCGGATAGGCGCCCGGTGTATCGATCAATGTAATCACCGGACGGCCGAACTTTTCCGCCTGCTTCATCAGGCGCAGGGCTTTGCGGTAGCCTTCCGGCCCCGGCATGCCGAAGTTAAAATCCAGATTTTCCTCCAGGGTACTTCCCTTTCTGTGGCCGATCACCGTTACCGGCTGTTTCCCGAAAAATCCGATGCCTCCGTATATGGAGGCGTCTTCTTTCCCCAGCCGGTCTCCGCACAGCGGGAGAAACTCTTCAAACAGTTCCTCAATATAATCTGTGATTTTCGGCCGTCTGCGGTCTCTGGCCAGCAGGAGACGGTCGTAAGCTGTCAGTTTTTTCTTCATGCCTCTGCCTCCCTGTTCCGCCGATGTTCCCGGGGTTCGTGCAGGCGCAGGATCTGTCCGATGATCTTGCGCATATCATTCTTCGGCACCACCCGGTCCACAAATCCGTGCGCCATCTGGAATTCCGCCCGCTGAAATCCCTCCGGCAGGGATTCCCCGATGGTCTGCTCGATGACCCGGGGGCCGGCAAACCCGATCAGGGCGCCGGGTTCCGCCAGAATAATATCCCCGAGGCTTGCAAAACTGGCGCTGACGCCTCCGGTGGTGGGATGCATCAGGACGGAGATATAGAGCCCGCCGGCATCCTTGAAGCGCTGAATGGCGGCGCTGGTTTTGGCCATCTGCATCAGGCCGTAGAGTCCTTCCTGCATCCGGGCACCGCCGCTGGCGGAGAAAATAATCAGGGGACAGCCCCGTTTCTGTGCTGCCTCAATGGTGCGGGTCAGTATTTCTCCTACCGCGCTGCCCAGGCTTCCCATCAGGAAGTCCCGGTTCAGATATGCCGCGAAGGCTGTCACTCCTTCGATTTTTCCGTAACCCGCAATCACCGCGTCCGAAAGGCCGGTTTTCTGTCTCAGGTCCTTCAGTTTTTTCTTATAGCCCGGAAAATTCAGCGGATCCACACTTTCGATCCTGTCATAGACCGCATGGAAAGTGCCCTCGTCAAACAGCAGCTCCAGGTCTCTGCTGCCGCTTTTTAAACTGACATTGTGTTCCCGCAGTTTTTTAAAGGAGAGCATTTTGTTCCTGCGTTCCGTAAAGCTGGTAAAACTGTTCATTGCCTGCGCCTCTTACACTTTCTTCCTACTATTCCTTCATTTTGCTGCTTTCCCGGTTCCAGGCCAGAAGCCCGCCGGTATTGCGCTCAATAAAGGAGGTATCCACATTGCCCATCATGTAATCCAGATTGAACATGATCAGCAGCAGAAATTCGATATTTGTATCCACGCCCTCAATGATGGTCTCCTCCAGAGCCATCCGCATTCTGCGGATCGCCTCCAGCCGGCCCGGCGCGTGGACGATAATTTTGGCCACCATGGAATCATACCAGGGGCTGATTCTGCATCCCTGGTACAGCGCGGTCTCCACCCGCACATCAAAGCCGCCCGGCAGATGCAGGAATGTCACCTCGCCCGGGGACGGCAGGAAATTATTTTCCGGATTTTCCGCATTGATCCGGCATTCAATGGCATGCCCGCCGCAGTGAATCTCATCCTGCTTATAGGACAGCCTGAGGCCGGCGGCAATCCGGATCTGTTCCCGGATCAGATCCACACCCGTTACCATCTCTGTCACCGGATGCTCCACCTGGATCCGCGTATTCATTTCAATAAAATAGAAATGCCCCTCGGCATCCAGCACGAATTCCACTGTGCCGGCGCTGTAATACTTCACTGCCCGGGCTGCTTTTAACGCAGCCTTTGCCATGGCATTTCTCTGTTTTGCGCTGAGTATTTTGGCCGGTGACTCTTCGATCAGCTTCTGATTCCGCCGCTGCATGGAACAGTCCCGCTCACCCAGCTGGATAATATTGCCATGCTTGTCACCTAAGATCTGAAATTCAATATGATGGGGATTTAAGATCAGTTTTTCCAGATACATATCCCCGTTGCCGAAGGCAGCCAGTGCCTCGGCCCGGGCGCTTTCGAAAGCGGCCTCCACTTCATCGGCATCGAAGGCGGTGCGCATTCCCCGGCCCCCGCCGCCCGCGGAAGCTTTCAGCAGTACGGGATATCCGATCCTGTCCGCGATTTCCCTTGCCTGGGCCGCGGATTCCACCAATCCGTCGGAACCGGGAACCACCGGAACCCCATTCTTCCGCATCAGGCTTCTGGCGGACTGTTTGTCTCCCATTCCGCGGATCATGTCCGCAGACGGACCGATAAACTCGATTCCGCTGTCTGCGCAGGCTTGGGCAAAGTCCGCGTTTTCCGACAAAAATCCGAATCCCGGATGGATCGCCTCGCAGTGATATGCCCTGGCAGCTTCCAGGATACTGTCCTGGTTCAGATAACTGGCCGCGGCTGCCGCGGGGCCGATGCAGACGGCCTCGGTACAGAACTGCACCGGCATGCTGTCCGCGTCTTCTTCGGAATATACTAAAACGGTTTCAATCCCCAGTTCTGTACAGCAACGGAGAATACGCATGGCGATTTCGCCCCGGTTGGCGATGAGCATTCTCTTAAACATTGCCCTTCTCCTCAATGCGCATCAGTACTTCTCCGTACTGCGCGAATGTGCTGTCTTCTGCCAGGATCTCTGTTACCACACCGTCACAGGGCGCCGGCACTTCGTTAATAATCTTCATGGCTTCGATCAGACCCACGGTCTCGCCTTTTTTCACGGAAGCGCCCACTTCCACATAGGGGGCTTCTCCCGGTTTGGATGCCCGGTAAAAGATTCCAGCCAGCGGCGCGGTCAGTTCGGTTCCGGCAGCCGCCGCGGATGCTTCCGGCTGTGCCGTTGTCTCCGGCGTCTGCGCGGCGGCAGAAGCAGACCCTGCTGCCGGTACCTGTGACACGGAAGGTGTCCCTGCTGCCGGTACAGGAACCGGAGCCGCGCAGTACGCAGGCTCCGGTTCAAAAAAAGCTTCTTTCTTTCTTACCGCAAGTTTGATCTCTCCGGCCTCAAACTCCAGCTCGCACATATCAGACGCCTGAAACTGGGACAGCAATTCCTGTATTTCTTTCATTTCCAGATTCATGCTGATCACTCCCTTAGTTTGCGTGCGCGTCGATGTAGGATACGATCTCACTTACCTTTGTCAGTTTTGCGGCTTCCTCTTCCGGAATCTCAAGGCCGTATTCCTCTTCCAGTGCCATGATCAGCTCAACCGCGTCGATGGAATCCGCTCCCAGATCCTTGATCAGGTCCACATCCATTGTGATGTCATCCTCATTAAAGCTCATGGTATCTACGATAATCTCTTTTACTTTGTCAAATGTTGCCATGGTGTTTTCCTCCGATAAATGATTGTCTTTTCAGTCCTGTCATTTCAAACTATTTTATTAAATCTTTTTATTAAATAATTTGAACGATTAAAACTTAAAACAATTGAAGGAGTTTGTCAACCAGATTTTTCATCTCCCTGCCGTCGTTTCACTTTTTATGCAATCCGTCATGCCGTTGGTTTTTTGACATCATGTCTCTTCTTCCGCCCTGCTCCCCTTCCGGACACCGCCGAAGGAAATCAGCAGAAGCGCCGCCAGAATCAGCACACAGCCCAGGATACTCAGAAACGATACCTGATCCCGGTACACCAGCATACTGACCACGATACTGGTGACCGGCTCCAGCATATTGATAAAGGAAGCCCGTCCGGCGCCCAGCCGTCCGATCCCCGCAAACAGAAGCATGGCGGAGGCAGACAGCAGGATGCCCACCAGAATGGCCAGACTCCAGTGTACGGCCGTTTTCGGAAAGCTGTATTCTCCCCGGATGGCTGAGACGGCCAGGGCGGCCAGGGTCACAAAGAGGTTGTAGTAAGCCGCGCGGACCATCGGCGACAGCCAGGCCGTCCGGCTCTTTTCATTGGCGATCATATAAAACGCATAGGCAAAGGAAGTGACCAGCGCCACCAGTATGCCGATTTTCCGGCCGCTGAACCGTCCGCCGGAAATCAGAAAAAGGCCCAGGACCGACAGAAGAACCGCCCCGGCTTTCCAGCCGGTCATCTTTTCCCGGAACACAACGGTCATAACCAGGCACACCAGAGCCGGATAAAAAAAGTGGATCATCGTGGTGAATCCCACCGGAATCATGGTATATGCCACATTCAGCAGGTAATCCGTCAGAAACAGTCCCAGAATGCCGACGGCCGCCAGCTGCAGAAGCGTCCGGCGGTCCACCCGGAAGGACTCCTTCCGGACAGTTCCCAGCAGCGCGGCAAAGGCCCCGGCGCTGGCATTGCAGATCACCACCAGTGACAGCGGCGAGACGCCGGAAAGTAAAATTCCTTTCTGCACCGAAGGATAAATTCCCAGAATCACCGATGCAATCGCTACAAGTAAAAATCCCATGTTCATTCCCCCTTGTTCGGTTGGAATCTCCCGGGGACAGTTTCCGGGAGATCCTGCGTAACTGTCTGCTGTTATTCTATCGGAAAAATCTGCTGAAAAAAAGCCAGGCAAGATATTCATCTTGTCTGGCTCCTTTACGGTCCCATTCCGGCTGCAGCCCCTGCTGCGCCTTGCACGGCACTCTTTTGCAAATGCCCTCCGATGTGCGGCAGCGCTGCGCTGCCGGCTGTGGTCCACATTCTATCAGGCAGTTTTTCTTTTGTCAATCATCTGCCGGTCTCCCGCCGGGTCCGAATCAGAAATTATCTTTATTTTCCGCGTATACTTCCGGCAGAATGGCAGCGAGGTTTGTGAATTCCTTGATATTATGGCCGAAGAGTCCCTGCGGAACAAAGGGCGGCACCGCCGCGCCTTCCGGAAGTGTCCGTACCGGTTTTCCCTCTGCCAGGCCGTATCCGATCCAGAATCTGGAGCAGAACATAACACCGTCCTGATAAGGATACCACTTGTGGGTCATGGCAGCAGCCACTTCGCTTTTGCCCACAGCGCAGACCAGGGAAGCACACTTGTCTGTGCCGATGATGGATTCATCATATCCGAAATCCGCCGGGCGCATGAACTGAAGAGCCAGGGCATCCGGACCGTTGCCTGCGTCTTCCATAATCATATGGGTCACGCCCCAGGTCTTCTCCCGGTTGGGAACCGCAGGATCAATGACGTAATCCACTTTATCTGCCTTGGCAAACCAGTGGTCTTCCGGATCCCAGATTTTGTAGCGCAGGTCAGAGCCTACACTGTGCCACGGAAACCACCAGTCCAGCATTTCCACCGTTACCCCTGGCATATAGGTCTCGTTGCACACGAAGCCCGTGCCGTCGGGATTTACCCCGTATCCCAGCTGGCAAAAATTCTCGTCTTCTCCCTTCAGGAACAGGTTTTTATCATCAAAAGAAACACTCTGTCTGGCCGGCTGTCCGTCACGAATCGCGATTTTCTTCTCCGGAATCGGCGCCAGGTCCCGCTCATAAAATTTAAAATAGGATAAGGTCTGTTCTTCTTTGGTTACACCGATTTTTTTACCCATTTGCTGATCCTCCTTATGCATGGATGCGCTGCTCTGCGTTTGCTGTCCTCATTATAACAGAATCTCAGGGCGGCTGCTATCCGCATACGGACGGAAGGCTACTCTGTTTTTATCGTTTGCTACAGCGTTTTATCTGTACCGCTGTCCGCCCCGGCCGGTTTGCAGGATCTGCCCAGTTCTTTCAGCATCTCCCGGTCACTGCGGATTGTGGAGCCGCTTGTGGTCAGCATATTTCCGGTAATCGTCGCGCTGACGCCGCAGGCAAAGGCGTCCCTGCCGTCCGCCGGCATTAAGCTGCGTCCCCCTGCCATGCGGATCTGCGCCTCCGGGTTGATCAGGCGGAAGACCGCCATACAGCGGTGGATTTCCTTCTCTTCCAAGGGGCTGCGGTCTGCCAGCGGCGTTCCCGGGATCGGCATCAGAATGTTGATCGGAATGGAACCCACACCCAGTTCCTGCAGCTCAAGCGCCATGTCAATCCGGTCTTCCCAGGTTTCTCCCATACCCATGATGCCGCCGGAGCACACTTCCATCCCCGCAGCCCGGGCGCGTCTGATCGCCGCCACTTTATCCTCATAGGTATGGGTGGTGCATATCTCAGGGAAAAACCGACGGGAAGTCTCCAGATTTTCATGATACCGGGTAACCCCTGCCTCCCTCAGTCTGGCGAACTGCTCATCGGTCAGAAGGCCGAAGGACGCGCACAGATCGATGGCGCAGCGTTCCTTCATTTCCGCGAAAGCCTCTGCCGCGTGTTCAAAATCATCGCCGCTCAGCGCCCGCCCGGAAGTTACGATGGCGAACCGGTCCACGCCGCCCGCCGCGTTTTCCATACAGGCCGCCAGCAGCCGCTCCTGGTCCATCAGGTCATAGACCTCACAGTCTGCTCCGTGGTGCGCGGACTGTGCGCAGAATTTGCAGTCTTCTCCGCAGTGTCCGCTTCTGCCGTTTACAATGCTGCACAGCTCCACCCGGTCTCCGCACAGCGCGCGGCGTACGGCATCCGCAGCTTCACACAATTCCTCCAGATCGCAGGTAACCAGAAAAGACAGGTCTTCTCCCCGCCTGAGTCTGCGTCCCGCGATGATTTCTTCCGCAATGGTTCCGATCTCCATGATAGTTTCTGATGGCCCGGAAACAGGCGCTCTGTCCCGGACCGGCTCCTTTCTGACGTAATATGCCCTTACTATACGTCAGCAGGCGCTGATTGTCAACTTTTATTGCAATTTAGTTTACATTTCAGGACGCCGGTTCCTGATGCTCCCGCAGCCAGCGGATTTCCTCCTCATATCCGGCCAGGTCATTGGGGGTCTCCAGATAGAACGGCAGATCCCTGAGGGCCGGATGGCTGATGATCCTGACGCAGGCTGCGGCGCCAATGGTTCCCTGGCCGATTTTTTCATGCCGGTCCTTATGGGAGCCCAGCGGGTTTTTGCTGTCATTTAAATGAACGGCTTTCAGCCGTTCCAGCCCGATGACCGCATCGAATTCCCGCAGCACGGCATCCAGATTTTCTGTAATGTCATAGCCTCCGTCGAACACATGGCAGGTATCCAGGCAGACGCCCAGGTGGCTGCTTAATTCCACCCCGTCCAGAATCCGCCGCAGTTCTTCAAAGCTGCGCCCGATTTCCGTGCCTTTTCCCGCCATGGTTTCCAGCAAAACCGTGGTGGTCTGTTCCGGGGCAAGCACTTCATTCAGCATCTCTGTGATATACGCGATGCCCGTGTCCACGCCCTGGCGCACATGGCTGCCCGGATGAAAATTATAGCAGCTGCCGGGAATATGCTGCAGCCGGGCCAGATCATCCGCCATGGTTTCCCGGGCAAAGGCCCGGACCCGCGGATCCGCGGAACACCCGTTTAAGGTGTAGGGCGCGTGGGCCAGCGGGGTGTGGATTCCGTTTTCCCGGGCAAAATTTACAAACGCTTCCGCGTCTTTTTCATCCAGGGGCTTTGCCCTTCCGCCCCGGGGATTCCTGGTAAAATACTGAAATGTACTGGCCCCGATGGACAGGGCGGTTTGTCCCATGGCCAGATAGCCTTTGGATGAGGATAAGTGGCATCCGATGGTAAGCATTGCGGTGTTCCCTTTCTTTTTACTGTTTTCCATGGCTGTTTAATCTGCGGTTGTTGGAACAGCAGTCCATTTTCCCGCTGCCGAATTCCTTCTGATTCTCCCGGGCCATATGATCCAGGGTTTCCTTCAGTTTTTCCTTCAGTGTCTTTTTTTCTGTCTTATCTTTCATGGTGTTTCCTTCTTAAAACATACTTAACTGCTATGTTATTATACCACACCGGAAGCCTTTCCCTTGTTTTTCCTGGAGTTCCGGATAATTGACAACTGCAGCTGTCTTCGCTAGTATGACAGTAAACGGCTGCCCGCGGCAGCACATACCTACGGAGAGGAGTTTCTTTTGGAACATAAACGAAGACAGCATTACAGCGGCAAATACCCGAAACACTTTGAAGAAAAATACAAAGAACGAAACCCGGAAAAATACAGAGATACCATCGCCCACGTCATCGCCAAGGGGAATACCCCTGCAGGCATGCATATCCCGATCTGTGTGGATGAAATTCTGGAATTTCTGAATGTCCGCCCCGGCCAGACCGGTCTGGACTGCACCCTGGGATACGGCGGCCATTCCCTGGAACTGTTAAAGAAACTGGGAGAAAACGGCCACCTCTACGGCCTGGATGTGGATCCCATCGAATCGGTGCGCACCCGGGACCGTCTGGCCGCAGCAGGCTTCGGCCCTGACCGCTTCACCCTGATTCAGACAAATTTCGCCAACATCGACCAGGTGGCTGCGTCCCACGGCCCTTTTGACTTCATACTGGCGGATCTCGGCGTTTCCTCCATGCAGATCGATAACCCGGCACGGGGATTTTCCTACAAGGCCGACGGACCGCTGGATCTGCGCCTGAACCCGGAAGCCGGACAGCCTGCCGCCCGGCGTCTGCAGGAAATGGACGAAGCGGAGATTTCCGGCATGCTGACGGAAAATGCCGATGAACCCTGCGCAGAGCAGATCGCCCGGGCCATTGTGCGGGCACGCCGCAGCGGACAGCAGATCCGGACCACCACGGACCTGCGGCGGATCATTGCGGACGCCCTGTCCTTTCTTCCGAAACAGGAGCAGAAAGAAGCCGTAAAAAAATCCTGCGCCCGCACCTTCCAGGCGTTACGGATCGACGTAAACCGGGAATACGAAGTTCTTTACGAACTGCTGCGCAAACTGCCGGAAGCCCTTGCCCCCGGCGGACGGGCCGCGATTCTTACTTTCCATTCCGGGGAAGACCGTCTCGTAAAGCACGTTTTCCGGGAACAGAAAAAACAGGGACTGTACACGGAAGTATTCAAAGAGGTCATCCGCCCTTCGGCGGAAGAATGCAGACGAAACCCCCGGGCCCATTCCGCCAAGCTGCGCCGGGCCATCCGCTAATGACTCAGACAGGAGATTCCCATGACCAATGAACAGATCTTAAAGATCTATGGAACAGACTACAGACGCAATACCCGCACCCTGCTGGAGGCTGCGGACCTGGCTGCGCGGATTCCCTCCGCTGACAGCCGGATCCTGATCAAGCCCAATCTGGTATCCCCCGTTCCGGCCTCCGCCGGAGGCACCACCCACCCGGAAATCGTCGCCGGAATCATCGAATACCTCCAGGCCCACGGATTTTTTCGTCTGCGGATCGCCGAGGGCTCCTGGGTGGGCGACCGTACTCCGGAAGCTTTTGACTGCTGCGGATATTACGCCCTGGCCCGCCGGTACGGTGTGGAACTTCTGGATACCCAGCAGGATACCTTCTATTCCGCGGACTGCGGCGGCATGACACTGAAGATCTGCAGCTGTGTCCGTCAGGCGGATTTTATCATCAACGTACCGGTTCTGAAGGGACACTGCCAGACCAAAATCACCTGTGCCTTAAAAAACATGAAAGGCCTGATCCCCAATGCCGAGAAAAGAAGATTTCA
>OCTW011582676.1_pt1 | contig 24480 bp, 24 predicted proteins | sample 1539671 | NCBI WGS metagenome assembly OCTW01 (sample SAMN02144230, study PRJEB22623) | gut metagenome | biome: sheep rumen | host: Ovis aries | place: New Zealand | reverse complement strand
CCACCCTCGCCACTGCTGATGTTCTTGGTTTCATGGAACGAGAAGGCACCCAACTGACCAATACCACCAAGAGGTCTGTCATTATAGTAAGAGTCAATGCTGTGTGCAGCATCCTCCACCACAAGGATACCACGCTCGTTGGCAAACTGCATGATTTCACCCATATCACAAGCCACACCCGCATAATGCACCACGGCAATCACTTTAGTGCGAGGAGTTACTAAGGGCTCAATCTCAGCCAACGTGATGTTAGGATTGTCCTTGCCGCTGTCGGCAAATACCACCTTTGCACCCTCGCGCAGGAAAGCCAAAGCTGTAGAGACAAAGGTGTATGAGGGTACTATCACCTCATCGCCAGGTTTCAATTCGCACAGCATGGCACACATCTCCAGAGCATCGGTACCCGAAGTGCATAGCAACACTTTCTTAAAGCCGTATTTTTGTTCAAAGAAAGCATGGCACTTCTTGGTAAAATTGCCGTTGCCCGACATGGTGGTGGAATGACATACTTGCTCAATATACTTCAATTCACGACCTGAGCAATAAGGTTTATTAAACGGTATCATATTATATTTATTTAATTGTCACACATTGATCTCATTATTGAGACAAGTCTCTCAAAATATTTTTGGTTGTCAAAACGTTTCAAGGCATAATTTCTGCATGTGTTTATTATCGCCTCATCTTTCTTTTTGGTTTTCTGAATCACCTCAACCATCTGATCCACGTTTCCCGGTTCAACCAAGGTCATCACTGTATCATCTGCCATGTATGGCATTCCCGACGTATTGAAGCATAATAACGGCGTACCGCAAGATAAAGCCTCCAAACAGGCATTTGGCATTGTATCGTGCATGCTCGGAAAGACAAACAAATCTGCAAGTGAATAATACTCCGTTAGTAGCTGCTGACCATTGACATATCCGATAGGAATGTAATTCTTTGGCAAGAACGATTTGTCCTTTATATCGAACCCCACCTGCACAAACACAAACCTCGCATCATTTTCCAATTTTCTTGCCGCTTCAACCAAATACCTTACCCCTTTTCTTGGATATGAATATGGGGCTACACAACCTATTACAATTTGGCCATCTTTTATACCCAACTGTTTCCGCAATGCAGTAGTATCGCGAGGAACATTGGCGCTTACATCTATCGCCTCATCCACAATTTCAAAGCGTTTACCTTCCATCATCGGGGATGTTTTGGCTGCCGAAATCACAAATTCTGGCCCAACAAATGTGATATCCTTTATGCGTTCATATGCCGCTTTCTTAATCCGGAAGGCTTTATGAGAAGCATTAGGATATAATAGTTTAGCCACGCCTTCCGTTCTTGGACAATTAGTACACTCGTTTATATATGCTTCACAACCCGACCGATATACACAGTTGCCTAGAAAGGCAGATTCATCCGCCATGATATAGACAACATGAATACCGTCATTAACCAGATAATCCAAGAACAATTTTTCATTTAAGACATGTCCATGGAGATTGACGAGGTAGATTTCTTTCACGCTAAGTTTACGCAATCGAGCTATCAATTTTTTTGTTGCCGTTTTTGAAGAAGCATTTAAACGCCCGGTTATTTTTGTGTTAGCATAATGTACGCCCACATCCATTTTTGTGCAAAAGCGAAAACGTTCTTCATCATCTCGTTTCTCACCTCTGCCATAACAAAAAATGGTTTTTTCTCCATCGCTTTGTAAATATTGTTGCAGGCCCTTGGCTATTTTACCAGTGCTACCCCAATCACAAGTATTGATAATCGCAAACATATATTACCTTATTTTCTATATAATTACCTAATGAATTTTTTTATCTCCATGTAGCATTTTTTTTAGTTTCCCCCAAACACATATGGTATCATACCGCAATTGTTTGTTACAAGGAATACTGAAAAAACAGCAAGCAGATAAGCAGCAATCATTGTTTTATTCATATTCGACTGCCTGCCGACAATAGGAAGATATATCACTTGAAAAATTCCAAAATACAATGCAATACGCCCGATTGTACCTGAGAATGGGAAAAGGTTAAGAATCACGAGGTATGCAATAACCATTGTTGCATATTCTTTCTTTTTTTCTTCTTTGTCAAAAAATAGTAAAACAACAAAGAATATATTCATCATTAAACGGTTCAATGAGAACAATCCCTTGTTTTGACTTTGATAGTACATAGTGTATGTATCACCACCAAAGAAATTGTCAAATGCTGATACCAAAATACGCGTGTTGATAAGAAATGGCAAGAAAAATGTTATTAGCAACACTATCACCACCACAATAATCCGTTCCTTGGTAATCACTAATTTGGACAACGGATAATAAAGAAGAGTGAACAGTGCAGACGTATGCACCAACGAAGCGGCAATCGTAATAGCCAGCCACCATATAATTTTGTGCTGTTGCAACAATGGGAAAGCAGCAATCGCAATCAACACAGCGATCATTTGCCTATTTATATTGTAAAACTGGAAATAGAACCCTAACAGCCAAATGATAAGCAGAACCGTTAGTGGTTGTTTACTTTGCCTACATACCACCCATACAAATACGGAAAAAAACAATGCCGTTATCACTAAAAACCACCTAAACCCCAAATTCCAAAAATTTAAGGTAGCCATCAAATAAGGGAAGAAAAACTCTCGCGTTCGAATTGTGATAAACCGGATATCATTATATGTATAATCAAATAACAATTTATAGTTTAGAGTATCTGTTCCGACGGAAAAACCACGCCAAGCTGATACAACAAAAAGTGCAGCAACACCTACGAATAGTAAAATTCGTTCATTAGTTTTTTTCTCGACAACAGAAAATATTGCAAGAATCAATGTGATAACAATATAAATGGACATATTAGATTGCTATTTTATGCAGGTCTGTACACCAATCTCAACATGGAGCCAAACAAAGGACAAACAGTAGCACAATAGAAAAGCCACATCTTATTTGATGTGAGGCCTAATTCCTTTGCCTTATCTCTATATTTCCTGGCCACACTTTTATTTCCATACTTAAACGCCTTTTTTTCCACCGTTATGAAAAAACCAATAGAATAACCGCTGTTGGGTAATTGTACGCCATAGTATTCAGCATAGAACCTTCTAATTTCTATAGCTTTCCTTGAAAAGGAAATCTCCTTCTCTAAATCGCCATGAGAAGCCGACGTGTCCAAAACCCTATAAAAAGCCGTCTTTGTAGGCAGATATTTTATCTTTCCAGCTTTCGACATCTCAATCCACATCGGGGTATCACTCATTGGCCAGTTCTTATCCTTCCATAGTTGCGGTAATCCTTCATATACCTTGGTTAAAAAGAGAACAGTCAATGTTCCAATTTGCAGCTCTCCTTGAATGCTTTTTGGGAAAAAAACATCGTTGTCAGAAACTTGAACATTATGATTTTTCAAACCTCCACCTGCTATAGCAAAATCGGTATGACACATCACATAATCCGGATGAGATTCCAAAAAACCCACTTGCATTTGGAGTTTATCAGGATGTATCCAATAATCATCGCCTTCGCAAGTGGCTATGTATTTACTTTTTTCAGCCCAAGCATTAAATAGTTCTTTCTTTATAGGTTTTTTGAAAAGGTTATGTTTTAGGAAATAGAAAGCAAAAGTGCAGTTATGATTGATTTTATGTGGAACAACGACAATGTTCGACATCTCTACCTCAATATATTGTGCCCGAAGGACATCACATTCCTTATCAATCCAAGATTTTATTACCTGCTGTGCTCCATCCGTGCTACAATCATCCGTCACCAAACAAACAAACGGAAATGTTGTTTTTTGGATAGCAAAACCCACCAACGCATCTTCGATGTATTTCGAATGATTATATGTATTACACTTAACCAAAACTTTATAATCAAATTGAGGATAAAATACCGATTCCATAGTAATATTACTTAAATTACAATATTGTTATTCGACGCAACTAATGCAATCGAAACAAACTCCCGCTAATTAACAAGCACCTCGTCTCGCGTATCCATTACCAATTCGTTGCCAACTTCATCATATACATGGAATTTTGCAAAAATATCGTTGATGACACGTTTCATATCATCTCTGTCCTTTAGCACTAAATGGAGATTTGCTATTTTCTGCGATGTCGTACCGTCCATGCCTATCTGGTCTCCCACTTGTTTCATAAAGTTGGCATGAATGACTTCGGGCAAACTCTCCACATAATCTTGTCCCTCAATCCGTGCCACATTTGCTTCTCTGCCCAGTATGCAAAGATTGAGGCAGAGATCTTTGAATCTGGGATTGTCTTTTTCAGCAATAGAGAAATCTGCCATTCGACCAGTTAAGGCAAAATGAATTAATTGTTCTAATGAGCTTACACCATTTTCGTACTTGCTAAAGATGTAATGTTGTCCACCAGTAAGACGATAGCCCATTTCCATCACATAGAAGTTCTCTCCGTCCACAAAGCCTTGAACAGAAAGAACACCATTTGTAACACCTAAGGCCTTATACATTTTCTTCATCTTTTCATCCATCTTCTTCAGATACAGGTCAAGGTATTTGGAGGGATAGATGCCTGCAGTGGTGATGGCAGCGGTTTCCGACGATTTGTGCTCTAAACGGTCATTAAGTGTTGACAAAGAGATATTGCCATCCTGAATGGTGTATGAAGCAGCGAAACTGTCCATATCCATGTATTTCTCTATAATGATCTCTTTCTTTTTTGAAAATGACAAGGAGTAATCCAAGCAATGTTGAAAGTCACTTGCCTCTCTACAGGCGATAACACCCCTTGAACCACTGTTATCAACTGGTTTTATAATAACCTTATTTTGGGGCGTAATAACAGCGGGATTAAAATCATTTATATCAAATTGAGGTATTACAGGAATATCATTCTCAATGCAATGTTTTTTGAACTTGGATTTATCTATAGTTATTTCAAAAGCCTGCTTAGTCCCATAGCATGGAAGCCCAGTTATTTCACATATATGTTGATAAGCCAACAAATACGAATCTGTAAATCCTGTGATGATACCATCAATGCCGTTACTTTTTATTTTAGAAGCAAGAGTATCATAGTCCATTAGACTATCGTTCCAAAAGTCGTCAGCTATTTGTTTTGCAGGGGCATTCTCCAATTTGTTCCAATCTGTGACAACTGTGTAAACGTCCAACTCTTTCGCAGCTTTTACTATATCACACGAAATAGCATTACTGCCCATTATCAAGAGTTTCTTTCCTTTTATATTGTTCATATTTAGCGTTTTTTAACAATTTCAATAATTCTTTGCATATCTTCTATGCCATATCGTTGGTCCATTGGAAGCGGAATGATATTTATTGCAGACTCACACTCAAACTCAAAACCATTCATCTGCTCAAGATTTGGCCAGTATTTAGCAACGAAGATCTTTTTCTCGATTAATTCTTTCCGAAGGTTTCTTTCTGTAGCCATCATATAAGGATAAACCATCGGACAAACAAAACTGTCAAATGCCGGCAGTTTCAATTGGTTCTTTGCAGCAAGAGCCTCATGCAAGTACTGGAAGTTTTCCCTACGGTGGGCTATCACCTTGTTATAATCAATATGATCGAGAATCCACTTAGTGTTGACCGACATTAAGCGGATAGGCTGGTTATCTAACTTCTTTTCATTAGCCTGATAGTCGGCAAAACCCGCTTCAGCTCCAAACTGCTTGCGTTTTAAAAGATGGCTATCATGCTCATCGGAACGCTCTATCTCGCACACATCTACTTTATCATCGGGCAAATTATCCAAGTAAGCCACACCGCCATCGGCCACACCCACATACTTACGGGTGCTATAGAAGCACTTGATGCCAGAGATCGGCTTGGCAAAGAAAGCTTGTGCACAATCCACAATCAAATGGTCGCCATACAGACTAGCTAACTGCCGTATGTATGCATCCTTGATACCAAAATAGTTGTTGGCTATAATGAATTCACCTTCTTTTGGCTGAATGTCGTCAACCAGCTCGAACCGCTGGTTGATATGGTAGTATGTGTAAGGGATCTGTAGCTTGTTGATAGGCTCCAGCACCACCTCGCAGGTGAAGTACGGCAGGTAGATGTGCTTTACCTCACCAATACTGCGAAGAATATATTCCAACGCATTACGGCCTGTATTCAACAGGATGCCGTCCTGATGCGGGAATACACTGCCTTCTTCGTAATCAGCAAGTTCGAAATAGCCTCCAATTGCTTTCATTTTCTTTTCTTATTCTGAACACGAATTGCACGAATCAAACGAATCTATTTTTTCATTCGTGTTATTCGAGTGATTCGTGTTCGTTATTTAACTACGACCTTTAACCAAGTTCTTTGGTTAATAATGGCTTTTTCGAGTTCTTCTGCGGATTGGAATTTCAGCACCAAGGTGCCGATGGCATCATTTGCACCTTCAAAAGATTTCACCATATCACCTTTCTTCACCCATAAATCTTCTTCCACTACCTCCGCTGTCAGGTCTTTGCTAATCTCCAGACACTCGAAAATACCACTCTCATCAGCATGGAGAATAATCTCTGCCCAATGGCCGTTATACGGTTTCTGCTCGATAGTGGGCACGCTGTCACCCACAATATAGCGGGTCATAGCCGTAATCATATCCACCCCTGTGGCATAACGCAACATCTCGCAGAGGCGGTTGCCGCCACCACGTGGGGTAAGCTCCATAATGTAAGGCTTGCCGTTGGTGCCAATGCGGGTTTCAATATTATAGACCACTGTCTTCAGCCCCAGCAAGGTTATGAGTCGCTGAATCTCGGAAGTGAGATAAGCCTCCTGTTCCGCAGTGAAGGTAGAAGGCCAACTGTAGGCTGCAGGAGTGTAGGGATTGGTTGCATTCAAATCGAAACGCTGGGCACAGAAGCTCACGAACTTCAGCTTGCCATCCTCGGAGAAACTGTCTGTATCAGACGAGCAGCCTTGCTTCTCGATAAAGTCCTCAATGATGATATGGCTAGAGATGGATTTCTCAAAAGCATAGTCCACAGCCGCTTTCAGTTGCGATGGCTCATCCACCCGGGTCACGCCCTTGCTGCCAGCCGCATCGGTAGGCTTTACTATGATAGGATAATCCCATAATGCAGCATCAGCCATGGCATCATCAGCACAGTTATATCCTTTTGCCTTTGGCACATTGAAGCCATGCTCGGTGAGAAAAGCACGGAACTTATCCTTATTCTGCAAAATCTCCACCGACTCAAACGGGCCAAACGAAGGCAAGCCCATCTGATTCTGAACATAGCTTGCCGAGACTACACCTGGATCAACTCCAAACGACATGATGCCGTCTATTTGCTTCTCACGCGCCACCTTTAATACAGCCTCCTTGTCAATGATGCTCACATTAACATATTCATCACTAAATTTATGGGCGATATTGTCAGGGATATAGTCGGCAGTGATGACATAGTAGCCCTGCTCGTGAGCAGCTTTGATTACCGGGAGCAGGTATCGTATGCCACCAAGCAACATCAATCTTTTTTGTTTTTCCATACTCGAATATTATTTTGAACACGAATGACACGAATTGTACGAATGATTATTATTCGTTGAATTTGTTAGATTCGCGTTCGTTTATGTATGTTGCGTTCGTTATACAACTATGCGTTCGTATTCCAGTTCTTCTGAACAGCCGAAGTTTAACAACAAACCCAACTTAAAGCCTGTGGCATGAAGATAATTGTACACTTGAGATCTGTGAGCGTCATCTAATGCGCTTACTGCTTTCAGCTCAACAATTATCTTCCCAAAACAGACGAAGTCTGCTTTGTAGGTTTGCTTCAACTGCACTCCGTCATATACAATATTTAGTTCATTCTCACGCTCATAAGGAATATTGCGCCTTTGCAACTCTATTTCGAGAGCCTCTTGATAAACAGCTTCAAGGAAACCATGTCCCAAGTTATTGTAAACATGGAACGCAGCCCCTACGATATTGTAACTCTCCTCCTTATAGACTATCATAGAGCCCTTATTCACTTGAACACGAATTATCCTAATCCAACTAATCTTGTTAGCAAACTGTTATTCGTGTAATTAGTGAGATTCGTGTTCCTTATTTAACTATATGGTTCAAAACTCTTTCGATATCTGCATCTGACAGTTCGTGGTGCATAGGGAGGCAAATAACTTCGTTAGCCACCTTGGTCGCCACTGGGAGGTTTTCCGCACCAGCACTGGGCAGACTGCGGTAGGTGCTGAAAGTGCTAATCAATGGGTAGAAATAGCGTCGGCCAAGCACCCCGTCGGCTTTCATTTTGAAGTAAAGTTCGTCACGAGTCTGCCCATACTCCTCAGCGTTGATAAAGATAGGGAAATAACTGTAGTTATGACGCACATCAGGCATATCATCGAAGAAGCGGATACCGGAAACATTCCGAAGAGCATTGCGGTATTTTATGGCCACCTGATGGCGCTTTTCAATAGCTTCGTCCACCTGCTTCAAGTTGAGCAAGCCGTAGGCTGCACGCACCTCATCCATTTTGCTATTGATGCCTGGAGCAACCACCTCGGTCTCGCCTGCAAAACCAAAGTTCTTCAAGAAATCGACACGTTTCTTCGTTGCCTCATCGTGCATCACCATAGCACCACCTTCAAGCGTGTTATATACTTTGGTGGCATGGAACGATAGCGAAACCAAGTCACCCTTGCCAACCCAACTTTCGCCATTCACCTCTACACCAAAAGCATGAGCCGCATCGTGAATCACCTTTAAGCCATACTTGTCAGCAATAGCTTGAATCTCGTCCATCTTGCAAGGTTTACCATAGCAACTCACAGGCATTATGGCCGTGGTCTTTGGTGTGATAGCTGACTCAATTTTATTAGGGTCTATACCACATGTTTCCTCCTCAATATCAACGAAAACAGGACGACAACCGTTCCACCAGATGCTATGGGTGGTGGCTACAAAACTATAGGGCGTGGTAATTACCTCACCTGTGATACGAAGTGCTTGCAGTGCAGTGAGCAATGGCAGAGTGCCGTTGGTGAACAGACTGATGTATGGCACTTTCAGATAGGCACACAACTCCTTCTCCAACTGCTGATGGAATTGCCCGTTGTTGGTAACCCACTTGCTTGCCCAGATTTCCTTGAGCATTTCATTAAACTCATTGAGATTGGGCAACAACGGCGAAGTGACAGTGATTTTATTATTCATACTTATCTGAATTAATATTTCTTTTTAATCTTAGAGATATATTGCAACGCTATCCTTTTTAATTCGACATATTCATCCATCTTGGTCGTTTCGCAAGCCACAACGAAAACAACTACGCCAACGATTATCTGAATAGGGAGAATAATCCAATTTGACAATGGCAGGAACTTGAAAAAATAAACGCTAAGCGCCATTAACATTGCCAATCCATAAGAGGGTGCAATATCCTTTAATTGCATCCAAGTAGTATAGTTAAGTCTTTTACCTGTATAATACGTGTTAAGAAAGATACTTAATATACCAATAATAATAGACCCCACCAACATCCAATAGATATCCACAAAGATACCAAGGCAAATCGGGCCAACGGCAAGCACCTTTTTAATAATCTCTAAATATAGATAAATATCGCTTCTTCCTTGCACCTGAAGCATATTGAGGTTAATGGAATGCAAAGGATATAATGACATAGAGATACAAATAAGAGGAAGGAATGTTGCCGCTTGATGCCATTGTGGCCCGATGAGACAAAAAACTAATGGTTCGGCTATTGCGCCAATTGAAAACATACAAACCGCAGCCACAAACATAGTAACTTTAATAACTTTTCGATAAGCCATAACCATTCTTGTCTTTTCATCTTGAATCAAAGACAAGGCAGGATAACTAACTCGCTCCACAATAGTGGTGAGATTCCGCGAGAAAATACTGGCAAATTCCTTCGAACGGGAATATTGCCCCAAAGTTGCAGGACTATAAAACTTGGCGACGACAACTTGATAGAGTTGTCCCCATATTTCAGCCAACAAAGTTGAGATCATCAATTTCCACCCGAACCCCCACATATACTTGAAACTTTCCACACTGAATCTCAACCGGGGCCACCACTTGTTAAAAATCCATAAAAATATTGAATACAAGCTTTGTTGAGACAACTTTTGGGCTACAAGAGACCATACTCCAAGTCCGCAAAACGCACATGCTATACCAATAATACCACTTGAAACGGAAGCAATTAATGAAACCTTGGTCTTGGTCTTAAAATCAATCCGCTTGGACAGAATTGTATATTGTACAATCGACAGAGCATTAATAATAATGACCAACCCCATTACAGGAACAAGAGACACTAATTCATCCCTCTCAAAGAAAAGAGCTATTAATGGAGCAGAAAAGAACAGTCCAATGTATAAAACAATACTGAATGCCAGATTTGTAAAGAACATGGTACTGTAGTCTTCATCAATGGCATCATGTTTCCTGATAAGAGCCTTTGAGAATCCACTATCCACAATACCATTAAGAATCATCACGAAAATCATGACAATTCCAATAAGACCATATTCGGTTGGAGTCAGGAGACGTGCCAATACCAATCCAACAAGGAAAGTTATTCCCTGCCCCAAAAAAGCATCAGCCGCACTCCAACCAACCCCGGAAACCGTTTTGTTCTTTATTGATTCTGCCATTTCATCTGTCTTTGTACATATCTTAGTAATACTTCATATGGTTGTTTATGCTCGAAGTTCGTCAGAGAGCCTCGACTCGAAGTCCACTGGACTTCTCGCATTATCCATCCACTACCTTTTGTCGTACATCTCGTGATAATAGTCCTGATATTTACCAGAAGTCACGTTGTTTAACCATTCTTCATTGTCGAGATACCAGCGGACAGTTTTCTCGATGCCCTCCTCAAACTGGAGGCTGGGCTCCCAGCCGAGCTCGCGCTGCAGCTTGCTGCTGTCGATAGCGTAGCGCATGTCGTGACCGGCACGGTCGGTTACGTAGGTAATCAAGTCCATGTCGGCACCTTCGGGGCGACCCAGGATGCGGTCAACGGTGTTGATGACCACCTTGATGATGTCGATGTTTTTCCACTCATTGAAGCCACCGATATTATAGGTCTCGGCCACCTTGCCTTGATGGAAGATGAGGTCGATGGCTCGGGCGTGATCTTCGACATAGAGCCAGTCGCGCACGTTCTCGCCCTTGCCATAGACGGGCAGCGGCTTGCGATGACGGATATTGTTGATGAAGAGCGGTATCAACTTCTCTGGGAACTGGTAGGGGCCGTAGTTGTTGGAGCAGTTGGTGACGATGGTGGGCAGGCCGTAGGTGTCGTGGAAAGCACGCACGAAGTGGTCGCTGCTGGCCTTGGCGGCGCTGTAGGGGCTGTGGGGCTGGTACTTCAGGTCCTCGGTGAAGAATTTCTCGCCGTAGGCCAGGTGGTGCTTGCCACTCGAAGCTTTGGTGGTGAACGGAGGCTTGATGCCTTCGGGACGTGTTATCTCCAGTGCGCCGTAGACTTCGTCGGTCGAGATATGGTAGAAGCGCTTGCCTTCAAACTTCTCGGGCAGGCTCTCCCAGTAGAGCTTGGCGGCCTGCAGCATGCTGAGGGTGCCCATCACGTTGGTCTGTGCGAAGGTGAAGGGGTCCTTAATCGAGCGGTCTACATGGCTCTCGGCGGCCAGGTGGATGATGCCGTCGACCTTCTCATCCTGCATCAGTTTGTAGACACCGTCGAAGTCGCAGATGTCCATCTTGACGAACTTGTAGTTGGGCTTGTCCTCGATATCCTTGAGGTTGGCAAGGTTGCCGGCATAGGTCAGTTTGTCGAGATTGATGATCTTGTACTGCGGGTACATGTTGACGAACAGGCGTACCACATGGCTTCCGATAAATCCGGCACCGCCGGTGATGATGATATTACGTTTCATTATTGTTTTATTTTACTCTATTAGGATGGGTGAAAGTGTCGGAGGTGATTTCCTCTTTCATCTCATCAATCACTTTAAGAAGATATTGCCCATATTGGTTCTTGAGCATCGGTTTTGCCAATTCACGCATCTTTTCTTCGGTTATCCAACCATTGCGGTAGGCAATGCCTTCCAAGCAGGCCACCTTCAGACCCTGACGCTTTTCGATGACTTCAACAAAAGTGGATGCCTCACTGAGACTATCGTGAGTACCCGTATCCAACCATGCGAAGCCGCGACCGAAGACTTGCACTTTCAGTTCACCGTCTTTGAGGAACTCTTGGTTCACGGTGGTGATTTCCAGCTCGCCACGGGCAGAAGGTTTGATGGTCTTGGCCACATTCACCACCTTGTTGGGATAGAAGTAAAGGCCAACCACTGCATAGTTGCTCTTAGGCTCTTTGGGCTTCTCCTCTATGGAGAGGCAATTGCCATTCTTGTCGAACTCTGCCACACCATAGCGCTCGGGGTCGGAAACCCAATATCCAAAGACTGTTGCCTTCTTGTTCTCTTCAGCGTCCTTCACAGCATTCCTAAGCAGAGTGGTAAATCCACTGCCGTAGAAGATGTTATCACCTAAGACAAGGCAAGCACAATCATCACCGATGAACTTCTCACCAATGATGAACGCTTGGGCAAGTCCATCGGGTGAAGGCTGCTCAGCATACTCAAAGTGAACGCCATAATCAGATCCATCACCAAGCAAACGTTTGAATCCAGGAAGATCATACGGTGTACTGATGATGAGGATGTCGCGGATGCCCGCCAACATCAAAGCCGAGATGGGATAATACACCATCGGTTTATCGTAGATGGGCAATAACTGTTTGCTAACTCCCTTTGTAATAGGGTACAATCTTGTGCCGGAGCCTCCGGCAAGAACTATTCCTTTCATATTAAATTAATATTTATTCTGTTTTTTCCACTGTAAAGTTTTTATTTAGAAGCGCGCATTGACCATCAGAAATAATAGTAGTTTTATCGTATTGGAATGTCTCCGTCAACTTATCATTCAATTTGGGATGCATCTCAAACACTAGAGCATTCTCAACACGATTAAGATCAGACTTCTCTACTGGAGCATAAGAATAGAAAATGACTTCCATTGGACGTAATTCAGCTATAAACATATCATGCTTCTCATGATTTTCATGACGAGCTTTAATGTTTTCTGCCTGTCCAATATATAAAATCTCCCGACATAAAAATCCCTTTTGGTCACGGAGTCCTCTATAAACAAGATATATTCCACTATATTCGGGTAAAAAACTGCGTTGGTCATCAGCTAACGAGCCATCAAATTTCAGATTATACGTTTTCATTATTCTTGGGCTATTATGATATTTTCTTATTATGCAATATAACAATTCGCCTAAATCTTTTAATGAGGCGGCAGAACCCACAGAGAATTGAACCATTTTTGAGAGACCTGCGGGTTCACCTTCTCTATATCATAGGGCGGTGTGGGCTGTGCGGAAGACCCTCCTGCCCTGTCAGCATCGCTGGCTGCGCGTAAAGACCAGCGAATGCCGTTTTTGCCAAATTCTCTTTATTTGTGTTCCATCTTTAATTGCCATAATCATTAAGAACTATGCTTTGTTGAGAAGCAATTTGTTCGTAAAGCATATTTGAGACAGACGATTGAGCTCGGTAACTATCTCAACAAACTTGTCTTGTGAATAAGACCATTTGTCATCCACGCAGACTGCTCTTTCGGCATCACCATCAGATGTGCATATCTTTACCAGTTTTCTGGCAGATGATATTTTACTGAATTGCTTATCCTTTGTCAAATCTGGGTAATAATTGTTAATACTTTTCTCGTATTGCGAAGCCAACATACCGAACTGTTTTACTTTCAAGAGGAGTTCAAAATTTCCTATCGTGTATCTGTTGTCTTCTTGTTTGAAATCAGCCGATAGCTCTTTAATACGCTCATCAACCTCATCTATCTTTTGCAGAATGATGTCCTTTTGTCCTCTGCGAGCCTGTAGCGACTCCTCGATACGGGAGGTAATAAACAGAGCTATGCCACCGGTGAATATGAAATAGATTAGGTCGAAAAGGTTGAACGAGTTGTCATACTCGAACCATGACAGGCTTCGCACAAGGAGTCCAACAGCCCAACCCAAGGCTATTAGGATACCCCACCAAATTACTGTTGTAGCTTTAATCTTTTGCATTGTGTGCGTCTTCTATATATGACCAACATTCCTCTATCAATTCCTCTTCCTCGTCCGACTTTATTTTCAAATGCTTTTTAAGGTCCTTATAACTTAAATGTTCGATACGCACAAGACCGCCAAAAACCTCTTCCAAAAACGATGTGCCGTACCCGGCTGTTCCGTCCAAATCAATAAGAAAAGTTTCGTTCTTCTCAATGCATTCTTTTATCATGGGTACTATGATTTCCCTCAATTGTTGTCCAGGGTACTTACCCTCGCTTTCAACTCGTGCTGAAGGTGTTCGAGAAAACTGTGTGGCTATAATGTATTCCATATTCAATATTAAGCTGCTTTTGGCAAACTGCGACACGTGTCATCAACCTCGAAGTAAACGAACGTGCCATTCAGCCTGTGATTGATACTACAATATTCATTCTTTGATGCCTCTGCAAAGACATCGTTTGTTATTACAATTAGTCGGCTTATCTTATGCTCGACTAAAGTGTTATATATGCCCGGCAAACCCTTTCCCCGATAGGATTTTTTTGTGACTGTGGTGTGGAATGTTCCATTAAGTATGGCTTCAAGCAAGGCACAATGGTCATCAGGATTCAGTATAGGCAACATCTTCTCAAACCAATGATAGAACTTACTCTTTACATCTTTTGTAGCAAGGCTTTCAAATATCCCCATACCATAGTCTATAAAAGAGAAACACAACCTTTTAGGATTCTCCGCTCTAGAGAGATGGAGCCACCAGTGCTTCTCGCCCTGCTTAGGGCTGGCATGATTGTTTGTGTTCTGCATCAACTCCAAGAACACACGTTGCACCCCAGTGCAACGACGCTCTTCTTTCCACAAGAATGGAGAATAGCGGGCTATCAGGTTTGCGGTCAACTCCGAGTCAACGCTCGTGTTGGCATGGGTGAAGAAATCATTCTTGGTGAGGTCGTATTGGCTCTCTTTGGCATAGTTGTAATTGTACAAGGCATCATAGAAACTTGTTTTCAAGAGCCGCTCCCGTACTTCTTTTTCCCTTGGATAGTTACCATTAAACATGATTCCCGCTGACTTGAACAAAACAACGTTTGAAAGCAAAATTATCAGCCCGTCACCCGAGAAGGATTTCATGCCGGTCATTAACACAAATACCTTTCTCCGTTTCTTAAAGGCATCTTGAAGCTCTTGTATGAACTTTAGCACTTCCTCATAGTTTTCGATCAGCGACATGTGCTTAGGGACACGGATTTTGAGATAGTCGAAAAATTTTGTTGCTAATTCTGCCCTTGCCCGTCGTTCTTCTTTTGACACCCCCTGCAAAGAACGTCTTTTGGCTTTCAACCATTCACGATGATCAATCTGCCTGCGAAGCAAGGCATTATCGTGTTTTTGTTTGTAAGCTTTGTCGTTCTGTTTCATTTACGGGTTATGGGATTATAGGGTTCTTTTTCAATTTTACTTGTTTCTATTTTTCACCATTTTCTCCACCTCAGCTTTTATCAGTTCGTGGTATTGGTTGATCACCTCTTGCGGGTTGACATTTAACTGATGAACAACTTCGGCAGTGAGGTATATGCTGAGGTTTTGAATAATATAGATTGTTTTGCCTTCTTTCGTTTCAACGGTGACGGTATTTTCGTCCTCTTTGTTTTTAGGTTCTTCATACGAACATGGAACAAGCATCGGACGAGACTCAACCTGTGCACCAATAGTAACTTGTCCCGTTGCGTCATCAATTTCGACATGAAGCATGGTGCGCTTCAAAAAGTCGATTAGTGGATAGGCATCGGTGTCACCTGAGGCGTATGAAATGAACACCTTACGTGAGCAATATGTGTTTGCAGCTAGCAGTTTCCCTATCAGCGATCTTATGCGAGGATTGTTGAGTTGTTCCTTGTCAAGCTCATCGAATAATTGTGCAGCATTGTTGGCCATAGCCTGTGACACAAATTGCTCATATTCGCCTACCGTGTCATATATCTGCTCCGTATTACTTCCATAGCCGCAATTCAAATTACCAGACATGATTATTTCATCTGCCACTAAAGCCGGTACATAATCCCCGCTGGAAATAATGTACCCTCCCCAGCGTATGTAGTCTTCTAACCGTTCAAACGATTCTTTATGTGCTTTTAACTCTTCTTTGGTGCAAGCATTTTTTATTCGGTCAAACAAGTCCAATTGGCTTTGACGGTCTTCATAGAGTGTGACGTAGAATTTTATCGCCTTCTCCGAATAATTATCAGTGACGTTACGCCAGGGGTTGAAATCTTTGGCCGAACTCTCCACTGGCAATGAGAAGAAATAGAATACTTTCTCTTTAAGCGTCATTGAGGTGTGATACTCCAAGTCAATACGCTTTGGTATTTTTTTTATTGGTATCGGTTTTGACAGAAACACTCTGTAGGGCTGAAGATCATGTTCTTCCATATACCTGACAAATTCAAGTGCATGGCTAAAAAACTTGCTATCGTATACAGCAAATCCAATATTTTTGATTAAAAATTCCTCGCCATTATTGCGTTTGATTTTTCTATTATACAAAGCCCAAACCATGCAGAATACTAGTTCTGCCGCCTCTTCTGACTTAAGCCAAACCCGTTCTTCAACCAAATACCGCTTTCGCACGTCACAGTATGGGTTGCCATCGTATTGTATGCGCACGCACTGGTAATAGACCTCGTTGAACAGCGTCAACACAGGCACCTCAATCTGATGCTTTTCGCAAAGATCGAGCATCAACTTGTGCATATACTGATTGATCGGCTTGTTCTTCAGATAAGCCGACATATCATTATATCCACAGTAGAGAAGTTTGCGATGTAATTCGGATGAGGTCACTTTGTATAGTTTAAAGGTTAGAGTTTAGGGGTTATAGACGGCCTTCTTTCGGAGCTGATTCGACCTTCTTAGGGAGCTGATTCGACTAGAGGGTTGTTTGGCCGAATGAGGGCCGAATGAGCTCACTCGTACTTTTCTTTTATCAGTTGCTTGATGGCGGTTTTGATCTCGTCTGACGGCTCGCCTGCCAACTCGCGTCGCACGGAGTGCTCCCAATCATCCTCGAGGGCTTCGGTCATGGCCTTGGCGTTGAATGGGCCGCTATACACCTTCTGGCTGTCGAGGAAATGCAGGATGCCCGCAACCAGCTTGCGGTTGAAGTTGGTGCCCTGCAGCTTGCCGGGGTCGCACACCTGATGGCTCACCTCGGGGAGGTTGAGTATATCCTCCCAGAGCTGCATGAAACGGTCTTTCCATTCGTTGCTCACAAAGGAGCGGATGCAACTGACTTAGTTCATAATCTCCTTGATGACGGGTGTACGGTCAATAAGGTCTTGATCGAGCATGTCCTTCATCGTTTTCTTGGCCTTCGGCTTCGCACCCTCGTCGCCCACACCGTAGTTGTTGTTGATTACAGTGGTGGCATTGGGGTTATAGTTCTGCACCGTGCCTATATGTATTTCCTGAAAAACATTGTGTTCGCCAGGATTTCCTTCGATTTTCACTTCCATCATCCAGTGTTTTATATGGGTTTCTGCTTTCTATTTTCAGCATGTAAATTATTGACTTTCATTGATGAAATGTGAAAGAAAGCTGTCGTCAGGTTTCTTCCTTGGTTTCAGGGGTTCAGGGGTTGCACTTTTGCATTCGAAAACGGCGGCTGAACCGCGGTAGCCCGACCGCTTTCACGAGTAAATCATCAATTGTTTCACCTTTTAATAAGTAGCGCTTATGAAAGACAACATCCTTTTGACGCCGCACTTCTCACTGAAGGAGATGACGGAGAGCCAGACGGCAAAGGAGCACGGCATCGACAACCGGCCTACGCCTGAGGTGGTGGAGAACCTGCGGAGGCTCTGCCAGCACACCCTCGAACCGCTGCGAGAGAAACTGGGGCTGCCGGTGGTAATCACCAGTGGCTTCCGCACCAAGGCACTGAACGACCTCATCGTGCATGCCAGCCGAAAGAGCCAGCATATAAGCGGCTATGCTGCCGACTTCCACGTGGCGGGGATTGCGGGTCATGCCCGCAATGAGGCTCCCTGCAGTCGCGAACTGCTGATTCGGGCCTTCCGCCTGATTATCACCGATGAATCGATTGATTTCGATCAGTTGATTCTGTATCCCAACTTCATCCACGTGAGCTACGTCTCGCAAGAGCGTAACCGACACCAAATCACCAAGGCCAACGGCCAAGGAACGTATTGCGCTCTGTCTCGAACGGCTGCGCTTGCTCTCGCCTAAGTTTCAGGATTCAGGTGACTACAGCACTTGAAACTTGAAACATGAAACCCAAATCAATTATCAATTTTCAATTATCAATTCAAAAAACTATGGCACGTATAACTCAAGTCGGTCCTGGCCGCAAAACCAGTGGCACCCTCGATGGTGTAACCTATGTAACAACCCGCAACGGCAACACCTACGCCCGTGTGAAGGGCGTGTTGCCCGCCTACGTCACCAAGACCCCTGCGGCCTTGAAACGTCAGAGCATCTTCAGGATGGTGCAGGAATACGCCAACTTCCACCTGCGCACCCTCAAACAGACCATCACCCGCAAGGGCAACGGCACCGTAATCAACCGTTTCACCCACCTCAACTACAAGGCCTTCGCTGCCGCCCTCGACGCGCTGGCCGACCGTATGGTGGCTGGCGAGGTGGTGACCCTCACCGACATCGAGTCTGCCATCGCTGCCTACGCTGCCGAGCATCCTAAGGCTATCCTCATCGCTGCCCGCAGCGGCTACGGCAAGGTTTACCTCACCGGTGCCTGGCCCTCGACCATCACCCTGCGCGCCAACGGCGGCGACAGCACCGTTATCGTCATCGTGGCCGAGAACGGTTCGACTACCACAATCACTCCTTCGGAAGGCACTTCCGTGGTGATTGACAACCAAAACGGTTCTGGTTCGGTGACTTCGACTGTGGCGGCTCCCACCATCAGCGGCACGACTCCGTTCGCGGAGACGACCTCTGTGACGATGAGCGGCCCTACGGGTGCCTCGATCTACTACACGGTTGACGGCAGCACGCCTACCACCTCCTCTACCCAGTACTCTGCGGCTTTCCCCCTGAGTGACACGACCACCGTGAAGGCTATAGCCGTGAAGGACGGCGTTTCGAGTTCGGTTGCCTCCCGCACCTTCACCAAGGGTGCTGCCGGCGGCAGTGACGGAGAAGAGTAGTGGTTTGATGTCCCGCAGAAATGACAGAAATAGCAGAAAGGCTGGCGCCTAATAATTACCGAAGTTTCCGCTCTTTCTGCAGGACTACCTACAGACCATTGACTACACGGTGTATGCTATCGTCGAGTATATCGTCTGTATTGAAGTTGACAAGGATACCCACCTTCAAATCCATCAGTCTAAGATAGGTTCTTGTCTGCTTGAAGAAGACATCTTGAAGTTCTTTGACACTTTTCAATTCAACAACTACCCTATCTTCGACAAGCAGGTCCAGTCGCAAGGGAGTTTTCAGCAAATGGCCATCATAGTGTATCGGCACTTCCAACTGCCTCTTGACATGAAAACCACGCTTCTGCAGCTCATAGACCATTGCCTCCTCATAGACTGACTCCAACAGTCCAGGACCCAGCTTCTTATATACATCGTATATCGCTCCTCGTATCTGATAGGTTATGTCGTTGTCAGTCATAATAATCATTTAACCTGTCCCGCAGGAATGACAGAAATTTTTCTGCGATTTCCGCTCTTTGACTTCGTCTTCCTCCTTATCGCTCGGGATAGCTCAAGCCATTGGCTTGGCTCTCCTCTCTCTCGGGCGTCGGTTCTGCGGGACTTTTTATTAACAATCAAATTTCAGTCGAATTATGAAAGTAAAACTCACAAAAGAACAGATCGAAAAGATTTTGGCCGACCCTGAGCAGGCTCAGAAGGCTGGCATCCAAACCAACGACCCGTGGTGGGTTATCGTGCTGAAGGTAATCGCTTACCTCATCGGACTCATCCTTGCCGGAGCGGTCACAACGAGTTGTGCTGCTGCCGCCTGTGCCACGTTCATGGTCTAACTGTTCATGGGGTTCAAGGGGTTTAAGGGTTTAAGTTCTTGAACCTTTGAACTCTTGAACTCCTTTCTCAATAACCTATAACCAATAACCTTTAAACATTACAAAAATGCAACAGATAAATTACATCCTAGTCAATGAAACAGGTTCTGAGAAGGCTGCCCGTGCCATCGGTGGCAGCACCGTGTCGGACCTCAGAGACCACAGCGTTATCATCAACAACAGGATGCTTTCGCGTGAGGCACTCATCAACCAGCTGGTGGAGCTGCGCTCGCATCACCTCGATGCAAAAATTCTTGGCATTTCGGAGGTTGACCTCCATTTTGCCAATGCACCCATCAAGGTGAATCCTCGGATGAACGAGATTAGACTTGCGCTTAGTGAGTTGGCTTAGTAGGTTAGTTGCTTAGTAGGTTAATAGTTTCAGGTTCCAGGTTTTTGTTTAGTTTAGCGTTTACCGTTTAGTATTTACGGTTGGTTTTCCCACAGAGGTTTTCTTTTTTCCCCGCTGAAAAGGTGGAAATAGAGGAAATTTGGCTTGCTTCACTCGCCTTAGCGGCTGCCGGGCATATCGCCACTCCAGCCGTGGCCAAGGTCCCAGTGCTCATCGTACACAAACTCGAAGTACGGGAGGGCGAATTCTTTCTCAATTAGTTCGGAAAGTTCATCTTGGATGGGTTCGGCCCAATGGCCGACAAGGACGATGAATTTGTCGATAGTCCAAGCAACGCGGCCACGGGGAATCTGCGTATAGTCGCCCTTGAACTTGGTCTCGGAGTGCTTGGCCTGTGCACGGAAGTATTCCTTGGCCCACACCTGCCGGTGAAGATGAGGATAGTTGATGAAGGGCTTCCCCTTCTCGGCCGCCTCCTCCACCTCGCGGGGCGTAAGTTCCTTCTTCCGCACGCCAAACAGCGAGTGGTCTTCCGGATTGTACCAGAAAATCCCCACCGACGGCATCGGCTCATCGAAACTCTTCATATCCGCCATTTGAGCAGCGTGGTCTGTATCATTGAGGTGTGTCATATTGTCTTCTTTGTAGTTGTCTAATAAAATGGTCAAATCCTTATTGTCGTCTGACACAAAGTTGTCGTGGGTGGAATTATTATATTGCCTCACACGGAGGGGTTGTTTTTATGTCACACAGAAAGCACCGTTTACCGTTTACTGTTGGTTTTTCCCGCAGAGGTTTTCTTTTTATTGTCCCGCAGAAAGGGCAGAAATAGCAGAATTTTTCTTTTCAGTTTGGTTTACTGTTTACCGTTTACCCGCAGAGGTTTTCTTTTTTTTGTCCCGCAGAAAGGGCAGAAATAGCAGAAATTTTCTTTTCAGTTTGGTTTACTGTTTACCGTTTACGGTTGTTTCTGCTGGTTTAGTTTACTGTTTACGGTTTACTGTTTATTGAAAGCTTAATTGCTTAGTAGTTGAAATTGGGGTCAGCTGCGCGGAAAGACCTGTCGGCACAAAGCCGCATATTTGATATTAACTTGTAAATTGTTAATTGTTTGAGAGTTTGGTTCCTTCACAACAAGTTCTTCGTCTTCGAGCTTTCAATACCATCCTCACGCATTATAACAACATCAAAATAATTTGTTTTACAAATTCTCAAACGTCCAATTGCGACGATTTTTCTTCAAGCCCTTCGAAGTCTCCTCCCAATAACTCATAATGACCTCTATTTCCTCAATGGTATAACCAGTGTTCTTTGTAATCGCCTCTCTCTCGGCCAGGACTCTTTCATCTTCTGTCATCCCTTCGTAAAGTGGCAATTTAGAGTGCTTATCAATATAGTTCATGATTTTCATCACCGCACGGGGAATGATAGGCATCTTGTCTCCTTTTAACATCTCCGAACTCAATCCGATGTCGGCAACATACTTGCCATCGAAGTCGGCATACAAGTCCTTGTCCTTGTCAATATAGCGTGTAATCGTTTCTGGGGGGCGAATGCCTTTACGCTCCAGCACAGGGTCAAACACATAATTCTCATCTAAGATGGCACGCTTCGCCAGCCAAAATGAAATGAAAGGAATCTCCGTCCTCTGTTCTGGTTTTGTGCCATCGTTGAAACTATCAAGCGGATCACCATGCCGTTTGTTGAACTCAATGGCATCGCTCCGTCTCATGAAAAAGTTAATGTAGTCGTTGCCGATAAGCACCTTATATGGGATGGTGTAACGATGCATTCCTAGGATTCCTGTAGTCTCATCCTTGACGTCATCGCAATGATAGATGCTATAAGCACAGCCGCCCAATAATTTGGAATCAACCAGAATCTTCTCTCTGTCCTTGGATAATGTACGGTCAAGAATCCTCCTCAACCTTTCCTCATCCTTTGGATGCAGTTTTATTCCCATATTGCCCATCGACATCCGCCACAACACAGAAACCCAAAACAAATATGGGATGGCAAGAGGATAACTTCTCGCCTTGCCGTTAGTTACATCCGAATAGAACGACTCAACGGCACTGAACCTCTTTTCACAATCCTGACAGAACACATGGTCGCGAGTGAACAAGTTGTGTTTCGCTCCTTCATACTCTATCTCATCATCCGAAACAGGGCGATTGACGATGTTACTCATCGTCTCGTCATTTACATTCCTCCCGAAATAGTCACCATACTCTCCACCTAATAAGTTAAACGATTCTGCAACCTCTTTGTCGCGACCTTTTTTATTGTCATAAGAGAAAACGGTCTGAATCAACATATGTGGAACTAGATGAGAGCCTATGGCATCAGCGGGATTCTTCTTACAGAGTCTACACTTCCCGCCACGGTCGAACTTGACAGACGATGTAGGAGGATTGGCGACTTTGGCAAGATAATCGCGCGATTTACGGATTGCTCCCATGACAATTTTCTCCATCCTCCCCAAATCCTCGTCACTATAGATACCCGATGCTTTTACTCCATTAAACTGTTCTATCATCTGAATGGAATGACCTCCAATATCCAGCACTATGCCCTTTTGAATATGATAGTCAATCATCGTTGACATCACCTCAAATTGGACTATCATAGCCTCCGGGCTAAGAATCTCACCTTGGAGGATTTCCTCGTCGAATACCTTGATCAAGGCCTGAAAAGCCTGTTCTATTTGGCTATCGACACGCATCGCCAAGGCACTCTCTGCCAACTTACATGCTTCCCGAATTCTAGAATAGTCATTCATTTGTCATACGAATTGTACGGATAATACGGATATATGCTTGCCAGGCTATTCGTTAGATTCGTGTGATAGGCTTCGCATTCTTCCCTATTCGCTCGCTGTCGTTAATCTTTATTCAGCGGTATTGATTCACCGATTTTTTTCATCGGTGTTATTCGCAGCATTAAATCTATTGTTTCATTTTGCTGATAAAGTCCTTCTTACTCTGAGCATATTGTCCCTCTCTAACATTGGCACCAATGCTCGTGCCACAACGGAGTAGCTGCTTGGACATCACAGTTTCTCACTTTTTCTCTTTGAGAAAGACATAGCATCACGAGATGCGCTTAGCGAATGTTAGACTCTTATCTCCCATAACACTCTGTGCCATATAACTCTTAACTCTTAACTTTTAATTCTTAACTCTTAACTGAAAGAACAGTGTGGCTGCGGAGAGGGCTCGGTTAATTAACTATTGTTTGATAGTTCGGGTCAGAAACAGATGTCGAGGGTGTCGATGTAGCTGGTCTCGACGGAGATGGCTCCGGGGGCGCCAGCGGTGAAGAGCGAGCCGGTGAGGCGCGTAAGGCGGTTGCGTTTCAACGGCACATCGGTGACCACCTTGTGGGAGATGGAGGTGCCAGTGTTGTCGAGGACGTCGATGGTGATGTCCATGGTCTGCTGGTCGGAGACGAGGAAGAGGTAGCTGGTGGCGGTAAGCGTTTCGCCGGTGGCGCCGCTACCTTTCACGGTGTTGACCAGACCGGTGTTGGTGGTAGCCAGTCCCGTGGTGGGGTTGAAGCTCCTGCCGCCAGCGGAGAAGGTGAAGCGGATGGAGTCGGCATTCTCGGTACGGTTGTCGGTGGAGAAGACCATCACTTTGGGGACGATCCGTGTCAGCGTTGCGTTGAGGTTGAGGTCGTCGGTGTTGGCGACGGTGACCGTCTGGGTGGTGGCGAAGGTCTCACGGACGCGGCCAGCGGTGTAGGCTGCGGAGGTGGGACTGGTGAGGGTGAAGACATCGCCTGCGACATAGCCGCGGCCGATGACCACCATGGTGTAGCTGCCCATGGGCAGGTCGCACTCGAAGTTGCCGAAGGTGGTGTAGGTGGTTGCGTCGTCGCGCATCTGTGTCACCAGGTATTGCTCGGTGCCGTCGGAGGTATAGAAAGCCAGCGTGATGGCCTTGACGCCGG
>OCTW013377975.1_pt1 | contig 24485 bp, 24 predicted proteins | sample 1539671 | NCBI WGS metagenome assembly OCTW01 (sample SAMN02144230, study PRJEB22623) | gut metagenome | biome: sheep rumen | host: Ovis aries | place: New Zealand | reverse complement strand
TTTGCACGCTGTTTGGAATAAGTAAGTGTAAATCACAAGTAAAAAGTAGATAGAAATGTCTAAGATTTGTCAAATTACAGGAAAGAAGGCACAGATAGGTTGCAATGTGTCTCACTCAAAGCACCACACGAAGAGAAGCTTTGATGTAAACCTCTTCAGCAAGAAATTCTACTGGGTAGAAGAGAATTGCTGGATCAGACTGAAGATTAGTGCTGCTGGTCTCCGCATGATTAACAAGGTGGGTCTGGATGCAGCTATCCGTCAGGCCGTCGACAAGGGCTATCTGAACTGGAACGAGCTCGAGAAGAATGTGATTGCCTGGGGTAATGTTGAGAACTAATAAATAAGGAGGAACAATACAATGGCAAGCAAGAAAGCAAAAGGAAATCGCGTTCAGGTGATTCTGGAGTGCACGGAGCAGAAGAATAGTGGTCTGCCCGGTACCAGCCGCTACATCACGACCAAGAACCGTAAGAATACGCCGGAGCGTATGGAACTGATGAAGTATAATCCCATCCTGAAGAAGATGACTCTCCACAAAGAGATCAAATAAGGGTGAAAAGGTAAAAAGGTTAAAAAGTAAAGAACTATGGCAAAGAAAACCGTTGCTACCCTCCATGAAGGCTCAAAGGATGGTCGCGCTTACACAAAGGTTATCAAGATGGTGAAGAGCCCTAAGACGGGTGCTTACATCTTCGACGAGCAGATGGTGCCCAATGAGGCCGTTAAGGACTTCTTCAAGAATTAATCAGTAGAATTCGCATAAAAATGGAGGCCGCAAGTTATTTTGCGGCCTCTTTTTTTGCGCATCTCAGTAAAATATTGTATCTTTGCACTCGTTAATTTGCGAGATATGGGATTATTCGGCTTTTTTAATAAGGAGAAGAAAGAGACGCTCGACAAGGGACTGGAGAAGACCAAGACGAGTGTGTTTGACAAACTGGCGCGTGCCGTTGCCGGAAAATCGAAGGTTGACGACGACGTGCTGGATAACCTCGAAGAGGTGCTCATCACCTCAGATGTGGGTGTAGACACGACGCTGAAGATTATCGGGCGTATCGAGGAGCGCGTGGCCCGCGACAAGTATGTGAGCACGTCGGAACTCAACGCCATCCTGCGTGACGAGATTGCCGGCCTGCTGGCAGAGAACAATACCGAAGACCAGGACAGTTGGGACTTGCCTGGCGACCATAAGCCGTACGTCATACTCGTGGTGGGCGTGAATGGTGTGGGTAAGACTACAACCATTGGCAAATTGGCCTGGCAGTTCAAGCAGGCAGGCAAGAAAGTGTATCTCGGCGCTGCCGACACCTTCCGTGCCGCCGCCGTCGAACAGCTCTGCATCTGGGGTGAGCGCGTTGGCGTGCCTGTGGTGAAGCAGCAGATGGGCAGCGACCCGGCCAGCGTCGCCTTCGACACCCTCTCGAGTGCCAAGGCCAACGGCGCCGACGTGGTGCTCATCGACACGGCGGGCCGTCTGCACAACAAGGTGGGACTGATGAACGAATTAAAGAAGATTAAGGATGTGATGAAGAAGGTGCTGCCCGAGGCTCCAGACGAGGTGATGCTCGTGCTCGACGGCTCGACAGGTCAGAATGCCTTCGAACAGGCAAAGCAGTTTGCTGCCGTCACTCAGATCACGTCGCTGGCCATCACCAAACTCGACGGCACGGCCAAGGGTGGGGTGGTGATCGGTATCTCAGACCAGCTGAAAGTGCCTGTTAAATATATCGGACTCGGAGAGCAGATGACAGACCTCCAACTCTTCAATAAGCGCGAGTTCGTGGATTCGTTGTTTAAGAGTGAAAAGTGATAAATCCCCTACTGCGACGGAAATGAGGCAGAAACCGACGATAGACTTTATCTCATTAGGATGCTCGAAGAATCTGGTAGACTCTGAGATGCTGATGGGCCTGATGGAGGCTCATGGCTATCATTGTACCCACGATAGCGATAATCCTCAGGGGGAGATCGTCGTCGTGAATACCTGTGGCTTCATCGCCGATGCCAAGGAGGAGAGCATCAATACCATCCTTGAGTTTGCACAGGCAAAGACAGAAGGACGGATTGAGAAACTTTTCGTGATGGGATGCCTGTCGGAACGATATCTCGCTGACTTGGAGAAAGAAATCCCTGAGGTAGACGGCTGGTACGGGAAGTTTAATTATAAGCAGTTGCTGGAGGATATATCGGGGAATGAGAAATGTGGAGTGAGGAGTGAGAATAGTCCTCGAAAACTGACCACACCGCCACATTATACTTATATAAAGATTAGCGAGGGATGCGACCGCCATTGTGCCTACTGCGCCATCCCCCTGATCACGGGGCGGCACCAGAGCCGACGGATGGATGAGATTCTCGACGAGGTGCGTCAACTGGTGCAGAAAGGTGTCAAGGAATTTAATATCATTGCTCAGGAACTGACATATTATGGTGTCGACATTGATGGCCGTCAGCATATCGCCGAACTGATAGAACAGATGGCTGACATCCCTGGAGTGGTATGGATTCGGCTGCACTATGCCTATCCGACACATTTCCCCTGGGATCTGTTGCGGGTGATGCGGGAGAAACCGAATGTGTGCAAGTATCTCGATATCGCCCTCCAGCATATTTCCGACCCGGTGCTGAGTCGTATGCAGCGTCATGTGACCAAGGCAGAAACCTACGAGCTGGTGGAACGGCTGAGGAAGGAGGTACCAGGCATACATATCCGTACCACGCTGATGGTTGGCTTTCCGGGAGAGACAGAGGAAGACTTTGAAGAACTGAAGGCCTTCGTCAGGTGGGCACGCTTTGAGCGGATGGGAGCCTTTGCCTATTCCGAGGAGGAGGGAACCTATTCAGAACAGCACTATGACGACGATGTGGCAGAGGAGGTGAAGCAGCGACGGCTGGATCAGTTGATGCGTATCCAGCAGCATATCAGCGCGGAACTTGAGGCAGAGAAAGTGGGCAAGACCTTCCAAGTGGTTATCGACCGTCAGGAAGGTGACTATTATGTAGGACGGACGGAGTTTTGTTCGCCAGAGGTAGACCCCGAAGTGCTGATACCTGTGGCAGAACGGCAGTTGACGGTCGGCAATTTCTATGATGTGCTCATTACCGACTCAGAGGAATTCGATTTATATGGAACAACAATCATTCTGTGATTATGACTAATAAGGACTTTATTTTGGAATTAGCGGAAAAGACGGGCTATTCGCCCGAAGACACGCAGAAGATGGTCAACGTGATCGTGGAGACGATGGGAGACAACTTCCAGGAAGACAATCAGGTGCTTATCCCTACCTTCGGCACTTTTGAAGTGAAGAAGAAGATGGAGCGCGTGATGGTGAACCCGTCGACAGGGCAGCGTATGCTCGTTCCGCCAAAACTGGTGCTGAACTTCAAGCCAAACGGAAGTTGGAAAGAACATATAAAGAATGGAGGAGACGAGTGATGGGAAAAGTTACGATTCAAGATGTTGCCAATAAGCTGACTGTTCGGAACGGGCTGAGCAAGAAAGATGCCTCGCGCTTCGCCAATAAAATGTTTGACCTGATTCGTGATGCCTTGGAGCGCGATAAGTCGGTAAAGGTCAAAGGCCTTGGCACTTTCAAGATTATCGATGTGGATTCGAGGGAGAGTGTGAATGTGAATACAGGAGAGCGTGTGCTCATCGAAGGTCACAACAAAATCACCTTCACCCCTGATGCCTTGATGAAGGAACTGGTCAATAAGCCTTTCTCGCAGTTTGAGACCGTCGTGCTCAATGACGGTGTCGACTTTAAGGATGCTGACAAGGAGGCAGCCGATGCAGAGAAACTCCAGAATGACGATGATGACAACGAGATAGTAGAGATGCCTCTTGTGGATTTTATCGCTCCAGATCCAATAGTGCTCGGTGAGCCTGCAGAAACAGAGGAACCTGTCAAGCCTGCAGTTTCAGAACCACAAGTCGTTAAAGGTACCTCAGTATCAACAGAAACGCCTGCATCTCATGAGGAGCAGGTCGTTTCGGAAACGCCAGTTGTAACGGAAATACCTCAAGTACAAGTCGGCCCAGAGACACTCTCACAGCCGTTGGCAGATAATACACAATCTACCGATGAACCTGCTGAAGAGGAGCCCGTCGAAGAAGATGAGGACGAGGAAGAAGAAAAGGGACGCCCTGCTGGCGGACTGAAGTGGCCGATAGTTCTACTGGCCTGCGTCGGAGCCCTGATCGTTGGCTATCTGCTTGGTAACTATTTCCCCTGGAATCCTGTTGAGCAAAAAGATATTCAAGAGGTGGTCGCTCCTCCTGTGAAGAAGAGTGTTAAGGCTCCCGTGAAGGAGGTGGCACCTCCTGTGAAGGAAGAACCAAAGGCTCCTGCCGAGGAAACGGCTCCGTCTGCAGAAGAGACTGCTGCTCCAGCCGTTGCACAAACAGAACAGTCCAAGCCTCAGCCTGCAAAGCAGTTGGAGACTACTAAACCAGCCGAGACTCTCGATAAGTATGAAGCTATGGACGCCCGTGTTAGGACAGGAGCCTATCGTATCGTCGGTACAGACCATATTATGAAAGTGAAAGAGGGTGATAATCTTAAAAGTATCGCCAAGCGCACATTGGGACCTGATATGGAGTGCTACATCGAAGTCTACAATAACCTGAAGTCTACTTCTGAGCTGAAGAAAGGTCAGGATATTAAGATCCCAAAACTGGAGCTGAAGAAGAAAAAAACAGCCAAAAAGTAGTCGATAATTGGGAAATAATGAAAAAGTTTCTTAAAACTTAGGTTTTGGGAAACTTTTTTAATATTATTTAGTCACACAGATGTATGGATAATCCTTTAATTTCACTACTTTTGCGGTCAAATTCGAAAACAATAAAAGAAAAATATTATGGCAGAAGCAATTGATATCCGAGAATTGAACATCCGGATAGAGCAACAAAGCGCATTCGTGACAAATCTGACAACAGGAATGGACCGTGTCATCGTGGGGCAGAAACATCTTGTCGACTCCCTACTTATCGGACTCCTGAGTGACGGACACATCCTGCTTGAAGGTGTACCAGGACTGGCCAAGACCTTGGCCATCAAGACCCTCTCGCAGCTGATTGACTCAGACTACAGTCGTATACAGTTTACCCCCGACCTTTTGCCAGCCGATGTCATTGGTACGATGATCTATTCACAGAAGGATGAGAAGTTCCAGGTGAAGAAAGGTCCGGTATTCGCTAACTTCGTGTTGGCTGATGAGATCAACCGTGCCCCGGCCAAGGTGCAGAGCGCTTTGCTGGAGGCAATGCAGGAGAAGCAGGTGACAATTGGTAGCGAGACCTTCACCTTGCCGAAACCTTTCCTGGTGATGGCTACGCAGAACCCCATTGAGCAGGAGGGTACCTATCCTCTGCCAGAGGCACAGGTAGACCGTTTCATGCTAAAGGTGGTCATCGACTATCCTTCGCTTGAGGAGGAGAAGAAAATCATCCGCGAGAATATCGCAGGAGAGATGCCTAAGGTGACTCCCGTTACTACGGCAGATGAAATCCTCAGAGCCCGTGCCGTTGTAGGCGAGGTGTATCTCGACGAGAAGATAGAGCAGTACATTGCCGACATCGTGTTTGCCACCCGTTATCCTGACCGTTATGGCTTGAAGGACCTGAAGGATATGATCTCCTTTGGTGGTTCTCCCCGTGCCAGCATCAATCTGGCAAAGGCTTCTCGTGCATACGCTTTTATCAAGCGTCGTGGTTATGTGGTGCCTGAGGATGTCAGAGCCGTGGCACATGATGTGCTCCGTCATAGAATCGGCCTTACCTACGAGGCAGAGGCTGCCAATATCACGAGTGAGGAGATTGTTTCGAAGATCATCAACAAGGTTGAGGTACCCTAAAAACTAGTATGACTAGTTGAACTAGTAACTAGTAGATTATGGAAACATCTGAAATCATAAAGAAAGTTCGTAAGATAGAGATCAAGACCCGCGGTCTGAGCTCAAACATCTTCGCCGGCCAGTATCACTCTGCTTTCAAGGGTAGGGGAATGGCCTTCAGCGAGGTGCGTGAGTATCAGTTCGGTGATGATGTCCGTGACATCGACTGGAATGTGACTGCCCGCTTTCACCGTCCTTATGTGAAGGTGTTTGAGGAGGAGCGTGAACTGACGGTGATGCTGCTCATCGATGTGAGTGGCTCACTCGACTTCGGTACACAGAAGCAGATGAAGCGCGATATGGTGACGGAGATTGCTGCCACCATAGCCTTCAGCGCTATCCAGAACAATGATAAGATCGGCGTGGTGTTCTTCTCTGACCGGATTGAGAAATATATCCCTCCCAAGAAGGGACGTAAGCATATCCTCTACATCATTCGGGAGATGCTTGACTTCCAGCCGGAATCAAAACGGACGGATGTAAAACAGGCTGTGGAGTTCCTCTCCAGCGTACAGAAGCGACGTACGACGGCCTTTATCCTTAGCGACTTCTTCGTTCGTGATGATTTCCAGCAGTCGTTGCAGATTTGTAATCGGAAGCACGATGTCGTGGCTATACAGGTCTATGACCAGCGTGCCAAGGATCTGCCTGACGTGGGACTGATGAAAGTGGTAGATGCAGAAACGGGGCACGAGCAATATGTGGATACCGGTTCGAAGGCTCTGCGACAGGCTTATCACAAATATTGGGTTAATCGGCAGTCGCTATTGGAGGATACCTTTAATAAGAGTAATGTAGACCATGTGAGTGTTGCCACGAATGAGGATTTCGTTAAGGCACTCATGCTATTGTTTAAACAGAGAAGCTGATGAGAAGACTTTCGTTTTGTATCATACTGACAGCGAGTGTGTTGTCTGCGTCTGCGCAAGTATCGGTAGAGGCTGTTATTGACTCGATTCAGATATTTGTCGGACAGCAGGCACATGTGACGTTGACAGCTACGGCGAAGGAGAATGCGAAGGTGGAGTTCCCACAGTTTAAATCCACGGAGTACATTACACCTGGTGTGGAAGTGCTCGACAGGAAAGAACTTGAACAGCAACCGCAAGATAATGGTTTCGTTTCGCGTTCGATGGTCTATACGATGACTTCGTTTGACGACACACTCTATTATCTTCCGCCGATGACGGTGAAAATTGACGGTAAACCTTATAAGAGTAAGAGTCTGGCGCTGAAGGTTCTGACATTTGAGGTGGACACATTACATGCCGACCAGTTCTTTGGTCCGAAAGACGTGCAGGACAATCCTTTCCAATGGAGTGACTGGAGTCTGCCGTTCTGGTTGAGTGTGTTGATGCTCATTTTGTTGGCTGTCACCTACTATCTCTACCTACGTCTGCGCGATAACAAGCCGATAATCAGTCATATACGTATTGTAAAGCGACTGTTGCCGCATCAGAAGGCCATGAAGGAGATTGAGCAGATTAAGGCTGATAAGATGGTGAATTCAGAGAACTCGAAGGAATACTATACGAAACTGACAGATACGCTCCGTAAATATATTGAGGAACGTTATGGCTTCAATGCCATGGAGATGACCAGTAGTGAGATCATCGAGCGGCTGACGGCATCACAAGACCAGAAATCCCTTGATGAACTACGCCAGCTCTTTACCACGGCAGATCTCGTGAAGTTTGCCAAGTATTCGACGCTGATTAATGAGAACGATGCCAATCTGGTCAACGCCATTGAGTTTATCAATCAGACAAAGTTGGAAAACGTACCTGTGGAGGAGACGGTCAAGCCGCAGTTGTCTGAAGAGGACCAGCGCTCACAGAAGACCCGTCGGGTGCTGAAGTGGCTCATCACAGCTATCGCCTTGGTATGCCTGGCACTCTTCGTTTACGTGGTCTATACACTTTATATGTTGTTGTATTAAAGTCCACAGATTACACAGTTTAATATGAAATGACATGGAATTTGCCAATAAAGAATATCTGTTATTGCTTCTGCTGATTATCCCGTACCTTATCTGGTATGTGATGTACAGGAAGAAGACAGAGCCCACCATGCGGATGAGCGACACTTACGCCTTCCGTTATGCGCCTCGCAGCTGGAAGGTGACACTTATGCCGCTCTCGATGTTGCTGCGCATTCTGGCATTTACGATGACAGTCATAGTACTGGCACGGCCACAGACACAGAATTCGTGGAGCAACAAGTCTGTCGAAGGCATCGACATCATGCTGGCGATGGACGTCTCTACCAGTATGCTGGCTGAAGACTTGAAGCCTAATCGTATCGAGGCTGCCAAGCAGGTAGCGTCAGAGTTCATCGTGGGTCGTCCGAATGATAACATCGGCCTGTCTATCTTTGCTGGCGAAGCCTTTACACAATGTCCGATGACCACCGACCATGCCTCGTTGCTGAATCTCTTGCAGACGGTACGCACAGACATCGCTGCCCGTGGACTGATAGAGGATGGAACTGCAATTGGCATGGGCCTGGCCAATGCCGTTTCGCGACTGAAGGAGTCAAAGGCAAAGAGCAAGGTGGTCATTCTGCTTACTGACGGTTCGAATAACCGTGGTGATATATCCCCGATGACGGCTGCCGAGATAGCTAAGAGTCTGGGTATCCGTGTCTATACTATTGGTGTGGGTACCAACAACGTGGCTCCTTACCCCATGCCTGTGGCAGGAGGCGTGCAGTACGTTAATATCCCAGTAGAGATTGACACGAAAACTCTCTCAGAGATAGCTGCTGCGACGGAAGGTGATTTCTACCGTGCAACAAATACCAAGGAACTTCGTAATATCTACAAGGAGATCGACCAGTTGGAGAAGAGTAAGCTCAATGTGAAGACGTTCAGCAAGCGGTACGAGGCCTATCAGCCTTTTGCTTTCGTTGCCATACTGGCTCTGTTGTTAGAGATCCTGTTGCGAATAACTGTGTTTCGTCGTATTCCTTAATAATGATTCTGCATTATGTTTAGATTTGAAGACCCCATATATCTCTGGCTGCTGGTACTGATTCCTATATTGGCGCTTGTCAGATTCTTATCCTATAGAAACCAGCGCAAACGGCTTCGCAAGTTTGGCGACCCTTCGCTGTTGAAGGAATTGATGCCCGATGTGTCGCGTTTCCGTCCGTCAGTAAAGTTCTGGCTGTTACTGGGTGCACTGGCACTTCTGGTGGTGATGCTGGCACGGCCACAAATGGGTACGAAGATTAGTCATGAGAAGCGAGTGGGCATTGAGACAATCATCGCGATAGATATCAGTAACTCCATGCTTGCTGAGGATATCATCCCTAGTCGTCTGGATCGCAGTAAGATGATGGTAGAGAATCTGGTGGACCATTTCACCAATGACAAGATAGGTCTGATAGTCTTTGCGGGTGATGCATTCGTGCAGTTGCCTATCACTAGCGACTATGTGTCGGCAAAGATGTTCCTCTCGAGCATCAATCCTTCGATGATGGCTACGCAAGGTACAGATATAGCTCGTGCCATCGAGATGGCAACGCATAGCTTTACACAAGAAGAAGGCATTGGTAAGGCGATTATCGTCATCACCGATGGTGAAGACCATGAGGGTGGAGCACTTCAGGCAGCCGAGGCAGCAAAAGATGCAGGAATGCGCGTCTATGTTCTTGGCGTTGGTTCTGCTAACGGTGCACCGATTCCCATCTCTGGTACCGGTGACTATATGAAGGATCGTTCTGGCAATACCGTCATGTCTGCTCTCAACGAGGATATGTGTAAGCAGGTGGCCCAGGCTGGTGGAGGTGCATATATCCATGTAGAGAACAACAGCGCTGCTCAGCAACAGTTGGATCGTGAGCTGGACAAACTTTCGAAGAAGGAAACCTCGACAACAGTCTATAGTGAATATGACGAGCAGTTTCAGGCTGTCGGCATTCTTGTGCTGCTCCTACTCATCATCGAGATCTGCATCCTAGACCGTCGTAACCCGTTGCTGAAGAATCTCTCACTCTTTAATAGAGGTAAGTGGAGAGAGGTGAAAGGTGAGGGGATGTCCCGAGCCCGCCTTGTTCTGTTTATAGTCATATCTCTTACCTCTTGCCTCTTGCCTCTTACCTCTTCGGCTCAGACCGATCGTCAATATATCCGTCAGGGTAACAAACTCTTCCATAGTGGCGACTATCCTGGTGCAGAGGTGTCGTATCGTAAGGCTATCGAGAAGAATCCGAAGAACCCTCAGGCCGTCTATAACCTAGGCAATGCTCTGATGGCTCAGAAGAAGGACTCTGCAGCAGTGGTGCAGTTTGAGAGTGCCTCAAAGCTGGAAACGAATCCTTTACGTAAGGCAAAGTCATTTCACAATATAGGTGTGGTATGCCAGTCTCATAAGATGTATGGTGAGGCCATAGAGGCATATAAGAGTGCCCTTCGTCTTAATCCCGCCGACGATGAGACACGCTATAACCTTGTGCTCTGCAAGCATCAACAGCAAAAACAGCAACAAAAACAGCAACAGAACCAGCAAGGTAATGACGACAAGAAACAAGACAACAAGAAAGATCAGCAGAAGCAGGATCAGCAGAAAGATAAGCAAGACGACAAGAAACAGCAGGAGCAGCAGAAACCTCAGATGAGCAAGGAGAACGCTGAGCAGCTGTTGAATGCCGCTATCCAGAATGAGAAGCAGACGCAGGACAAATTGCAGAAGGCGCAGCAACAACCCCAGCGTCGAAGCATTCAGAAGAACTGGTAATGTAAAGGTAAAAAAGTAAAAAAGCAAAAAATGGAAAGATATAAAGACTTGAAGGTTCAAAGGTGGGTGAAATGGTTTTTACCTTTTTACCTTTTTACCTTTTTACCTTTCAGTTTGCTTTCGCAAACGCTGACCGGTTCAGCACCTTCACATGTTGCTGTGGGTGAGCAGTTCCGTCTGGCCTATACCGTCAATACGCAGAACGCCAGCGACTTCCGTGCAGGTAACATCCCTGACGAGCTGGAGGTGCTCATTGGCCCCAACCGTTCCATGCAGTCAAGTTATCAGATGATTAACGGGCATACCAGCTCGTCGTCGTCGATTACTTATACATATATTGTCTGTGCCACGAAGAACGGCAGTTTCACTATTCCGCCTGCACATATTGTCGTCGGTGGCAAGAGCATTGCCTCCAACACGCTGAATATTAAGGTGAGCGGTTCGCCACAGGCCAGTGCTGGCGGCTCTCCACGCCATCAGCGACAGGATGAACAAGGAGAGATTCGTGACGCAGGTAGTCAGATTTCTGGCTCCGACCTTTTCATAAAGGTCAGCGCCAACAAGAAGCGTGTTTACGAACAGGAACCCATCCTGCTTACTTATAAGGTGTACACCCTCGTCGGATTGACTAGCCTGCGAGGTGATATGCCCGACCTGAAGAGTTTCTATACACAGGAGGTGAGCTTGCCCACACAGAAGAGTTTTTCTATAGAGACCTTTAATGGTCGCCCTTATAAGACCACTACTTGGAGCCAGTATGTGATGTTCCCTCAGATGACGGGCAAACTCCAGATTCCCAGTATTACCTTTGAAGGTATCGTCGTGCAACAGAATCGCAACATCGACCCCTTCGAGGCTTTCTTTAATGGCGGCTCAGGCTATATCGAGGTGAAGAAGAAGATCATTGCCCCGGGCATCGATATCCAGGTTGATCCCCTGCCTGAGCGTCCAGTGGGTTTCTCTGGTGGCGTAGGACACTTCACGGTGTCGGCCGCTTTGAACAAGACAGAGACAAAGGCCAACGATCCGGTGTCGCTGCGTATTACCGTCAGTGGTGTTGGAAACTTGAAACTCATCAAACAGCCGCAGATAGAACTGCCGAAAGATTTCGACAAATACGAGCCAAAGGTGACCGATAAGACGAAGCTGACTTCAAATGGCATAGAAGGATCGATGATCTACGACATCCTGATAGTGCCCCGGCACCAAGGTCATTATGAATTGCCGCCTGTCAGTCTCACTTATTTCGACACCACAGCTAAGGCTTACAAGACTGTCTCCAGTGAGCCTCTTTCGCTTGATGTGGCCAAAGGGGCTGGGCCAGGTGCGATGAGTGACTATTCTGGTCAGCAGGATTTGCAGGAGCTGAGTCGTGATATCCGCCATATCAAGTTGGGTGACGCTCGCCAGCAAGGCATGAATGAGTTCTTCTTTGGTTCTGTGGCTTATTGGGTTACGCTGGCCATCATGGCCATCGTGTTCATCTCGCTGTTCGTTATCTTCCGTCAGCGTGCCATCGAGAATGCCAATGTTTCAAAACGGCGTGCTGGCAAAGCCAATAAGGTCGCCACGAAACGACTGAAGAAAGCGTCGAAATTAATGGCCGACAACAAGCCTGGCGAGTTCTACGATGAGGTGCTTCGTGCCCTTTGGGGCTATGTGGGCGATAAGCTCAATATTCCTGTCGAGCAGCTCTCTCATGATAATATCAGCCAGCGCCTCAATGCACGTGGTGTAGGTGCGGATACTATCGCTCAGTTCATGGGCGCTCTCGATGAGTGTGAGTTTGAACGTTATGCTCCTGGTGATCCAATGGGAAATATGAGTAAGGTATATGAGAAAGCCATGACGGCTATCGAACAGATTGAGGGAACGATGAAGAAGAGTGGAAAGAGGTAAAAAGGTAAAAAAGTAAAAAGGAAAAAAATGGAAAGATATAAAGACTTGAAGGTTCAAAGGTGGGTGAAATGGTTTTTACCTTTTTACCTTCTTACCTTTCAGTTTGCTTTCGCTAACGCTGTCACTAAGGCTGAGGCCGATAGTGCTTATGTGCGTGGACAGTACCAACAGGCCATCAGCCTCTATGAGTCACTCCTGGAACAGGGTAGTAGTGCTGATGTCTTTTATAATCTTGGCAATGCCTACTATCGCACGGAGAATATCCCCGAGGCTGTGCTTAACTATGAGCGCGCCTTGTTGCTCTCGCCCGGTGATCGTGATATCCGTTTCAACTTGCAGATAGCCCGCTCGAGGACTTTTGATAAGATCGTGCCAGAGTCGGAGATGTTCTTCGTCACGTGGTACCGTTCTCTTGTCAGTATGATGAGTGTCGACGGCTGGGCACGGACAGCCCTCGTAGCTCTTGCACTCACTATTATCCTGTTATTGGTGTATCTCTTTTCCGACAAGATCTGGTTGCGGAAGGTTGGATTTTTCGGAGGTGTAGCCCTGCTTCTGCTTTTCGTAGTAGCCAACATTTTCGCCTGGCAACAGAAGAGCGACCTGCTCCATCGTAAGGGCGCCATTGTCTTCTCCCCAGCCGTGACGGTGAAGAGTACGCCTGCTGCTAACGGTACCGACTTGTTTATCCTCCACGAGGGAACTAAGGTGGATATCACAGACGGCTCTATGAAAGACTGGAAAGAGATCCGCATTGCCGACGGTAAGGAGGGGTGGATTGAAAGTAAACATCTCAGAGTGATATAGGCAATGTTGACAGATATTCTCTTGACAGCAGAAAGCTTCGTCTCAGATCTCATTGCCCTCGACAAGCAGTGGTTGCTTGTCGTCAATGGCAGTGATTCGCTCTATCTCGACCGTGTGGCGCGAGTACTCACGACGGCTCTTACTTGGCTACCGCTTTATCTTAGCCTGTTTTATATCGTCCTTCACAACAATGAGAACTTCCGTAAGGTGCTCTGTGTGCTGGCAGGAGCTGGGCTCTGTGTACTTCTGGCAGGATCGGTCGACGACATGATTGTGAAGCCCACCGTGGCACGCTGGCGTCCTACCCATGACCCCGAGATAGGTCTGCTGGTAGATATCGTCGATGGCTATCGTGGTGGCAGCTACGGCTTCTTCTCTGCCCATGCCTCCAACACATTCAGCATTGCCGTCTTCTTCTGCTGGCTTATCCGCAGCCGCCTGCTTTCTACGGCTCTCATCATCTGGTCGCTTACCAACTGCTGGACGCGTATGTATCTGGGCGTGCATTTTCCTGGCGACATTCTGGTGGGACTGACATGGGGCTTCATCGTGGGCACCTTCGTTTATTACCTTTACTATCGTGTTACGCGAAGGATGAACTCCTCACGGCGCTTTATATCGACAAAGTATACATCGACCGGCTATGAGCGTTCCGACTGCGACATCCCTGTGACTGTGCTGGTGTTCACGTTGCTCTATGCCCTCATCCGAGCCACCCTGTAACCTGAAACTTGAAAACTTGAAAACGTAAATTCCCATGATTGATCCACGACATATCCACATCAGTGACTATCAGTATGACTTGCCAGACGAACGTATCGCAAAGTTTCCCATGGCTCGCCGCGACCATTCAAAGCTCCTGGTCTACCGCGGGGGTGAGGTAGGAGAGGATATCTTCTGTCACCTGCCCGACTATCTGCCTAAGGGAGCGCTGATGGTATTTAACAATACGAAGGTGATTCAGGCTCGCATGCACTTCCGTAAGATTGATGCCAACGGCGAGCACACAGGCGCACTCATCGAGGTGTTCCTGCTCGAGCCTGCTGAACCTGCCGACTACGAGCAGATGTTTCAGACTACGGGCCACTGTGCCTGGTACTGTCTTGTAGGTAATCTGAAGAAATGGAAAGAAGGTAGGCTGACGCGTGTCATCGAGGTGGATGGGATGCAGATTGAAGTCGCAGCCACTCGCGGCCCCGCGCGTGGTACCAGCCATCGCATAGATTTCACCTGGACGCCCCTACACCCCGTTACCTCTTCACTTCCATCCTTTGCCACCATCATCGATACGATGGGTGAACTGCCCATCCCTCCCTATCTCAACCGTGAGACACAAGACAGCGATAAGACCACCTACCAGACCGTTTACTCTAAGATTAAGGGTAGTGTGGCTGCTCCCACGGCCGGTCTTCACTTTACGCCCGAGGTACTGGCCGACCTCGATGCCCATGGTATTGAGCGCGAGGAGCTGACTCTTCATGTGGGAGCCGGCACGTTCAAGCCTGTGAAGAGCGAGGAGATGGAGGGGCATGAGATGCACACGGAGTATATCAGTGTGCGCCGCGAGACCATCGCCAAGCTGTTGAGCCACGACTGCAAGGCCATTGCCGTTGGTACCACGAGCGTGCGCACGCTTGAGAGCCTCTATTATCTGGGTATCAGGGTCATCCGGCATCCTGACCTTGCAGAAGACCAGCTGCATGTATCCCAGTGGGAGCCGTATCATAATGGTGAGGATGTCACACCGCGCGAGGCCCTTACTGCACTGGCCAACTGGATGGACACTAAGGGCCTTGAGGTGTTGCATGCCAGCACACAGATTATCATCTGCCCTGGCTACGAGTATAAGATTGTGCGTATGCTTGTAACGAACTTCCATCAGCCGCAGTCGACTTTGCTGCTCCTCGTGAGTGCCTTTGTAGGTGGTGACTGGCGCAAGATCTATGAATATGCCTTAGCCCATGACTTCCGTTTCCTCAGCTATGGCGACTCGTCACTGCTTATCCCCGCTTAGATCAGTCTGAAGTGCTTGAGGGCATTTCTGATACCATTGTCGTCGACAGTGGTGGTGATGTAGTCGGCATGTTCTTTGAGTGTGTCTATAGCGTTCCCCATAGCAATGCCGATACCAGCCGTGCGTATCATCGAGAGGTCGTTGCCGCCGTCCCCGAAGGCTATCGTGTGGTTCACGTCAATCCTCTGGTGGACAGCCATTGTGAGCAGTCCTCGGCCCTTGTCTGCCTGTGCGCCTGTGATGTCAGTGAATTCGGGGTGCCATCGTCCTGAGGTGCAGTCGGGCATGTGTGCCATCAGTTCTCGTTCATACGACTCATCGAAGAAGGCTGTCATCTGCAGGATGCGCTGGCCGAGCACTTCTTCCATGGGTTTCGATAGATCGAGGTTCTCTACCGCCAACTGCTGGCGGAAGATGCGGTTCACGTCGCCTTTCGGGTCGAGCACGGCAATGTCGTGCTCGCCAACGGCTATCAGTCCGTAGCCTTTCTGTTTTGCATCGTTGGCGATGTTGCGGGCAGAGTCGGGAGGTATGGCTTGGCAACTGACGATGTCGTCACCCACGTAGCAGAGGGCGCCGTTGATGGTGACATAGCCGTCAATGAGGTGTTCGATGGCTCCGATGTTGGTGATGATGATTGGCGGTCGCCCTGTGGCGATGAATACACGATGACCGTTGGCTTTTGCCTGGGTCAGGGCCAGAATGGTTGAGGCTGGAATCTCATGGGTGTTGAAACTCACAAGTGTTCCGTCGATATCGAAGAATAGTGCGTATCTTGACTGTGTCATATTGTTTGCAAGATTGGTGATGGTGTCTATTCGGATGGGGTTATAACCTTCTGGCCGTTGCTGATGTAAATGCCCGCCCCCACTGTGTCCTTGTCTACCTGCCGACCCTGCAGGTCGTAGATAGCTGCCGTTGGGCGGCTCTTGCTGTTGTCCGTGCCCCGTATGCTGCTGGGCACGTCGTCGTAGGCATCGATGCGGTCGCTGAGGTGTTGCTCAAAATCCGCCAGACGGTAGAGCCCGTCGTCGTTGGCTTCGAGTCCTTTAAGTTCCATGTTGTAGACCACTGGCGGGTTCTCGAGCGAGAGCAGTGGCATCTGGCGCAGTTGGTCGGTGCTCTGGTATACCATGTTCATCGTTACGTATTCCTCACCGTCGGTACCCTTCCATTTCTCGATGACGAGCTTTGCGCCGATAGGCGTCTTCTCGATTGATGACGGCAGCGCGTACTCGTCCCATCCCAGAGCGCCGAGCACGGAGCCGAGGTTGGAATCGTGGCCACAAAGGAAGGCGAAGCGGCGTTGCTCGTTCTTTACCTCGGCCAGAATCTCCTTCAGCAGTGGGTGGGCCAGGTTCGTCGACAAGGTGCTTGAGGTGAAGAGAACGTCGCCGTAATAGTCCTTGATGGTCGAGAGCGTATGCCAGTCTTCCGGACTGAGGTCGTGGCCGAAGGCTGCCTTGCTGTCGTCGGGCTCTTCGTAGTACTGTAGCACGAGGGCATCGACAGCCTTGCAGGCCAGGCTGAGCGATCCCTTGAGCGACGGTTCTTTGCCCAGGGTTAGTGTGATGACAGAGTCGTCGGTCTTGAAGCTACAGGTGTCACCCTGCTGGCAGGCAGCACTCTGACGCAAGTCGAGCACATCCTCCAACAGTGCGTACTGCATGCTCATCGCCTCGCCGATACCGGCGGTGCTGCCGTTGCCGAACCTGTCGCAGATCTCCTGCATTACCGTCAGGCTGAAGACCTCGTCGTCGCGGGTGACGACAGGCGAAAAGACGGGATCCATGGTGCCTACTTCGTAGTGATGTTCAATGCTGGCATTGGCCACGGGCAGCAGGCCGCTCGAGAAATACTGGGCGGTGGCAATCGTGCGCTGCATCGAGTTGGCGTAGAACCGCATGTGGCCCTCCTGAGGCACTTCGTTCTCCTCCATCAGACCCTCGCTCACCAGCCACTTGCGGAAGTATTGGCCCATCATCGTCTCCAGTACACCACCGCGCAGCGAGAGCTCGCTCGGCGCCGACGACCACTGGAACCAGTCGTGGGGCGTGATGCGGCCTAATGCTGACTCAGGTCCCGACATCGGCGAGCGGATGTTGTGCCGGCTCAGCACGACTACTTGCTTCAGGCTGTACTTTTCGTGAAAACTTGCCGAACGCTCTACTTGTCCGCTTGCTTCCCAAATGCCGCACAATATCATCGCGGCTGTCAGTAATCTTTTCATAGCTCTTTACCTTCTTTTTCTCTGTTTTGTATATACTGTTTGTAGGTCTCTTCCAGGGCGGCCTCGTAGCCGCTGAGCGCTGCAAAGGGTGCAAACTGGGCAGCACGGTTCCACATCGGCATCCTTGCGTGATGTTTCGGCTCGTAGTGGGGCAGGTGGATGATGTCGTCGTAGTTCATAGGTTATAATTCATAGTTACGCCTTGTGCCCCCCTATCTGCAGGTTGCGCTCCCTGGCCGTGGCCCCTTCCTCGAAGTTCAGACCCTTCAGTATGGCATTTTTCCCAAAGCGCCGCTTGATGGCCAGTCGGGTCTCCTGCATCCTCCGCTCTTTGTCGAGGGCGGCCTGCTCCTGCTGCCGCTGTCTCTCCAGCGCCTCGTAGTCGGTAAACAGGTCCAGCTGTTGCGGCCTGGGCGCCATCCCTGCCGTTGCTTCGTCCACCACATGGTTCACCGTCAGGTTCAGCCTACGCACCAACAGATTTTTGTTCACGATACTGTCGAACAGTTGAGCAGTGGCATCCGTTATCAACTTCGCCGACGAGGTATGTTTTCTGAGATTGGCCGTGCCATGGGCGTGTTTCGGCACTTGTTTGCCGTAGTAGTTGGTGCTGATTGTGCCTTGGTACTTCTCGTGGATCTCAGGCTGGGTCAGGCTCTCCGCGTCATAGCCCACGGTAAGCACGATCTGGTCTGTCACCAGCCGTCTGGCCACCAGGTCGAGTGCAGCCTGGTCGGCCATCTCCTGTACCACCACGCGGGCCTTCTTCCAGCTGTAAGGCTCCTGTAGCACCTGTCCGCTGCTCAGTGAGTTGGTCTCGGGCCGATAGGCTTTCACGGCCTCCATCGTGCATGGCTCCCAACCCCAGGCATGGTCGATCAGCAGCTCGGCGTTCACGCCAAACAGCCGGTAGAGCAGTCCTTCGTTCCTGACCGACGCCCGAGCCAGCTTGCCCATTGTGTCGATGCCGTAGGGGGCCAGTTTCTCGGCGATACCCTTGCCCACGCGCCAGAACTTGGTCAGCGGTCGAAAGTCCCAGAGCTCTCTGCGATACGTTGTCTCGTCCAGTTCGGCGATGCGCACCCCGTCTTGGTCGGCAGGCATTTTCTTGGCCATGATGTCCATCGCCACCTTACAGAGATACATGTTCGTGCCGATGCCGGCCGTCGCCGTGATGCCCGTAGTGGCCAGCACGTCGCGGATCATCTTCATGGTCAACTCGTGCGCTGTCATCTTATAGCTGTCAAGATAGGCCGTCACGTCCATGAACACCTCGTCGATGCTATACACGTGGATATCCTCTGGCGCAATGTATTTTAGGTAGGTTTCATACACCTTGGTGCTCACCTCGATGTAGTGGGCCATCCGGGGTGGGGCGGCGATGTAGTCGAGCTCGAGGCTCGGGTTGGCCCTCAGTTCCGCGTCATCCGTCGTCTTCCCCGTCATCCTCCAGCCGGCAGCCCGCTTCCGCTCATCATTCACTTCACGCACTCTCTGTACCACCTCGAACAGACGGGCGCGGCCGCCGATGCCGTATGCTTTCATCGATGGTGACACGGCCAGGCATATCGTCTTCTCTGTGCGCGACACATCGGCCACAACGAGGTTGGTGGTCAGCGGGTCGAGCCCTCTGTCCACACACTCTACTGAGGCGTAGAACGACTTAAGGTCGATGGCTATATACGTCCGTCGTTTGTCTTGCATACAGTTATTGCTGACTGTGTTAAAACTATATCGGTGCAAATATACGAAATTCTGCTCGAAAAATAGCAATAAGGCAGAAGTTTTTTGTGAAATGTCTATATTTGAATGTAAGAGCTCCAGATGGTAAGCAGGAAACCTGTCCGGCATCCAGAAATCTGTCGTTCGGCAAGGTCAAGCATACCTCCCTGCTGAATCATCATGCGCCGACTCAGGGAGAGGCCGATGCCGCTGCCGTTTCGTTTCGTGGTGAAGAAGGGCACGAAGAGCGACTGGCGGTTTTCGGCTGGGATGGGCAGCCCGTCGTTGCCGATGTAAAGCGCTAATTGCGTATCGTCGGTGGAGCCGTCGCCTTTCGTTATGACCATCTTGTTTGCGCCAGCCTCCACAGCGTTCTTTGCTAGATTCATTAGTACTTGTCGTAGCATGCCTGCATCTGCCCGTACAATAATGTCATTGGGAATGTTTATTTCCCATGTCAAATCAGGGTAGGCCTTGCAGACATCATCCAGCAGCAGTCGGAGTGGCATGTCTGCCAAAACGGGCTTCTCCAATTGCGACATCTTGCGGTAGTTGGCGACAAATTCACTCAGATGGCGCGAGGTGTCGTAGATAGCCTGAATACCAGGTTCGAGCGGTGTGCCTTTCACGTCGTGGCGACTTAGCATCGACTGGCTGATGCTGGTGATAGGGGCTGTGGCGTTCATCATCTCGTGGGTCAGCACGCGTGTAAGGCGTTCCCATGATTCCACCTCGTTCTGGTTCACCTGCTGGCGTATAGTCTCACCCAGTTGGTTCAGGGTCTGTTGCATGGCCCGTTCGCCAGGCAGCAGACCGTCTGTGGGTAGCCTGAATGTGAAGTCATGGTTGCGTATCGCCTCCTGCATCAGGTGGGCACGCTGCTTCAGCGACCGCTGACGCCTGATGAGCCAGGTGAAGGCTGCTGTCAGCACAATACCTATTATAATATATATGAACGTTTCCATGCGGTAGCAAATTCTTCATTCTTCACTCTTCACTTTTACAGCCTCTTCATCTTGTTGTAGAGCGTCTGACGTGTGATACCCAGCAGTTCGGCTGTTTGTGTGAGATTGCCGTGACAGCGATCGAGCGTGCGGCGGATATGCTCCCTCTCCACCTCGTCGAGGCTGACGATCTCATGCTGCATGTCGAGCACGTCCTTCAGTTTACGGACGAGTTCATCATTGTCCCAGGGCTTGGTGATGAAATCGGCAGCTCCGCTCTTCAGTCCTTTTACTGCCAACATCACGTCGGCATAGGCTGTCAGCAGCACGACAGGGGTCTGCGGATGCTGTTTGCGGATGGCGCGGAGCCAGAAGAGCCCCTCCTGCCCGCTGTTCACGCCGAGCGTGAAGTTCATGTCTAATAGCACGATATCTATCTCCTCCTGTGCCATCGTCTTCATGATGTCGTCAGGCTGAGACAGGGTTAATACACGTTCAAAGACACCATCCAGCAGATAGCGCATCGCTGTAAGGATAGACGTGTTGTCGTCAACAATCAAGATCGTTCCGTACTTGTTCATATTCTTTTTGTTTGCAAAGGTACAAAGTATTTGTCTAATAATCATACAATGAAGTGTCTAATTTTTAGACATTCTGCATCTGATGATGCCCAAAAGCTTGTCGGCATGAGCAAAAAGACATAACTTTGCACAGCGAAAAGACGAAAAGTATATGAAACAGACTTTGGTAATAATCCTCACCATTGCGAGCCTTCAATCATCGGCTCAGGCATGGAACGCACAGCAGTGCATGCAATATGCTGTGGAGCATAACCACGAGGTGAAGCGAGCAGCGTTGGAACTCGACAACCATAAGGCTGCCAAGACCGCAGCCATTGGGCGCTTCCTGCCTACAGTGGATGCCAGCGTCGGGGGGCAGTACAACTTCGGGCGAGCCATCGACCCTGAAACCAATGGCTATACCGATGTGAGTACCTTTTATAACGGCTACTCCCTGCAGGCCTCTCTGCCTGTGTTCGACGGGTTCAGCCGCATCCACGCTCTGCGAACTGCCAAAGCCGGCATGCTCATGGGATGCGCTGCCCTGCGGCAGGAGCAGGATCAGACAGCCTTAAACGTGCTCCAAGCCTATACCAATGTAGCCTATTACGAGCGCCTGGTCGAGATGGCAGGGGAGAAGGTGCAGGAGATGTTGTTGCTGCTCAGTCAGGTGCGACTGCTTGAAGAGGTGGGGCGCAGGAGCTGTGCCGATGTGGCTCAGGTGGAATCGCAGAAGGCTGAGGCAGACTACGAACTCATCCGTCAGCAGAACCTGCTGGCCTCTTCCATGCTGGAACTGAAAAAGGAAATGGGCTTTCCGTTAAGTGAAGAGTTAAGCGTGAAGAGTGAAGAATTTGCTACTGCGATTCCAGTTTCATCTCTTCACTCTTTGTCCCCGAAGGATTCTTCACTCTTCACTCTTAACTCTTCACTTCAACTGGCCCGCTATCAGATGCAAGCCAGCAAGCACGAGTGGCATCAGGCCCGCGCAGCACTTTTCCCATCTCTCTCTTTGAGTGCGGGCCTGAACACCACTTACTATCATACGCTACATTCCAGTAGCACCCAGGCATTCCATACCCAGTTCAAAAACAATATGGGTGAATTTGTGGGCGCCTCGCTGACCATTCCGCTATTCAATCGCCTGCAGACTATCACGGGCATCCGCCGCGCCAAGAACAACTACCGCATAGCCTGCGAGAACTATGAGCAGAAACGACTGGAACTGGAGAAACTCTCTCGCGAGGCATGGCAGGACTGGCGGGGCTACCTGAAGCAAACAGAGCAGATGGCGAAGAAAGTAAAGGCAGACAGCATCGCCTATCAGCTGACACGTCGGCAGTTTGAAGAGGGGCTCGCAACAGCCGTCGACCTGCGCACCACATCCTCGCAACTACTGAACTCGAAGGCCACGTTACTGCAATGTCAATTGATGGCGATGGTGAAAAAGTATCTTGTACGCTACTATCGTGGCGAATCCATTTGGGAGTAAATCGTAAATACAAATTTAAATAAGGTGGATAGAATAATCGAAAAGACAAGAACGCAGCGGCTAATGAAGTACTGGCCGTATGCAGCGGGAGGAAGCCTGCTATTGGTAATCCTGTGCTGGCTCGTGTTTGGCAGTCATGCCTCGACGCTGAAAGTCAGCCGTGACGAGCTGACCGTCAGCGAAGTGCAGCGGGCAGAGTTCAAGGACTATGTGCGCACCAACGGACAGGTGCTTCCTATCCAGGTTGTGCAGATCTCGCCCGAGGAAGGCGGCATCGTGATGGAAAAAGTGGTGGAGGAGGGGTCGCATGTGAAGAAGGGTGATGTCATCGTGCGCCTCTCGAACTCAAACCTCGACCTGCAGATACTGAACGCGGAGGCCGAGCTGGCCGAGAAGCAGAACCTGCTGCGCAATACACAGGTGGCCATGCAGCAGGACCGCCTGAACAACCAGACGGAACAGGCGCAACTCGATATGGATACCCATCGTAAGCAGCGCACCTTCGAGCAGAACAAACGGCTGTATGGAGAGAAACTCATCAGTCGCGAGGACTATCTGCAGTCACAGGAGGACTACCAGCTCTCGGCCAAGAAGCGCTCGTTGGTGAACCGTCGCCTGAAGCAGGACAGTATCTACCGCACGGTGCAGATGGACCAGATGGAGGATAACCTCGAGAATATGCGCCGCAACGTGGTGCTCGTTCGTCAGCGCAAGGACAAGCTTGAAGTACGCTCGGCCATCGACGGCGAACTGGGACTGCTCGATGTGGAGCTTGGCCAGAGCATCCAGCCCGGCCAGAAGATTGGTCAGCTGAACGACCTCAGCGACTATAAGGTGCAGGCACAGATTGACGAACACTACATCGACCGCGTGCGTCAGGGGCTCACCGCCACTTTTACGCGAGGCGACAAACAATATCAGTTGCAGGTTCGCAAGGTCTATCCTGAGGTTCGCGAGGGAAAGTTCCGTTGCGACTTCATCTTCCGAGGCGAGCGCCCTGAAAATATCCGCACAGGTCAGACCTATTACATCGACCTCGAACTAGGCCAACCCGAGCAGGCCGTGCTCATCCCACGCGGCACCTTCTTCCAAACAACAGGAGGCCAATGGATCTTCGTGCTCTCCTCTGATGGTAGCAAGGCCTATCGTCGCAACATCCGCATAGGCCGCCAGAACCCGCAGCACTACGAGGTGCTCGAAGGCCTGGAGCCTGGCGAACGTGTCGTCACCAGCGGCTATGAGGCATTCAAGGACAACGAGGTGCTGGTGCTGAAATGAAACTAACGAGAACCGAAATAAATAGTAATAATCGTATGAAGACTATCATTAGAAACTTTACATCCATGTTCCGCAAGTTTGTGTCGGCAAGCTTGCTGAATTTGCTGGGCCTGAGCCTGGCTTTCGCCTCGTTCTTTGTCATCATGACGCAGGTCAGCTACGACCTGGGCTACAACAAGAGTTTCACGGAGCACGAAAAGCTGTTCCGCTTGACCATGAAATTAGGGCCAGGCATGGAGGACTACGGCGTGACGCTGCCCCGCCCGCTGGTGGAGCAGATGGCGGCAGCGTCGCCGCATATCAAGGGCTATGGCATCGAAGAGTGCTGGACAAGATTCGACCAGTTCTTGGTGGACGATCAGGAGTATTCGCTGGATCTGTTGTGTGGCATCCACGACTTTATGAGCGTATTCAAGCCAACCGTCATTTGCGGTGACTTGAAGGGCTTGAACCAGTTGCCCAATATCGTGCTGCAGCGTTCAGAAGCCATGCGCATCTTCGGCACTGCCAATGCGGTGGGCAAGACCCTGAAATACAAATGGGTGGAGGGTTGGATCTTCAATGTGTGTGCCGTGATAGAAGACTATCCGGAAAACAACATTCTGCACGGTGTCTGTTTCAGAGGCACTAATGAGTGCGAAGGCGACTATCATAACTGGAACTATCAGGCTTATATCCGTGTGGACGATACGGCCAACCTGCCGAACGTGATTACCGCCATGCGCCAGAAAGCCATCGAGCTGTTCAAGAATGATTTCAACATGAAGACCCAGCAAGAAGAGGAAGCTCTGCAAGTGGTGTTGACACCGATTGCCGATACCCATTTCGCGAAAGACCTCAGCAAGGATTCGCCCAACATCAAGTCGGTCAGCAGGAGTTCCGTCTATCTGCTCATCTGC
>OCTW011306437.1_pt1 | contig 24498 bp, 22 predicted proteins | sample 1539671 | NCBI WGS metagenome assembly OCTW01 (sample SAMN02144230, study PRJEB22623) | gut metagenome | biome: sheep rumen | host: Ovis aries | place: New Zealand | reverse complement strand
TAAATTAATGAAGGAAGAATCATATTTTTTTAATATGAAAAAATATGCTGATAGACTTTTAAAATATTATGAAGAACATGTAGATTTTGTAAAACCTGAATATAGAAAAACAGAAATGATTAATAACTTTATTAAGCCAGGACTTGAAGATTTATGTGTTACAAGAACAACATTTGATTGGGGAATAAAAGTATTAAAAGATCCAAAACATGTAATATATGTATGGTTAGATGCTTTAACTAATTATTTAACAGCACTAGGATATGAGTCTGATGATGATTCATTATTTAAAAGGTATTGGCCTGCAGATGTTCAAATTGTTGGAAAGGATATTGCAAGATTTCACTTAATATATTGGCCAATATTTTTAATGGCATTAGACTTACCACTTCCAAAACAAATAGTAGTGCATAATTGGATTATGATGAAAGATGGCAAAATGTCAAAATCAAAAGGAAATGTAGTTTATCCAGAAATGTTAATAGACAGATATGGACTAGATGCAACAAAATACTATCTACTTCGCGAAATGCCAGTATCTAGTGATGGGTTATTTACACCAGAAGATTTTGTGAAAAGATTTAATGTTGATTTATGTAATGATTTAGGAAATCTTTTAAATAGAACTATTGCAATGTGTAATAAATATTTTGGAGGACAAGTTCCAAAATATAATGGAAGAGTAAATGAAGTAGATAAAGAAGTTGAAGATTTTGCTATTGCTACAACTAAAAAGTTTGAAGAAAAAATAGACGAATTTGAAATGGCAAATACACTTCAAGAAATATGGAATTTAGTTTCAAGAAGTAATAAGTATATTGATGAAACATCTCCATGGGCATTAGCTAAAGGAGAAAGCGAAGAAGAAAAACAAAAACTTGAAAGTGTAATTTATCACTTAATTGAAAATTTAAGAAGAATAGCAATATATTTAAATCCCTTTATGAAAAATACTTCTGAAAATATGTTAAAACAATTAGGAATAGAAAATGAAGGACTAAAATCTTGGAATAGCTTAGAAAACTATGACAAATTAGAAAACATAAAAGTCATTGAAAAAGGTGAACCTTTATTTATGAGATTAAATGAGGAAGAAGAAGTAGAATATATAAAATCCCATATGGGAGCGTAAATTAATCATTGACAAAAAAGAAAAATATGATGTATTAATAATAGCAGGGAGTGAGTCCTGCTATTTTTTGTATATAAAATAAAAAAAGTTATAAAATTATATAGAAATGTAAAGTCAAAACCATTGAACAAAAAAATAACAAATGATATAATTAAATAAGCATAAAAGATATACAAGGAGGAAAAATAAAAGATATATGAAAATAATAAATAATAGAAGAACAAAAGAATCTGGTATTACTTTAATTGCTCTTATTATTACTATTATAGTTCTGCTTATTCTAGCAGGAATAACAATAGGAATGTTAACTAGTAATAATAGTGTATTAAAACAATCAAGATTGTCAAAAGAAAAAACAATAATTGCAGAGGAAGAAGAAGCTATAGATATTTCATGTATGGGAGTGATGACAACAAACAAAGAAGATAATTATATAAAAGCACAAGAATTAGAAAATGAACTTGAAAGAAATGGACATGATGTAACAGTTACAGAAAATGAAGAGGAAGAAAAATTAATTATAACTTTCAATGATACAGAACATGTATATACAAGAGATAATAAGAAAAATATATATCAAGCAAGTAATCCAAGTACACCAACACCAACACCAACAGCTACACCAACTCCAAGCCCAACAGAACCACCAATAGTATATGTTATGCAAATAACAAGAAGCGGAGTTACAACTAAATATGAAACAGTAGCAAGTGCAGTTGCAGCACTTGAAGATGGAGATTTATTAGAAACAATAGGAAAACTACAATATGATCAAATAATAGATATTAGAAAAGCAGTTACTGTATCTGGAGAAATAGAATTTACAAACAGTGGAGCTTACATGCAAGTTAGTGGAAAAACTTTAACATTAAAAGATTTAATAATTACAGGAATTAGTTCTATTCCTGTTGCGACAAGCGGATCAAACAAGAGTAGCAATTCAAAGATATATGTTGGAGAAAATAGTAATGTTTCTATTACCGGAGTTAATATTGCAGTTGCAAATAATTATGGAGAGATAGAAATAAATAGTGGAACATATAGTGCAAATTCAGCAGCTGTTTATTGTGGAGGAAGTCAATCAGGAGGGCATTTTGTGACTACAATTTCAGGAAGTAATACTAATTTAATAGGAAGAGATTATATTTTATCAGCAAATTCTTCTGCAAATTTGACAGTAGGAAGTGAGGTCAATAAAACTCTTTCTGGTTCTTATGATATATATTATCAAGGTGGAGGAGCAGTATTTAATATACCAGAAAGCTATACTATTCTTAATGCAACACATGGATCATATACATTAAATGGTGTTTTCCATGCAGCTGGAACATAATAATTACAAATAATAAAATTTAATAATTATAAAAGGTGAAAATGATGGAAAAAAATATTAATAATATAAAAAAAGAAAAAGGAATAACACTTATAGCCTTAATAATAACAATAATAGTTCTTGTTATTTTAGCAGGAATTGCAATAGGAGCACTAACATCAAATAATAGTGTTCTGAAACAAGCAGGAAGTGCAAAAAAAGAGACTCTAGAATCAGAAGAAGTAGAAAAAGTTAATATTGCAGTTATGGATGCTGCAGCAAATGCAGGTACAACAGTAACAGGAGAACTCACAACAGAGTTGGTTAAAAATGCAATAAAAGGACAATTTGGAGATGATGCAATAGCCAAAGTTAAGGGAGAAGGACCATGGAAATATGATGGAGAATACAAGACATATAAAATAGATAAAACAGGAAAAATAGAAGAAGCAAATGCAAGAATTGTAAAAGATAGTAATGATGTAGAATACCCACTTCCCAGGGATGCAAAATATGAAAAAGGCACAGTTGATACAGGTTTAGTTATATCATATAAAGGAAGTGAATTTGTATGGATTCCAGTTGATAAAGAAACATTGTATGCAAAAGGAACGACAAAGAAAATGGCTGATGAATTGGAAGAGGAAGATGACAAAGGAAGAACAAAATATAAAGGAGTATTATATGATGATGATTTAAATAATATAACAACATTATATAAGGAACCGGTAGATTTACAAAATGGTACTATAGGAGATTGGGGAACGGAAGAAAATAAAGGCTTTGAATTAATTATAAGATATATAGATGAATTTAAAGGATTAGAGAATAATAGTACAACTCAAGCTTTAATAAAGACAAAATGGATTAAACAATTACAAGAAGAATATGATGCTATGATAGAGAGTGTTAAAGAATATGGTGGATTTTATGTTGGAAGATATGAAACAAGCATAGATATAAAATCAGTAGCAAATGTTATGCCTATAGAAGCATCAACAGAAATAGATGGATATATTCAAACTTGGTATGGGTTATATCAAAGACAAAAGTATTTTACTTCTAGCTCTGATTCAATGGTTTCAGGAATGATATGGGGAAGTCAATGGGATGCAATGTTAAATTGGATAAAAGATTCTGGAACAGAAAATGCAGAATATGCAACACTAAATGGTCATGCATTTCATAATTATACTCAAACCCAAAAGACTGGAGCAGAGGCAAGAGATGTAATGAATAATATTTATGACTTGGAGGGAAATATGAGAGAATGGACATTATCAGCTAAAGTAAACAATCGACGTATTGTTAGAGGAGGAAATGATGGAAATGGTGCAAGAGCATCTACTCATGCAGATGGATTTCCTGCTGAAAACTATGCTTTCTTTGGCTCAAGAATGGCTTTATATATAAAAATGTAGAATAACTAACAATCAAAAAAGGAGATTAATTATTGAACCCTACTTTTTGGGGTATAGTTCATTATATTAATCTCTTTTTTTATTTTAGTATATTTTATTTTTCTAATTTATAAAATACCTTTTTACCTTTTTTTAGTATTGCATATCCGTCTTTGTAATCTTTATCAGAAAGGGTATAAGATATGTCTGTTATTTTTTCATCATTTAATGTAATTGCATTTTGAGAAATAAGTGTTTTTGCTTGTCCTTTAGAAGATGCAATTCCAGTAAGAACTATTGCTTCTGTAAGTTGAATATTAGAATTTTCTAATTTTACAGAAGGCATATTTTCAATAGATCCTTGCCCTTCAAATAGGGCAGAAGTTGCTTCTTCAGCTTTTTTGGCTTCATCTTCACCATGAACAAGTTTTGTTATTTCATAAGCTAAAACCTTTTTAGCTTCATTTATTTGTTCATCTTTTAAAGAAGATAGCCTATTTATTTCATCCATAGGAAGGAATGTAAGCATACATAAAACTTTTCTTACACTTTCATCTTCAATATTTCTCCAATATTGATAAAATTCATAAGGTGAAGTTTTTTCTGCATCTAACCATAAAGCACCTTTTTCAGTTTTACCCATTTTTTTACCTTCTTTTGTTGTAAGAAGTTTAAAAGTAAAGGCATATGAATCATTTTTACCTATTTTTCTGATTAGTTCAACACCACCAATGATATTAGACCATTGATCATTTCCACCAATTTCAACTTTACATCCATATTTATCATGAAGATATAGAAAATCATAAGATTGAAGCAACATATATCCCATTTCAAAAAATGTAAGGCCAGTTTCTAACCTTGCCTTATAGCATTCTGCAGCAAGCATTCTACTAATAGTAAATTTAGATCCAATTTCTTTCATAAAATCTATATATTTTAAATCTAAAAGCCAGTCACCATTATTTACGATAATTGCAGCATTTTCTCCTTCAAAACTAACAAATTTTTCTATTTGCTTTTTTATTCCAGCAACATTATGCTCTAAATCTTCTTTAGATAACATTTTTCTCATATCTGTTTTACCAGATGGATCACCAATATTTGCAGTTCCACCACCAATTAAAATAATTGGTTTATGACCACATTTTTGCATATGACTTGCAACCATTAAAGATACAAAATGACCTACATGCAAACTATCTGCAGTAGGATCAATTCCAATATAGAAAGGAACTTTTTCTTTGCTAAAAAGCTCTCTCATTTCTTCAGGGTGTGTCATTTGTTCTATATAATTTCTTTCTTCTAAGATGTCTAATACATTTTGCATAAATTAAGCCTCCTTAAATATGTATATTACATTTTAAATAATTTTTTATATCCTTCTAATCCTTTATATCCTAAAAAACGATTTAAGTTTTTTTCGGAAATACCTGTTTGTGAAGATACTTGACTTAAAGAATCTACTTCTAATCCATTTTCTTCAACAAAATTTTTGAATTGTGATAGCTCAAATTCATCTCTACTTGAACATTTTGGGCATACATAACCTTCGCTAGTATAAAAAGCACCACAACGTGAACATCTTCCAACTTCCATAATCTTCATCCTTTCAAAATCATTTTACTGTATTTTATCATAAATAATCAAAAAATGGAATATCTTTTATAAAAAAATTATTGATTATTTGTAAAATTTGTAGTAAAATGAGACTAATTGTTATAGGGGGAAGAGAGATGTTTGAGCAGATATTTTTTATAATGGCATCTATCATATTATTTGGATGTATTTTTTATAAAATAATTAAAAAAAATGATACAAGTTATGTGATAATAATTGCAATAGAAGCACTAGGAATTGCAATAGATTTAGTGTTTTTATTAAAAAACATAAATATGAATATGGCAATTAAAATCTTAATATATTCAATGTCAATTGTTTTACCAATAGTTATTATATATCTTGAAAAAAATAATATTAATATAATGCAAAACTTGAAAATGCTAAAAGTCAATTTTTATCTTTTAAGAGGAGATATGAAAAAAGCGAAAGATACATTAATTAACATGATTGAAAAAAATGAACAAAATTATGAAGCACATAAAAAATTGGCTCAAATATATGAAAAAGAAGGTGGAATAAGAAAATCAATAGATGAATATGTTCAATGTATTGATATCAACAAACAGGATTATGACTCATATTACAAAGTTTCTAATCTTCTTGTAGAATTAGATAGAAAAGATGAAGCAATTCAAATGCTAAATAATTTACTTTCTAAAAAACCTGATTATGAAAGTGCAACAATTGATTTAGGTGATTTATTAATAGAAAAGCAAATGTATAAAGAAGCAGCAGGAATATATTTAGAAGCATTAAGAAATAATCCATTTAGCTATGATTTGAACTATAATCTTGGAATTGTATATACAATGCTTAATGATTTTAAAAGTGCAAAAGAATATTATGAAAAAGCAGCAGAGATAAATAGTATTGAATATAACCCAAAGTATTATTTAGGAGAACTAGCACTATTATATAAAGAACTTGAAAAAGCTGAAGAATATTTTAGTCAAATTGTAGATGATGAAGAACTTGGAGCAGATGCATATTTTGAACTTGCTAAAATTAATATTATAAAAGGACATAAAGATATTGCAATTAAATATGCCAATATAGCTATTGATTTAGATAGTAAAAAAATATCAGAAAAAATAAAGAATGAACCATTGTTTATGACTATAAGAGCTAAAATTTCTATACCTCTTAAAATGGAAGAAAAAGAAGAGAATAGTAAATTATCAGATAAAGAGAAAAAAGCAAAAGAACACCTTGAAAAAACAGGTGAGCTTACTGCTTTTATGGGTTATGGAAAAAACCAAAATAAAGAGGAACAAGAAATTGAACAAGAAATTGGTACAAGAGAAGTACAAGAGTAAAATTAATAAAAAAATAAAATACAAAGAATTATTTGAAATAAATTATATCAAACAGGCTATAATAGATGAAGGATAGAAAGGAAAAAACATGGATGATAAAGTTCAAATAAATGAAAAAGATGAGATCATAGAGATAGAAAAACAAAAAGAAGATAAAAAAGAAATATCAAAAGAAGAAGAAGAAAAAAATAAAAATGAAAATAAAAAAGTAGAAAATACTGTAATATCTAATAATTCGATTGAAAAAGATGATAGCAAAGAAATAGTAACTGATATAAACTTAAATGTTAGTGATAATAAAAGTGATAATGAAAAAAAAGAAAATCAAATGATTGAAATTCAGGATCAACCAAGAGTTATTATAATACCAATTGGAAAAATTATATTTGGAATTATAGCAATATTATTAATAATGGTTTTGTTTTCCAATATATCAAAGATTTTGCCAGAAAAGAAAGAAAAAAATATTAATGAAGAAATAAGCTTAGAATATAATGAAAATGGAGCTTTTTTATTAGAAATAAATGAAAATGGTAAAGGGGAGTATGCAAGAGGAAAAATAGTAAGGGGAACAGTTAAAGTAGGAGATGAAATAGAATTAATCGGATTAGATGAAAAAAGTATTTTTTCAACAGTAAGTGAAATATATGTTGATAGAAGTAATGAAAAACATAAAAATGTAGAGTCAGCAAAGATAGGTGAAAATGTAGAAATACATTTTAAAGTTGACAAAGAAAATATAAAAATAGGTAAAGTTTTGGCTCAAAAAGGGACCATTACAGCATCGAATAGAGTAGAAGTAAATATAAGTCCAAGTGAATATTTAGAAAAATCAGAAGAAGAAAAAGAAATAGAAAATGGAAAAACATATACTTTTTATGTTAGACAAACAAATATTAAAGGAAGTATTGAATTAGATAGAGATAAAATAAAAATATCAAAAGACAATAAAAATTTTAAAATAATAATTAATTTAGAAAAGTCAGTTGCAATTGATAAGAATACCAAATTTTATTTAGTTGAAGGTGGAAGAAAGTTGATAGAATGTATAGTTACTAAATAAAATGTTTTATATGACTAAATAAAGTAAATTTAATTATTGTAATTTTAAAAAAATGTGATAAAATACAATTGAAAGAAATAATAGAAAGGATGATGATATATGTTAGTAACAACAAAGGAAATGTTTGAAAAATCAATGAAAGAAGGATTTGCAATAGGTGCATTTAATATTAATAATATGGAAATATTACAGGGAATTATGGATGCAGCAGCAGAAGAAAAATCACCAGTAATAATTCAAGCATCATCTAGTGCTATAAAATATGCAAGAATTAATTATTTGATGAAATTAGTTAAGGCAGCTGAAGAAGAACATCCAGAAGTTCCATTTGCAATACATCTGGATCATGGACCAGATTTTGAAACATGTAAAATGTGTATAGACAATGGATTTACATCAGTTATGTTTGATGGATCTAAATATGATTTTGAAGAAAATGTAAGGCTTACAAAAGAAGTTGTAGATTATGCTCATAGTAAAGGAGTAGTAGTTGAAGCAGAACTTGGAAAATTAGCAGGAATAGAAGATGATGTAAATGTTGCAGAATCTGACGCTATGTATACAGATCCAGCTCAAGCTGAAGAATTTGTAAGAAGAACTGGATGTGATTCATTAGCAATTGCTATAGGAACAAGCCATGGAGCATATAAATTCAAAGGGGAAGCAAAACTAAGATTTGATATATTAAAACAAATAAAGGAAAGAATTCCAAATACACCTATAGTATTACATGGAGCATCAACAGTAATACCAGAACTTGTTGATCAATGTAATAAATATGGGGCAAATATACCTGGAGCGAAAGGTGTTCCAGATGAAATGTTAAATGAGGCTTCAAAATCTGGAGTATCTAAAATAAATGTTGATACAGACTTAAGACTTGCTATGACAGCTGCAATAAGAAAAGTTTTTGTTGAAGAGCCAGAGGCATTTGATCCACGAAAATACTTAACACCAGCAAGAGAATTAATAAAGCAAACAGTTAAACACAAAATAAGAGATGTATTTGGGTCAAGTAATAAAGCATAAATTATATTTAAATCTCATAATTATAAATAAAAAAATAAAAGCTGGAATCCCAGTTTTTATTTTTTTATTTTAATAGGTTAATATTTTTCATTTTGCCTAAGTACTTTTTGCATACGCCTTTGAGCATCTTTTTTTGCAATATCTTGTCTTTTATCATATAGTTTTTTACCTTTTCCAATTCCAAGCTCTAATTTAACAAAACTTCCTTTAAAATAGAGAGAAATAGGGACAAGAGTAAATCCGTCTAGTTTTATTTTTCCAACAAGTTTATTTATTTCTCTTTTATTTAATAAAAGTTTTCTATCACGAAGAGGATTTTTATTATTAATATTTCCAAATTCATATGGACTTATATGCATACCATAAATAAAACATTCTCCATTTTTAAAACCAGCAAAACTATCTTTTAAATTAACTTTACCAAGTCTTATAGACTTTATTTCAGTACCAGTAAGAACAATTCCTACTTCTAAAGTATCTTCAATATTATAGTTATGATATGCAGTTGGATTTTTTGCTATTATCTTTTTTGTTTCCATGATTTATCACCAATTATATTTTAGCATTATTTTAAATAAAAGTAAAGAAAATAGCCCATTTTAGAATTATAATACTAAATGGGCTAAAAGCTATTATTCATCATTATGATTATAGCTATAATCACGAGTTTGAGTAGAGTAGTAATACACTAGAGCTATAACAGCTACTGCAGATATAGCAAGAATAATCCAAACCCAAGATGTAGAATCCATACCTAGAAAAGAGTTATTTCCTGTAGTAGAAGTTCTTTGAGCATTGTAACCTGGATTACTATTGGTTGTACTATCTGTATTTGTGGTCATCATAGGTCCAGAATTATCGTTTTTATTTGTATCACCTTTAATTAGTTCGTTTGTCATTTGATTGGCACTATTTTGCATTTCTCCTGTCATATCACGAGATGCATTAGTTATATCATTTGCTGCGTCTTCAATAGCATTTTCAGCACCACCAACAACATTTCTAACAGTATTTGCAGCATCTTTCAGCATATTCTCTGTAGCATAAGTATATGATGAAGCAAATATTATAAGACATAAAAATAATAAAACACTATACAAAATTTTCTTATTCATATTTTACCTCCTAAAAATTTAATTTTGAACTCACTTATATTTTTTTCTTTTTAGGGCAAAATATACTGGAAAAATTGTATAATGTCAAAAAAAATTTATATTTATACTATGTTATATTTTATGATTTTAATCTAATTAAGATTGCTATGGCAAGCATAATTAATAAAATTCCAACAACAATAAGAGCAATACTTAAAATGCTTGAAAAAATTGAACCATCAGAAATTGTGTTTACTTCACTTATTGTTGATGAAGCAGAAATGTCGTTTTCAAAAGATGTTTCTTCTGTAGGCTGAACAGTGTTTTGAACAGGTATGTCTGAAGATAGTGTTTGATTAGAGGTAGAAGCTTCATTAACTGAAACATTTTGAGAAATACTTGTATTATTTGTAATATTAGAATTATTTGTAACGGTATTGGTTACAGAAGAATTACTGGTGTTATTATATAACTCAGATTCATCAATAGCAAAACACAAATTTGAAGATAATATTAAAATTATTATACATAAAAATGATACTTTTATTATTTTAGACATAATTCCCTCCAATTATTAATAAAAATATGATATCACAAAAATGTGAAAAAGTCCATAGATAATAAAAATTTTCGAAAAATACTTGTTAATATTTCGTGATTATGATAATATATTAGTGTTAAATAAAAATGTTGGGAGCGAATTTTATGAAATTAAAAAATATTTTAATAGGCATAGAAGGATTAAAGGCAAGAGGAGATTTGGATATAGAAATATCGGGTATAGAAAGTAATTCGCAAAAGATAGAAAAAGGATTTGTATTTGTGGCAATAAGAGGATTTGAGCAAGATGGTCACAAATATATTAATGATGCAATTGAAAAAGGAGCAGTAGCTGTTGTAGTAGAGGAAGGTTTTGATTTAAAAAACGCTAAAATTCCAAAAGAAACAATAATAATACTTGCAAAAAACACAAGAGAGTTTTTAGCTATAGCGTCATGTAATTTCTATGGAAATCCATCGAAAAAGTTTAAATTAATAGGTGTAACTGGAACTAAAGGTAAAACAACATCAACTTTTATGATTAAAGAGATATTAGAAAAAGCAGGAAAAAAAGTTGGATTAATTGGAACTATATCAGTATATATAAATGGAGAAAAGAAAGAAGACTCAAATAGAACTACACCTGAAAGTTTAGAACTTCAAAGATTATTTGCAGAAATGGTAGAGAAAAAAGTTGAATATGTTGTTATGGAAGTTTCTTCTCAAGCATTAAAATTACATAGAGTGGATGGATGTGATTTTGATATTGTTGCTTTTACAAATTTATCTGAAGATCATATTAGCGAAAAAGAACATCCAGATATGAAAGACTATTTTGAATCAAAATTAAAATTATTTAATATGTGTAAAACAGGATTTGTAAATATAGATGATTTGTATGGAGCAAAAGTTCCGGATATGTTTCCTGAAAATGATATAACAAAATATGGAATTGATAATCCAGCTGATTTTCTTGCTAGAGATATTACTATAACAAATTCATATGTTGACTTTAAAGCAAAATTAACTGATAGAAATGAAAGAGTTAAGGTAGATATTCCAGGAAGATTTACTGTATATAATAGTTTACTTGCTATAGCAATATGCAAAAAATTAGGAATAGATGCTGAAATAATAAAAGAAGCTTTATTAAATATAAAAGTTCCTGGACGTTCTGAAATGGTAGATAACAAATTAGAATTACCAATAATGATAGATTATGCTCATTCACCTGAAAGCTTAGAAAATATTTTAAGAGCTGTAAGTAGCTATACAAGAGGAAAGGTTATATCAGTGTTTGGATGTGGAGGAGATAGAGATACAAGAAAAAGACCTGTTATGGGTGAAATTTCAGGGAAAATTGCTGACTATACGATAATTACATCAGATAATCCAAGAACTGAAAAACCAGAAGATATTATTAAAGAGATTGAAGAAGGAATAAAAAAGACAAATGGAAAATATGAAGTAATTGTTGATAGGACAGAAGCTATTGAAAAAGCAATAAGTATGGCAAGTAAAGCAGATTTAATATTACTTGCAGGAAAAGGACATGAAACATATCAAGAAATAAATGGAAAGAAAAATCCATATGATGAAAGAATAATAATAAAAGAAATAATAGACAAAATAAATAAAAAGAAGGTTAAAAAATGAAATTTCAAATGATAATGATGGCTGTTTCATTTGTTGTTACAGTCATTTTGGCAATGGTAGTAATACCAATACTAAAAAAAATAAAAATAGGCCAAATCGAAAGAGATGATGGACCTGAATCCCATTTAAAAAAACAAGGAACACCAACAATGGGTGGAATCATATTTATGATTTCAATAATAATATGTGTTACTATTTGTTATATAAATTTATCATTAAATGGAGAAAAAGAATCTGCTCAAAATTTATTACCAATTTTAATACTTACAATTGGTTTTGGAATAGTAGGTTTTATAGATGATTTTAAAAAATTAGTATTACATAACACAAAAGGGCTAACACCAAAAAGAAAAATGGCAGGATTACTTTTAATATCAATTGCATATACATTATTTATAATAAAATTTGCAAATTTAGGAACTGATACAATAATACCTTTTGCAAAAATTACTATTAATTTACCAATATTTGTATATATACCGTTCGCTATTTTAGTAATACTTGGTACTACAAATGCTGTTAATTTAACAGATGGAATTGATGGTCTTTCATCAAGTGTGTGCGCTATAATTACCACTTGCTTGACTGTTATAGCTATGACAAGAGGAAATATTGAAATAACATTTTTTGGAAGTGTTGTAATAGGATCAGTACTTGGATTTTTAATATTCAATTTACATCCTGCAAGAGTTTTTATGGGAGATACAGGATCATTATTCTTAGGAGGAGTTATTTCAGGAATTGCTTTATATTTAAAGATGCCACTAATTTTACTTGTAATTGCTATAATTCCAATTTTTGAAACTCTTTCTGTAATACTACAAGTATTATATTTTAAGAAAACAGGGGGAAAAAGACTATTTAAGATGGCACCATTACATCACCATTTTGAGTTATCAGGATGGAGTGAAAATAAAGTTGTAATGATTTTTTCAGTAGTAACACTTTTAGTTTGTACAATAGGAATTTTTGCAGTATAGAAAATAGGAGGAAGACACATTGGAAAAAAATAAACCAATAGATTATATCTTATTAATAACGGTTCTATTGCTTTTATCTTTAGGATTAATAATGGTTCTTTCTGCAAGTTCACCAACTGCTTTGTCAGAAAGTGGAAATAGTTATTCATATTTTATAAAACAGGCAATTTTTGCTGTGATAGGATTAGCAGCTATGTATGTAATATCTAAAATTGACTATAAGTTTTATAAAAAATTTTACAGAATAGGATACATAGTTTCAATTGTAATGTTAGCACTTGTTTTAGTTATTGGAAAAGAAGTTAATGGTGCTACTAGATGGATACAAATAAGAAAAGGATTAACCTTTCAACCATCAGAGGCAGTTAAATTTTTACTTATAATATTCTATGCAACACTTTTAACAAAAGATAGAGAAGAATTAAGTGATTATTGGAAAGGTTTTATAAAACATATAGCATTTTTTGCACCAATTGCAGTTCTTTTGCTGTTAGAACCACATTTAAGTTCAACACTAGTTATGGCGGGAATTACAATAATTATGATGATTTTAGCAGGATGTAAATTTTGGCAAATAGCATCAACTGGACTTGCAGCAGGTGTACCACTTTTAGCTGCAGTTATTATAAAATCACCATATAGATTAGCAAGAGTTTTAACATTTTTAGATCCATGGAGTGATAAATTAGGAAAAGGATGGCAGGTAGTTCAAAGTTTATATGCAATAGGATCAGGAGGATTATTTGGATTAGGACTTGGTCAAAGTAAACAAAAATATCTATATTTACCAGAGCCACAAAATGACTTTATTTTTTCTGTTTTGGCTGAAGAAATGGGATTTGTTGGATGTGCTTTTGTAATAATACTTTTTGGAATACTAATTTGGAGAGGAATACTAGTTGCAATGAAAGCACCTGATATGTATGGAAGTTTAGTAGCTATAGGCATAACTGCACTTATTGCAATTCAAGTTATAATAAATGTTGCAGTTGTTACATCATCAATGCCTGCAACAGGAATGCCACTACCATTCTTTAGCTATGGAGGAACAGCTCTATTTATACTTCTTTGTGAGATAGGAGTACTTTTAAATATATCAAGAGCTGGAAATAATGATATATAAAAGCTAGGAGGAGCAAACATGAAAGTTATAATTGCAGCAGCAGGAACAGGAGGACATATTAATCCTGGAATTGCAATAGCAAATAAAATAAAACAGGAAGAAAAAGACTCTGAAATAATATTTATCGGTACTGACAGAGGATTAGAGAATGATCTTGTTCCAAGAGCAGGTTACGAATTAAAGACAATAGATGCGTATGGACTTAGTAAAGAAATATCTTTTAATAATTTGAAAAAAATGATTAAAACATTAAAAGGATTTGGAGAAGCAAAAAAAATAGTAAAAGAATTTAAACCAGATATTGTAATCGGAACAGGAGGATATATTTGTGGAGCAGTAGTTACTGCAGCCAAAAAAAATAATATTCCAGTTCTTTTACATGAAAGTAATAGTTACCCTGGAAAAGCAGTAAAAATGCTTGCTAAAAAAGCAAATACAATTCTAGTATCATTTAAAGAAGCAGAAAAATACATAAAAAACTGTAAGCGTGTTATTTTTACTGGAACACCTGTTAAGATAAAAAAACAAAATTATACATTAGAACAAAAAAATGAAATAATAAATAAACTTGGAATAAAGATAAATAAACCAATTGTTTTAATTTTTGGAGGAAGTCAAGGAGCTCAAAAGATTAATGAAGCAATTGTTGAAATCATAAAAAATAAACTAAATAAAGAATATCAAATTATTTGGGCGACTGGACCTAAACAATATGATATTATAAAAGAAATATTGCAAAAAGATAATATTGACATAGAAAAAGTAGAAAATATGAAAATATGTCCTTACATATATAATATGGAAGAGATAGAAAACATATCTGATTTAATTGTTGCAAGAAGTGGAGCAATGACAATTACTGAAATTGCTAATCTTTCTAAGCCATCAATATTAATACCTCTTCCAAATGTAAGTAATGATCACCAAATGCATAATGCAAAAGTATTAGAAAATGTAGGAGCAAGCAAAATAATAACAAATGATTCTTTAAATGGAGAAATATTAAATAAAACGATAAAAGAAATAGTTTTAGATGATAAAAAATGCAAAACTATGGGCCAAAATGCTTTTAAGGTTTCAACATGTGATGCTGAGACAAAGATATATGAGGAGATAAAGAGATTAGTATGAACAACAAAAAACCATTAAGAATTATAATATTTATATTTGTTTTAGAATTAGTAATCTTAGGAGTATTTGGATATATTTCACAAAGACAAATAACAAACTTAGAAATGCAAATGACATCAGGAAAATTTGTAAAAATGGATGAAGTTATAACAGGATTTAGAGAATTCCATAAAATGATAGATATGGCAATGATTATAGGAGCAGTTGCATATCTAATTATGGCTATTATTTTATTAATATATTTATCAAAGATGGTAATATATCCATTAAAGAAAATGATAGAAAGTAGAGATAAGAAAGATAGAGCAGAGGAAATCGGAATAAAGAGAAGATTACTTCATATGACAGAAGGTATTATTGCTTTTGATATTGATGGAAATATTGACCTTATTAACCCTGCAGCAAAACTTCTCTTAAAAATATCGCCTGAAGATAATACTTTTGAAGATATATTTAACAAATTTCATTTGAATTTAAATATGGAAAAACTAATTTATTTAGAAAATTTAACATCAATGGAACAAAATATTGATGTAGAGGATAAATCTGTAAAAGTAATATTCTCACCATTTAGAAATGAAGAAAATAATAAACCAGAAGGTATTATTGCTGTAATACAAGATATAACAGAACATGTAAAATTAGATACTATGAGAAAAGAATTTGTTGCAGATGTGTCTCATGAACTTAAAACTCCAATAACATCAATAATGGGGTATGCAGATACTCTTTTAGAAGGAGAATATGATCAAGAAACTCAAAAAGAATTTTTACAGGTTATATCAGGTGAAGCACGAAGAATGGCAAAACTTGTTACTGATTTATTAGAATTATCTAGAATTGATAGTAATAGGAAATTCATTAGAAAAAGTAGATTTGATTTAGGAACTTTAGCTAAAGAATGCCAAAAGAAATTAGCAATTGAGATAAAAAAGAAAAATCAAGATGTTGAATGTTTAGTAACAGCAGATGTACCTCCAGTATATGCAGATAGAGATGATATACAAAGAGTTATTTTAAATATTCTAACAAATAGTATAAAATATACACCAGAAGGTGGAAATATTAAAATATATGTTGGATTTGTATATAGTGATGCATATATAAAAATAATTGATAATGGAATTGGAATTCCAGAAGAAGACTTAAATAGAATCTTCGAGAGATTTTATAGAGTGGACAAGGCTAGAACAAGAGAGATGGGAGGAACAGGACTTGGTCTATCAATTGCAAAAGAAATACTAGATAAAAATGGTGGAAGTATTGACATAAAAAGCGAAGTAAACAAAGGAACAGAAGTTGTAATAAAAATACCAACAAAATAAATACTAACCTACATATATTGTATAATATATGTAGGGACTTTTTATGTATAGGGAAATATTGTTTTTTTTGATAAATTTTGATATAATATATCAAAAATAAAAATAAGGAATAGAAAATGGAACCAAGAATATTAAATAGAAAAATGCCAAATGGACTAGATGATATAGCATTATATTTAAATTTAAATCCAGAAAAAACTCTTTTTATGCATTCTACATCATTTGATGAAAATGATCCAAACAATATAAAAAGAAAAGCAATAAATAAAGGAAGAATGCTATATGCAGAAATTTTATCATATAGCTCATTATTAAAAAATGGTGCAAAATCTGTAATATGCTATTATAATGAAGAGTTGTTAGATTATTATGAAAAAATAGGTTTTATAAACTTAGATAACATTATAAAAGTAGGAGAAAATAAAAAAATAGATTTTCCATATAATTCAGTATCAAATATGTTAAATCATAGATTAAAAAATGATGAAGAGTTAGTAAGAAAACTAAAAGGGTATACAATTGTTTCATCATATTTAAGCAAAGAAGATGAAGAAAGTGCAAAGATTATAGATGGAAAACTAATTATGGATAGAAAAGAGCAAGAAAAATTTAATTCAAAATATGAATTTAGAAGATTATCTAAGAAGTATAATTTTTCTATGCCAATAGGTGAATATTTTTTAGGCATTAACAATTTAGAAAAAGCGATAAATGAGCTAAATAAAAAAATTAATAAAAAAGACAAGATAGGAGTTTGGATAAAATTAGAAACTCAATCATCAGGGACAGGTAATATATTTGTTAAAGATTTGAATAAAAAATCAATAGAACAATTAAAAGAAGAGATAAAAGAAGTTGGACTTAAAATATATGATATAGAATACATTAATTACAAAATGCCTCTTGTAATCGAAATAGATGTGAATTCTATTGAAAATGAAGAAGAAATAGAAAATATAGGTGTAGAAGCGGTAATAGGTAAAAATGACATTTCTATTCTAGGCGGAGTAAGTCAGCTAACAGAAAACGGTGAATATTTAGGAAGTAGAATAACAGAAAATACATATAAATATTTAAAAAATGCAGAAAAAGAGGCTGAGAAAGCTTTTTTAGGACTATGGAAAGAAGGATATAGAGGATTTATAACAATAGATGTATTAGTAACTAAAAACAAAGAAAATAATTCTATAAATGCATATTGTATTGACCCTAATGCAAGATTTTCAGCAGGAACAATGCTTTTAAGAAATGTTCATCTTGCAGAAGAAGAAAATAATTGTACTATGTATGGAAATTCTCTATCTACTGGAATTAAAATAAAAGAAAATACTTTGAAAACTCTAAAAAATGCAAAGGCAAATAAAATATATAATCTTAATAGTAAAAGATGTGGTATTGTTCCAGCTTTAATTAATGATGTTAACAAAATGAATGATGGGAATTATTATTTAAAAGTAGTTTCTGTAGATAAGACATATGAAGAATCTTATGAAAACTATATGTGCTTTAGAGAATCTTTAAAAGGAGAATAGGAAATGGTAGAATATAAAGTTTGGGTAAATTATATATTAGTAAGATTGGGATTAAGAAAAATACTACCATCAAAAATTATAAGTAATGTAAAAATAAAGGAATGTAATGAAGAATTAGTAAGAATAGATGAAGATTTAGATATAATTTTTGATGAAAGAATGAAAAAGCCTGTATATTTACGAAAAACTGTATATGAAAAACTAAAGATATTTGTAGAAGAAATGAAAAAATATAACCTAAAAATAAAATTATATGATGCATATAGAAGCTTAGATGATCAATTGAATTCTTGGAATAAAAGATTAGAAGAAACAAAAAAAGAATTTAAAGATTTATCTGAAGAGCAAATAGAAATGAAAACTAAACTAAAAGTTGCAAACCCTAAGGATTTAGAAAATGTAGGAGGACATCAAACAGGAGGAGCTATAGATATAACCTTAGTTGATGAAAATGGAAATGAGCTCGATATGGGAACAAAATATGAAGAATATAATGAGAAAACTTTAACTCATTCAAAAAACATAACTATTATTCAAAGAAAAAATAGGGAAATGCTATTAAATGGACTAAAAAAATTAGAATTTGTAAATTTTCCTGCAGAGTGGTGGCATTTTTGCTATGGAGATAAAATGTGGGCAGCATATAAATATAAAAAATTTTGTTTTTACGGATATATAGATAATAAAAAATAATAAATATAATTATAATTTGAAAGGATAATAAAATGTTAGAAATAATAAATGATGTATTAGTAGATTCTTTATTAGATACAGCTAAACTATTACCATTTTTATTTATTACATATTTAATAATGGAATATATAGAACATAAGATGACAGAAAAATCAAAAAATGCTATACAAAAGGCAGGGAAGATGGGACCTCTTTTTGGTGGGCTAGTTGGTGTAATACCTCAATGTGGATTTTCTGCATCTGCAACAAATCTTTATGCTGCAAAAGTAATAAGCTTAGGAACTTTAATTGCAGTTTATTTATCAACTTCTGACGAAATGCTTCCAATCTTAATTTCAGAAGCAGTTCCAATAAGTACAATAATAAAAGTATTAGCTATTAAATTATTAATAGGAATAATTGTAGGGTTTATAATTGATTTTGTATATAGAACTGTAAAAAAGAATCATAATGAAGAAGAACATGAACATATAGATGAACTATGTGATCATGAGCATTGTCATTGTGATGAAGAAGGAATAATAAAATCTGCTTTTAAGCATACTTTGAATATTGTAATATTTATTTTTATAATAACATTTGTTATTGGATTATTGGTAGAATTAGTTGGTGAAGAAATTATTGCAAGTTTTGTAGAGAGCCATTCTATACTCGGACCAGCAATTTCTAGTTTAATTGGATTAATACCTAATTGTGCAGCATCTGTTATTATAACAAATCTTTATGTAAAAAATATAATAAATGGAGCATCATTAATTTCAGGATTGCTTACAGGAGCAGGTGTAGGACTAATTGTATTATTTAGAATGAACAAAAATATAAAAGAAAACATAATGATAGTTTCACTTATATATTTAGTAGGAGTTATATCAGGAATAATATTGCAATTAATAGGCATTGTAATTTAAAGATAAAAATATAATAAATATAAGCAAAAAGCATTAGTTTAGATATTATATTGAAATTATACCAATATAATAACCATAATAAAAACATCCTAAAATAGGGAAGACCCATATAGGATGTTTTTTATAAAATAATTTTTAATTATTAGATTCATTTTTTAAATCTATTACAATATTTTCATCATCAAATTTATATTTTGTAGGTTGATTTTGAACTGGATTAAATTCACCATATTCATCATATACAAGTTTCTTTCCTAGGGAAGTACCATTGCCATCATTGTCATTATTAGATGATGTTGCATTATTTGAGAATTTTTCAAAATCATATTCTTTTCCAGGATGTTTTTCTTTATATTTAGCAGACATAAATCTCATTATTCCAACACCGTGTTTCCATGAACCATTACTTTGTTCAATTCTATATCCACATTGATTTTGCTTCAAGTTTTGAACTCTGCTCCAATTTACTTTAGGAGTATATTTATATTCAGGGTTTCCAAATGTTTTTGACATACTAGAAGCCATTGGATCATCAGCATTTATTTCATAGTTTCTAGTATATTTCCATTGCTTCCATTGACTTAATTCTGTTTCCCACCATTCAAGTTCTGCTTTTGAAGTTGCACCACCAGTTGTTACTTTACTTGAACAATTAGCCAAAATAGTACTATTATATAGATTTGTTTGTCTTCCAATTGTAAGTTGAGAAATACTTTGAATTGATATTGCAAGAGCAACTTTATATTTTCTAAATGATGTAAACATTGATTCAGTATCTCTAGTTAAGAAGTTAGGGAACTCATCGATGTATAAGAAATGAGGAATTCTTGAATTTTCATTTCCTGGTCTACTTAAAACTGCATTTTGCATTGATAATAAGAAGAATAGACCAAATGCCTTATGTGCAACACTTCCAGATTCACCACGCCTTGTACATACAAATATTACTTCACCATTTTGAAGAGCATTATCAAAGTTAATATTATTATGTCTGTCGCATAATATTGATCTTATGTTTGGAGCTCTAAGTAGGTTTTCCAATCTACTTGAAATATAATAAGCATTTTGCTCTGTTTCTGACTTTCCTTTTCCATCAGCATAAAAAGTTCTTTTAAAATATGAAAGTTCCATTTTATATTGTTCTGCTAGTTCTTCATCATGTTCCATTATTTTACACATTTTTTCAACTAAAGAGAAATTTGAAAGAAGTGTTAATAAATCTTCTAAGTTAGGTAAAGAACCATTATTCATTCTAGGATACATAACCTTTAAAAGTATTGCTAAATTTTCTAATATTTGAAGAGAAGTTTCTTCTCTGTAAGCATCTTTTTCTTCTCCGAATTCAGTTGGTGCAACACCATGAATTGCAGAAGAAATAATTACAGCAATTTTATTTGGATTATCATATATAAAAGGATTTAATCCTTTTGATAAAGCAGGTTGAGAAGGATCAACTAAACTATATCCTACTGAATAATTATCACATACTTTCATCATATTTGATATTGTTTCATAGTCTGGAGATAGGTATGTAATACCAATATCTTTATATACATTGTGAGGTGATGAAGAAAGTACCATTCTTTTTACAAAAGTATTAAATAACGTATCTTTTCCATAAGAAGGTGTAAGCATATTAAGTGAGAAATTTTTATTTAAATACTCATTACTATATGGAGCCGATAAATTTGCAATTCCTGTTTTTAGTGCTGTAAATCCTAATTCTTTTGAAGCTTCTCTAAAGAATTGTTTCTTTTCTATATCTTGAGCAATTGATGGTTCAAATACCATTGAGGTTTTTCCAGAACCAGATCCACCACATACAAGTAAAGATTTGTATCTTTTAACTTCAGGAAATGATACTTGTGAAGAATCATCAAAGTCTTTGAATAGTTTTAAATTACATTGATAAGCTTTACCTTTTAAATCTTTAGAAGCTAAACTAATTCCTTTATAATCCCAAAGTGATCTTTGTGATGTTTGAGTATCATCAATTTTTATAAGTATAAGTTTTACAAAAGGATAGACTGTTGTTAATGGTAAATAAAGTGATATTGCTCGAAAAGCTGGAGCTATTAGTTCAGAAAAATCTGAAACTATTGTTACATAACTTGGAGCTGAAATAAATAATAACCATCCTATCATATTTATATGTTGCGTAAACATTGATAAAACTATTATATAGAACCCAATTGCAAATGCATAGAACATTGTAACTTTTTCAGCTCTTGTTTCTGAAAAAGATGATGTTCCCGAAAACATATATGCAAATACTGGACATGCTAATGCAAAAGTATATGCTATTGGTCCCCAATATGATGATGCAACTCCTGTAAATATCATAAGTAACATTTCTACAATTCTGTCAACAGCAATATATATTGTTACCAAAGTTAATATGAAAGTTGCAAAAGTATTTCTGCTTACATTTAATTTCTTTAAAAACTTATCTATTAATTTCATATTATATTTCCCTTTCATAGAATTATTCCATCCACTATATTATCCTACAAAATGGCAAAAAATACAAGAGTTTTTAGAAAAAAAGTTAATAAAAAATAATAAAAATAAGAAGAAAACATCCTAAATAGATAAGATAATCTAAATAGGATGTTTTGTAAGAATGAAATTACATCTTAATCAAGCATCTCCAAAGCTTTATGAATTTTGAAAAAATCAGCTTCATGAATATACCACGTATAGTGATATAGTTTGATTAGAGATTTTACACAAGAGATTTTAGCGTTGATTTTCTTATTATCATTAAAGATTGAATCAGAATCGACACCGATATATTCTAAACAAAGTACAATTCTAAACACTTCTGCGATAGTATGAGTGTTGTTAAGTTCATTCTTTAATGCAATAATAAGCTTATTCCTGAATACATGAGGTCTATTAATACAAATATCTCCCATAATTGGATGCACTTTGGGATAAGCTGAAAGAAAGCGAGTTAAATTCTGACTCTCATAAAGATAAAATGAATGTAAATCATCTGCAAGTTGTAAGAATTTTTCTGAGTCTCTCTTAAGAATGCTAGTTACTGTAGCTTGTGCAGTTTGAGCTGATTTGCTTCTACTCATAATTTCCTCCATTTAAATGAATAGTTATTAACCATCATCATAGAAATAGTATATAACACTTTACATAAAAAGTCAATGCGGCTAAAAATTTGAAATATCAAAAGAATTGATAAATTATACATTAAAGAAGAAAACATCCTAAATAGATAAGATAATCTAAATAGGATGTTTTTAAAAGAAACGAAATTATTTATCGATGCATTTTAAAGCTCCATAAATGCACTGAAACTTGATAGGAGGGACATATCCATCCTCATCTGATGTAGCCTCGATGAGTTTTAATGCACAATTGATTTTATTGAATTTATCAGAATTTACATATCTACTCAAACTTGATTCGACATCAGCTCCAAGGTATTTAAGGCAAAGTACAAGTTTAAAAACATCAATTAAAGAGTGAATATAGGTAAGCTCTTTGATTAATGACTTAACAAGCTTATCATGTAAACAATTAGGATCTTTAAAGCAGATTTCACCTAAAACTTTGTGATAATTAGAATACCTTATTTTAAAAAAATCATCTGTTTTTTGTGAAAAACTGTAAAAATCTTTTAAATCATTTGCAAAGTGGAAAAACTCTCTAGTTTCTGAGCTAAGAATAAATTCTAATGTCCGCTCAACAGCTTCTTCAGTTTGCGACTTACTCATATTTTCTTTTTTCTCCTTTCATATGAGTAGTAATATATACTACGAAAACATTATACTTCGATTTACATAAAATGCCAATAATAGGAAAATATAAAAAACACTTGACAGATAGAAAAAACTAATGTATAATATTATTTGTTACAAGAAAGAGTTATCCACTCTTCACCTTATCTATGTGGAAAAAGGTTAAAAAATAATATTTATTTAATAGTTATTTTTATGTGGATTTAATTGACTTGTAACAAAGTCAATTTTTTTTATATATGGAGGTGTTTTATATAAAACAAGAATTACCAATAAACAGTCAAATTAGAGCTAGAGAAGTTCAATTAATTGGAGAAAATGGTGAAAAACTTGGAGTAGTTAATTTTAATGATGCTTTAGAAATGGCAGAAGAAAAAAAACTAGACTTAGTACTTGTTTCTCCAAATGTACAACCACCAGTTTGTAGAATTATGAACTATGGAAAATACAAATTTGAACAAGCTAAAAAAGAAAAAGAAGCTAAAAAGAAACAAAAAGTTTTGGAGATAAAAGAAATAAGAATAACTCCAAACATAGAAGAACATGACTTTGGTTTTAAAGCTAAAAATGCAAGAAAATTTTTAGAAAGTGGAAACAAACTAAAAATAACAGTAAGATTTAAAGGTAGAGAAATCAATAATTCAAAAATGGGAGAAAATGTATTAAATAAATTTATTGAAGAACTATCTGATATATCTGTTGTAGAAAAAGCGCCAAAGCTTGAAGGTAAAAATATGTTTATTATGCTTGCAAAAAAAGCTTAATTAAATAATAAAACTAACAAATTTAAAATTGAAAGGAGTTTTTTATATGCCTAAAATGAAAACAAATAAAGCTGCAAAGAAAAGATATTCTTTAACAGCAACAGGTAAAGTAAAAAGAA
>OCTW011607823.1_pt1 | contig 24500 bp, 10 predicted proteins | sample 1539671 | NCBI WGS metagenome assembly OCTW01 (sample SAMN02144230, study PRJEB22623) | gut metagenome | biome: sheep rumen | host: Ovis aries | place: New Zealand | reverse complement strand
ACAAATCCCGATGAACAACGACAAATCCCGATGAACAACGACAAATCCCGATGGTCATAAGAAGGGAAAGTGGAGTGCTGAGTTACCCAGCGCGGTAGCCACTCATGCTAGGGGGTGCTGAGTTACAATTCCTCACCATGCAGAGAAAAAATGTTAAAAAGTGGGCGCTTCTGCAGTCTTACGGCTGTTTTATTGCCTTTATCGAAAAAACAGTCTTATTTTTGCAGTGTGTCATGACTTAAGAATATGTTTATGCAGAAAACACAAAGGATTATCAGACAAGCCACACATGTAGATATGAAAGACATCATGATGGTCATGATGGCAGCAAGACAGATAATGCGTTCTTCGGGGAATCTGCACCAATGGGATGATGGATATCCATCTGAGGATATCATCGTCTCAGACATGGAGAAGAATGGTGGATTTGTTCTGGAAGAAGGTGGTATGGTGGTTGCCTACTTTGCATTCCTTGCATCTCCCGAACCTACCTACGAAAAGATATACGACGGACGGTGGATAGACAATAAACAAACGTATCATGTCATCCACCGTATCGCCAGTTACCCGGACGTTCACCATGTGTTCCGGGACATCATGGAATTTGCCTTTTCAAAAGACTATAACATACGCATAGACACACACCGCGACAACCATATCATGCAACACAACATAGAGAAGCATGGCTTCACTTATTGTGGCATCATTCATCTTGCATCGGGAGATGAAAGGCTTGCCTACCAGAAGCTTCTATGAGTATGCAGCCTCATGTCGGGTTATCTTCTGCCAAAACCGAAGCCTTGTTGAGGTGCTTTCTCTGGTTCGCCGAAGATGGATGCCTCAACATCCTTGTCGTTCTTTCTTCTTATCGTTGGCTTCGCCGAAAGTACTTGCGTTTGGAATTGCTCAAATAAATTTGGCAATTCTCTCACTTATTCGTACCTTTGCGTTTTAGAAGAATTATCACTTACACCTTAATCCTAAAAATAGCACCAAAATGAGAGAGATGTATTTTGCCGACAAAACCCGTTATGACAACGGGATGGAATACGTGCGTTGTGGCCGCTCCGGAGTGTTGCTGCCCAAGGTAAGTCTTGGCTTCTGGCACAACTTCGGCAGTGTGGATCCCTATGAGCGCAGTCGCGAGATCACCCATTATGCCTTCGATCATGGCATTACCCACTTCGATCTGGCCAACAACTACGGACCGGTATATGGTTCTGCTGAAGAGACCATGGGACGGTTGATCGAAGAGGATTTCCATAGCTATCGTGATGAACTGTTCATCTCGTCGAAGGCGGGCTATGACATGTGGCCTGGTCCTTATGGCAACTGGGGCAGCCGCAAATATCTGATGGCGTCTCTTGACCAGTCTCTCAAGCGGATGAAGCTCGACTATGTCGACTTGTTTTATAGCCATCGCTATGACCCCGAGACACCGCTTGAGGAGACCCTCCAGGCATTGGTCGACATGGTCAGGGCTGGGAAAGTCCTTTATGTCGGTATCTCGAGATGGCCGCTTGAGGCCACCCGCTTCGCAGCGAAATACCTCAAGGAGCGTGATGTGCCTTTGCTCATCTATCAGGGACGTCTCAACCTGCTCGACAGAGAACCTCAGGAGGAGGGTATCTTGGATTTCTGTGCCGAGGAGGGCATCGGTTTCATCTCTTTCTCCCCGCTGGCACAGGGCCTGCTCACCGACCGCTACCTGAATGGCATCCCTAGCGATTCCCGCATGTCGAAGGGCAAATTCCTCACGGAGTCGATGCTGACTCCACAGTTGCTGCAGCGTCTGCGCCAATACAATGCGGTGGCGGAAGGCCGTGGCGAGACCTTGGCGGAGATGGCCCTTGCCTGGATCCTGCATCAGAGGGGCGTCACCTCGGTGCTCGTAGGTGCCAGTTCCACTGCACAGCTGGAGAAAAACCTCAAATGCGTCAGTGCAGCTCCCTTTGAGGAAGAACCTTGATCTATGCAGGGTATCGCAACGGCGATACCCTGCGTATGAGAAGAGTTCACTCGGGTGAACAGGAAAAAACAACAAACTATCAAAACTATATGCAAAACAAATCTTTTCTATTCCGTCTTTTGACGGTACTTTTCGTTATGCTTCCTCTCGTGACGCTGCGTGCAGCTGAGGGTGAGGAGGTGGATGAGCGTGACTTCACGGCTATATGGGAACTGAAGTCTGCTGAACTGATCACTACTGCCGCCACGTCGAAAGATGGCCTCTTCTCTGTGGCCGAACTGACGTGGGGCGACAAATTGGTCCCCTTGGGCCTCCGTACGGATGGTGGCGTGACACGCCAGATGTTCCAGCCTACCGAGAAGGCCGGGCGCGACGATGAGGATGCCACCCTGGTTTTCACGTTGAAACCCAAGAAAGCTCTGACGTTCACTCCTAAGAAACTGTCGTTCAATGCAAGCCGTGTGGGTACCAACGGCGGAAAGTTCGATGTCGTGGTCATCAGTGGCGAACAATCAGTCAAGGTGGGAGAGGGCATTACACCCCAACTGGCCAAGGAAGCGCCTTATGTGTCAAATCATGAGTTCGACCTCACTGCGATTCCTCCCACCGACGATTTCTTCTATGTCAAGATCTATATCTACGATCTGGCTAACAACAAGCAATACGCTTTCAGCGATGTGGTGATCACTGGCGACGTAGAGGGCTTGCTGCAGCCCGTGGCTACTTATACCCTCGATGTGAAGGTCGGTACGGAAGGTGCTGGCAAGATCATTACTAATCCTGCGGGCACCGAGTTCGACGAGGGTACGGGTATCTCCGTCACGGCCACCGAGAATTTCGGCTACCATTTCCAAAACTGGACCGATGAAGCGGGAAACGTGGTGTCGACGGATAACCCATACAGCTTTGAGATTGATAAAAACACGACCTTGGTGGCCAATTACTCCAAGAGCAACGTCTATGCCCTCAACCTGAAACTGGAGGGGGGAGCGAACGAGAACCTGGTGCAGTTCACGCCCATAGGCAATTATGTCGGTGGTGTCCATTATTACGAGGAGGGCACCGATGTGAAACTGACAGCCATCAATAACCGCATCATGACCTTCATGGGATGGGAGAACGATGATACCGAACCTGAACGTATCGTGAGGGTGGATGAAGAGATAAACCTGACGGCGAAATTCTCGGCCGCTGACTATATCGTGGGATGGGACCTCTATAACGATCAACCCAACAGAGACAGAGTGGCGGATTACAAGTCGGATTCCGAGAATGCGGGCATGCTGTCGCTGCGGCAAGCCGATGGGTCGACCAACAGTTGGCTCACCCGTGGCAGCAGCAACGGGCAGGAGAATGGCAAGTATGCGGCACGAATCTGGAAATACCTCAGCGAGGAGTGGTATTTCGAGATTTCCTTCTCATCGAAAGGTTATGAGAATGTGGTGATATCGAGTTGCCTTGGCGACGATTACAACACTTATAGCATCAATAACCTGGAGTATTCCACCGATGGCGTCAACTTCTCAAAAGTGGGTGAGTTCAATCCTCCTGCTCGTGGCTGGGATGGTCCGAAGGAGTTTGCCTTGCCTGCTGAGGCGAATGATCAGCAACGTGTCTACGTACGCTGGATGCCTGACAGGACGAGCCCGCTGGTGGGCATGGAGAGCGATTACGACGGTGCTTCGATTGCTGAGATTTTCGTGCTGGCGGATGCCGTCGGAGCTGCTGAAGAACAGGCTGTACTCGTGGCATCAAATCCAGCGAATGGCGCTGCTGATGTCTCACGCAACGGTTCTATCATCCTCAATTTCGACAAGAAAGTGAAGGCTGGAAGTGGTGTCGCAACTCTCGGCGAGGAGGAGATAGCACCCATTGTCAGCGGCAAGTCGGCTGTCTTCAAGTATTCCGGATTGGAATATGGCAGGACATATACCTTCAGCATGCCTGCTGGCGTGCTGACAAGCCGCAGTGGCAACCCCGTGGCTGCCGTGGAGATCGGCTTCACCACGATGGAGCGCAAGCAGCCTGAAGCCCGCCTCTATGACGCTGTGGTGGCTCAGGACGGCAGTGGCGATTTCATCAAGTTGCAGGATGCCATCAATGCCGCTCCGTCAGGACGTGCCGTGCCATGGCTTATCTTCGTCAAGAACGGCCGGTACAACGAGCATATCGATATCCCGGCTCAGAAGCCCAACCTCCATATCATTGGTCAGGACCGTGATAAGACCATCGTCGTCGACAATCGGCTCAGCGGTGGACCGAATGCCTATAGCGTGGACCCTGGTGCCACGGTGGTGGTGAAAGGTATCAATACCTTCTTCGAGAACATCACGCTGGAGAACAGCCACGGCCATGAGCAACAGGCTGGTCCGCAGGCCCTGGCTTTAAACACCGTGGCCGACCGTGTGGCGCTCAACAATGTGGCTCTGCTCTCTTATCAGGACACTTGGATCACATCGTCAAACCCCAACAGCCGGCATTATATCCGTAACTCGCTCATCGAAGGGTCTGTCGATTTCATCTACAACTCGGGCAATGTCTTCTTGGATGGCGACACTCTGGAGATCAACCGCCCGTCGGGTGGCTATATCGTGGCTCCGAGCCATACCGCTGACGTGAAATGGGGCTATGTGTTCCACGACAATGTCATCCGTGCCCATCCGGGAGTGAATGTGACTGATGTCTGGTTCGGACGGCCCTGGCATAACGAACCGAAGACCGTGTATATCAATACACAGACTTTTGTGAATATCCCACCGAAGGGCTGGTATAACACAATGGGTGGTCTGCCTGCTCTTTGGGCTGATTACAATACGGTGGACGCTGAAGGCAACCCTCTCGACCTGAGTCAGCGTGAGAGCTACTATTATTATTATGCTGATGATGCGAAGACCGTCAAAGTGGAGAAATTCGGTGTGAAGAACTTCCTGACGGATGAGGAAGCGGCAGAATACACGATCAAGAATGTGATGAGCGGTGACGACAACTGGCAGCCCAATCTGCTGTGTGAGGCTTGCGATGCTCCTCGCGTCAAGGAAAAAGACGGCGAGTTGAGTTGGGACGCTGTGCCCTTTGCTATCTGCTATGTCGTGACTCGCAACGGAGAGGTGGTTGGCTTCACGACCAGCACCCGTTTCTCAGGGCATGAGTCCCAGAGCGGCGATGTCTGGCAGGTGCAGGCTGTCAACGAAAATGGAGGACTGAGCCTCAAGGCTACGGCCAATGAGACAGAAGGCATCGAGATTGTCGAGACCAGGCATGACGAGGTTCCCGAAACCATCTACACGATGGATGGAAAACGTGTGAGACAAGCCCGCAGCGGTCTGAACATCATCCGTATGAGCGACGGCCGCATCCGTAAGATAATGGTGAGGTAGCGGTCAGGACACCACCCTGCAAGAAAAACGGATAGCCCAAGAGGTTATCCGTTTTTCTTGCCGAATAGCATGTGCTCTATCTTGTCGGTGACCATCTGATAGGACTGCGCCGTCACTTCATTGCCTGTCTCTTTGGCAATGGAGAGAAAATCGGTGGCTGCGGAGAGCATGGCGCGGCGGCGTACCTTGACACCTTTCTTGCCTCTCAACTCCTCGGAGCCGGATTTCAGATAGGCAAGCGTGACATATCCGATGCGGAGGGTGAGCAGGGTGTTGAGTGCCCCGTCGATCAGGGAGGTTGAAACCAGTCCTGAGAGTTTGATGCTGGAGATGGATCCCAGGAATCCCGCCTCAGAGAAATTGTCGAGATTGTCGGTGACGCCGTCGGCTGCGGAGTCGGCATGAGCCAGTCCGTCCAGTCCGTCGGAGATATAATAGCTGAACAGGGAGGTGGCGAGGATGCGGCAATATTGTTGGAATAGTTGCCTGTGGGTGGGGCGGAATCCTGAGCAGCGGATCAGGTCGGCGATCATGCGGAAATTGACCACCATCGAGGCGATGGCGTCCACCCTGCCGCTTTGTGAGACGGTGGTGATGAGAAATTCTGTTTTCGACCACTCGTGGATGCGTGATCGGATGCGCTTGTAACGCTCGTCGAGCTCTTTCTGCACGATGCGCTTCAGATCGTCGGCGTTATAATAGCCTTCCACTTCTGAAAGGAATGATTCCTTATGGGCTGGTCGCTGCTCCTCGGGTAGGTAATAGAGGTTGTTGGAGAGCTTCTTTGAGAATTTCGTCAGTTTCTTGATCTGCGTCTGTTCATCGACGTCTCCCTCCTCAGGGATGCTCAGTACGGGAAAAACTGGCGTATGGTGCAAGCGGATGAAAGGCACGATGATAACATAGACAAACAGCAGTAGGATGAGTCCATAGAACCCGTATTCCAGATATTTGACTCCCGTGAGTTCGTAGATTTTCTCTCCGATCGTGATGACATTGCCTGCCAGGAGGATGAACAGCACACTGAGGAAAATGGCTGCGATGAGAAACAGATTTCTTTTCATGTCATTCGGTGGTTAGATCATGATGTTGGTTAACTGATGACGCAGTTGCTCGAAAGTGGTCAGCGACTCCATCTGGGCATCGGTGATGATGGCTGGCAGGAATGCGGCATACTGTCTCTTGATGTCTTTCAGGTAGATATCCTCAAGGCGTTTGACTTCCTTCTTCAGCAATTCTTTCAACTGATAGGTGGATGGGGATTCCTTAGGCCCGTAGAAATAATTCTCCATCTTGCTGATATAACTCTTGATGTCTTTCACGGTATGGGTGCCGTGCCACATGTCACGGAGAAACTCAAATGCCTTCTTGCTCATGAATGAGCTCACATCGTCGTCGTAAATGTTCTTGGAAGTGGCGGCTTCAGCGACGTCAATCCTCACCGACAGGTGGTCGATGCCTGTCTTCTGAACGACTCTTTCACGGAATGCCTCCTCTTTGTTGCGGAAGAGATTGAACAGATTTATGGTGAGTTTCTGATCCACATCAGAGAGAAATTGACCCAGGACGACTTTCAGCAGATCGATGCACTCCTCAGTGGATGCCGATCTGTTGACTTGCGTGGTGGAGATGGTCCTGAAAACCGAACGGTTGGCTGATGACTCCACAGCACCGATGATGTCGTCCATCTCCGACATCGAAATGCTGAGCTCCTTGTCGAGGTCTTGCACATACCGGGCCAGGGCATCCTTTGCACTCTTTTTCTCCTGAAGCGTGTGGATTTCCTTTGTGATGTCGGCCACTAAGGCGTCGCGTAACACCCGGGTGCGGTCCTCGCATCGCTTCAGCCGCAGTTCGCTGATGTTGGAGGTGATCTTCTGGTAGAGTTTCTCTTCGATCTCCTCAAATTTCTTGCGCTCCTCCAGCAAATCGCCTTTGTAATCTGCCATATAGCCTTGGGGACCCAACCAGGAATCGGTGACCTTGCCGAGATTCACCTTGCTGATGAATTCCGACTCGATGTTGAACCCTTTGCTCCGGATTTCCTCGTATTCCTTCTGCACTTGGCGGTCGGTATCCTGCTCCCTTTCTGCAGGATTCTTCCAATAAGTGGAGTCGAAGATGTTATGGACAAGATAAACGGGCACAGCCTCATTGTATTCATGCAGTTTGTCGAGATAAGAGGCGGAGGTGAGGTTGAAAGCAGATACCGAACTGTGAACGAAGAGGATCAGGTCAACACGCTTGGAAATGGCGTCGTAGAGCGGATCGTTGAGGTTGGATGCGTTGCCGTCGAATCCTGGCATGTCGGCAAGGAAAATCTTGCCGCCGTCGACATGGTCCTTCTCAAGCAGTTTGCTGCCTGTGGTGGTGATGGAGGTGATGATCGTGCGGTCTTCCTTGTTATAGGATGGGGAGATCACATTGTTGACGGTGTCGTCGGAATAATTGGGATACTCATCTTTCTCCAGGTATTTCTCCAACTCCTGTTCTGAGACAATTCCTCTCAGTTCGTCGACGATCAGGTCGAGGTCTTCAGCCTTTCTCCCCTTAAGACGCGACTTGTAAATCTCTATCTTGCAGTCTTTCTCATCAGGCACATTGCTTATGATGGAGGGCCTGACCGTGCATTCCAGTTTGTCGGTCGGACTCACATAGCGGTGGGCAAGCAGGTTGACGAGTGTTGATTTGCCCGACTTCACCGGGCCCACCACCAGCATGATGAAGGAGCCGTTCTTGTATTCGAGCGACCTGCGGCTGAGTTGCCTCAGCCGGGACAGCATGGTAGGGTCTGACAACCGGGCGGAGAAGGCTTCTGTCAGTGAGCCCAACTGCTGTGAAACGGATTCTATCTTTTTGATGTTGACTTTCTCACTCATAACTTGTTACTGGAAGACAAGGCATGCTCTGACCTTATACGATACTAAATCAAAACCAGTACCGTATTTAGCCCCATCGGCATCAAAGGTGATGTTGTCGTAATTCACCGATGCCCAGTAGGTTCCATTCATTTTTGTGCCCCCCGCGGTTTCCAGTTTTGAATTGATGGTGGCAAAACCGCCACAACCTTGTTGTATGTCTGCCATGTTGTCCCATTCTGTTTTGAGAGGCAGTTTCCAGGTGCAGCCTTCAATTGCAGGTGTCTTGCCCGAAGCAGCTGTCTGGGCAGCAGTTAAGTTCATTTCGTCATTCTCATCATTCAGGGCGATGGCGAGGCCTTTCCCTGTCTCACTGACATAAGCAATCATGGCGGCTGCGGTAGTTCCAGCAGAGCTGGCTGCTTGCGCATTGGCATAAACCTTCCTATTCTGTCCTACCACCCAGCCTATATGGCTTGTGGTCACCTCGCTGAGATTGATCGCTTCTGGATTCGTCACGGAGCGCATCTTCACGGTGATATGGCGGTATTGGCCATTGGCAAAAGTGATACCTGTTTTGCTGTATACATAGGTCTTGCCGTCGTTTGTGACGGCTGTCAGTGTGATGTTGCCATCGACACCGCTCAAAGCAGCAAAGATGACATTGGTGGGCGTGGCGGGGGTGATCTCGATGTCACCCTGCTCGGTGTCGGTTTTTTTCAAGCCTGTGGCTGAAATAAGGAGGCTCTTCACGTTGAGATCATTTCCATCTTGGTCTTTCAACGTAAATCTCACGATGGCCTGAAGGTTATCAAAAGTCACGGAGGCAGTGGCCTTAATATTGTGGTCTTCGATCTTATCCACATGAGGTGTGGCTTTCGCATAGTCATACCTGGCAGCGATGTCCTCGATGGTTCCTTTCTGTCCTGTATAGTCTATTTCTTTACGGGGGAACTGCAGCATAAATCCTTCCGGTACCTGAAACTCGATTCCAGAAATCGTTCCGTTCAACCAGGCCGTGCCACCATTCCTGTCGGGCTGAAGACTGCCTTCGAACCATTGATTGTCATATTTCACATAGACGTACTCGGTTTTTGCCCAGGTCGAGATCAACCTGTTTTGATTCTCGTCGAGTGAGAGGGCATGCCGAGGTGAGTTCTTCGCCCCTGTCGCTGTCTCCTCGTCTTCGCCTTTACTGGCGTTGACCGACATGTAATAGGTGTTTGACACAACGGGCTTGTCGGTTGAAGGATCCTTTGCGGGTTCCATGTCGTCGGACGAACAGCCTGTGAGGAGTGCTCCTGCAAGGATGACCAGCACGAAGCACTTGGTTTTGAATAGATTATTCATGTTTGACGTTTCTTGCTGTTTAGTCCCAAAGCTCATCTTCTTCAGTATTCTCCACGTTGTCGGTATAGTCTTGACGAGCAGACTCAATTCCACCTTCAGGATCAGGACTGCCTGCCAATACCATTGGTATTTGTGGCATGGGCTCTATGTCCGTTTCTGGTCGTAAATATGCATTCTTCTTTGATGTATCCATGTTATTTCACAAATATGGGTTGGTGTATCTCATCATTTCCTGTCGGCACCATGCTGGGGTCGAAGCGGGTCCATTCAGGCTTGGTGAAAATGCGGTGAAGACGCTCGCAATAATAGGAGAGGCTGATATAATCGCCTGCTTCATTGGAACCGATGAACAGAGGAAATATCATGGTTCCATTGATCGACAAAGGCTGGGCCACGCCACGCACCTCGCCACCCATGGTGGCACAGAGCAAGTCGGCGTCGGAGGCATAGCTTAGCAGCGTGTCTTGCAGTTGAACTTCCACGTACATGTTCTGCTCATACTTGTCGAAATCGACGAAGGGCCATGAGGGACGCTCATCTGAACCGGCCGTCAGGAGCGACGGCTGGGTGGTGTTGTTGTCGTCATCGTCGTCTGAGGAGCAGCCCCACGCCACGAGGGCGAGGGCTGCCAGTGCAAAAATCAATTTTTTCATATTCTTCTTACTTCACTGTGATTACTTGTCCGTTGTGGATGTAGAGACCTCTTGCACCAGGCTTCCTGGGCAGTTGGATACCAGAGATGGTGTACCATTTGCCATCGTTGGGCAGGTCACTGAGGGCCACGAAACTGATGTCGGTCGGCTCGTCGGGCGTGCCGAGCAGTTTGTTGGGCTCATAGTTGATGCGGCTGCCTGTCATGGCTACCACCTGACCATCGCGTTCGACGACAAAGCTCAGCGACTGGTCGGACTTCTCGTCGCACCCGATGTTCAAGTAGAAGAGCTGTTCGTCGTCGGCCTGGGTTTCTGCCATGCGGTCAGCACCGCTGTAGACCGCCAGTTTGTCGCCAGGCTCGAGTTCCACGCCGCTCACATGAGCCACGATGTTCATGGTGTTGACGGTGCTGATTTCTTGCAGACGAGGAGCGTTGTTGGCGTTTCCGCTGTAGCGGTTGTCTGTATAGTACAATGGATAAGTGAACTCGGCTGAGGTGTTGCTCAAGCGTTTGAGCATGTAGCCCTTGCCTGTCTCCATAAACTGCAACGTGCCCTTCCATACCAGTCCGGTGGACGTGCGGCTGGCCACGGCGAATCCATCCTGCGACTTGAGGACATCGCCTTCGGATGCATGATCCATATAGTCGTTCATGGCTTGGGCTATCGGCAGATTGATAGTCGCCAGATAGCCGATTCTGTTCCATCCATTCTCCACTGTCAGTTGGACATAAGACATAGATCCCTCGAAGGATACCATCTTGTCACTGCACGAATAGATGTAATACATCTGCTGCGGGACGATGGTGATGGGATCATCTGCATGGTCCCACTTGTAGCCGCGAGGCGAATTCTTGTCCTGTCGGCAAGTCCATTGTTGTGTCGTTGTACCATTGACTGTCATGAGGATGTCGCCAACCTCCCAGATGTTATTGCTGTCAAGGAACTTTCTGGTCGTTGGACTATAGACAGGATGGACATTGAATGACACCCAGTTCCATCCCTTCTTCAGACGGATTGTCTGCACATCGAAATTTTCATTTATAAAGACGACTGGGGCAGAGGCGGTGCCGATGACAGCGTCTTTCTCAAAGGTGAAGTCTCTTTTGTCTTCTGCCTTGAGAGAGAAGACCTGTCCGGTCGAGGCCTTGAACAGCTTGAAGTTCAAATGAGGTTTCGAGCCGTCGTCATTGGTATAGCCATAGATGGTGACGTAGGCTAAGGCTTCTGCGGAGTTGGCTGTCTGGTCCACCTCGATGTGGGTTACGCCGAGGGTCTGGAGGTTGTCGTCAAACACGCCAAGAATGTCTTCCGGAGAGTTGACCAGTGTGCCGTATAACTTCACACGGCAAACCATCATCATGGTTTGGTTGAGCTGCCTCAACCTGTCGCTGACTGCCCATGTGGGTTCCTCGCCCCGTACGTTCAGCGTGATGGGCAGGGGCTCTGACATGCTGTTTCCGGAAAGGAGGCTGATCTGCTCGGTGTAGTTGCCGATGTTCGTGTATGGCGAGACCGTGAAGGTGATGGTTTGCTCGTCAAGCGGGTTAATGACTCCACTGGTCTGTGATGCGGAGATCCAGACGGGGATGTCGTTGATCTCGAATTCTTGGCGTTGACCGCTCAGGTTACGCAATGTCGCTTCGAAGGTGAGTCCCTCGCCGTATTTGATGTCTCTGTTGATGCTCTTGATGTTCCATCGCAAAGGATTGCGGTAGACATAGACATTCATGGTCACAGGACTTGCCAACAGGTTGCCCTGCAGGTCGGCCACTTCCTTCACCGTCAGATAGACATTGGTCTTCTCTATCATGAAGTCGGGCTCCTTGATGTTGACAAGCAGGTTCTGCCCGTCGGTCACATAGTTGAAGTTGAGATTGGCCAGCTGAGCACTTGAGGTGATCGGGGCTTGGTTCTCACGGTCGACAAAACGGTCCTCGATGACGGCAATGAGCGTGTCGCGGCGATGGAGCAGATTGCCCTGGCTGTCTTTGTAACGCTTCAGACTGATTCCCGTGGGGTTCAATGTCATGATGTTGTTGTCCTTATGCTCAGACTTGCCAAAGTCGAGGAAGGCTTTCATGGATGTCATGGTGCCGATGGGCGTGTGGGTCGAGAAGTCGGAGATGAGGTTGAGAGGCAGCACACTTTCAAACAGGCCCACCTCGTCGATGTTTCCTGTCATCACCTCTGTCGGTGTGTTCTTATCCAGATAGGTGGCTCCCAGGGCGATGTGGTCGCCCATAATGCCCGACAGACTGTCGGCGGCAAACGACTCGACTTGTTTCTGGTCGACATAGACATTAGCCACGTTGCGCGACCGTGAAACGGTCATCGCGAAATGATGCCAGTCGTTATCGGCCACAATCTTATCCGTCTGTATCTGATAGCCTGAAGAGCGGACGTAGAGGCTCCAGTCTTTCACGCCGATGTTGATCTGGTTGGCGTTATCCGCATTTTTCGCCTCTCCATTGGAGAAGAGGGTGGCGTCACGGTCGTTCAAGCGGAACCAGAACATGAGTGTGTAGTCGTGGGCGGAAGAGCGTTCGAATGGCCTGGCGTTGAGCCTGAGGCCATCGGTGCCGTCAAACTTCATGGAAATGCCTGAAGGCAGCTTCCATGTGGTGCCGAAAAGCATCAGGTCCATGCTGCCAGGTGCTTTGTCGTAACTGAACGAGCCCTTGCCCTCATTCAAAGGATAATAGTCGAGAAGTCCGCTTTCATAACCCGACAGATGTTTACGGCTGTAAGCGTTGATCTGATCACCTGACATGGCACGGTTCCAGAGACGGAACTCAAGCATTTCGCCAGTATAGTCATTTGATTCTTCGAAAAAGTCAGAACCTAAGCAGAATTCGGACGATTTCTCATATTTGCCTTTCAGGTCCTTGCTGCCGATGGGCTTGCTTCCGTCGAAGAAGTTGACTTTCATGTCGGTGCCGCTTTGATCGAGGGCGTAGGCCACCTGATGCAATACGTTGTCGAACGCCACAATGCTGTCAGACATCACAGTTTCGCCATTGACCGTGGCAGTGAGATGACGGTCGGCTGACAGGCCGAAAATCACACCTCGGTCCTTGGCTCCATGCCGGAATACCGACATGTCTTTGCTGTTGTTGGCGGGGTTGAGCATGATGTCGACAGTGAAGCTCTTGCCTGCGAGGTTGCGGCTTCCTTGTGAGATAGCGGATGCATGGTCGCTGAAGCCAAGAGTTGTCGATGTCGAGATGTCGTTGCTGACCGGGGTACCAAGCAGCTCGAAATTGTTGATCTTGCTCAGGTAGTTGCCGGCGATAGGCTCTGAGAACGACAACTTGATATCCTCTCCGATGTCGAGAATGCCGTCCACTGGTTCTGGTGTGCCAAATAACTCGGGCAACCGGGTGTCTTTGATGCCGGAGAGAATCGCCGACGAACGGGTCAGGTAACCGCCGGCATGGCGGCAGTAATTGACGGCACGCAGGTCGTAGTATTGCTCCACAGGATCTTTCTCGCCATAGAACGGAGCGATGATGATGCCGTTGCTGGGGATCGTATCGGTCACGCCGCTGGCTTTCTGCCGCAGGGCTTCGTCAGCATAGTAAGCGCAGGTGCTCACCCAGTCTTTCTCTCCCTGAGTGGAGAGCTTGTACTGCAGTTCGATGTGGTCGAAGCCGGGGAAGTTGACATCGAAACCATCAATGCGTATCGGCATATACCATGCCTTGCGCTTGCCGTCGTATGGGCTTTCGGTGTTGACTATCCAATGGTCGCCAGGCGTGCTGATGTTCACCTTGCCGGCCGACGGGATGAAATGGGCCGAGAGCTTGGTGGAGAAGACGCGGTTGGCATCTTCGGGATCGTAAAGACAGATGGTCAGGTCCTCATAGTCATATGCTGTGCTGGGATAGACCGTCACTTCCTTGGTGATCACATTGTGCTTTCCGTCGCTTCCAATGACAGGATAGAGAACGATGTTTTCGCCGCCGCTGCTCAGTGGCTTCCCGTCGATACAGACCGTGGCTCCTTTCGGGTTGCTGCTGGCAAGCAGGTAGTAGTTGAATGTCAGTGAGGCACGGTCGGGGTAGTCGGTCTCGTTGACGATGTGTAGTGTGTAGTGTGCCGGCTCGCCATAGGGCACATTGCTGACAACAGGCTGGTCGATCCATATCCTGGGCTTGTCGACAGGAATGGTGGCGACATCGAGCACCGTTCCAGGCTGATACCATTTGGTGGAACGGCTGGGCTCGTAAGGCTCGCAGGTCACACCAGCTCGCGTGCGGAAGACGAAACTGGAATAGACTCCCAGTTCAGAGAAATCGGGCTTGAACAAGTTGCCAAGGTTTTGGACAGTGAAATTGTCTTTGGTGAGGAACACGATGGTGTCGGGCCTGACATGGTTGGCTTCGTCCTGGGCTATGTTCTCGTCGCTGATGTCCCAATAGTTTTTCCTGGTGCGATAGACATCGACGTTGAGGCTCGACTTATTAGCTGTACTCAGCGTGAAGCCGATCTTCTTGGTGTGGGTTTCAGAATCTGTGTTCTTTGCATTGAGATTGAATGCAATGATGGGTGTCCACTTCAGGCACCAACCAGTGCCGCCTGCTGCCACCACCAGCGATTTGGAACCGTCGTTCTCTGTCCTTACTGCGGCTTCGCTTGGATTAGGATCTTGACTGTAATCATTAATTTTGTTGAGATTCTTCAATGATTTGAATGTATTGAAGAGTGAAGGCAACAACTCTGAGAGACTTTCATTTTGGACAATGGGGTATTTGATTTGTCCGGCATCTGTACGTGCGCTGCTGAAATTCTCGCTATACTGGATATTGGCTGCTCCATCAAAATCATAGTTCTTGACCAGACGGTTAGGAGAAACATTCAGCTTCTCCATTTCGTTCAGAGCCAAATAGTTCAACCACACATACATCTCTTGGTTGAGGGCTTGGATAGAGTCGGTGTGGGTCTTGGATGAGGATGTCGGGAAATAAGCCGTGTAGGCGGATGGCGCATCGCTGCCGAAATTCGGGTCATTTTCAGGTAAATTGCTTCGATAGAACACCCTGTCGTATTTGTCGGCAAGTGCTTGGAAATCTTCTGTGGCGTCTTTCGGGTACAACAAACTGTTGCGCAACTTCATCAGCGAGGGCACCAGTTCATTCTCGATATAGCTCTGCGAGTGGACGAAGGTGGAGCTGACCTTCGGCCCCATGGCTGTCACCTCGTCGCGGACTAAATAGATGGTTTTGTTGTTCTGATCGGTACCCGTGGCCAGCACTTTCATCGTGCCTACAGGCACACTCACCTTTGTGGTACTTCCATTGGAATTGGTGATCGTGAAAGTGCCTCCCTCATGGTCTTTCATGAGAAGATACTGACTTTCGGGGATGGCGCGGACAGCCAAGGCCTTATACATGATGATGTTCTCATTGTGCCCGATGAAGAGGTCGGCTTTACCGCCAACCCACTTCTTGGATGTGGATGTCTGTATGCGCTCGCTCACGTCGTAGTTGTACGACCAGTTCCAACTACCTGTATAGTTTGTGATGATAGAAATGACGAAGTCGGTGCGTGTTTCATTTTCGGATATTGTGCCCGAGAAGGTTCCGCTGCCCTCAGGTGCTACCACGGCACCGTTCAGCACCACGTTCTTGTTATCGATGGTTTGATTGGTGAACTTAACACCGACCGCTGCATCCAAGTTGATGTTGTACGAACAGCTTAATTTCGATCCGGTCTCGATATATGACGAACTGCCTCCGCCTGGAGGATCGCGTAGGATATCGACCAGTTGGGGCACGCCGGTCGCCACGGTGTATTGCCCTTCATTAGCGGGCTTCACGGCCATCACATATCCTTTCAGCAGGTCTCCCTTAAGGGGCTTGATGTCATAGAAGGAGCCATCATACTCCAATGTGAAGCTGACTGTTTTCAAAGCCATGTCGTTCTCCATGACGAATGTGGTGTTGTCGGGAACAAACACGTATTGCCCTGCACCGGTTTCATCCAGTTCCACTACACACTCGCTGGTCTTGCTGTCAGTGGTGAGCGCGTTTTGTATCTTGACACTCCCGCCAGTGAGGTTGACGATGTCGGGAGTCGCATTGGAATTGTTGTTGTAATAATATTTCTCACATGCTTGCAAAATCCATCCATAAGGTGAATTGGCCATGAACACAGGGTAGCCGAAAGAGTAGTGGCCTACACCAATGGAGTCTTTATACCACACGGTGACGACATCGGTGTTCCCGATGTTGTTGGATGCGGTATATTGCTTGAATCCGAAGTAATCCTCCGAACCGCCGTTGAGTTGGCGGATGCTGACATCGGGCACAGAGTGGTAGATGCGGTTATATACTACAGTGTCGCCTTTAGAGTTGAACGTCAGGTCTATGGTCTCACCCACCTTGCCGGCTTGGAAGAGGGTGGCATAGCCCTGAGCTGAGATTTCCGTTACCTTGTATTTGGCGGGGTGAAGTTCCAGTTGGTATTCGCCCGTCAGACTGTCGGGACGGATGGTCAGGGTGTGGCGTGTCACATTGATGTTGGCCACGTCTTTGTTGTTTTGACCAAAATGGACATCATAGTTGGCGCTCTTCACTGTCTCGTCGTCTTGCTTGCGGATCAGCCACGAGGTGTTGTCGCCCTCAAGCTGCATGACAATCTTGATCGAATCGCCCAGATTGTTGGTCGAAAGCGACTCTCCCAGAGGCTTCTCTCCCTGTATGTCGCCGCCCACCACACGGCCTCTCAGCACGACGGTGGTGGAGTCCCAGATATAAGTGCTGGCCACATTTTCGGAGAACATGTAACGTGTCTTATCGGTAGGATTCTTATCGTTGATGAGGAAACCATCGTCGGCGAAATAGTGTCCAGCCTTCACGGCCTGCACGCTGTGTACACCCTTGGGTATGCTCAGCTCGAAAGCTCCTTGCGTGTCGGTCTCAATGGGCTGGTTGTTGGCATTGTGGATGGTGTGGCCATCCAAGAGGAAGGATACTCCCGGGACAGGAATGCTGGTGTCGCGGTAGTAGACATTGCCTGAGTAGATCACGTATTGATCCTGATAGAAATTAAAATTCTGCTCCCAGTTGCTGTCTTCATTGAAAGTGACGGTTCCGCCGCCGGTGAAGCTATAGGTGACACCATCGGTAACGACGTAGACGCTGTATTCACCCCTCTTACGATAAGGCAGGCCTTTCACCTCGTAGTAGCCGGTGGAGTCGCTCACCGTCTCCCAATAGGGTTGTTCCACGATGCTGATCGTGGTGGCGTCGAGAGGTTCTACTCGGATGGTCACACCGGCCATGGCTGTCCCGTCGGCCAGTCGCACATAGCCGTTGATCATACCCGTGGGCTCGCAGAAGCCTTCGCGCTCGATGGTGCTCACATAGGTGCCCTCGCATTGGTATACACTCTCCACGCGATAGATATAGGTGTGCTGGGCTTGCACCGTCTTGTCTTCGTAGTACAGCGTGCTGAGATTGCGGGCTATGGTGTCCCATTGCTCCTCCTGATAAAGTTTGTCCTTGCGCAGCACGCGGAAGAAATCGTGGGAGCCGCCAGAGGTCGTCCATGTCAGTTCCACGCTGCTTTGCTTGGTCTTCGGATCGAGGGAACGGATGGTGTCGGTGTTCAAGAAGCGGTAATTGGCGAGGTCGCCAAGATCCTTTTTCTCGACTGCCACCAGCAGGGTGTCGGCATCGGTGCCCATGATTTTCAATGGTGATGATCCACGGCGTATGATCAAGTCAAATGAGTATTCCACGCATTTGCGGGACAGTTCTTGGGAGAACTTGTGGGTTTTGAATACCGCGTCTTCGCTGCTCAGGTCGATGTAGTTGTAGTCCACACCGTTTTCTCCGTGCATATTGATGCGCAGATTCAGCTTGGCACGAGGATCCCACACAGATGGGCTGTAGATACCTTGGAGCTTGCTTACTGCCACGGGGACCAACTCGCCGCCATCCGCATGCCATTGGCCGCCGAGTCTTGAGGTCAGCTCATCGAAAGACAAACTGCTGACATTGGTTCCTTGTCCCACCTGATGCAAATGCATGATGGGCAGGGCTAAGTCGTTTTCCAGTTTCCATTGACTTCCCAGTAATGGCACCACCTTAGAGGCGTCGGTGGCATTGCGGTTGGCATCACTGCTCATCTCTCCCCAGTTGTGGGCTGAATAGCTGGTGCGCGAATCTCCCCATGCTGTTCCGTTTCGATAGCACATGCCTGAATGGGAGGTGTTGACATAGTTGCCGTTCTCGTAATTGTACTCAAAATACCATGAACCCTCTCCCCATCCGACGAAAGCTCCGGCGTAGGAGTCTTTGAAGGTGGTGCTGATCAGGGTTCCGTCGAACAAGCAGTTGGAAATCGAGAGATTGGCGTTGCCGTTATGCCCAATGAAGCCACCGGAGTGGGGTCCGTTAGTGTTATTGCCTGAACAGCTGACAGAGACTGAGACACGCACGTTCTCGATATGGATTTGTGATCCGTTTTCAGGTCTTCCAATCAGGCCTGATGAGTGGATTCCACCTCGGATGTGGCCTGTGACTCGCAGATTCTTGATAGTGGCGCTTTTGGTGCGGCTGAAAGGAGCGGCATAGCTGGTGCCTTCCTTGGTGTAGTTGATGTTCAGCGTATGTCCATTGCCGTCGAAAATACCGCGGTAGGGCTCGTTTTCTTCGAGTCCGATGGCATCGGTGACAGACAGGTCGGACACCATGATGGCGTTGACATCGGAGTTTCCTTTGGCATTTTTTACCCTGTCACGGAATGTTGTCCAGTCACTATTGTTGCGCAGGATGAAATATGACTTTCCGTCGATGGTTGTGGTCTCATCGCCATCATAGAATACACTGTAAAAACAATTGTTCAGCTTCACCTCAGTTGAGCTATAGCTTCTACAGAAGGATTTGCAGTTGCTGTATTGGGTAGTGATCATGGAGGGCACGAACAGACAATTGTTCAGCTCAACCTTATTATATGACCAACCCACGATACCACCGTTGCTATGACAGTTTTCTCCTAAGAGTTGACCGTCGAATCGACAATTGTTCATCGTCAATGTGCCTTTGTCGCATAAAGCTACGATACCTCCGTTGGTGGCATCGCCGTTGACTTCGCTGCCGACAGCCACTGATATGCGGCAAGTGTCGATTCTGGTGTTTGACGTTCCCTTAATGCGACCCACCAGGCCTGCGACAAACTTGGATGTCGAAGTGGCGGATCCGTCGACGTTCAGATTCTTGATGTAGGCGTCGCTGACCCAGCTGAAGGGTGCTATATTCTCTTTATTGCTCTTGTAGTTGATGGTCAGGGTGCGGCCGTTGCCATTGAACGTGCCTTTGTAAGGGTATGCCTCGTTGCCTACCATCACCTGACTGTCGCCTAAGTCGATGTCGGAAGCCATGATGGCATTGAGAGCCGCTTCCCCATTGTTGACGCGCTGGGCAAAGGTCTCGAAATCTTTTGCGGAGCGGATGATATAGTAGCCATCAGCGTCGTAGTCCGGACCATAGCCGAATGAGAAATCGGCCACATGGCTCTCATCATTCCATGTCGAGGACCGTAGCACAGTGGCCTCGTCGATTTGTGGCAGCACGGGAATGGTGTTCATCTCTGAGATAACGCCTCCTGACCCGTCGGACCACGACCAGATGCCGGTGCTGGTGCGGCGTATACGGTAGGCGACAGGTTTACCCTTAAACAATTGGAGCAAATCAGCATCTTCAAAAGTATAGGTGTCCTTTCCTAATTCGAAAGGTACAGAACTGCATGGTTGCCACCCGCTGTTCATCTCGGCACCATTCATATTGCGTTGAATCTCAAACTGATCGTATTCATCCATATCCTCCTGTTGGGGGCTTTCCACTCGCCAGGATAGAATGGCATGCCCTTCTGGTGAAAGTTTGACATTGAAATTGGTGGGAATATGCACCATAGGGGTAGTGACAGATTCTGATCTGACGGTGATGTCGTAGCCCTCAGAGTCTTTCACATAAGCCTCGACATACACATCTTTATAAGGACGTGTCATCGGCAGATAGACAAAACCCATCAGCTTGTTATCCAGATCGATACTGTTGTGAGCCCCCGTGACGGCATCTGTGTAATGGATCTTGGCCCAATTGACACTTTTGGCTGTGATGCTGTAGACCGACATGATCTTACCCACATGAGTCTGGTCGTAAGCCAGCATGAATTCGGACAGTTCGGCTCCCGTATCGGCTGCTTCGGGGGAGGTCCAGTCGAGCAGCAAATATTGGGAAGAGGCATTGGGGACATGCCAGTCGCCGGCACCAGAATAGTTGACATGTGCCCACAGCTTGATTTTCAGATTCTTGCCACGCAGGTCGCGTGGAATGGTCCAGTCGACGGTAGTGGTGAAATGATCCTTGTTGTTGGCGTCACAGTTCAGGTAATATCTCACCCAGTCGTTATCAGCGGTGAATGTCGTCCATGAGGTGGCCTGACCCACCAGTTGAAAGGTGCCTTCCTGGTAGGCTTTGATCCAATAGCCTTCGTCCAACTTGGAATAGTTGTTGCACTTCCATTCGAAAAGTTTTTGCTGGGGGCCATCATTCACGTTGATGTAGACATAGCCATTCTGTATGCCTTCGTTGATGATTCCATCATATTGTGTGGGCAAGGTGAAACGCAGTTTGTCAATGCCTATCTGCATACAAGTGTAATTGCTCGTGTTCTGCATGAAGTCATCGGCATTGACTGGCATGGTTTGTCCCAGTCCCAGAAAGATGAGGAATAGGGATAATAAAGTTTGTTTCATAATCTGATATGTTTTTATCTTAGTTTCTTCATGAATAGATTTTGTCAAAGGGCGCTGGGCAGATGATCCCCAGGCCCGTCTTTTGCTGATCCTGCCCAAATATAAACTCTATAATGGTGCTTTGACAGCCAAAAAGAGTTGAAAGTGCAAAAATAATCATTTTTAGACAAAAACAACCTTGAAATGGATAATTTAACATAATTCATTTTGCTTTCTTTTCGACTTTTCGTAACTTTGCACTATTATGCGAAGCATCTTTGCCCTTGAGAGAAGAATTAGAATCACGAAAACAAATCAATTGCATTATTTTTATCCATGAAACGGTTTATTGTTCTTTTAGGAGTTCTTGTGACACTACCGCTGTCAGCACAGCGGATCACCGAAAACCTGAATTTTGGCTGGGATTTCCGCCTCAATGACGAAGGGGAGTGGTGAACAGCGACGTTCACTCACCAGCTCGTCTGCGTGTGATGGCAGCCCTGCCGATGATCGATACCTGGTACGAGGCCTTCGGAATCAAGCCCACCGACAAGATGTTCATCCCTAAGGAGAAGCGGGCATTAGTGTGGTAAAATATTACAAATAGCACAGATTAAGGAGTCCTAAGCGACTCCTTTTTTCATGCCATTTATTATGCCATTCGTCACAGATCTACCGTTTATCACACCACCAAAGCTTCGCTCAACGACATTTACGCTCGGCAAAACTCGAATAAATTCGGTTTTACTCTCGCTTAATCATGCCATTCGTCACATACCCCTGCATAATATCCCACTTACGCCGGGATTTCTGCAACTGTCTGTAATTTTGCAGCGTCAAAAAACGACAAATAAGTCAAAGAATCCACTTAAATAATTATTGACATGAAAAGAATTAATTTAAGAATCGCAGCACTGATGGCTGCAATGATGATGACAATAATTGCGTTCGCCGAGCCACAGGACTGGGGCGGACGGGTGATTGACGAGAAGGGCGAGCCGATGCCCTTTGTGAATGTGGTACTGCTGTCGCTGCCCGATTCCGCCTTCGTTCAGGGTGCGACGACTGATGAGCAAGGCATGTTCAAGATTGTGACTGATGTCAACCAGGGATTGTTCAAGGTGACCTGCATGGGCTATCAGACCTTATATGTCAATGCGGGCCAGAACTTGACCATCCAGATGAAGGAGGACACGCAGTTGCTCGGCGAGGTCGTGGTGAAGGGGCAGTTGCCGCAGACCCATGCCAAGGGCGACGCAATGCGGACAACCGTGGCAGGAACCATCTTGGAGAAAGCTGGAACGGTGAGCGACGCCCTGTCGAAGATACCATCGGTAGAGGCTGAGCGCGACGGTGCCGTGAAGGTGCTTGGACGTGGCGATGCAGAGGTGTATATCAACGGGCGGCGGGTGCAGGACAACAGCGAACTCTCCCGGCTGCGTTCCGACCAGATACAGCATGTGGACGTGGTGCAGAATCCCGGTGCCCGATATGCCGCCTCGACGAAGGCCGTTGTGCGTATCACGCTGAAAAAGGCCCAGGGGGAAGGTTTTAGTTTCCAGGACAACCTCGAAGGCATATATCAGTATGGCCATACCTTGACGAACAACCTCGACGTGAACTACCGCACAGGCGGTCTCGACATCACCGCCTCGCTATGGGCAGGCCGCTATGGTCACGCCAAGTCGTTGCAGGAGAACACCCTGACCTACTACGCCGGACCTGATATGATAGAGGGTGTCAGCACGCAGGAGTCGAAGAACATCTGGAAAGGCTGGTCGCCGCAGTTGCAAGTCAACTACATGGTGGACGAGAACCACAGTTTGGGCGCCTTCTACAAATACGACCGTCACCCCGGTAGCGACTTCAACAACATGTTCTATACCGACAGTTATGAGAACAGCATTTTCAAAGAGCGCTCTGAGAGCCATATCACCCAAGAAGACAAGTTTGTGAAACATATCTTCAATGCCTACTATAACGGCAAGGTGGGACAGTTGAGCATCGACCTGAATATCGACGGCCTGTTCGACGACACCCAGTCACCCGGCAACACCAATGAAGTGACGACGGAAGCAGGTGGCAGTCCCGTCAATCGAAGTATCGAAAGTAACACCATCAGCAGCAATAACTTCTGGGCCACGAAACTCATCTTCGGCTATCCCGTCTGGAAGGGTAATCTCTCTCTCGGTGGCGAATACAGCTACAACCACCGTACGGATGCCTACGACTTCAAGGCCACCGATGCTGTCCCAGTGAAGACTACCGACACGGAGATCAACGAGAAATCAGCCGCTGTCTTCGCAGAGTATGGCCGGCAGTTTGGCAAGGTGTTCGCCCAGGTGGGTCTGCGCTATGAGCATCTGACTAACAACTATTTCAATTTTGGCAAGAAGGAGGATGAGGTCTGTCGAGATTACGGTGACTGGTTCCCCACGGCCGTCATCTCCGCCCCTGTCGGCAAGATGCAGTTCTCATTGTCATACCGTCGCGATATTGAGCGTCCTCTATACGCCAACCTGACCAGTTCGACGGTCTATATCAACCGCTACACCTACCAGAGCGGCAACCCGTATCTGAGACCGACCTACACTCACAGCGTAGTGCTGAACACTGCCTACAAGTGGATGAACCTGACGCTGAACTACGGGCGCATCAAGGATGCCCTCACGATGTCGACAGAGCCCTACCCCGGTTCCACCGACCCGTTCATCAGTCTCGTGCGCCACATCAACAGCCAGGAGGATTACGATCGTCTGACGGTCATCGCCTCCGCCCGTCCCACCATAGGCTGCTGGCATCCCACATGGTCGGTTGTGGCCATGTTCCAGAACTACAAGTCGCCTACTGCCACTGGCGAGGTAATCACACTCTCACGGCCTTGGTTCAACGGTTCCTGGCGAAACACCATCGAACTGCCTCACGCCTTCCGCCTGAGTGCCGATGTGGAGGGGGCCACGAAGGGCGAGTACAACAATTTCCACATCATCGAGCCGCGCATCATAGGCAGCCTTGGTCTTCAGAAGGACTTCAATCTGCGTCATCTCGGCTCACTGACTGCCGACCTGCGCTGCATCGACATCTTCAATACCAACAAGACCGATGCCGTCATCTACGGCTATCGCGACCTCACCGTCCACAACCCCGCCCGCCGCACCTTCACGCTCAACCTCACCTGGAAGTTCAACGAGGCCAGCTCGAAATACCGCGGTTCTGGTGCTGGTGAAAAGCAGAAGGCGCGTATGTAAAATAGTTCCGTTTGGATGTAATTATTTCGCCTTTTCTGCGACTAATAGGTCAAAAGGATTCAGCTGAACAATGGAGACGAAAGAATTAGAGAAAGAATTCCTGACGATGATCGAGGCGCAGAAACGTACCATTTACAAGGTGTGCTACATCTATGCCAACGACCAGGACGACCTGAACGACCTGTATCAGGAGACGGTGCTCAACCTGTGGAAGAGTTTCCCCCGCTATCGGGGAGATAGCACACTCAACACATGGGTATATCGCATCGCGATGAACACCTGTATCACGTTCCTCCGA
>OCTW013395691.1_pt1 | contig 24521 bp, 24 predicted proteins | sample 1539671 | NCBI WGS metagenome assembly OCTW01 (sample SAMN02144230, study PRJEB22623) | gut metagenome | biome: sheep rumen | host: Ovis aries | place: New Zealand | reverse complement strand
TAGAACCGACCTTCCTGACTGGAGTCCCTCTCCCCGGAAGGTCGCAGTGATGATACCAGATTCGTGTGCGAAATGCACCAGCTTTGGACCAGGTCCAACTTTATCCCTTGGACCAGGTCCAATGACAATGAACCGTAGGCCCTTCGGGGGCACAAGTGGTGGACCAGGTCCAGCCCATATAATTGGACCCCAGGTCCAGGCAAATCGTTTTCCGGAGGGACCTGCCATGCCAGAGGCCGTTTTTATGGCGGGTCACGGTGGCGGCAGAAAGAAAAGTGATAGTCAGACACGGATTTTTACGGGTGAGCCGCAAAAGGCTCCTGAAAAAACGCACAGGTCGGGTGCTCTGGCCGATATACCCGCCCACATTGATGACGCAGTAGATGCCGTCGTTTAGGGGTGGCTACAGCCAGAGCTGGCCAGGAGGTAGACTATGGCTTCTTCGAGTTTCATTGGCCTTTTATGCTTTAACTACCAATCCTGAAATAACTCGTTGTTTGATGAATTTGTTAAGCCATCGATCTCGGCGACAGTGAATAGTTTTATGATGCTATTATGGTTTGTAACTTCGCAGCGAGATAATAATTCGCAGGCAGGATGGGTAAAGGGTTAGTGCAAAAGTCCCCGCCAGTTGTCCTCGCTTTTTGAAGTAATTCCGCTGCGGTATCTTGGGGCAAAGTCTATTGGGAGGCTCTTCGGGGTCTCCCTTTTGCATCGGCCTCTATCACGGTGCGGTTTTTCTCGTAATTATTCCTATCTTTGTCCTAGCACAGTGTGGTCGTCAGATTCGGCCCATAACGAAACCAGGAGCAAGGCCGTTCCATTCTGGATGGCGCTCCCTTCACAAAGAATATTTCAAAAACCGATTACCCGGAGTCTCCGGGTATATCGATGTACCTTGTATAGACATATTTTAAACTTCTTAAAACAAAATGGATTATGAATACAATTAATGTGATGAATACGGATATATCCGTAGCACACTTAAACGATGATGATTATCTAAGTTTAACGGATATGATAAGGGCCAAAGATGGTGATTTCTTTGTTGCTGATTGGCTGAGAAACAGAAATACTCTTGAGTATCTTGGAATATGGGAGCAGGTTTACAATCCAAATTTTAATTATGGCGAATTCGCCACAATTAAGAATCAAGCCGGACTAAATAGGTTTAAAATCAGCGTGAAAGAATATGCGGAGAGAACAGGAGCCATTGGCCTTATCGCCAAAGCTGGCCGTTACGGCGGGACATATGCACATAAAGATATCGCATTTGAGTTTGCTATGTGGATAAGCCCTGAGTTCAAAATATATATGGTCAAAGAATTCCAGCGACTCAAGGAGGAAGAACAGAAGCAACTTGGTTGGACGGCAAAACGTGAACTGTCAAAGATTAACTATCGCATTCACACTGATGCCATTCAACATAACTTGATACCCAAAGAAGTAACCACAACACAGGCAGGATTAATATACGCCGAAGAAGCGGATGTGCTAAATGTGGCATTATTTGGAATGACTGCCAAGCAGTGGCGGGATGCTAACCCAGATCTAAAAGGAAATATTAGGGATTACGCAACCATTAACGAACTGATATGTCTGGCTAATATGGAGAGCATCAACTCCGTTCTTATCAATGAAGGAGTACCGCAAGGCGAAAGGCTGATCAGGTTGAATCAAATTGCCATCCAGCAAATGATTGTCCTTCGGGGAGATAACAATCGGCATCTATTGAAATAAAAAGAAATCTGCGCTCTAAACCGTAGTCCAATTCCGCGGACGTTAGAGCACAGACTTCATGCAGAAATAACCACCAGCTCCCTTGGAACAGCAATTCTATAAACGTTGTCCTTCCCTCTGACAATGGCGTACTGGTCGGCTGCAATCTTGCCGACCTTCTCCACTAACTTTCTTTTGATTCTGGAAACGTTTGTCTGCAGCGTGGCCCTGTCATCATCGCAAAGGGCATCTACGGCAGCCTCAATCTGATCGGGGTCGTCATAGATGGTCTGGGCCTTGTAAATGTCACAAAGCTCATCGTAGTACATCCAGATGTCGTCAGGAGAAATGCCCTGGTCGTACTTCAGGAGCAGGGTGTAAAGCGTCCGCTCCATAGGGTTCAGGTAAATCTTCACGTTACCGTAGTCGGGTAGCGTGAGGATACCGTTTGTGTCCAGCGTGATTCTTCCCGGACCGTCCCTCTTCATGAGGTCGTCTATCATGTCGTCATTGAGTCCCCGCGACCGTAGGTCTTTCAACAGGTCTTTGACCGCGAGGACAATGGCTCTTGTATCGTCATCAAGCACGAATGTGTCCATGGTATGGGTGTGCCTTATGGGCACTGTTTTGCGCATTTCGCGCGGTTAAATAATGGAATTTGCCCTGAGAACGGCAGGACTACCGGTGCGAATTAGCTGCGATGATTTCGGAAACTAAATCGCTGTAGATGACGATTCTCTTTTTCGGACATGGCGCAGCCGGCGAAGCTCATAGAGGGTCGCCAACTAAATGTCGGGTAGAATGTCTGTGCCATATCCATTACGGTTTTGCGGGTGCAAAGATAATACTTTTTTGCTGAAGCAGAGAGAATCGAACTCCCAGCAGTGGTTTTGGAGACCACTATGTTACCATTACACCATGCTCCAGTGTTGCGGGAATAGAAGGGCTCGAACCTACGACCCGATGGTTAACAGCCATCCGCTCTACCACTGAGCTATATTCCCTTGGTGTTAATGTAGAACCAAAGCTCTATTGTTGTACTCTCGGGGGGATTCGAACCTCCATTTACGGTTTCGTAGACCGTTGTCCTGTCCATTGGACGACAAGAGCGTTTTCAATTGCACTGCAAAGGTAGAACGATGCTATTACTCTATGAAATCTCTGCAAGTCTTGCAAACTTCGGACAATCATAATTTAATATTGGAATTAACCCACTTATTAACTAACTTCGCATGACGAGAAAAAAGCAGAACAATGGATAAAGAAAACCTCAAGAAAATGGATTTGACGCCTATAGAAGACCTCATTCAAGAGGACTTCGGAGCAGTAGGCTCCCCTGAACGTGATCAGTTCGAGAAGGAGTGTGATGCCTTCATCGGAAATCTATCATGAAGAACAAGGTACGAATCACTGCAATCCGGCAGACGGTCTATCCGGATCTGATGGCCCGGTACGAGAACCCCATCACCCATACCTGCGACGTAAGGGAGGGCCAGCAGTATATCACCGAGCAATATGAAAACAATAGAAGTAGTAGCCGCCATCATTCAAAAGGGTGACAAGATTTTTGCCACGCAGCGTGGGTATGGTGATTTCAAGGATTGGTGGGAGTTCCCCGGCGGGAAACTCCCTCGTGAAAAATAGAGCAAATCATTGAAAGCCCATGAAATAGAAATATTGCTCTAACTACTTGCAAATCAAACACTACAAACCACCCAAGCCGTAATTCTCATTTCCAACAAATTTCAATAGCTAACACTTATGGGGACAAAAATTATTGTTTTTGTCCCCGCTTTTTTGTAGCTTTGTACTGTTAACAAATGAATGAATTATGGCCTCGATTACACTAACCCTCTCGTCCAAGACGAACAAAGATACCGGCAAGGCGGAAGTCCTTCTCCGGTACCGCAACACCCGCGCCGTCGCCCTCCGCGCCCACTCCCGCACCTTCATCCTTCCCGAATACTTCAAGGAAGGACAGATCGTCATCAAAGCCCGCATCATCACGCCCAAAGTTCAGGAGGCAATGGATGCCCAATCCCAGCTGGACCTCATCACCGCCCACGTCATTGACGCCGGCAACAAAGTCCCCATTGAAGACTTCACCCAGGACTGGCTGCAGGACACCGTGGACCGCTACCTCTTCCCGGAGAAATACAAGGTGGACGAAAACGTCGCCCTCACTTTCCAGAGCAAAACCGCCGATTACCTCAAATACACAAAACTCTCCCGCACCCGCGAGCGCAACTACGGCATCATCTTCCAGATCGTCCACCGCTACGAGATGTACTCCGGCAACCGCCTCCTGCTGGACACCATGTCTCCGGAAGACCTCGCCGCCATCCGGGACTTCATGCTCAACGAGCACACCCTTTTCACCGTCACCGGCAAGATCAACCACCGGACCTTTAAGCCGGTGCCCCGCTACGAATACACCTGGACGCACACCCAGCACGGCCGCGCCCCGCTCGGACGCTCCGAGAACTCCGTCATCTACTACATGAAGGCCATCCGCGCCTACTGGCACTGGTGCATGGACATGGGTTACACCGCCAACAACCCCTTCAAGAAATTCACCATCTCCAGCCAGAACTACGGCACCCCCGTCTATCTCACCACCGACGAACGCGACCGCTATTACAAAGCCGACCTGGGGGCCGATGAAGACCTGCTCCTTGCCCGCGACATCTTCGTCTTCCAGTGCTACGTAGGCTGCCGCATCAGCGACCTTTTCTCCTTCACCCCGGCCAACATCGTCAAGAGCGGCAACGGCCTCTCCGTCCAGTACATCCCCGAAAAGACAAAGAAAGAGCGCCAGCGCGTAGTCAAAGTCTACCTGGCACCCACCGCCGTGGAAATCATGAACCGCCACAAAGGAGAAGACCCCGAGCACCTCTTCCCCCGCATGCGAATCTGGAAGCTCAACGTCTCCATCCGGGAAGGCCTCTCCTTAGCCGGCATCGACCGCGTCGTCACCGTAGTCAACCCACGCACCAAACAATCCGAGCAGCACCCCATCTGCGACGTCGCCAGCTCCCACATGGCCCGCCGCACCTTCATCGGCAACCTATATAAAAAGGTCAAAGACCCCAACCTCGTCGGCAAGCTCTCCGGCCACTGCGAAGGCTCCCGCGCCTTTGCCCGCTACCGCGACATCGACGACGACATGATCCGCGAAATGACAGACCTCCTGGACTAACCCCAAACAGCCATGACAGACACCCTCATAGAATCTCTTGAAGGCCTCTCCGGCGCAGCAGAAGAAGCGCTGGAGAGCCTTGAAAAACACGACTACCGGAAGGAAGTACAAAAGATAAAAGAAGAGCAGCTTCCCTTGAACGTCTTCCCCAAAACCATCAAAGACATCTTCACCGGCATCATGCGCTGGTGCATCCCCGTCGCCGGAGACGAAGCCCCGCTTCCCTCCAGGGCCCTTCTCAATGCCGGCAACATCAAGACCTTCATCGAGAACCTGAACCTCACCGGCGAGAAGGAACTGGCCCACCGCTTCCAGTTCATCCAGATAGAGCCGATACAAGAAGTCGCCGACGAGTTCACCCAGCTCGGCCTGGTCAAACAGGCCAGGATGCTCGAAAACGTCTGCCGTTTCGCCCGCACCATCAAGCAAGGCTACAACGCCGCCCCCTTCGGCGGCTCCGCCAAAGACCTTCCTCCCGTCAACTATGCGCCCGTCCTCGCCCCGGAAGAGCTCAGCGAAGACGAGCGCGAGAAGGCCCTCCGCTTCAAACAGTTCTGCGATGTCTTCCACCGCGACCCCTTCACCCTCCCACAGAAGCAGGCCCTCTACAACGCTCTCAAAGCCCTGATCACCGACCCTTCCGTCAAGAAGCCGCACCTCATCGTGATGACGGTCATCCTTCTCCTAAGAACAAGAAGGGCCTACAACAACCCCATCCCGGGCTCCCTCAACTCCTGCCGCGAGAACATCTTCCAATCCCTGGGCCTGGACACCTCAAAATGCCACACCTACGGCGAAGACTCCCTCAAGTCCGGCAGCAAATACACCCTGCACAAATACATCCCCAAGGCCGAAGAAATTTTGAAAAACACTTTTGGGAACTGACCCCTCCAGCCACTTGGGAAAACTTGGGAAACCCCTTCGTAAACCGCTTGACATCAAGCGGTTATTTTTTGTCCAAAACTTTCCCAAAATACTTTACTTGGGAATTTCAAGCCCGTATTTCAACTCCCTACCTTTACCATGCAATTCGTTGGAAACGGAAGTAAAGCAGTCGTTCCAAAGGATGCCGCCACAGCCCTCACCGGCAACCGCTTTTACTGCTTCGCGGGTGGCGCAACAATTAAATCAAAGCCCTATGTCGCAAGATTTAATTACCCTTTCCGAGCAGTTTCCCGGACTCACCGTCACGGTAAAGCTCGAAGACCTCCTCTCCGCAGGCAGAAGACTCTGCGCGGAACTCCTTGACTACATCGCGCAGACGCGTGATGCGGCCCCCTCAACCGAAGCCGACACCGTAGAACTCCTCACCACCGAGGAAACCTGCCGAAAGCTCGGCGTCTCCACCACCACCCTCTGGCGCATGGCCCAGAACGGCATCCTCAAACCCGTCAAGGTCGGCGTCCAGAACCGCTACCGGCTCACCGACATCGCCGCCCTCGTCTCCAAAAAAGGAGGTGCCCTATGAAAAACACCTTCCTCAAAAGCGAAGTCCTGCACCAGCTCATCCTCAATGACAAAAAGGACCCGCTCGCACAGCTTCTCCGCCACTGCCCCTGCATCCAGATTCTGATGCTTCAGGGAGGCTACATGGACCCCGCCGAACTCACGCCGGAGGAAAAAGACCGCATCCGTCACATCATCAAGCTGGAGGACCTGCACCATGACTAAGGAATACCTGCTCAGCAAGACCCTCTACGGTGCCGACATCATCCAGCACCTCATCCGCAAGGAATTCCCGGACCACATCATGCACGTACAGGGAGACTGGTGCGGCGAATGCCCCGACCCCGTCTGGGCCGACGGCTCCATCATCGAAGTCCGCATCGACCGCATCCCCGTCGAAGGCCAGCGTCTTCCGCAGAGGAAAGCCCGCTACCACTATCCCGACGGCCAGATGCTCGACGGAGACGCCATCGCCCTCGCTGCCGCCTACTACCACCAGCGCGGGGAAGACCTCACCCAGGAACAGCTCATCGCCTGCCTGGCCGAAGAACTCTACATCAAAGAGCCCCCGAAGTCCTGGTTCCAGGAGCCCGAAGAGCAGCCAAAGGCCGCGGAAGAGCCCAAGGCCCCGGAACTCCCGCCATGCCCCCGCATGAGCTTTTTCCGCCGGCCCGTCCGCAACACCCGGCCCTGCCGGGAAGCCTCGCCCACGGACATCTTCAAGTACCTCACCAGCGACTACGCCAAGGCCGCGACGGAGCAGCTCCGCTCCATCAAAGACCCCAAGGCCAGAAGCCGCTTCAAGGCCGATCACTTCGACTACATCACCCCCGGAGGTATCTTCCGCTCCCGCAAGGAATCGGACCTTACCAGAGCCAGCAACTATATGGTTATTGACTTTGATCACATCCCCGACCCGGAAGGCCTGGTCCTTCTCCTTGCCCACGAAGACAACTTCGAGACCGTCATGGCCTTCCGGAGCCCCTCCGGCGACGGCGTCAAATGGATCGTGGCCCTGCCCGTCTACCAGACCAAGCCCGACGGCACCCCCTTCACCTACGGTGAATTCTTCACCATTCTCTCCAACTACGTCCGCCAGGCCTACGGCTATGAGGCCGACCCTTCCGGCAAAGACATCTGCCGGGCCTGCTTCTTGCCCTGGGACGCAGACGCATTCCTGAACCCATTTTATCTCGAAGACAACTATGACTACGACATCTCAAGATTTCTTGATGGGACTGCTGAAGGAGGGCGATAAGCCCTCCTCCCAGCCCCCGAAAGCCCTGCATACCGTCCCCGCCGTCTCTCCGGGGACGGACACCGCCGCCCGCGTGGAAGCCCTCATCGCAGCCCTCAAGGCCAGCGGCACCGACATCACCGCCAGCTATGCCGACTGGCTCAAGGTGGGCTTCGCCATCGCCGGAGAATTCGGCGAAGCGGGAAGGCCCTACTTCCACGCCATCTCCTCCCTCTATCCCGGCTACGACCAGGCCGAAAGTGACAAAAAGTACGACGAGTGCCTGAAATCGAGCGAAGGCCGCACCGATATCGCCACTCTTTTCTATCTTGCGAAAAATCAAGGTGTTACCATGGAACGACCCGCGAACGCGCCCGGAACGCGCCAGCGCCAAGCACGTGAAAAAGGACAAAGTGACAAAAATGTCCCTTTGTCCTTTTCGGACGACGACCCCGAAGGAATTCCCGACCTTCCGATGTTCCCGGAGCGCATCTACCCGGGCCTTCCCAGCCTTCTCAAAGAAGTCACGGACCTGATGATAACGCAGCAGGAAAAGAGCCTGGTTCTCATCGGAAGCATTGTCACCGTCAGCGCCGGCCTGCTGCCCCTTCGGACCATCTATTTCGGCAAGACCATCTTTCCCAACAGTTACCTCTTTGTCCCCGGTCCCGCAGGAGCCGGCAAAGGCAAGCTGGACTTCTGCTACCGTCTTGTCAAGTCCATCCACATGGAAAAGCGCGAGCGCTGGCTGGTGGCCAAAGAGGAATACACCAAGGAAGTGTCCCGGTACAAGCGGCAGCGCAAAGGCGAGAACATCGACCCGCCGGTGAAGCCGCCCATCCAGCTGCTCCGCATCCCTGCCAACAGCAGTGCCACCTCCTTCCAGCAGGCCATGGCCGAGAACGGCAACCTGCTGATGTTCGAGACCGAGGGCGACACCGTTGTCAACGCCTTCTCCGGGGACTACAGCAACTACTCCGACGCCTTCCGCAAGGCCTTTGCCCATGAGAGCTTCGGCTACCTCCGCCGCGGGGATGACGGGGAGGAGCGGGAGATTGACAATCCGCGCCTGTCCACGGTCCTTTCGGGCACGCCGGAGCAGGTGAAATCCCTCATCCGGGATGCGGAGAACGGTCTGCTATCGCGTTTCATGTTCTTCTGCATCAATTCCACGCCGGAGTGGCTGGACGGGTTCACTTCCTACGGCTGCGACGTTTCCCTGGAGGAGGCGTTCGATGCCGCCGGTGCCCGCTTTGCCGAATTTGTCAAAAAACTGGAGGAGACACCAAAGGTCATGTTCCGGCTGTCCTTTCCGCAGACTTCCATGTTCAACGACTATTTCCGGGAGGAGAAGGCGCGGATGCAGGATCTCAACGGGGACCGGTATTCGGCCAGTTCGCACCGTCTGGCGTGGTGTTTCCTCAGGATTGCGATGGTGCTCACTGCGCTTCGGATGATGGATGCGGGGACGGTTCCGGAGGTGGTGGAGTGTTCGGATGCCGATTTTGAGACTACGCGGGAGATTATCCGGGTGATTTCGGCGCACAATGACTACATTTTCAATGTGCTGGACCGGGAGCGGCCGGAGGGGATCGCGGTGGCGGATTCGTATTCTGCGGCTACGCGGAAGGCGATTCTGGCGGCGCTGCCGGGGTATTTTACCGTAGAGGATATGAAGGGTGTGGCGGCGAAGGTCGGGAAGAGTCTCCGGACGGTGCGGCGTCAGGTGGCTCGGGCCGTGGAGGCGGGAGAGGTGCGACAGGTAAAGCACGGGGAGTACCGGAAGTGTTAGGTGGAAGGAAGGGAGCCGGGGTGGTGCTGGCTTGGCAAATGCTTGTCATTCTGAGCGTTTTTGCCTGTCATTCTGAGCGAAGCGAAGAATCTTGCCTCCCCGGTTCCCAGTCCTTTCAGGCTGATTGAATGGGCGTTACGATTTGGATAATGATAAATTGAAAGAAAATGTGTAAATTTGTTGGTTTATTAGGATTATTATACACAGATTGCTATAATATGCCACAGTCTAAGAAGACGAGCATAAATAATGGATATACATTCATAGACCTCTTCGCTGGTTGTGGAGGCCTAACAGAGGGTTTCTACAAAGCGGGCTACAAGGCCCTCGCACATGTGGAGATAGATCATTTGTGCTGCGAGACCCTGAAAATGAGGATGAAGCATTACGGCTATTCTGCAAAGGTGGCCGAAAGCGCTACTATTGAAACAGACATTACCCGCGATGACATCAACGATGTAATAGAAAAACAAGTCGGCGGCAAGACCGTAGATTTAATTGTCGGTGGCCCGCCGTGTCAAGCCTACTCGACCTCAGGCCGCGCAAGGGATGAGCACGGAATGAAACTTGACCCTCGAAATTACTTATTCGAGAATTATGTCAAGGTTCTTAACCATTTCAGGCCCAAAGTGTTTGTATTCGAGAACGTTACTGGGCTGCTTACCGCTACGATAAACGGGAAGAAGATCGTTGAGAAGGTATTTGAGGCGCTGGGAGAGAATTACAATGTCACAAGAGACCCGAAACTGATAGTTTTTAACACTGCCAACTATGGTGTTCCGCAGATCCGCAAACGTGTCATCATCATTGGCACCAGACGAGATCTAAACCTTGATGTTGAGGAAATCTATAAGTCGCTGAAGAAAACACACTATGATCCTGAGATGCCGGAATCGAAGAGGAAAGGACTACTCCCCTTTGTTACTGTGCGTGATGCCATAGGAGACCTTCCCCGGGTTATTGCTGGAGCCAGGACAATGGAGCTTCCATACACGCCGGTCATTGACACAGATATCAAGAAATGGCTATGTTATGAAGGCGAGGAGCAGATCAATGCTCATATTACGAGATGGCAGAATCCAACCGATACTGTCAGATACCAAGAAATGGCAAGAAATGGTTGGACTTTTGCCGAATTACGCCTTCATAGGCCGGATCTGAATCATGACCACGCACGAATCTTCAGCAATAGTTATACGGTCCAGTTCTGGGACATGCCGGCAAGGACTATTATTGCACACTTGTGTAAGGATGGGAACCAGTTTATCCATCCGGATGACACACAAGGCCGCTCAATCAGCGTAAGAGAGGCTGCCAGATTGCAATCTTTCCCAGATGATTTTGAGTTTGCCGGTGCAATGTCCAGCCAATTCAAGCAGATTGGCAATGCCGTGCCCCCTCTATTTGCGTATGTTATAGCAGAAAGGCTGAAAACAGTTTTGAAAGAGAACAATTTATGAAGTCAGTAGTATATATTCAAGGCAAAGATGAGAGAGCGTTCTTTGTAGAGCGCGTCGATATTTATATTCGACTCGTCGAATGCTATGCCTTGAAGAACCGCAAATCCATACGCAAAGCCGTATTGACTGATGACATTATAGAAGAAATCATCAATATCGGCTTCATTTCAAGTGAAAAGGATGTAGCCTTACTAAAGGATATTCTGGGCGCAGATAGATTCGGCAAGTTGTCTTCCTGCGTCGAATTCTATCTCGCCAATCAATCCGCGGAGCTGGACGCTATTCTGACCAACATTCGGGATGCCAGCAGGAAGGTTCTCCAAAAAAAGGAGAAATCAAGGAAAGCCCCGACACTCGTTGACTTCTTCTGTGGCGCCGGCGGCCTCAGTTGCGGATTCCGTCAGGCTGGTTTCAAAGTGGTTCTTGCGAACGACATTCAAGATGTATGCTGTGAGACTTATCGTTACAATCATCCTGAACTCCCCGATGAGGCTGTTGTTCAAGGCGACATCAAAGCCATTGTCAACAATTTGGAAGACTATATCAAGGAGCCCGTTGACATGGTTGTTGGTGGCCCTCCATGCCAGGGTTTCAGTTCTGCTAACCAGCAGCGTATTATCGATGATCCTCGAAATGAACTCTACAAGTATTTCGTGAAAGCTGTCGAGAAGATTTGTCCGAAGTTGGTCGTAATGGAGAATGTCAGAGGCATGCTTCCTTATGCAAATCAAGTTGTAGAGGACTATCAGAACATCAAGGCAAAGAAAGGTGGTAAAACCTATCATTACTTAACGTCCTACAAACTACTGAGTTCCGAAAGTTTCAATGTGGCTCAAACTCGCGTGCGTCTCATTTATGTGGCCATTAGAAATGACGTGGCAGAAAAGTTCACAATTCGCCCGAGCGACATCTACGCTGAAATTGAAAAGAGCACTGAGAACAATAGAGGGTTCAATCTATCTGCCGCTCTGGAAGGCATAAAACCATTGGAGTCTCCAAGGATAAAGCATTTGACCGACATAGATGATGATAAGACCGGCAAGAAAATCGATGTCAACGATTTCAAAGGTAATGAGAATGCCTACCTGCGACTGATAAACGGAAATAGGGAGATTCCTCTGGTATTTAACCATAAGGCGCGTTATGCGAGCCCGACGAATTATGAAATATTCAGTAGGCTTAAACAAGGCGAAGACGGCACAAGCGAAAGCATTGTTGGCATTATGCCTTACGAGCGCCGTAAGAATATTTTCAAGGATAAGTATTATAAACTGATTGCCGACAAACCCTGCAGAACCATTACGGCACATTTAAAGATGGATTGCCTTTCTCATATTCATCCGACCCAGGTAAGAACCATTACTCCGCGTGAAGCTGCTCGCGTTCAGTCTTTTCCGGATGACTACTTGTTCCTTGGAGCTTATCTCAAGACTTACATGCAAATCGGAAATGCTGTTCCGGTTCTCATGGCCAGGCAAATAGCAACCATATTGAAGAAGTACATATGATTGACTCCAGAATGTATATCAAGTCGTTGAATGCGACAGAAACCGGTGAGAGCAACACCAATGATAGCTATATCCTGATTCCTCGCGGTCTAGATGCAAGGGATTTCTTTGGACTATCAGCTGGCAAAAGGATGTTTTTCGATGCCATTGATCCATCGACCCACAAGAGTTACAACCTAAGGTTCGAGATAACTGGTACTAATGAGCAACGAATTTATATGCTTGGCGTATTCTGTCGCGATAAAAATATACATGCTGGAGACACTATCTGCCTTGAGAGACTTACCGTCAATGACGATACGAAGTACTATATTAGGCATCGTAATTTCAACAACATCGTTCTTCTTCAAAAGATTAAAGGAAGCTATGTGATTGAGCGCAATGATGTTGGTCCAAGTCTATTAGGGCAACCCATCAACCTTTCATACAATGGAATGGATGTTGAACTCACTCTTTCCTTCAAAGAACGCGGAAAGAAAAGAAACGATTCCCCTGATGAGTTTGACTTTTATGATGCATCGCTTCCTTCCGGACAGAAATTGTCCGAGATAGACCGCGATAGCTACGTAATACTCGATATGGATACACACACTATCCGCGAGTTTGGCCAGACAAAGGAATATAGAATTAAACAAGACTAAGACATATGGCAGCTTATCACGTACTGAAGATTGATTCGTTGATTGAATCCCTTACTCTTTGTAATTCCGCCAGCGGCTTTACATTCAGTTTGGATGCATCAAGTGTTATAATCGCCCAGCCGGATGATTTAATCCTCGGTTTGGTCTCGGCCCCTACTAATGAAGTCCGTTACCTTTTTGAGGTCACTTCGGCTTCTGGCAACAAATTAAATCTTAAGAAGAAACTTGAATCATCGGTCGGTGTCGCTTATGATTTCAGCGTAGTGCCAGAGCTTCAACCTAATGCCTATGAAAAGCAGTTCTTCACAATAAGCGAGGCCGTTTTTCTTAGCATTTTGTCGAAGTTGACGAAGGTGTTTCTTCCGTCTGCATCTGGTCTTGGTACTTCTGCACCCATTGTGGGAAATACAACCCAAAAAATCTATTATGGATGTCCTGGTACTGGTAAGTCACACAAGGTTAAGAATTTGACCGAAGGCCCGAATGGGGAGCTGGTGGTTTATTTCTATGAGGATGGGACAAAGGTTCCTGATATTGACATGGAAGCGGATAAATCCAAGATCACTAGCAATATCTTCAGGACAACGTTCCATCCGGATTATGATTACTCTACATTCGTGGGGTCTTACAAACCGGTAATGAACCCAGTTCTCAATGCGGCTGGTCAGCCTACGGGGAAAGAGGAACTGGCTTATGAGTTCGTTCCGCAGGTGTTTACTAACGCTTATGTCCGTGCATGGAAATCTCTGGAAGACAATTCCTTGTCGGTAGAGGAAAAGCAGGTTTACCTCATCATTGAGGAGATTAACCGTGGTAACTGCGCCCAGATTTTCGGTGATTTGTTCCAGCTGCTTGACCGTAAGAATGGAGAGTCTGAGTTCTCCATTATTCCTGATGCCGAATTGCGCAAGTATCTGGCTACGGAAGGCCTGGTGAGCAACAAGCTTGTCCTTCCTGCCAACCTCCACATCCTCGCCACGATGAATACCTCCGACCAGAGTCTGTTCCCGATGGATTCTGCGTTCAAGCGTCGCTGGGCGATGGAGTATGTGCCCATCAATCTTGCTCAGGACCCTGCGGACAAATTTACTTTTACCGTCAACGGCAAGAAGTACCTATGGGTGGATTTCCTTCGCAAGGTGAATCCGCTCATCCGCAGAGCGACCGACAGCGAGGACAAGCAGATGGGTGAATTCTTCATCAAGGACCACGTTTCCCAGGAGGATTTCCTGAACAAGGTCATGTTCTACATCTGGAATGATGTCTGCAAAGATCTGTATTCCGCAAGCCGCATTTCTCCGCTCTACTTTATGAGGAGCGATGCTTCCGAAGGTAATGAGAATGTGTTCACCTTTGCTGAATTGTTCGGCGACGGTCGTCACAATGCGGACGATGATACCTACACCAAGCCGGTTGATTTGCTGGAAGGCTTCATAACCAAATACCTGGAACTCACTCCGCAGCCTTAATCCCCATGCTCGTCTATTTCGAAGGATATCATTACCCTGACAAATCGGTCTTCGATAAGATTATCGATAAGGAGACCGGTAAGCATATCGTGCCTGTGCTGCACGAGAGGGATGGGTATTATGTCGAGCATATCGGGTATCTTTTCGTGGCGGCGGAGGAGGAGAGCCTGCCGGTGTTCCTGCTGCCGAAGACGTTCCTGCACAAGGATAATTCCACTCCGGACGGCGGACTGACGCTGCTGGGGATGCCGGGCGTGAAGCCGGAGGATATTTTTGACACTGAATCAGAGAAGAATGTCCTTTCCCTTCGGGGTGATGAGACGTTCCTGCCGGAGCTGAGCCTATGGCTCTTTCGGGCGATGACGCGCTACCGCGAGGATTGTGTCAAGGAAAAGATTCCGCTCAGCGAGGATGACCTGGACTACCGGGCTCCGGACCACGGGGCTTTCGACCGCGATTTTCTGAGCACGGCCATCCACCTGATTGACTTCCTGTCGGACCACCGGAACCTGTTCACCCAGATCAGCAAAATCAACAATTCCGGGCGCTCTGCGGTGGACTGGCACAAGACGCTGCGCCTGCACCCGTTCATCAAGGACGGGAAGCCCTACTACCTGGACCTGCGCATCAAGGACAAGGCCGTCAACATCGACGAGGAGCTCATCGTGCTCTACTACTCGGTGCTGCGGTACCTCAAGGAGAAGTTCCACTTCCCGATCGTCATGGGCGAGGTGCCCTACGAGCTCAAGACCAAATCCGAAATCCAGCACTACCTGGATACCGGCGTGGGCAAGCGCAAGATGCGCGACATGAAGGGCAAATACTTCCGCGACGACCTCCTGCAGCTCTGGTCGCTGCTGGACGCCTTCTTCGACTTCAACACCAGCCGCGACAAGAAAGACCCCATCAAGGAATCCCTCACCACCAAGAACTTCGAAAAGGTGTTCGAGAAGATGGTGGACCACCTCATCGGAGACTCCGGAAAGCTGGCCGACCTCAAGAACCAGAAGGACGGCAAGCTCATCGACCACATCTACCTGGACAAATCCCTCATCGGCAAGCGGCACAACATCTATTACATCGGCGACAGCAAGTACTACCAGGACGGCTCCCATCCCGAGGGCGTCTCCCTCTACAAGCAATTCACCTACGCCAAGAACGCCATCCAGTACAACATAGACCAGTACTACCTCAAGCACAGCAAGAACCCCAACGCCATCCGCTACCGCGACGAGGAAACCGAAGGCTACAACATCACGCCCAACTTCTTCATCAGCCCCAAGATAGAAGTCGGCAATCTGGACTTCACCAAGCCCTCATTCGGCCCCACGGACTGGAAACCCAAGCCCAACAAACACTTCGAAGACCGCCTCTTCGACCGCGACACCCTGCTGCTCAGGGAATACCAGATCAACCTCATCTTCCTCATCGCCGCCTACGGCGCCTACGAAGACTGCTGGACCACCACGCTCCGCACGACCATCCGCGAAGACATGATCCAGCTCCTCAACGACACCTACCGCTTCTTCAAGATAGAACCCGCCGACATCCCGCTCTACTCCCAGAACGGCCTCGTCGGCCACCTGCCCTTCACCCACTACTTCCGCCTCATCCTCGAAGGCAAAGCCTACAAAGAAGACAAAAACTCCAAAGAACTCATCCTCGCCTTCGAAAAACAAGGCCCCTTCGGCGATCAGGACTACAAAACCGTCCGCGAAGAGATTGAGGGCTATGTCAAGGGTGGCAGCATCGAGAAGTCAGTGGAATTGAAGCCATAGTGAAATGTCTGACACTATGTCCAGTAACTATCAACAAGCGTTTTATCCACCATTAATTGTTAAAAATATGAGCACATCATCTTCAAAAGCAAACGCTAAAGCCAAACAAGCCGAGAACGTTATCGGCACCATACTATCATCTGCGTTTGGCCTTGCAATCGCAATCTTGATTGGCATTTGGGTTTACAATATCGGGGGCTATTTGTTTAACTCAAAAAAAGAGATGTCCGATATCAACATCCCAGCAGACATTGGTGGTGGGTTATATATTGGGGCCTATGAATCGTCTTTATCATCATACTACAAATTTGGTAACTCCGACAAAGCCTACGGTGGTGTCCATTATGAAACCACAAAATTTACAGAGATTTACGGGATGCATTTTGACAAGGCAGATGTGGTAATCTCAACACCTGCGCTTCGCTCTTTTGATTATTTGAATAACGGTGGGAATGGGAGATTGTCTTCAATTACACTTGAAAAGAAGGGCTCGTCAAAAGAACTTCGAAAGTTTGTAAAGAATCTGATTTCAAATGTTCGCAAAGAGGCTGGGATATCAGGATCCAACAATGAAGTTTTTTATCGTCACTATACCCTAATTATGCCCGAGAGGGTTGTTGAGATCAAGTATGAAGGGTATTTTAGCCATTATGTCAACATGGTCGTATTGACCAGATAGAGACCTATCTATAAACGAGAATAGCGGCCTATATTATTGTCAATATAGGCCGTTTCTCAATTTTAGTATATATCTTCTCCGGTAATCTCAGCCAATGATTTGGGATTAATCTTGCTTTGGCCAGCTAACCTATTCGCTTGATGTTCGATTGTGCGTTCGAAGAGGTTTCTTACAAATCGAGCATTACCGAAATTGACGCTTTTTCGCTCACACTCCCTGCTGATGATTTCATTAAGTTTTACGATCCCGTCAATAGAAAGGGTGTATTCATACTTCTCTGCGCAACGAAAAAAGATTTCTGCAAGTTCTTGCGCAGAGTAGTCGGGGAAATGAATCGTCCTACTGATACGAGACTGGATACCAGGATTAGAATTCAAGAATGCTGTCATATTTTGCGGATAGCCTGCAAGAATAACAACAAGTCGTTCTCTTTCGTCCTCCATTCTTTTAATGAGGGTCGCGATGGCTTCCTTGCCAAAATCAGTAGCTCCGCCTTCCGCTAAAGCATATGCTTCATCAATAAATAGTACACCATCCAAAGCCTTATCAATTACTTTGTTGGTCTTTATGGCGGTACTTCCAATATACTCCCCAACAAGGCCGGAACGGTCAGTTTCAACTAATTGACCGCCTTTGATGATACCAAGGTCTTTATAAATGGCTGCAATTATTCTGGCAATAGTAGTTTTGCCGGTTCCAGGGTTTCCTGTAAAGATGCAATGATATGACACAGGAGATGTCTTCATGCCATGGGCTTGACGGGCTTGCTGGACCTTTACGAAATTGATAAAAGTCTTGACCTCAGTTTTTACGCTTTCAAGTCCAATGAGAGACTCGAGTTCTTCGTAAGGATCAAACGAAGGCTCTTGGCTCAAAGGTTGCGCCACTGCGGAAGAATTATCTTGCCGCACTTGTTGTTTCTTCTCATTCGCCTCTGATTCATTAGCTCCTTGTAATAGACGTGCAAGGCATTGTTGCTCTTGCTCGGTAATTGTACCATCAGCCTTGGCGACTATTGATGCCCATCTATACAAACGAACAAGATACTGATTCTTATAGTCGCTATCGTCAGAGCCAAGAATAGTAGGGATTATTAAATCCGGAGCATGAATATTCACCTTCTGCTCCAATAAAAGAACACGTTCTACAATTGCCGGCAACTGAACTGACGCTTTTTTCCAATCTTCCCATGTTTTCAATGAGAAAGAATCCAATGAAGATAGAACCCTAAAACATATCATCTGTGCTCCAAATGCTTCTTTTGAATCTCCAGAATAACTTACTCCAAGCATTTTGGCACAGCGGAGTGCGTCCAAACACATCAGAAAGGAGATTTCGTTGGCAGTTGTATCAGCAAGTCTGGATACAAATATCCTCACGTTATTATTGAAAGCGTTATTATGCTGCAGACCACTTCTCATAAGGGCGAATTTGTATGCAGCATCACTTACTTGTTCAAAATAATCTTTTGGAACGTCCTGGTTCATAAGTAGCGCGAATAAACGTCCAAAGTTACGAAAAAACGCTGAGCAAGAGAAGGATTCCATTACAAATAGCTATATTTGTTATTTAAAATGGAGTATTATTGGCATGTTAAGAGCAATCATTGATAATCCGTATCGCATTCTCGGTCTCTATGCAAATGCTATGGAGTATGAGGTAATGGAAGCAGCAGAGAAGTTGTTGCATTCGCCTACCATAAAGTGTGAAACTGATTTTAGCATTGAAGGATTACCACAGCCTCGACGTGATCCAGCTGCGATTGCCTCTGCCAGGCAGAAAGCGCTTGACGAATCAGAATCTGCATGTCATAAGATGTTTTGGTTTGTTAAAGCGCCAGATGGACGCGGAGAGAGTGAGCTCAAGGCCGGGGACTTGGAGCGTGCTATTGATGAATGGTCTTATTCCAGCACAAATGAGCATAAGCATAACCTTATGGTAGCTTATATCTTAGAAGAAAACTATTCTTTAGGCTCCACGAAAGCATATTCCAATTTATTTAACGTTAGCTATAGAAAAGACGTATTGCGCACATCGTCACAATACCCGGCGCTTATGTCTAAGTATAAGTATTTTCTTTACGACGAGGCCAATGCTGCGCCATCCTCTTATGCTGAAAAGATAACGTGGAAGAGATTTATGGATGATAGTATCCTGAAGGGGTTCAAATACATAGTTTCTTCAAAACTTAGTCAGGGAAGAGAGAAGATTCAGTCCGGTGAGCCTAAGTCATATCTTGACGCACTGTCTACAATATATACTCAGCGGGATGACTTTTGTGCGGCAAGAGAATTCTTAGGAATAACAAATAACCAATACATCCAAATTATACAAGGTGCGATTGATATAGTTCAGTCCTGGATTGAGGAGTATCTACAATTGTCGCAAGACCTTTTTAAGTATAAAAACGTTTTCTCGTATGCCAACTTCTTCTCCTTGTTTGCTCCAAATAGCATTCAATCCGCTTACTTGGGACTTCTTGGCTGGAACTCGCAGAAAGCAGCGGAATTACGTGTATTACCAGAGGACTGCACTTCATACAATAAAATAGCAAAAACCATTTTTGACTATTACAATAAAGGCAATTTGTCATCTGATTCATATCGGAATGTAATTGAGGCCTCTGCACCGATGTTTATTGAGTTGAAGAATACTGCTCGTGACCCTGATATGTGCTATCGGCGTATTGCAGATTTCTTGTCACTCGTCGGTCTTTCTATTATCGAAGATGAACTAAAACGGCCCTTAACGGAACAAATTGTAGCAGATGGCGGTTCCGTTATTTGCTATATAGATCGTGTCATTGACGATAAACTCTTGCGTGACGATATTCACACCAAGAGAAATACCCTCATGAATAGATTAGTGGACCTTGGCCTCTTTCCCGGTGAAGACAAGATGTTCCCAAACGCTATGAGCAAAATGCGTTGGGATGCCGCTTTATTCTGCGATGAAGACGAAACATTTGCTTCTTACTGTAAAAGCTTGATAGGTTGTCAAAACTACCTTAAACGCTTCCCCAGGGGAAAATATGTTGAACAAGTGAATGCTCTCATTGCAAAGAATGAGTTTAAAAAATATCCTAAGACCGAATATAAACACGTTGCGGCCCCCCAAACGTCATCATCTAATACAACACCTCGAACTGCCACAGTTACTTCTCAAACATCAAGAAATACAAATCAAGGTTCGTCATATAATTCGAAGATGCTATCTGCGGACAAGAAGCCACTGAGTATCAAATCTGTCATCATCTTTATATGCGTTACTTTGGTACTTGAAGTGGTTGGAGGCTTTGCATTGAATACAATGGCCTTGTTCATCATCGGACTTTTTATGGCTATTGCCTATTGGTTTTTTGCTCTTAATCCAGATAAGCCTGTTGATAAGAATGCCTCTATACTTGGTTTTGTTTTTGTGGCAATTCAATCAATAGCTTCATTAATTGGTCTTTTTGTGATATTACAAAACGGTCTACTCAGCTCAGCCGAATCGTCATTAATTCATAGTTCACTCGTTCTTTGCGGATCTGGTATAGTGATGTGTATTAGCCGCATCATAAGGAAGTATATCGAAAGACATCCTGGCCAATCAATACCAGCCAATGGAAGTTCCCCTCTATTTTTAGGGACGGGCAATGGAATAGGTATTTTGATGGTTGGAGATTTTGAACGACAACCTATTGATGGTCATTCAGTAACAGCAAACTACACTTTTCTAAGCTTATTCTTGCCAATACTCCCTTTGGGTTGTTATAATGCATCATGGGAGGGTACTTCAAGGAAATCGCATAAAGAAACAACAACGACATATTCTGTATCAGGATCACAACCCTGGCGTTTTATCGAAATCGTTCAGATTTATTGCTGGTGGTATTCTTTTGTGGGTATGGCAATAGGCTTAATTGGCGTGATAGCATCTCTTTTCGGAAGTAATTTCATCTAATATAAAAGTGGTCAAGGCCAGTAGCACATAGCAGGTTCTTCTCACAAATAATGGAATCTTTGCTTTGCGGCTGGCGTTGGATTGCCGCATTATTCACAGGATATTCATCATGAAAAGCATAGAAGTAGTCGCGGCCATCATCCGCAAAGAAGACAGGGTATTCGCCACCCAGAGGGGTTATGGCCCGTGGAAGGATTTCTGGGAATGGCCGGGCGGCAAGGTCGAGCCCGGTGAAACGCCCATGCAGGCGCTGCACCGTGAAATTCGGGAGGAACTGGATGCCGACATCCGGATAGACAAATTCCTCCATACGGTCGAATGGGACTATCCCGACTTTCACCTCACGATGCACTGCTACATGTGCTCACTCGTTGCCGATGCACTGCACCTGAACGAGCACGAAGCGGCCCGATGGCTCACTGCATCCACCCTCGGCAGCGTCAACTGGCTTCCTGCCGATCTCGTCCTCATCCCGCTCATCGAGAAGGAACTCGCGACTCCGCAGCCCGGCATTTAAGGCCGACGTCATCTTCTTCCGGGCCGATGGGGCCAAAAGCTGGCGGCAGTGCTTTTCAGGCCGATAGAAAGAAAGCGGTACTCGCTCGTCAGGTCGGCAGAGCCGCCCAGACCAGCGACCTCTATTGCCACGCTTCGCGGAGAGACCGAAGTCGGCGGAGCCGCCATCGGACTCTCTTCGCCCTCCCGCACAGATAGAAAGGAAAAGCGGTATGGGAGACAGTGTCGGGCAAAGCCCGCCACAGACTCCCATCCTGTCATCCCCCCAGCCCCCAGGGGAGATAATCGCCCGGGAGGCGTAGTGCCGGCGCGACCGTAAGTGCCTTGAATCCGGGCACTTAACATAATCCCATCGGGATTGTGTAACAGCCGCCGGCACCGTCAGTGCCCCGCTCCAACCGCATCGTTAAGACATACTCCCGGAGCCCGCAGAACCGGCCAACAAGGCGTCAGATTACACAATCCGGATTATGTTAAGTGTCTCCGTCAGTGCGGTGCGAAGGTCCTACCTTCGAATCTCCCGGGCGAGGCGGCGGCAGGAGAGGGACTGGCTGCAGTGGCCGGGAGCGTCCCGGCCCTTTGCCAGCCCCGCACCGGGCAGAGGAATCGGGGCCCCAATTTCCCCAATTCCTCTACCCGGTGCAACTCCGCGGGAGCGTCAGTAAGTCTCCACCGACATCACCCGCTTTCAGCCTCAGTGCAACGCGAGCATCCTGCCGCCTTATGCAGCGAAGCTGCGGGTCGGCCCGTCATCAAAGGCCAGCAGTCGGGACAAGCCCGCCAGCTCGCCTTTGACGCCGTTCCTCCAAGGTAGAGTTTAACCTGGCCGCTATTCCTCCAGGCCTTTCCGCCGCTCCACTTGCGCGCGGTCCTCGCTTTTGCTTCCGCTATCGCTACAGCAACGCTGCGGTCCGTGCTCGTTCTGGGACGGAAAAGCCTTCCGGGCAGCCAGGACACGGCCGTCCCGGCCGTTGGCGCAGCGTGTGTCAGTCATCCCGCCGGAAGTTCCTGACCGTTGGCCCGGCCCTTCCTGCGTGCTGTCCGCCACACCCTGCGCGGTTGCACCGTTTTCCCCGGCCTATCGGCTATCAACGTCCTTACTTCGTAGCACCGTTCTCTACGCATCAACGGCGTTACCCAGTGCCTCTATTCGGCTGACACTGCCCGTGAGCGTGGGGGCTTGTACCCCGCTCGACCGTTCTGCCGCGCTCACTCCTTTGGGCCGTCCCGGCCCAGGCCGGTGAGGCCGTCTGCCTTTCGCACCATGCCGGTCTTTGTCGGGGTCTGGGAGCCTAAGGTCTCCCAGCCCTTGCACCGCCAAAGCCCGCCATCCCCACCGCGCCAGACCGCCTCCCCGGCCACGCTCCACTGCGTTCCGCGCCCTTGGTCACTGCCAGACTCTTAGGCGGCTCCCGCCTCCACGACATCAAGAAAGGTGCCGCCGGCACCCGCTGCCACCGTGCCGCCTAAGAGACTGCCAGCAACCAAGGCCAACCAAGAGACCTACGCCCCAGCCGAAGTGCTGATGCCGGCGACCTACCACGACCGGGGGACGGGATCAAGGTTTATATATATACCACAAGGAGCAGCGGCTGACGCCGCTGCCGCTTCGCTTCTGGAGAGTATCAAGGAAGTTCTGGACGGACTGATTTCCGGGCTTGTGGAGAGTGTTCCACATGTTCCACTTTATTAAGAAAATTTAATGTAACATATTGAAAATAAATTTGTTATTGTCACAGAAAATGCTTATCTTGTAGATGAAATAAAACGCGATTTGTTATGGAAACCTTAGTCAGATTTATCGAGAGAGTTGAGAATCAGGTTCTCTACTATGTCACCGAATACACGGAACATCAAGACACGATGCACTTCCTTACGCCAATATGGGTGCATCAGCTCAACGGCAAGGTTGTCTTTGATGACTACCCGGAGAAGCCCAACTACAAACGGGCCACAGTGTTTGACCTTTGCACACTGGACAAGAATCTCCGCAAAGTGCCGGACATGAAGCGTATCAAGAAGTGGGTGGAGAATGAGGTCCTGATGCATCGCTTGTCCTAGCCAGGTCCTTGGAAGCATACTCTGAGCCCAAGAGTTGTAAATCCGTTGTCCCTGCCTGCATATCCTGTAATCACCAGTACCCATTATGCCCAGATACATCCCGTCCATGCCATTTGAAGACTGCTATGGTTCCGTAGGGGAGAAAACCTACTACCACCGTGGCGGCAAATGCTATTACCGCAGGCGGGCACGACCCGGATTTCCAGGCACTATGGCCCAGATGGAGCATCTGGCGGTGCATCTTCGGGCGCTGGATGCGTGGAGGAAGCTTTCCTTCGCGTCGCAGAAGCGTTGGAATGATTGCGCTGTAGGCGTCGTGTCGCACCGGCCTCCTTTTGATGGAAAGTCCGGCATCAGCGGTCACAATCTGTTCGTCTCCGCCTATCACGGATTCGCGACCCTCGGCCAAGAGCATGTTCCGCACCCGCAGCCCTGGGATGCGTTTCCTCCCTACGCGATTGAGAAGGTCAGCGGCGCAATGATTGAGGACGGGATGTTGTTTGTGGATTTTGATACATGGCTTGATCCGGCAGCAGGGGATGACCGATACCAGGTGCTGGCCCGGCTTCAGCTGGCTAAGCCTGGAGGGGGAAGAGATCCCGGCAAGATGCGCTCGTTCCTGTCTCTGCTCCCATGTAAGGCCGGTCACTCCGTGACGGGATTTGCGATACCGGATTATCTTGCTCTATGGGGACTCGACCTCCAAGAATATACCATACATATACGGCATGTGCTGCTTGACCGAAAATCCGGATACCGGAGCCAATACCTGCAGCAATCCTTCGATTTTAGCCTCCCTTGACGGGGAGGTTATTTTATTTAAAGTATCACTTTATGTAAGATAGTGCAATCATTTGGTTTTGAATTGTAAATAATTATTATTAAATTTGCAATCAGAGAGTTGATAACGGTGACCTAAACCTTTACTTAACCTAAACTTAAACCTATGATTGCCCTTCCTTCCATTGCTTTCGGGGGCTTCTCCGGTTCCGCAAAGGGTGTTACGGCCAGACAGGTCGGCGGCCGTAGCATCCTTTCGGTCCGGTCCTGGCCTACAGGGCAGACCACTTC